>Ga0185299_10001463_pt1 | contig 45353 bp, 41 predicted proteins | sample PaiPotPPA55metaG_FD_128002 | JGI IMG/M metagenome (GOLD analysis project Ga0185299, IMG submission 128002) | Iron sulfur acid spring bacterial and archeal communities from Banff, Canada, to study Microbial Dark Matter (Phase II) - Paint Pots PPA... ... | reverse complement strand
TCGAATGCATTCTTGTGCTTGGCTCGCAGAGTGACGATGCGGGTGAAGTCCACCTCATACATGCAGTGGACATGAGCGCTGGTACGGCGCGACTCGATCATCCGCTGGGCGATGATTTTGCGCATGTTCGTCATCGGGACGAGATCGCCAGGATAGGCGGGGGCGGGCGGTGACGCTGGCCGCGGCGCGGAAGATGCGGCTGCCGGCTGCGGAGGCGGCGCTGACGGAGCGGCAGGTGCTGACGCCGGCGCGCGCTCGACGAATGCCATGATGTCCTGCTTGGTGATGCGGCCGCCGAGTCCAGTGCCGGAAACTTGGGAGAGATTGATACCGTGCTCGCGGGCGATCTTGCGGACCAGTGGGGACGAGCGGGCTTCCTCTTCTCCTTCGGCGGGTGATTCCTGAGCGGGCGGAGCGCTGGTCGTTTCTGGGGACGGTGCAGCCGCCGGCTTCCTCTCTTCCTTCTTTTCAGCAGGCGGCGGTGCGGGTGCGGCCGGAGCGGCTTTCGCCGGCGCGGGAGCGGCTTCCCCATCTACCGCGATCGTGCCTACGACCGTGTTAACGCCAACCGTTGTTCCCTCTGAGACTTTGATCTCCTGCAGCACACCGGAGGCCGGCGCGGGGATTTCTGCGTCAACTTTGTCGGTGGAGATCTCGAAGAGTGGTTCGTCGCGCTGTATCTTGTCGCCAGGTTTCTTCAGCCATTTGGTAATAGTGCCCTCGACGATGGACTCGCCCATTTGGGGCATGATGATGTCAGTCGGCATGATTTCCTTCCACGCGGCCCATGGTTTGAGAATGGGCCATACGCAAACTAATTATTATAACGTTTGCGACGAACCAACGCGCCCAGGGTGAGTGATTGTCCGGTGTTGTTTGACGACACTGGACTTGTTCATCCCCCATCAGCAGCCGGATAGTTCTATTCTTGCTGTTTCAGCTTTTTCTCTTCTTCGCCGGTTGGGGCGGCCACGCCGAAGGTGGTCTTCCAGTGATCCTGAACGGCGGGCGGCAGCTTCTCCATGTGCGAGAGGAGGCTGGTGATCTTCCACATATCTTGCTCGCTGAGAGTTTTTTCCCAGGAGGGCATGCCCGTGTAACGGATGCCGGTGCGGATGGTGTAGTAGAGGTGCCATTCGGGATCGTCGGGGGGATCGGAGACTAGATTGGGGGCGGGCGGGTAAAAGGAGTTGGCAAGAGAAGAGGGCTTGCGGTCGAGATCGCCGTGGCAGAGGGCGCAGTTCATACTGTAGAGCTTCATGCCATCTTCAAGATTCTGATCGTTCGGCGGGATAGGGTTGGTGAGACGGGGAGCATGTTTCTCCATCGATGCGTCGACGGCGCTGTTCGCCAAGCGGTGTTCCCACCGCGGCGGAGGGACATTGGCGGGGGTGGGGAAAAACCCCAGCATGGCAAAACCAAGCGCGCAAAGAATGAGTACGAGTAGGGTGATGATCACGCCGAGAATAAACTTGCTCATGGTCTCCTCCGGCAATCGACTATTGTGGCAGAAGTTAGAGGCTGGGCGCCAGTATTGCCGACGGACGCCACGCCCCGCTTAACGGACAGCTGCGGCGAAGGGTCTACACTCTTTATTCTTAATTCTTCGAAGATCAATATGCCTTCAACTTGCGGGCTTCGCGGACTACGTCGCTTACCTGGGGCAGGGAATGTTCTTCCTGCGGCGGGGAGAACGGGACGGCGGAGTCGAGGCCCGCGATGCGGACTATGGGGCCGTCGAGATCGTCGAAGGCTTCTTCGTTGATGATAGCGGCAATTTCGCCGGCCAGGCCTCCGGTGCGAGAGTGCTCGTGCAGGATCATGACTTTGTTTGTTTTCTTCACGGTCTGCGCAATGGCTTTGCGATCCAGCGGCGAGACGGTGCGCAGGTCGAGGATCTCGATGTCGATTCCGTCTTTACTGAGAACCTCGGCAGCTTCTAACGCTGTGTGCACCATCGCCGCATAAGTAATGATGCTCAGGTCGCGACCTTCGCGGACGATGTTCGCTTTGCCGATGGGGACGACGTAATCTTCCGCGGGAACTTCACCCTTGATGCGCCGATAGAGATATTTGTGCTCGAAGAAAATGCACGGGTTGTTGTCGCGGATAGCGGCTTTGATCAGGCCTTTGGCGTCGTAGGGCGTGGCCGGACAGATTACTTTCAGGCCGGGATTGTGGACGAACCACATCTCGGGATTCTGCGAGTGGAAGGGGCCGCCGTGGACGTATCCGCCGCTGGGGCCGCGCAGGACGAGCGGAGCGGGCGCGCCCCAGAGGTAGTGAGTCTTCGCGACCATGTTGCTGATCTGGTTGAAGGCGCAGCCGATGAAGTCCATGAACTGAAATTCGGCGACGGGGCGCATGCCGGTGAGCGACGCTCCGAAGGCCGCGCCCACGATGGCGGACTCGGCAATCGGTGTGTCGATGACGCGCTCGGGGCCGAAGCGGTCGATGAAACCGTCGGTGACTTTGAAGGCGCCGCCGTAGATGCCGATGTCTTCGCCGAGGCAGAAGACAGAAGGGTCGCGGTCCATTTCTTCCCAGATTCCCTGGCGGATGGCTTCGAGATAAGTCAGTTGCATGGGGTCAAGTTCCTTGCCAACAGATTTGCGGATTGTCTCCGCAACCGTCGCCAACCTACACTATTTCAAGTGCACGGCCGCTTCAGTCTGCCTGAACCCGCCGCTTCCCTTCTTCACTTTTGGCATCCCGTATTTCGGCTTGATATCATGGCAGCCGTCTTCGCAGAAGACACCGCCTTCCGCGGATTCCGGCGTCGGCATCGGGGAGTTCACCGCGATCTCGCGCTCCGCTTCGATCACTCGTTCTACATCGGAAATCAATTCCGCATTCTCCTTCGCGGTCAGCCACTTCTTTTCTTTCACCAGATAATTCTCAAACCGGGATATCGGATCGCGCTTCTTCCAGAAGTCGAACATCGGCTTGGGCACGTATGCCGCAGCGTCGTGGATGGCGTGGCCTTTCATGCGCATCATTTTCGCTTCGATCAACGTGGGACCTTCGCCGCGATGGGCGCGTTCGACGGCGTCGCGGGCAGCGTCGTAGACCTGGCAGGCGTCGGTGCCGTCGACGATCACTCCGGGGATGCCGTATCCGATGGCGCGTTCAGCCAAATCTTTCACGCGGTATTGCATTTCCGAAGGCGTGGAGTAGGCCCAGAGATTGCTCTCGACGAAGAGCACGAGGCCGAGATTCTGCACAGCGGCGAAGTTAATGCCCTCGTAGGTCACGCCGGTGGATTGCCCCCCATCGCCGATCCAGGTGAGCGTCGCGATATTATGTCCCTGCAGGCGTGCGCCCAGCGCGACCCCGGAGAGCACTGGGATGAGATCGCCGAGCATGGAAATGGGCGAGACCATGTTGCGCTCTTCGATGTCGCCGAAGTGCGAGGTGCCGTCGCGGCCTTTGGTGGGTGAATCGGCTTTCGCCATGTATTGCATCATGGTGTCGGAGGCGCGAAAACCTCGAACAAGCAACGCTCCCTGGTTGCGGATCATGGGTGCGAACCAGTCGTCCTTATCGAGTGCGTAGGCCGAGGCGCAGGAGCAGGCCTCCTGGCCGAGTCCGAAATAGACTCCGCCGACGACTTTGCCTTGCTTGTAAAGATTCTCCAGCGCCACTTCCATTTTGCGGTTGAGCAGCATGTAGCGATAGATCTCGATGCACTGCTGTTTGTTGAGATATTTCGAGTCCCTAATGGGCGGGACGGGTGCGTCGAGATTTCCAGTAACTTCGTAGCGGACGTGCTCGGCGCCGTCTTTATCTTTTTCTACGAGCTGCTTCACCGCAAGATCGGGATGCTCCAAGCGGTGGTCCGGGATGGAGTAGGTGCGAACGGCGGTGTTCTGAGATCCCGTGTGGCTGGGCTTCGACTGAGACGCTCCATTGCGCGAGCGGTTCCCATTCGAACTCGGCTTGGAGATGGATTGCTTTTTCTTGATTGCCATGGCGAAACGCACTGAGGCGCTCCTTGATGGTATCGCGAGAGCGGGGAACAGAGCTAGGGAGTCGGTGAGCGCACGCTCCGAACCTTTAACGCCCCCCGCCGCTCTCGATCGCACTTTCCCATTCTCTGGATCCTTCAGCTTCTTGTCGTGGGTGATGAAGCGGCTGCCTTTAACAGCAAAGATGAAGTTGGAGGGTGTGGCTTCGCGCCAGTAGTCGAAGGCGCTGGCATCCGGTAGCCGATAGAAACTGTTGTTCAGTTCGACGGTATCGAAGTGCTGCACGTAGAACTCCAGCATCTTCGCCGCGGGCAGCTTCGCGGGATAGAAGGGTCCTTTCCAGTGTTTGTAATGGAAGCCAGAAGTGCCGATGCGGATGTCGCAGGTCACGCACAGGAATGGATGGTTGTGCCGGGGGTAGCGTTGTCACGCGGGGAAAGTCGTCGGCGCTCCGGGGAAGATGAAGCGAAGAAGTCAGGCCTGGAATTCGGAGGCTTCGGGAAATCGAAGATTGCACTTGGCGAGAGCCAAGCCCAGAAGTTCTTCAATCTTAGACTCTTCGCAGTTGCGCGACATGGCCAGTTCGCTGACCAGCAAGTAGCGGGCGCGTTCGAGCATCTTCTTTTCGCGGAAGGAGAGGGGCTTAGCTTGATGGAGGGCGATCAGGCTCTTGAGGACTCCGGCAACCTCGAACAGAGAACCGGTCCGCATGCGGTCGGAATTCTCCTTGAAGCGGTCCTTCCAGTCGGCCGTGCCGAGGTCGTCGGCGACGGAAAGAAAGTCGAGAATCTTCTGTACCTCGCCGTTGCGCACCACGCGCCGTATGCCGACGCTGCCCACATTGTTGCAGGGCACCATCACCTTGAGGCTGCTGGCCTTGATGTTAAGAAGGTAGAACTTTTCCACAGTGGCGCCGATGGAGCGACTGCTGATTTGTTCGATGATCCCTACGCCGTGGTTTGGATACACAACCTTGTCGCCGATGTGAAAGTTCAAATCACCGTTCATAAAAGGCACCCAGGCAGGACAAGGGTCGAGTGAGGGAGAGCGTTGTCTTTACTATAAACATACTATCCCGAATTGGGTCGGAAAGCAATGTTCGGGGAGGGAGTTGGAGGGAGTTGAGGGAGCTGGATTTGCTGGAAACCACAGAGTGAGTTTCGCGGAGTTATAGTGCAAGCGGCCTTTGGCGGTGGTAAAGTTTTGTTGTTAAATGACTTAGGATCGAACGACGAACGACAGAAAAGCACGGAAACCGGGCTGCGCATGCCAACGTCTATAATCGCTGCTTGAGTTTCCATAGACCCAAGTCTCCGATCGACCCTTCGCCCTTAGAATTCAGGCCGGGGCAGGCGTCAGCCACTCGATCTACCCCCGATCCCATGAGAGAGCATTCCACCGGGAGGGTTCTTGGTTTAGATGTGGGATCCAGAAGGATCGGGATCGCCGTCTCCGATCCCCTGGGCATCACGGCGCAGGGATTGGACACCTTGCAACGCCGGAACAAGCGGCAGGATTTCGCGGCCCTGGATCGGATCGTCCGCGAGTATGGGGTGCGGCAAATCGTGGTTGGGCTCCCGCTGCGCATGAGCGGCGCGGAGGGTACCCAATCTGACAAGATGCAGGTGTTCGCCGAGGACCTGCGGAAGCGATTTCGGCTGCCAGTACACCTATGGGACGAGCGGCTAACCTCGGCGGAAGCGAATCGACTCCTGCGCGAAACTGATCTGTCCATTGAGAAGCGCGCCAAGGCAGTCGACCGCATGGCGGCAATGTTGATTCTGCAAGGTTGGATGGAGAGCCGAGGCCGGTAGAAAGTCGGCTTTCCGGCTCGGTTCCTAATGACCGAGCATCGCTCGCCGGTAGGCGGCCACATTCTTATTGTGTTCGTCGATGGTGCGGGCGAACCGGTGGTGGCCCGCGGCGTCGGCGACGAAGTAATAGTAGTCAGACTTTGCCGGATGCATCGCTGCTTCGAGCGCGCTCTTGCCTGGATTGGCGATGGGGCCGGGCGGAAGCCCTACATATTTGTACGTGTTGTAATGTGAGTTGAAACGCATGTCGTCGTGATGCAGCGCCCCACTGTAAGTTCCGGCTAATAACTCCGCATAAATGATGCTGGGGTCGGCGTCGAGCGCAATCTTTCTTCCCAAACGGTTGTAATACACACTGGCTACGAGGGGCCGCTCGTCGGCGACCGCAGTCTCTTTTTCAATGATCGATGCCATGATCACCGTGCGTTCGAGTTCGCCCGGGCCTTTATTAGGTTCAACAAATCTGCCATTGATCTCAACTTCGATCTGAGGCGAGCTTGCCGGGACTCTTGATCCGATTTCTGGGACTCCCGCTGCTTCTATCAACCCGACTTGCCGTGCGACCTGACGAAATTGCTTGACCATGGCAGCAGCCATCTCTTCCATCGTCATCATGCGACTGAACTGGTACGTGTCAGGGAAAAGGTAGCCTTCGAGAGAGTGCGCTTCGGGGGCAAAATCGCCGATAAGGGCAGTGTCGGATTGCGCGACCTTCAGGAAATCCCCCGCGGGACCGAGCCCCGCGCCTTCCACAGCCCTGGCGATGTCGAACATCGTGAAGCCTTCGGGGACGACGACAGTGCGGAAGTACACATCGCCGCGAGCCAGGCGGCTATGGACTTCGACAATATTCCGCGGTTTGTCGAACAAATACTCTCCCGCCTTCAGCGAACGGCGGTGGTGCAAATAGTGCCACAAGATGAAGGCCTCTTCGCTGTGGATGATCCCGTTGGCCTTTAGTACGGAGGCAATCCGGCGGGTGGAGAAACCCGGTCGCAGCATTACAAAGGTTTGCCCTGAGGGCTCGGTGGGGCTGAGGAGTGCCCAGGCAAACCATGCCGCGGCAGCGAGCGCCATAATAAGGACGAGCCCTGCAATCTTGCGCACAATGGCAGTAGTGTAGATGATTTGCTCCGCTTTTAACCTGAGACCCTAAGGTGGCTAAGCATTGGCAAGCCAGGTTCTCCTCGGTGTTTTCCAAATGTGTGATTCGAATCGCCTCCAGGCTAGCGGACTAACGGCGGGGGGTCTTATTTGTGCGCTGGTGGCGAGTTCTTGCACCCTTTCTGGCGCGCTATACTCAAATGTTCAGGGAGTTATCCAATACTTCATGAGACGTAGCCAGCCCTTTTGGACCGCGATATTGCTTATTGCGCTGTTGCCCACCATGGGTTGTTTGTTCCGGACCCGGCCGGTCGAGGAGACCTATTCCAAGGTTCCTCTCAAGGAATCGACTCAGGCGGCTCTCATCGAGAGCATCAACCAGCAGGCGCAGAGAATCCAGTCGCTGCAGGCGACCGTAGATATTGATACCTCCGTGGGCGGCGCGAAAAAAGGCCACGTTACAGACTACAAAGAGATTCGTGGGTATGTGCTGGCGCGGAAACCAGCCATGCTGCACATGATCGGGCTGCTGCCGATCGTGAGGACTACGGCCTTCGACATGGTGAGCGACGGGCAGGAATTCAAGCTGTGGATTCCGCCCAAGAATCGCTTCGTGGTTGGCCGCAACGATGTGCAGACGCTTAACTCAGATCAGCCGATGGAGAACATCCGTCCGCGGGACATCTACGATGCGCTGCTGATCCGCCCCATCGATCCTGAACACGACATCGCGGTGCTGGAGAATGGATATGAGATTCTTCACGACCCTAAAGGGCACCGCGTTCTGCAGGAAGATTATGAACTGGTCGTGATCCAGAAGAGACCGACGGGCTGGGGCCTCTCGCGCAAGATCGTTTTCAGCCGCACTGATCTCCAGCCTCACCGTCAGTTCATCTATGATGAACAAGGCAATTTGGAGACCGATGCCCGCTACGCCGACTATAAAGAGTACGATAGCGACAGCTTTCCATCGCGCATCCAGCTTTTCCGGCCTCGCGAGGAGTACGACATCACCCTTAACATCCTCAAGCTGGAAATCAACAAACCATTGCGGGATGATCAGTTTGCTCTGGAACAACCGCGCGGGGCAGACGTAGTGCACCTGGACCATCCGCCCTCAAGCGCAGCGGCGCGGCCGTCGTCAGATACGAGAAACAGGCGCTAACGGCGATAAGCTGATCAATAAACATGATCAATAAAATGGTTGTCGCTAACCTGGTGCAGAGGCCTATGCGTTCGCTCATCAGTGTCAGCGCCGTCGCCCTGGAAGTGGTTTTGATTTTGCTGATCGTCGCTTTCTTCTACGGGCAGCTGAACGGATCAAAGGCGAGCCAGATGGGAGTGGGAGCCGACGTAATGGTGCAGCCCCCAGGTTCTTCTGCTTTAGTTGGGGTTACCGGAGCGCCCATGCCAGTGAAGGTAGGCGACAAGTTGCGCGCCTTGCCGCATGTTGCAGTGGCCGCGCCGGTGATCTGGGAGTTGACCACCAAACCGACGCTGGAAATTATCTACGGCATCGACTTCGACAGCTACAACGGCATCGCTCCCGCGTTTCACTTTCTTTCCGGGGGTCCATTTCAAGGCCCCTATGATGTGATCGTGGACGACTATTTCGCAGGTACAAAAAGGATGAAGGTGGGAGACTCGATTGAGATTTTGGCCCACACCTTCCGTATCTGCGGTATCGTCGAGCACGGAAAAGGCGCGCGTAAGTTCCTGCCGCTTGCGACCATGCAGGACTTGATCGGCGCCCCAGGTCACGCTTCCGTCTTCTATGTCAAGCTGGACGATCCGCGTAATGTTGACGCGGTCGTCGATGAAATCAGACAGGTCCCGGGCATGGAAAATTACTCCGTGCGCTCCATGCAGGAATATCTATCGATGATGACGCCGGATAATTTGCCGGGATTCGCAACTGCGATTCGCATTGTGATCGCGATATCCATGATCATCGGATTTCTGGTGATTTTTCAGTCGATGTATACGGCGGTGATGGAACGCACGCGCGAGATCGGCATTCTGAAGTCTCTGGGTGCATCGAAGCTCTACATCGTGAACGTTGTGCTGCGAGAGACGGCTCTGCTGGCCATTGTAGGAATTGTGGTGGGAACGATTGTAAGTCTCGTAGCTCGTCGCATCATTCTGGTTGAGATCCCAACCCAACGGCTTTTCTGGAGTGTCGAGTGGGTGATGCGGGCGACGGTGATTGCTTTGACGGGAGCGCTGTTGGGAGCGTTGTATCCCGCGTTCAAAGCGGCGCAGAAGGATCCGATTGACGCACTGGCGTATGAGTAAACTAATTCGTGAGCCTGGGCGCGATGTTTGTAACTCAGTTTGTAACTCAACGTTGACAATTGCTCGCGCCCTACGGTATCTTTAAAGCTTTGGGAAGTCTCGCGGTTGCCCGCCTGATGGTCTGGCGTCCTCGCCGGGGAATCAACGAGCGGTCTTCTTTCGTTATTCAATCGCGGTTCGCTATTTTTTCATTCTGGGAGATTTCAGATGTCAACGTATTTCCCCAAACCGGGGGAAATTGTGCGCAAGTGGTACGTCGTGGATGCGGATGGGCAGACGCTTGGGCGGATGGCGTCGCAAGTGGCGCGCGTCCTCATGGGCAAAGAAAATCCGCAGTACACACCTTTTCTTGACACAGGCGATCATGTGATCGTCATCAATGCCGAGAAAGTCAAAACGACCGGCATGAAGTCGGAGCAGAAGCAGTATCACCACTACACCGGCTATCCCGGTGGTCTGCGTACGGAAGATTACCGCAAGCGTTTAGCGCGCAAGCCGGAGAGAATTATCGAAGACGCGGTGCGTCGCATGCTGCCGAAGAACAAACTGGCGGATCACATGCTGTCGAAGCTGCAAGTCTACAAAGGCGACAAGCACCCGCACGAGGCGCAGAAACCGCAGGCCTTGCAGTTGGAAGTACGAGCGTAGAGCGTCTTGGTAGGGCATGGCGTAAGCCGTGCCGCTCGTGCAGGTAAGTTTTTCGGGCTTTAGCCCCTGAGGGGCCTTAGAGCTCAAGAGAAAAAATGGAAAGGTCGCTTCTAGCGATTTGCGCTAGAAGCTAGGAGCTGAAAGCTAAATGGCAGATTTGGTTCAATATTACGGAACGGGGCGCCGGAAGCGAGCGATTGCGCGCGTGTATCTGCGTCCAGGTGGCGGCGAGTTCAAGGTGAACGGCCGCGAGTTTGAAGAATATTTCGTCACCCCGGCCCAGCGGTCGGCAGCCAAAGCTCCCCTGGCATTAACGGACACTGGGGCTGCATTCAACATCGTCGCCAGTGTATTGGGCGGCGGCGTGCGCGGTCAGGCTGACGCAGTAAAGCTGGGCATCGCGCGGGCGCTCATGCAGTTCAACGCCGAACTCCGCGGCAAGCTGAAGTCCGAGGGCATGGTGTCGCGTGATTCGCGCGGCAAAGAACGCAAGAAATACGGCCAGAAGGGCGCAAGGAAACGCTTCCAGTTCAGCAAGCGCTAGGTCCGAGAGCTGGGCACCGGGCGAGACCAGGATTCCTCGCTTCGCTCGGAATGACAGAACATTTGGATGGCCGATAAGGTTTTGTATTTTGGCTGGAAGCTAAGAGCTAGACGCTAACAGCTGTCTGTTTTTATGTGTTCAATTCTTCCTGTGCCTCGCGGCGCGGGGACGGGAATGGCAATCCGGAGCGGAACTTACGCAAAGGATGCAGACTAAACAAGGAGGTTCATTGGCTACTATCACCATGAAGGAGTTGCTCGAAGCGGGTGTTCACTTCGGGCATCAGACGAAGCGCTGGAATCCCAAGATGAAGGAATACATCTTCGGAGAGCGCAATGGGATTTACATTATCGATTTGCAGAAGACGCTGAAGATGTTTAAAGAGGCGTCCAAATTTGTACAGGAACTGGCGGCCGACGGCAAGATTGTGCTGTTCGTGGGAACCAAGCGCCAGGCCCAAGATGCCATCGCAGAAGAGGCCACCAAGTGCGGCGGCTTCTACATCAACCAGCGCTGGCTGGGAGGACTTCTCACCAACTGGATTACGGTGCAGAAGTCGGTGAAGCGACTGAAGGAGCTCGACGAAATGGCCACCGATGGCCGGTACGAGCTACTGCCGAAAAAAGAAGTGATCAAGCTCGAACGTGAGCGCAAGCACCTGCAGGCCAACTTGGCGGGCATCAAGAATATGAGCCGGTTACCGGATGCGGTGTTCGTAATCGATTCGAATAAAGAGCAGATTGCGGTGCGCGAGGCTCGTAAGCTGGGCATTCCCGTGGTCGCGGTGGTCGATACCAATTGCGACCCCAGCGAAGTCGATTACGTGATTCCCGGTAACGACGATGCGTTGCGCGCGATCCGCCTGTTTACTTCGAAAATTTCGGAGTCCATCGCCGAAGGCGCGCAATTAATGAGCGATAAGCAAATCGCCGATATGACTGCGGCCACGGAACAAGCGCAAGCCCGAGAAGCGCAGCATGCCGAAGATGCCGCAGCCGCCCTCGAACTTCGTGCCCAGGAAGCCGCGGCTGCGTCGGACATGGCAGACATCGGCGAAGACATCAGCATGGAAGAGGTGCTGGGCCCGGGGACGCATAAGAAGCCGGTCGCCAACGAAGAGGCCGAAGTCCCGAAAGTTGAGAGCCAAACGGTTTAGAAGCGCGTTTTCGATCGTTGATCGTTGGTCGTTGGTGGTTGGCCTTCGCGATTGAGTGAGAAGTTAGCGAAGAAGTTTTTGCCTAGGGCACGACTTCAGCCGCGCCGCCGAGAGCACCAAAGAAGCGGGCTTTAGCCCCTGAGGGAACTCTCTTAAGACGAGATTCCAGGAAAAACCGGGCGTTTGACACGAGACCCGCGCGGGGTCGTCCGGCGCGGGTCAAATTTTGTAAGAGGCGGGTCCCAAACGTTGAGAAGGATTTCATTTATATGAGCACTACTATGGCGAACATTTCCGCAGCGCAAGTAAAGGATCTCCGGGAGAAGACTGGAGCTCCCATGATGGATTGCAAACAGGCTCTTACTGAAGCCAAGGGTGATATGGAGCAGGCGATCGTGATCCTGCGCAAGAAAGGCGTCTCCGTCGCGGCCAAGAAAGCAACTCGCGTGACCAGTGAAGGAGCGGTCACGAGCTATATCCACGCCGGGGGCAAGATTGGCGTGCTTCTCGAAGTAAATTGCGAGAGCGATTTTGTGGCACGCACCGAAGACTTCAAGGAGTTGGTGCACGATATCGCCATGCACATCGCGGCCAGCGACCCGAAGTTTGTGCGCAAGGAAGATGTCACCAAGGCTGATTTCGATCGCGAGAAGGACATTTACCTCGCACAGGCCGTCGCCTCGGGCAAGCCCCCGAATATCGCCGAGAAGATGGTTGCCGGCAAGATGGAGAAGTTCTACGAGGAAGTCTGCTTGTTGGAGCAGCCCTTCATCAAAGACCAGACCGTGTCGATTGCGCAGCTCATCGCCGCGAAGATCGGCAAGCTGGGCGAGAACATCAGCGTCCGGCGCTTCGCGCGCTTCAAGGTGGGGGATGCGGGCGAGACCATCGCCATCACTAAGCCTTCTGAACAGAAAGCGGAGTAATTTTCAAGGCGCCCAGTTGGGTGCCTTTTTTTGTACCCGTTTATCGACAACCGGCGGACGCCGGCGCTACAAAACCTAAATGACCTCTTCCGCCCCTGCCTTCAAACGCGTGCTCCTCAAGCTTTCAGGCGAAGCCCTGGCTGCGAATCAGGGGTTCGGTGTGGATACGAAACGAATCCACGAGGTGGCGGCGGAGTTGGCCGACGTGCACAAGCTGGGGGTCCAACTTGCGATCGTGGTGGGCGGGGGCAATTTTTTTCGCGGCGTGGCCGACCAGGCCCGGGACATGGACCGCGTTTCCGCCGATCATATGGGCATGCTGGCCACGGTAATCAACGCCCTGGCTCTGCAGGATGCACTCGAAAAGCAGAAGGTATACACCCGGGTACAGACTGCGATTGAGATGAATCAGGTGGCCGAGCCATTTATCAGGCGGCGCGCCATACGGCATCTCGAAAAAGGGCGCGTGGTGATTTTCGCAGGCGGCACGGGAAATCCCTACTTCTCGACCGACACCGCCGCATCCTTGCGGGCCATGGAAATCAAAGCCGACGCCATTCTCAAAGCCACCAAGGTGGATGGCATCTATGACGCGGATCCCATGAAGGTGAAAGACGCCAAGAAATTCACGGACATCACCTATATGGATGTTCTGAAGCTGGGACTGAAGGTGATGGATTCCACTGCCATCAGCTTGTGCAAGGACAATAACCTCCCCATCATCGTCTTCAACCTGAATCAGCACGGAAACATACGGCGAGTAGTCAGTGGAGAGAAGATTGGTTCAAGAGTGAGCGCCTAAGCCATTGTTTAGAGGCCTTCACGGATAGACCCTGATTTTCGTAACTTCTGATCGGTGGACGATCTAAGCAGATTCGTGGCGGCTTCTGTTCGGTTTATAATTCAACGTTTTGATTCCTGAACTGTTTCGTGGAGCTCATCCATGGCTGATAGCGGGCCTCTTAAAGAAATTCGGTTACAACTCAAGACGCGAATGGATAAGGCTGTCGAAGACTTTCGCAAAGCGATGGCGGCTACGCGCACCGGACGCGCCTCGGTGCACATGCTCGACAGCGTCAGCGTCGACTACTACGGATCGCAAATGCCGCTCAACCAGATTGCGCAAGTGCACGCACCCGAGCCGCAGATGATCACGGTGCAGCCCTTTGATACCTCGCAGGTGGGTGCAATCGAGAAGGCCATTCGCACGGCCGATCTCGGGCTGAATCCGATGAATGACGGCAAACTCATCCGCGTGCCCGTGCCGGCTCTTACGCAAGAGCGCCGCCAGGACATGGTGAAGCACCTGCATAAGGTCCTCGAAGAACATCGCACTGCGGTTCGCAATATCCGCCGTGACGGCAATGACGCGATCAAGAAAGCCATGAAGGACAAGAAGATTACCGAGGACGATGAGAAGCGATCGCTCGATGAAATCCAGAAACTTACCGACGATGAGATCAAGAAGATGGAAGAGATGAGCAAAGCTAAAGAGAAAGAAGTCCTCGAGATTAAGTAAGAGTCAGCGTCCCTTTGAGCAAGAATGAGGGCATCCGAAGTCGCGCGGACGCCCTTTGTGCTGCATGCATGCATCAACCGTTCGCCTTTTTGAACCTCTCCGCCCTAAAGGGCGAAGATTCTCAGGCTACGCTTAGGATTACAACCCTTAGGTTAGCGCCTGAAGGGTCGCACCGACCCCACGCGTCTGGTTTTTAGACGGGGACTAACCCCATCACAGCAGCCCTTTATGCGCTTAGGCTTCAGGTCCAGTTAAATTACGAATCGCAAATCTGCCGGGAAGTTGTCTAGCGGTAGCGTACCAAGAGGACAACTATATACGGCTTATATCTCCGCTCTGAAGGGCGGAGTTTTACGCCGCCAGGCGGATAATCGAAACACTAGAAGATATGAAACAGGTGGTCCATGCCGCGTGTCCGCACGACTGCCCCGACGCTTGCGGAGTGTTGATCACCGTAGAGGGTGGCCGCGCCACGAAGATTCAGGGGGATCCGAGGCATCCGGTAACACGCGGATTTTTGTGTGCGAAAGTGGCGAAGTACCTGGACCGCGTGTATTCGCCGGACCGCGTGTTGTATCCCATGCGCCGGATTGCGGCAAAAGGGAGGGCGGCGGAGCGGAGCTTCGCTCCGCATGGACAGCCGGGAGCCTGCCCTGAGCTTGTCGAAGGGGCAGCTGTCCCCACACAAGCCTGGCAGCGCATTACGTGGGAGGAAGCCCTGGACGAGATCGCTCAACGCCTCCGCAAGATCATTGCCGAGTTCGGCAGCGAAGCGATTCTGCCGTATTCCTACGGCGGAACTCTGGGTGCGCTGAACGGCGCCTCCATGGACCGCAGATTTTTCACGCGCCTTGGGGCTTCGGAATTGGAGCGCACAATCTGTTCCTCGGCCGGCGAAGCTGGGCTGGAGTCTGTCATGGGCGTCAAGCTGGGTACCGAGCCCGAGCAGTTTGTCAACTCCCGCTACATCATCGCCTGGGCCTCGAACATTCATGGCAATAATGTCCACCTCTGGCCGTTCATTGCGGAAGCACGTCGCAAGGGTGCGAAGCTAGTTGTCATTGATCCCTATCGCACTCGCACCGCCGCCTGTGCCGACTGGTATCTGCCGATCAATCCAGGCACCGACGCTGCGCTGGCCCTCGCGATGATGCACGTCATCATCGGCGAAGGGCTGCATGACGCAGACTATGTGTCCAGATACACGCTGGGCTTCGACGAGCTACGAGAGAAAGTTAAAGCATATCCGCCTGAACGCGCGGCCCGGTGGACCGGAATTGCTGCCGAAGACATATGCAGACTGGCGCGCGAATATGCCACGATCAGGCCGGCAGTCATTCGTGTGAACTATGGTGTACAGCGGTCCGAAGGTGGCGGGATGGCAACACGAGCCATTTCCATGCTGCCTTGCATAACCGGATCGTTGAAGGACCCCGGCGGTGGAATCCATCTGTCGACCAGCGGCGCTTTTGATCTCAACAAACACTCTTTGAGGCGGCCCGATCTCAGACCCCAGGGTGCGAAAACCCCAAGGGTCGTGAACATGGTAGAGCTCGGCAAGGCGCTGAATACGCTGAGCGATCCCCCGTTAAAAGCTTTATTGGTCTACAGTTCCAATCCTGCGGCGGTTTGCCCGAACCACAACGAGGTGGTGCGTGGCCTCGGGCGCCCGGACTTATTCACCGTTGTCCACGAGCAATTTCTTACCGACACAACCGACTACGCCGACATCGTTTTGCCGGCAACCACGTTCTTCGAACACAAGGATTTGCAAGCGGCGTATGGCCACTACTACCTGCAAATTTCAGACCAGGCGATCGAGCCGCTGGGAGAGTGCCGATCCAACGTTGAATTGTTCCGGGGGCTGGCGGCGCGCATGGGATTCAACGACGAGTGCTTCAACGAGAGCGTCGACGAGATGATCGATGGCGCGCTGGTTTCGAATAGCCCATGGCTGCAGGGAATCACTCGCAAGCGGTTGCAGAGCGAGAGCCAGGTAAGGCTGAACTTTGCACCGCCCACCGAGTCAGCTTCAAAGCCAGCAGACGGCGCTCCGGGACCATTCCTTCCTTTCGCCCGAGGCAACTTCCAAACGCCGTCGGGCAAGGCCGAACTATACAGTGAGGCAATGAAATCGCTGGGCCTCGATCCCGTTGCCGAATTCACTCCTCCCTCAGAATCGCGGTACGGCAGCGATAAGGCCACATTCCCGCTGGAGCTTTTAGCGCGTAAGGCTGACAACTTCCTGAACTCAACTTTTTCGAACCTGCCATCCATTCAGCAGATGGAAGATACCGATCTTCTGGAGATGCATTCCGCCGATGCCCGCTCCCGTGGCATCGTCGACGGAGCGCCGGTCCGGGTCTATAACCATCGAGGAGAAATTTTCCTAAAGGCGCGGGTGGATGGCGCAGTTCAGCCCGGAGTCGTCTCAGCCCGGCTGAATTGGGCGAAGTTGAGTCCTGGATTTCGCAACATAAACGTGCTGACCTCAGAAAAACTTTCCGACCTGGGCAACTCCGCCACGTTTTATTCCGTCTTGGTTGAAGTGGAGTCAACCACCTCCATTCCCTGAAGCCACCAGAAAGAGTGGCAACTTGGACGCTTTCTCATTCTCTACCGTATAATTGTCGTTTTCCTACATCCGAAAGGCTGAGGTCGTAGCGATTCATCTTCGCTTTCATACGGACATTGTTGTGCCCGAGGACGGCTGTGGCCCTTCCGCTACCGCGTCCGTTCCATCTCCTTCATTCGCACGGCTTTGCCGCCGAATGAAAAGGTGCGGGTGGCTGCTGGGAATTGTGCTGGCGGTTTTTTTTGCCGCGGTAAGCTGGGCTCAAACCGACGTCATCTCAGAGATCGACGTCCAGGGCAATCGCCGAATTCCCGGAGAGACGATTAAGGCTCGCATCTTCACTCACCCCGGGGACATCTATGATCCCGCCGGACTAGAGCGCGACTTTAACGCCTTGTGGAATACCGGATACTTCGAGGATATCCGCTTTACCCGCGAGCAGACTCCGAAAGGCTGGCGCTTGATTATCCAGGTCAAGGAAAAGCCCACGATCCGCGAGATCAACTATGTCGGCCTGAGTTCGGTCACCACCAGCGACGTGTTAGATCGCTTCAAGGAGGCGAAGGTCGGACTGTCGGTAGAGAATCAGTACGATCCCACCAAAGTGAAGAAAGCGGAAGTAGCCATCAAAGGCTTGCTCGGGGAACATGGACGCCAGTTTTCTTCCATCAAAACGGAAGTCCGGCAGATCCCCCCCGCTGCCGTGGGAATTACGTTTGTCATCAAAGAAGGCCCCAAGGTCAAAGTAGGCAAGATCAAGTTCGAGGGCAATAAGAACGTCAACACGCGAACCTTGCGTTACGCCATGAAGAACTTGCGTCCCATCGGCGTGCCCCACTCGATCTTTCTGGAAAACATCTTTGCCAGAACCTACGATGCGACCAAACTCGACGAAGATACCGAACGCGTCCGCAACGAATACCAGAATCGCGGCTATTTTAAAGTCATTGTGAACCAGCCGAAGACCCAAATTCACGATACCGGACACCAGGGGATGCATATCCCGCTTTTGCAAAGCGGGCCAGGCAAGGCCGTCGACATAACTATGCCTATCGAGGAAGGCGACCGCTACACTTTGGGGTCCATCACCTTCAAGAACAACAAGGCTGTGTCGAACACGAAAGCCCTGCGAAATCTCTTCCCCATCAAAGATGGAGAGGTCTTCAGCAAAGAAAAAGTGGCGAAGGGACTGGAAAACCTGCGCAAGGCCTATGGCGAGCAAGGTTATATCAACTTCACTTCGGTGCCCGAAACGCGTTTTGACGACGAGAAGAAACTTATTTTCCTCGACATCGACGTGGACGAAGGCAAGCAATTCTACGTTCGCCGCATTGAATTCCAGGGCAACACTACCACCCGTGACAAGGTAATCCGCCGCGAGGTTGCGCTCGAAGAAGGCAACATCTATAACTCGCGGCTTTGGGAATTGAGCTTGCTGCGCCTGAATCAGCTGGGATACTTCGACCAGTTGAAGCCGGACGATCCGAATATCACCGACCGCAAACTGGACGAGAAAGACGGACTGGTCGACCTCACTCTCAAGGTTAAGGAAAAAGGCAAGAACAGCGTCGGGTTGAACGGCGGCGTCAGCGGACTGGAAGGCGCCTTCGTCGGCATTAACTATTCGACGAACAACTTCCTGGGTCTCGGCGAAACTCTTCAGGTGCAAGCCAGCATCGGAAACCTGGCACGCAGCGTCCGCTTTGGCTTCACCGAGCCGTACATGTTTGACCGGCCTTTGCAGTTCGGATTCAACGTGTACGTGAACAAAGTGAGTTATAACCAGGCCCGGCAGCTTTCCATTTTCAGCGGTCAGAATCTGAATCTACCTAACACCGTGCTGCAGAATCTCCAGAACTATACGCAGTCCAGCGTCGGATTCACGACCTCATTGAGCTATCCGCTGCGTCGCTCCTTCAAACGCGTGGGAGTTACTTATTCGTTCGACCGATCCTCACTGCTGGCTCTGAGTTCTGCATCGAAGAATCTGTTCGAGTTCCTCGCGTTCCGTGGCATTTCGGGTCCGAACGCGCTGCAAGGAATTATCACGAGTAAGATCTTCCCCAACTTCTCTTTCAATACCATCGACAGCCCGCTCTCGCCCCACCACGGGCAGCAGTTCACGTTGGGCGCGGAAATTGCCGGGCTTGGCGGCACGGTTCGATCGATTCGGCCCATTGTGCAGTATAAAAAGTTCGTTCCCGTGAACAACAGACGCAACGCACTGGGCTTCAATCTTCAGGGATCTTTTATCACCGGCTTCGCAGGATTAGTCGCTCCTCCGTTCCAGCGCTCATACATGGGTGGCGAGAACGACCTGCGCGGTTTCGATATCCGTTCTGTATCTCCGGTCGCATTCCTGCCGAGTGTTGGTTCGATCACGCTCACCAATCCGGATGGAACTCCAGTCCTGAAGAACGCACAGAATCCTCTCCTGGGAAACCTAACCATACCAATTCCGGTGGACCAGATCACTTTTCCGGGCGGCGATCTCAGCGTGGTTACGAACTTCGAGTACCGCATCACAATCTATGGACCGGTGGCGCTTGCCCCCTTCTTGGACGCAGGAATCGATCCTATTCTCCGGCCATCCCAGTTACAGATTGCGACGCAGCAATACGACAGCGTAATCAGCCAGCAATTCGGATGTCCCATGCAGGATCCAGCCACAGCGACCCCCACTGGAACCGGCTGTACTCCGGGGAGCGTCTTGAGTCCCATTCCGAAGCAGCAACTGCAGGTTTTGGGTTCTACGAACTGGAGACCGAGAGTGTCGACCGGTCTTGAGCTGCAAATGTTTCTGCCCGTGATCAATGCGCCTTTCCGCATCTACTGGGCCTATAATCCCCTGCGGCTGGACAGCCCAGCGACTCCCCCAATTCCGATCACTCGTTCCATGTTCCCCAACACCGCGGCAGGCGACTACACGTATCACTTGGCCGTCAATACCTACGCCCCCAGCTTCCTGTTGCGGGAGCCGCGAAAAACCTTCCGCTTCACTGTAGCCACCACGTTCTAACGGCCGACACTGTTTTTGGATGGCGCCACGCTTCAGTGGGCGATAAAAGCCCGAGGCAGGTGGCCTCCGCCCTGACCCAGGACACCCCGCGCTGGAAAACCCGGCAGCACATCAAACTTGTGCTGAGATGCTTGACGGGACTCTTCACCCCGTCGCTCGTGCCGTTGGCCTCCTTCGAATCGACCGTATAGACTACGTCGGCTGTGGTGTGAGGCCCTCAACGCGCACGCGAAAAATTTGATAACGGCCGAATAAGGTTGGCCGATTCGAGCTCTGGCGCCTGCCTGATGCGTACGCGAACGATTCACTGCGCGGTCAATGTCGTCTGATCGATGGACCAATCGCCGCAAACCGCGGCGGCTAGGATTGCATGGATCCCGCGCCGCGTCCGCATCGGTTTGACGCGGCCCGACGATGCTCTCTATAATAACTTCGATCCACACCATTGCAGAAAGCTGACCAAGGGTGGACGACACGTCCGCAACCCCGGCGTGTGATGCTGGCAATCCAGTGTGCCTTCCCAGCGTTGCCTGAAAAGGGTAAATCTGAGTTCATATTCCGGAGCGATGTTTCGCGGAATCAAGTTTCGCGGAATCATGTTCCAAGGAGTTTAAGCGATCCAATGACAAGCAAGCTTCTGCGTTCTTTCCTGGCCATTGCGGTTATCTCGATGATATCCGCCTTCGCCCAAACCAGCAGCGCGACTGCCCCCGCGAGTGGGGGTACTTCGCCCGCAGCCTCGGCCCCCACCGCCCCCGTCGCCCCAGGTACCGGCACGAAAATCGGGACGATCAACATTGAGCAGGCCGTGATCGGCACCAACGAGGGCCAACGCGACTTCGAAGTTTTGAAAAAAAAGCTTGAACCGAAACAAAACGAGCTGAAGTCTCAGAATGACGAACTCGAAGGATTACAGAAACAACTGCAGACGCAGGGTGAGAAGTTGAACGAGGACGCCCGCGCCACCCTCGTGAAACAGATCGAGACCAAGAAAAAGTCCTTTGACCGTTCCGTACAGGACGCTCAGGAAGATGCGCAGAACCAGCAGAAAGAAATTTTCCAGCGCATTCTGCAGAAGATGGCGCCGGTGATCGTGAAGCACGCGCAGGAAACTGGGTTTGCCATGATTGTCGACACCTCGAATCCCTGGCCGCAGAGCCCGATCCTGTGGTACGGCGACGGCGGTGACATCACAAAGGCCGTGGTGGACCTCTATAACACGCAGTCTGGTGTCCCGGCCCCGGCCGCTTCCGGAGCGTCAGCTCGTCCGGCAACTCCGAAGCCCGCCGCCCCTAAGCCAGCTGCTCCAAAGGCTACCGAACCGCCGAAGTAGTTTTAGACGACACCGCGTGTGTCGGGAAAGTTCCCGGAAGGCCGCGTCCCCCGCGGCCTTTTTTGCTTCTCAGGAGCGCGCCGCGGAAGACAGTCTTGGTGTCCCTATTAACAACAGCATTCCGTTCAGGAGGACACCATGGTTGACCGAACTAAGCTTGACCGAAGCATGCTTGACCGAAGCATGCTTGAGCGAAGCATGTTTGACCGAAGCATGTTTGCCGACGCAGTCGAATCCTCATGGGTAGAGCGAGCGCGTCGCGGGGGGACAATCTTGACCTCGTTCGGGTTGCAGGCCTTTGCCGTCGGCGTATCACTACTCTTGCCGATCTTGCGCCCGATGGGATTGCCATCATTCCACCCACTCTCCACGCCCATCAGTTTGGGTCAACCTACGACGGAGGCTCCAGCAGTCAGAGCGCACACAGGTTCAAGCATTGCTCCAACCAGGCCTACGGAATTCTTCTTCCGCCGCCCGTCGCCTCTTCCTATTGGCATGCCGGCTCCGATCGATGAAGGAGCGCCCTTGGTGTCAGGCTCTGGTCCCTACATTGCCGGCGCGAGGAGCGGCGACACGAACGGGCCGAATTTGTTCGACGGTGGTACGCGACCGGCACTGCCAGCGCCGCCCGCGGTGGTCGCTCACCCGCTCCGCCTCTCACACATGGATGAGGGAAATCTGATCCGCAAAGTGCAGCCAACATATCCTGCATTAGCGCGCAGCGCGCGTATTCAGGGGACTGTCATGCTGCAGGCAGTGATCAGCAAGCAAGGTACGATTGAGAATCTCATCGTCTTGACCGGCCATCCGATGTTGGTGCCGGCTGCTATCGATGCCGTGCGCCAGTGGCACTACCGGCCTTACATTCTGAACAATGAGCCCGTCGAAGTAGAAACTCAGATCACGGTGAACTTCTCGCTGGCTGGAAACTGATCGCCGATAAATTTGTGCAGGACTGGGGGAGAACATCACTCGGGAGTAGCCCGAGCGTAACCTGAGGGCGCGCGCCACTCCCGCTATAATCGACCTCAGTGGCGACTACTATCGAAATTCCGAGCCGCGTGGCTACCCGTCCCACCTGGGCCGAAGTTTCCCTGACCACGTTGCAGCAAAACTTTCGTACAGTTGTGAAAAAAGCGGGTCCGGACGTAACCGTATGCGCCGTCGTGAAGGCCGATGCCTACGGACACGGCGCCGTGGAATGCTCGCGTGCATTGCGGGATGAAGGTGCGCGCTGGCTGGGAGTCACTTCGCTCGATGAAGCAATTCCGCTGCGCGAGGCGGGTATCGAGTCCCGCATTTTATTGATGACGGGGTTCTGGCGCGGCGAAGAAAGTGAGATCGTCCGGCTCAAACTCACTCCCACCGTGTGGGAACCGTGGCACATCGAGTCTCTGGAGAATGCCGCAGCGCGAGGAACCCAGCGGCAACCCGTGCATTTGAAAGTGGACACAGGTATGGGCCGTCTAGGGGTCGCGCTGGATGAACTTTCCGCAGTCCTAGAGGCTCTGAGCGCGTCTCCGCATCTGCTTCTCGAGGGTCTCTCAACCCATTTGGCGTCCTCCGAAATTATGGATGCACCTTCGGTCTCCGAGCAGGAGCGCCGGTTCGAAGAGGCGCAGAAAATGGTAGGAGCGGCCGGCTTTGAGCCGAAGTTGATCCATATGGCCAACACCAGCGCGCTGATCTCGCGGCGGGAGACGTGGAACAAGATGGTGCGTCCCGGCATCGCGCTCTATGGATATTATTTGCCCTTCCAGCGTGCGGGCAGGGAAGTGAGCGGAGGCACATTGCGGCTCCCGGTCAAGCCGGTGCTGACGTGGAAGACGCGCATTCTCTCCATGCGAAACTTCGCCGCGAATCAAGCGCTGGGCTATGGGGGAACGTATGTGACCAGGGCGCCGGCACACGTCGCCGTGCTGCCTGTGGGATACGCCGACGGATATAACCGACAACTCTCCAATCGCGGCCGTGTAATCGTCCGCGACCACTACGCGCCCATCGTCGGCAGCATCTCGATGGACCTCACGCTAGTGGACGTGACCGGTATTCCGGGGATTGCGGTCGGGGATGAAGTGATCCTTCTCGGAACCAGTGATGGTTTGAGCGTCGACGCCCTCGAACATGCTCGTCTGGCCAACAGCTCTCCCTACGAGATTCTCTGCAACATTTCGAAGCGCGTGCCGCGGAAGTACGGCAACTGAGGGTGCCCCGCGGAAGGCAGGGTCATCGGCAATCTGCGATCGACTCTTCGGGCTTCTTGGGGTTCGACCGCACCCGACACGGGGGGCGCGATTGCGGCAAAGCCAACCGAATACCAGTTTCGCTCTCGCCCCGGATACTCGAGTCGGCCCACACCGCGTAATTACGACTAGCAACGGAATGATCGACCCTGTACTCTGCTTTCCAGGTCAGCTCGCCGCCCAATTTTGTCTCAAGCCCGTGATCAGGAATGATTCTCGTGGTCCTGAATGGTTCCCGGCACTAGCGACCATTTCATCCTGGAGGCGGGGTGCGAGATGGTCATAGTAGAAGAGGCAGGGGAAGTTCTGCTTGTTCTCGTTTTGTTCTGATTCAACATACGGTCCAGGGCGGTCTCATCGATTGTGCGAAGAAGGGGAATTGGGAAAATGTGCTGTGGAGTATGGGCTTATGACGAATAATCTGAACGCGATCTTTGAAGAGCTCGACCGCCAGGATCTCCATGCAGTTGTGAAAGGTGGAATACCCACGGAGATCGAGATGTACTTAAAGTCTTTGTGTGAACTATATCGACGAGCAGAATCGGACTCCAAGAACGAAATGAGATCAGCGGTTACCCCAAACGCGACAGTTGTCCTTCTTGCGTTTGTCTCTGCTATGGCCACGCTGGCCATGCAAAGAAAGGATGTGGGATCGTTAGACCTTGCTCTACTCGCTTTCGATCTCTCTAACATCATGCGGATTGACTTTCGTGATGCCTTCACTCACGTGGCACAACTTGCGTTTGCCGCTACAGAGTGCGGTGTTAAGCCCGATGATCATGCTCGTACGATCATCCCCGATATTTCATCCCAGCTCTTGGACATGTTCGGCCATTCCAAGCGACCCCGAGTTACGCGTGACAGCGAGGGCAAGCTTATATTTTGGAAGTCTTGAGTTGTCGGATAAACGGATAAACAAAGATCCATTTAACTCGAAGCATTTAGACCTGTCTTATGCCATCCACGCCGCTCAGGGGCCAAATGTCAAGTGCCGACCACCAGTTACCGCTGTTCGCTGATTCCCGCAAGAGTTGATGAAGTTCGCTTGTTAGACTAGAAGATTGACCATGCCCTCGCGCTACGCACAATGGATGTATGACTGGGAGCACCGGCTTACTTCGGTGGACAATAATCGCGTGGTGCGTCCGCTGGAGTGGGGTGTGGAGTGGGCGCGGGATTGGCCCTGCCGGAATGGCTGGCAACCGGGGCAGGCGGCGGGCGATCCAGAAAAGTTCTTAGTGGACTTCAATCGACGCATCGTTGCTTCGAGCGACGAGTTTTTTTCCTACAAGACGCCGACCGATTTCCGGCTGGAGAAGCGCGAAGTAAAGGTTTTCTCCACGCGCGAAATTCCTGATATGAAGCTGGAAGCGAAGGTCAAAGGAACCTCCGCGGAGTTCTTGCGGTTCAGTGCGCCGGTGAAAACTCCCTATCCGGAAAACAATCTGGTGAATGCGCGCTGGTTTCCAGCGCGAGGGCGGCGTGCCATCGTCCTTCTGCCGCACTGGAATGCCGATGCGATCGCCTATGTCAGCCTGTGCCGAGTGCTGAACATGCTCGGGATTTCAGTGTTGCGGCTCACGATGCCTTATCACGATATCCGCATGCCCGCCGAGATCAACCGCGCCGATTACGCCGTATCCGCCAACATCGGGCGCACGCTCGATGCGGTGCGGCAGGGCGTCGTGGACGTTCGCTGCTGCCTCGATTGGCTCGAGCAGCAGGGCTATGACAAGCTGGGAATTGTGGGCACAAGTCTGGGCTCCTGTTATGCCTTCATTGCGGCTGCGCACGAGCCACGCATTCGGGTCGCGGCGTTCAATCATGCGTCCACTTACGTTGCCGACGTGGTGTGGCATGGGCAGTCAACGCGGCACATCCGGCAAGGAATGGAGGCGCAGATCACGCTGGAGACGTTACGGAACTCATGGCTTGCGGTCAGCCCGATGGCTTATTTCGATAAATTCTCGCGCTGGCCACGAAGGTCCCTCATTATCTATGCCAAGTACGATCTGACTTTCTTGCCCGAGCTCTCGCGCAACGTGGTGGAGGAATTCGAGCGCCATGGGTTGGATCACAAGGTGGTAGTGCTGCCGTGCGGTCATTACACCATGGGCGAGACGCCGTATAAATACATGGATGGCTGGCAGCTGGCTTCGTTCCTGCGTACGGCATTTGAAGGGTAGCACTCCGCTCTCGGCATGGGTATGTCGAAGCGCGAAAGCGAGGAAACGCGCTGGATGCTGAAGGGCGAGGGCTCGGTCGCCAGGGTTTAGAATGTAGCGATGCAGTTTGCGCAAGCGACCAATCCCGATACGATCGTCGAGTACCGGCGCGGGGAGTTCTCGATCAGCACCGACCGTGAGCGCCTGAGTCTGAATGTGGTTCATGGTTTTCTGACCGGTTGCTATTGGGCAAAAGGCATACCGCGGGAAGTCGTGGCCCGGTCGATTGCGCACTCGCTCTGCTTTGGCATTTACGAAGGCAGCGCGCAGGTTGGTTTTGCCCGTGTGGTGAGCGACTTTGCTACGATGGCGTATCTGGGCGATGTGTTTGTGCTGGAATCCCATCGCGGGCGCGGATTGAGCAAGTGGCTGCTAGAGTGCATTATGCAGCACCCTGCTCTGCAGAATCTGCGGCGCTGGATTCTCTTAACCCGCGACGCGCATGAACTTTATTCACAGTTTGGCTTCGCTCCGCTGAAGGCTCCGGAACGATATATGGAACTTCATCGGCCCGTTGTATACGAGACATCCTAGGAAACCTATATGAATTCGGCAGGTTCTACTAAAATGTACCGTCCGTTGTACGAAGCCGATCCGCAGATTGCCGCCGCCATCGACAACGAAACGCGCCGCCAGCACGAGGGGTTGGAACTAATCGCCTCGGAGAATTTTGTCAGCGAAGCGGTGCTCGAGGCCGCAGGTTCGGTGTTTACCAACAAGTATGCCGAAGGATATCCGGGCAAGCGTTACTACGGCGGTTGTGAGTTCAGCGATGTGGTGGAGAACCTGGCACGCGACCGGGCAAAGAAATTGTTCGGTGCCGAACATGCAAACGTGCAGCCCCACGCCGGCTCGCAGGCGAATATGGAAGCGTACGCAGCGGTGCTACAGCCGGGCGATACAATTCTCGGTTTGAATCTCGCTCATGGCGGCCATCTGACGCACGGGCATCGCCTGAATTTTTCCGGCAAAACCTACAAGATCGTTCCCTATGGCGTAACCCAGGAAACGGAGACGATCGACTATGACGCATTGCAAAAACTGGCGGAGCAGGAGCGCCCCAAGCTGATCATTGGTGGGGGCAGCGCTTATCCGCGGATCATCGACTTTGCCCGCATGCGGCAGATCGCGGACAAGGTGGGCGCTCTCTTCCTGGTTGACATGGCGCATTTTGCCGGACTGGTGGCGGGCGGTGCGCATCCTTCGCCCGTGCCGCATGCACACATCGTTACCTCTACTACCCATAAAACACTCCGCGGACCGCGCTCGGGAATGATTCTTTCCCAGGCGGAGTTCGGAGCGGCGATCGATAAAGTAGTTTTTCCCGGCATGCAAGGCGGCCCCCTGATGCACATCATCGCCGCCAAAGCGATCTGTTTTCTGGAAGCAATGCAACCGGAGTTCCGCGTCTATGCAAAGCAGATCGTTGCCAACGCGAAAGTGCTGGCCCAGAGTCTTGCTGACGAGGGCTTCCGCATCATCTCCGGCGGGACGGATACGCACCTGATGCTGGTCGATGTCTTCTCCAAGGGGATGCTGGGCAGTGAGGCCGAGAAGGCGCTGGGTGAGGCTGGAATCACCGTCAACAAGAATGCCATCCCGTTTGACACCAATCCGCCCATGAAACCCAGCGGCATCCGCATTGGCACTCCGGCGCTGACCACCCGCGGAATGAAGGAAACCGAGATGCGACAGGTCGGACGCTGGATCGCAGATGCGCTCCTTCGTCGAAGCGACTCCGCTGTGCTGGCAAAAATCCGTAAGGAAGTGCTGGACCTCTGCGAGGCATTTCCACTCTACGCTGAGCGCCGAGCCAGAGCCCAGACTGAAGTCCGTGCCTAGCCATAGAGTTCCTTTAATCCTGCTGTAAGGTCGCCTGCCGTCTGTGGTTAAATGCCTTCGGTGAAAATCGCCATCGACATCCGGCGCATGACTGAGTTCGGGGTCGGCACCTATATCCGCAATGTCGTGCGCACCCTGGGGCGACTGGACCGCGAGACCACGTATCTTCTCATTGGCGCTTCGGCCAAAGTAAACGAAATTGGAGCGCTGCCGCCTAACTTCCACGCGGTTCCGCTGTCTGAGCCTGAGCGCTCGCTCAAGGGTTACCTTGAGTTCCGTTCGGTGGTGAAGCGGCTGGAATGCGATCTGGCGCACATTCCTAATTTATTCTCTGTGCCGCGAGCGCTATCGTGTCCGTATGTCATGACGGTGCACGACATCCTGGAGCATCTATCGCGTGCGCAGGAGAAGACCGGATTTTCGCGAACACTGCACTTCCAACTGACCAAGCGGGTTCTGAGGGGGGCCGCCCGCATTCTTGCGGTCTCGAACTTTACCAAATTAGAAATGGAGAAGCTGTTCAATATTCCCGCGAGGTGCATTGAGGTGGTTTACAACGCGATCGACGAGAGGCTGCTGCGAGGACACGCGAACTCCGCGGACCGCCAGTTGATCGCAGAACGGTATCAGGTGACTTATCCGTTTCTGCTCTATGCCGGGAGAATCAGTCCTCACAAGAATGTTGTGAGGATGATCGAAGCTTTCTCCGCCTTGAAAACGGAGTTGGAAAAAGATCAGCTGTTTCCTGACCTGAAGCTCATCATTATTGGAGATGACGTTTCCGGCAACCCTGACCTGCGGAGGACGGTGATCCGCAGCGGCGTGCAGAATGATGTGCGCTTCTTGGGCTTTGTGCCGATCGAAGTCTTGCGCACGTTTTACGATACCGCCAAGATCTTCGTATTCCCATCCTTGTATGAAGGCTTCGGCCTGCCGCCGCTCGAGGCGATGGCGCACGGAACACCCGTGGTTACCTCAAACGTGACTTCGCTGCCTGAAGTGGTAGGCAACGCCGCGGTGCTGGTGCATCCGGAAAATGTTTTCGAAATTATGCGCGCGTTGCACAGGGTTCTTCTCGACCAGCCGTTACGCGAGAAAATGAAGGAACGCAGCTATCGGCAAGCGGCCAAGTTTTCCTGGGAAAAATCCGTGCGTCGGATCATGGAAGTCTATCAGGAGGTTCTTCGCCCCACAGGCAATGCGGAACCAGCAGGCGAGTCGGCAGCCTCAGGCGGCAAGACCAGCGCGGGAGCAGCTTGATCCGGCGAGTTTCTCGCTCGCCGCCTCCGTCAAACCAAGCTTGAGCCAGGGACCTACTTCAGCAAAGGCTGACCAGGCGAAGCGATGGAGAGCTTGTGCAACTTGGCGGTGACCCGGTTGCGGTCGGAGTCGGACTGAGCCGAAGCGAGACGTTTGCGGAGGGTGGTGATCTTATGCTGACGAGCGCGGCGCCGGCGAATCTCTGGCCGGCGGCTGGGTGCTGACATGGAGTGTGCTCCTGAAGACGAATTTGCGGCTGTCGGACCTGATGAGCGGAATTCGCTGGGTCAGGTTGCAGCTACATTAGCTATTGAATCGGAGACTGCGGGAACTGTCAATGATGTCGGCTTTGGCTGTTCCGGCGGCTTTTGCTTTACGCGGTTCTATTCCCGCGATGACGCCGGTTGTTTTCCTCCCATGATTCGTGCAACCATCCAAATTTGTGATACAACAGTCCGAATTCAGCGATACGAATGTGGAAATTCCCGGGAGGCATAACCGTGAGGCGTTGCGTTTGTCTGGCATTGATTCTCTTTGAGGCCATACTGTGCGTTTCCCAGAATCAAAGCGATTCCAGTAACCCGCCGTACAAGAATCCAAGTCTGCCGGTTGAGCAACGCGTTCAGGATCTGCTCGGACGTCTGACGCTGCAGGAGAAAGTTGCCATGCTAAGCGGGGCTGATTGGATGCAGAGCGTCCCAAATCAGCGGCTCGGCATTCCCTCAATAAAAATGGCAGATGGCCCGATCGGCATAAGGTCGTGGGCCGGACCTTCCTCTGAGACCAAAGCGGAGGTCGCCGAGAAGAAGGTGACCACGACTGCTTTCCCCGCTGGAGTGGCGATGGCCGCGACCTGGGATACCGAACTGCTGCAAAGCGAGGGGCGGGCGATCGGTCAGGAACTGAAAGCTTTGGGACGCGACATGATTTTGGGGCCAACTGTGAACATCAACCGTACTCCTCTCTGGGGCAGAAACTTCGAGGGGTACGGCGAAGATCCCTATCTCTCCAGTCGGCTCGCCGTGGCTTACATCAAGGGAGTGCAAGGCGAAGGTGTTATCGCGACCGTCAAGCATTTTGCCGCGAACAATCAGGAGTTTGAACGACATCGAATTAATGCGCTGGTTGACGAGCGCGCTTTAGAGGAAATCTATTTCCCCGCTTTCAAAGCAGCCGTGGAGGAAGCCGGGGTCTGGTCTGTGATGTCGGCATACAACAAGCTCAACGGCGTGTACTGTGCGGAGAACTCCTTCCTGTTAGAAGACGTGCTCGAGAAACAGTGGGGCTTCAAGGGGTTTGTAGTGTCCGATTGGGGCAGCACCTACAGCACGGTAGGCACAGTGAATGCGGGCATGGATTTAGAAATGCCAGGCGGACAGCCCATGAAGGATTGGCTGAAAAAGCCAGAGGCGCAAGCCGCAGGCAATGGCGGCGGTTGGCTGGTCCCGGAAAAAGTGCTGCCGGAAATATCTGCTGGCAAAATTTCCGCGGCCACAATTGACGACAATGTTGGCCGCATCCTTCGCGTGATGTTCATCAGCGGACAATTCGACAAGCCACACTCCGCAACCGGCGTGATCGATACGGCCGAGCAGCGCGCCGTGGCGCGCAAGGCCGCGACCGAGAGCATCGTGCTGCTCAAGAACGATGGCGCTCTGCTCCCCCTGGACACAGCGAAGGTTCACGCCGTCGCTGTGATTGGACCGAATGCGGCCGTCGCCGTTACCGGTGGCGGCGGCAGTTCGCTCGTAGTTCCAAAATATTCAATATCTCCGCTGCAGGGCATTCAGGAGCGAGCCGGTAAGCGCGTGCAAGTGAGTTATGCGCTGGGCGTCGCGATGGAAGGCGACGACAGGAGCCAAGATAATTCCCGATCCCGCGAGCAGATCAAAAATGATGCTGTCAGTGCCGCGGCAAAGGCGGACGCTGCCATCATCGTTGTGGGACGGTCTCCGAAACTTGAGTCGGAAGATTTTGATATCAAGTCGCTTGATCTGCCTGCTGGACAGGACGAACTGATTGAGGCGGTGGCGCAAGTCAACAAACACACCATCGTGGTGATCAACGCCGGCGGCCCGGTCGTTATGTCGAAGTGGATTGCGCATGTTTCTGCCATCGTGGACATGTGGTATGGCGGGCAGGAAGGCGGAAACGCAATTGCAGATGTTCTGTTTGGCGATGCCAATCCCTCAGGCAAGCTTCCCGTTTCTTTTGTGAAAGAGTGGAAGGACTCGCCGGCGTATGGACACTATCCTGGCGAACATCTGCAGGTCGATTACGCGGAAGGTATTTATGTAGGCTACAGATATTTTGATAAGAAAAAGATAGAGCCGCTCTTCCCTTTTGGCTACGGGCTCTCCTACACGAAGTTTGACTATAGCGATCTGAAGGTTTCGCCGAGCGAGGCATCGCCCGGACAGCCGCTGGAGGTGAGCCTGCAGGTCCGAAACAGCGGATCACGTCCCGGTGCAGAGATCGTGGAACTTTACGTTCACGACGGACACTCAAGCGCCGATCGCCCGATTCAGGAACTGAAAGGTTTTCGTCGAGTTGATCTTGCCCCCGGAGAATCGAAGGTTGTGCAATTTACTCTGGACCGCGCCGCAATGGCTTTCTACAGCGCCCCGAAGAAAGACTGGGTGACGGAGCCAGGCCAGTTCGAAGTGCTGGTTGGATCTTCGTCACGGGACCTCCGAATGAAAAGTTCGTTCATCCTGAAGCCGTGAGCGAAAATGAAATAGATTTTGCGACCAAAACCCCATAATTTCCTGTCTGCTGACCATCCGGGAACTGGGCTGTTTACTGGTCGCAAGCGCGTTTAGCAGTACTGATTCGCATACTCGCACCGAAATTCTTCCTGACAGATCGGCCTGCCAACGAGGCGCGAGACTGAGGATTAGTGCGGAAGCGGCGTTAGCGCTGTGATGTCGTGGTGTGACTTTAAGCAACGAGATCCTTCAAACGCTGTGCTGCGGTCTTCAAGATTTCACGCGAAAGCTCCTCGTCCGATACGGCGCGAGCCATACCGATCGCACCGACCAGCGCGCAATAGGTCAAGACTGCTTGCGCTCTTGCACTGCCACTATCCGTCTTGTTCGTGTTACGAATCAGAGTTGTGAGCAACTCAATGTTGTCCCGAACTTTCCGGCTGACGAGTGCGCGAGTGCGCCTGTCGGTGCGAGCGAGATCTCCGGCCAAAGCGCTGACTGGACAACCCGTACCTGGATGATTGCGATGTGCTTCGCTCAAATATTCATCGACTAGTGATTCGTAGGTGACCGGCGGACCTCCCGAGGCGGCGGCATCCACTTGACGCTTCCAGAGTTCGAGCGCAGAGCCGACCGCTTCAGCCACTAGCGCGTCGCGCGAATTAAAGTGTTTGTAGAAGCCGCCCACGGTAAGGCCCGCGTCTTTCATCAAGTCTGCGATTCCGATCCCGGCAAGCCCTTCTTCGCGGAATCTCTTTGAAGCGATTGCAACGATGCGCTCGTGAGTTTTTGCTTTTTCAGCCTTGGAATGGCGCATGGCCCCCCTCAAAAAAAGTTTGTAACTAAAGCCCGACTATACAAATCAAAGCCAGAGAATGGATTATAACAATAATCCAAATAAGAGCTCAACTAGAGAACGAAGAAATTAAGGATATGAGCAATTCACCATCAAAAGGCACCGCCCTGGTAACGGGTGCCTCCAGGGGTATTGGAGCTGTCTATGCAGACCGTCTCGCCAAGCGTGGATACGATCTCATTCTCGTAGGCCGCAGCGAGGCGCCCCTCAAAGCGCTCACTGCGAGCCTCGCGAGTGCAAGCAGACGCCACATCACCGCGATCGCGGCGGACCTCAACAACAAGATCGATCTCGCGAAAGTGGAAACAAAGCTGAAGGAAGATTCGAGTATCACAATGCTCGTCAACAACGCAGGTGTCGCCTCGGTCGCGCCTCTGCTTAATGCCGACATCGAGAAAATGGAAGAGATGATTGCACTCAATACCATCGCCCTCACGCGACTGACTTACGCTGCGGCACCTGCATTCGTCAAGCGTGGTGCGGGCACAATCATCAACATCGGCTCCACCGTTGGCATCTCGCCTGAGACGCTCAACGGTGTATACGGCGCTACCAAAGCCTATGTCCTCGCCTTCAGTCATTCGCTGCAGCACGAACTCGGCGACAAAGGGATCCGCATCCAGGCGGTCCTGCCCGGCGCGACGGCAACCGACCTGTGGCAAATCGCTGGCCTGCCTTGGCAGAAACTGCCCCCGTCGATCGTCATGTCGGTCGAAGACATGGTCGATGCGGCGCTGGTCGGCCTCGATCAGGGCGAACTGGTGACGATTCCCGGCCTTCATGATGGAGACGAATGGACCCGTTTCGAGGCCGCGCGCCGTGCCATCTCACAGCGCTTCGGCAATTCCGTGCCCGCGTCCCGATACAGGATTCAGGCGCAAAGGTCGGCATAACTGGCTCTAATGCCAGGGTTTTGCGGAACGTATCCGTAGATCAGTCTGGATGTGCGTGCCGGGGCATTCAACACTCGCCCGCGTGTCTCATGCGCGAGGGGTGCGCCGTGGTCGATAGAGTTGCAAAAACAGAAAAACAGAACAACAGAAGAGAGAGGACTAACAAAACAACATGACAAATACTGGACTAGAAAAGCACCGACCGAACAACGAAGAAGAGTTACCGGTAGTGCTCCTACACAGTACATCAGGACAGTCAGAAGACTGGTCTCAGGTAGTAGAACAGCTGATGATTCCGTCAACCTAACTTGCCCACTTTGATCATCTAATTTGGCCCCCTACATCATTAGTTCTTACGTTCGCCGGGCTCGGCTGTAGCGAAGCCCTGTGACGTCCGGAGGACGGCACGTTTAGGGCAGAGCGAAGGCCGAGGTCAGCGAACGTAACTTCAGAACATCGGCGGCGCGGTCTTAGAACTCTAGTTCGGCAATCAGCTTCAAGAGTCGAAGAAGTGTTGTGCGTTCTTCCGGAGTCAGTTCTTTTCGGAGTTTATCATCAGCGGCGATCCTCGCATTGATCAGGCGGTTCCTGTATTTGTAGCCTTTTGGCATCAACGCAACGTGAATTGCTCTGCCCGATTTTGCTTTTCTCTCCGACACAAGCCCTTCCCGCACCATTGACTTGATGGCTCGGTGTACGACAGTTCGGTCGAAACCGAGAATTGTGGCGATTTGATTCTGATTGAGCGCGGCACCGCCCCGGAGTGTGGATAGGATGAAGCCACGAGTCGCGGAGCACCGAGTTTTTCGTTCAAGTCTCTTCCCGACGGAAAAATAGGCTGCAGAAACATGGGCAAGTACTGAGTCCCTTAGGATGTCTTGAGGAATATCCTTCTTTGCAACGATGATCATAGGACGGTTACCGTGGCATCGAGAGGGCGCCGCCACTGAGGCGGTTCCGCATAAGCAGGCGATTTCTTCCCGATCGCGATCACCATCACAATTTCATGATACCGGGTTGACAGCCCGAGAAATCTGGAGAGTCTGCGGCCATCGAATCCTTCCATGGGGCACGTGTTGAGTCCCAGTGCTTCGGCGGCAATCATCAGATTCTCACAGGCCAACGATGTACTCTTCGTCGCCCACTTTAACAAGTCCTGTCGAAACACTGGTGGCATCCCGATCGTCTTCCACAAATTCACCAGTCGAAAAATCGCCCACTTGACCGCGCCAAAAATGCCGAACGGTCCTGGCATGAACAGGATCCGGCCGATCTTCGCCGTCCGCGCGTAGTCTCGGACTTTGGCGTGGCTGAAGCCGCTCCTGCGCATCCACTCCAACTGGGCTTGCGAGGTCGCTGCCAGCGACCCGATGTCGGCCACCGCAACCACCAGCGCCGACGCCGTTGCCGCAGGCATCTGTCCAAGGCAGAGTTTCGCCGCGGTTGCCTTTCTGGGCGGCGATTCCACCCAAAAGAACTGGTACGGTTGCGAATTGAAACTGGAGGGAGCATGGCGGGCTGCATCGAGGATTTGTTCACGCAGTACTTGCGGGATTTCGACCGGTTCAAAGGCCTTAACTGCTCGCCTATGGAAGAGCGCTTCCAGGATTTCGCTCACGAGGCACCTCTATGTTGCTATTACAACATAGGAGTGTTGCAGACGCAACATACAACAAGCAATGCCGGCGCGTTACGATCGCTGGCGCCCAACTCCTGGGCAAAGATGCCCGCCGCATCGCAAGAACGACAACCATAAGAACAACAACGACAAGAACGGCGGCGATGAGAACGGCAACTACAAATCCTCTGCGTACCGTTGCACCCGGTCACTTAGATTTAGATTTGGTGCGATGAGACAGTAACTCAGAGCGCCCGATGACAGTTGGCGGGTTTTTGAGTTTCGGCGGATCAGACATTCCCTGGAAAGCTGAGGACGACTTCCACATGCTCAGGCCGTACATACGGGAATCGCGCAGAACACTTACTCCCTCGCTCCATGCAGCCAGCATCCGCTTTCCGATTTCCTTGAAACCTGCCAGACCCTTCATCAGTTCACGAACGGCAGGAGCGGTGTCTGCGACCGCATCACTGATGCGCTCCAGGATCTCCTTCTGCTCACGTTGAGAAATGCCAAAGGTGGAAGTAATAAAGGTGCCCAGAGTTTTTCCCGGCAGCCATGTCTTCCTCCCCATGAAACTGATTCCGGGGGGATTGTTCTGGTAACCTTCGTAAACGGAAGTCGTGAAGAAGTCGTACGCGGGTGCGAGACGTGCGTCCGTCCGTGACGTATACAGCAATGACAGATTCTTCGAATGGCAGTCAGCGTTCCTCAGCGCGTATGTCAACAGCAGGATTGTGGTCAGCTTCTGGAAAGTCTCGCGCTGATCTTCTCCCGGCACATAGGTCCGAACCGCCTTCGCGATTCGCTCCCATGTGGTTTCGTACTTCGCGGATGGCCGAAGTCCGAGGAGCGCACAAAAATCCTCTAATGCTCGGAATGGTTTTCCGTTCTCATCGACGTCGAACCGGCGCACCACCAGGACATTGCCATCCTGAGAGAGTTCGGTTTTGGCACTTTCGACAACCCTCGTTGCCACCTGCATGCACAAGTGTTCGTTGGCCGTCGCGAACGGAAGCTTGCTGGATGACCCTTTGATAATGTGCTCGTGGGTAAGCAACGAAGCCTTCTTGTGCGGCCCCAGGCCGACTTGCTTCTTTTGTTCGGTGTCCAAGAACTTCGGCAAGACGCCTGAAACGCCGCTCTTCGCATGTTCTCGAACCAATTGCGAAAATACCTCCTCGGAATTGTCTCCCTTCAGCAACTCGGCAACTTCGATCGGTTTTGCTGGCTCGTCCAATGCGGCCTCAGGTGGAGCGACCTGAAGCCTTCCAACCATGTTTCGACCGATAACGGAGAGGAGTGCAACGGGGCTCGCACCGATATGCGGCCCGAATTCCTCCTGCAGGACCTGTAGGAGGTAGCCCTCCGGAAGGTTCATCTGGAAGATGGGGTGAAGTTGGTCGTCCCACGGGTACGATTCGGTGCGGACGGGCATCGTCAAAGAGACGAGGTTCTCGGGCGCCACGTCTGGAACGTAGGCCATCACGCTTTTGAAGTCGCCGACTTGTTCAAGAATGCCAACGTGGCGACCGAGGACATGGACATTCAGCTTCAAGCACCACCCCGTTCGCGCCGCAGTTCATCGAGGGTGCCTGAGGCTCCAACCTCGGTGAAACTCATTTCAAGGCCGAGGACCGCGAGTACCGCCAGGAGTTTGCGGGAACCGAACTCCGATACCTGTCCTCGTTCAAAACGCAAAAGGGATTCCCTCGTGATTCCGGAGCGTAAGGCGACCTCGCTCTGGTTCAGGCCAAGAGCCTTTCTTCTGGTTGAGACCGCTGCGCCCAGTTCTGCAAGCGTCTGCATAATGTGAGTTATACATCACTTTATAATGAAATACAATGTATATGTGATATATACATCACTTCTTTGGTTGGCTTCCTTGGGCTGTCTCCGGCTTTTCTTGGATCGCATTAAGATCCGGTCTGAACGCTTTGTCGATATTACCGCTAGAGAGGACAGCTTCATTTTGTCCAGTTGCACTGCAGGACACATCGCGTTGTGAGACGGTGACGGACAAACCCACGAGACTGGCGACGACGGCGCTTGGAACCTCACTTCTTGATCGGAGACTGCTGAGAGGGGATGATTGGACCGGAAGGTGGGAGAGAGAGGGAGAGGGAGAGAAGGTGCGACAGAAAAGGGTTGATTTTGCGGGTGACAAAATCGATGATGAGCTGGACCGGGCCGTCAGGTGTAAGGGTTGCGGCAAGTTGTATGTCCTCCGCGAAGTTGGCGCTGAAGAAACAACATTCATAGTCGCGCAACACACCATACCCTCTCACAAAGCGCATACGGTCGAGTAGTTTCACTCATAAGGGATCGATATGGGACATTACTGCAGGATCTGCGGGCGTGAGCGGCCCAACGAGAAGTTCTCGGGCAAAGGTCACAAGATTCATGTGTGCAAGCGCTGCCAGGCCAAGCCGAAGACCGAGCGCCGAGCCATCGAGGATCAGGACGATATCTTCCGGTTTCTCCAACAGTCGCACATCTCCGAAAAGAATGTGATTCGCCTGGGACAAATGGCGAAGTCGGACCATCCGCAGGTCGTCAGTCTCGCCGAGATTGTCCTGGAAGTAGCCCGGATAAAGCCCTACAAAACCAGGAGACTCAAATTCCTCGCGCAGAAGCATCCGGAGCTGCTGCGCAGGCTGGAGGACACGGGCTTGGTCTTTGCCCATACCTGGGACTGGGAGCCCAGGGAAGTCTTCGCCCAATCCAATTCGGAAGAAGCGGAAGTCTTTGTCCCAGAGGATTCGGAGGCGACAGATTTGTCCGCGCAAGAGGACTGGGAGATACCGTTTTGACTGACCTCGCTCAGACCTCGCAATTCTTGCCCAACACTGGTGAGGCCATAGGATGAATTTGCTGAAACTGGACGCGCTGATCTACGAAGTCATCGTTCACGCAAGCGGCGAGGACGAGCAACTCTGGGCGTTTCGCCAGGCTTTCGAAGACGCGCTCTCACTGCCGGCTGATGGATTTGTGATCGGCGAGCCGGTAGCGGTGATCACCTTCGACTATGACGGCAACGAACGTCGCGGCCTGCAACACGTGAAGATCTGAAGATCGGGTTCCTTTTCAAGATCGGAGCGAAGGTAGCATCGTTCTTTCCACTGAGACCGGGATCAAGTGTTTCGGTGCAGCGTTCTGAAAGTTTCGCCTGTAGAGGAGTGTGGTTTTGGCCCTTTTCCCGGCCTCATGCGCAAGGCGATTCTCAAGCACGCGAAGACCGAGCTTCCGTCCGACGGTTCAACCGCGTCACACCGGCGTCAGGTGTTCTGTAAGAGAAAATAAAAACTTGTGGCAGCCGGACCTGTAAGCCGAATTCTGTCCGCCGGATTGCTCCGGTGGGACGGCCATTCCTCTGGGCCACGCATCGCTGCGAGGCTCTAGCGACCTACCCGAAGGTTTGACGCACCGAGCCGGCACGTGTCCGAAACCTGATTCGCAAAAATCAAGTCCCGGACTTCCTTCCTATTTGGTCTTGCTCCGTGTGTGGTTTGCCCTGCCCGCTGCATTACTGCCGCGGCGGTGCGCTCTTACCGCACCTTTTCACCCTTACCCGAATCCGTGAAGACGCGGGCGGTATATTCTCTGTGGCACTTTCCGTCGGACGGGCTTGAACCCGCCCTCCCGGACGTTATCCGGCACACTGCTCTGTGGAGTTCGGACTTTCCTCTCCCTGCGTCCGAAGACGCTGAAAGCGGCCGTCCGGTCCAGCTGTCAACCTCATCATTATATGTCACCTCCGGAGTTCGAGCTTCGGCCCTTGGGCGGAGGCTCTAAAATCGGTCTTGTAAACCCCCTGCTGGTAGACTGATCGACAAGCGGCCGCGGCGAAACTCGGTTTTGTGCCGAGTCTGAAGCCTGAAAGCTGCTGCCCGATCCATGAACATCGCCGAAGCCATCCGTATCGCGCTGCAGTCGTTGTGGGTGAACAAGCTGCGCTCTGTGTTGACGCTGCTCGGCGTGGTGATTGGAGTGGCCGCTGTCATCGCCGTGGTCACATTTGTTTCCGGTATCAACGATTACGTGGCGCAGAAAGTTTTCAATCTTGGCGCCGACGTTTTCATCATCTTCAAAGTTTCTCCGGCCGTCACCAATGTGGACCATTACCTCGAAGGTGAGAAGCGCAAAGACTTGACCATGGAGGACTATCAGGCGGTGGCCGATGCCTGCCGTCACTGTGACTACATAGGCGCGGTTGTGCGGAACGAAGCCGGCCACGTGAAATATGCCGAGCAATCGATCAGTGATACGTCGGTGCGGGGAATCACTCCGTCCATGGCTCCCATTTACGACACCGACCTGAGCGCCGGCCGCATGGTCAACGAGACCGACTTGAACAACCGTGCTCCAGTCGCCGTCGTGGGGACCGATATCGTCGACCATCTGATGGCGGGCACGGACCCCGTAGGAAAGGAAATCCGTCTCGATGGCTGGACGTATCAGGTGATTGGTGTAGGCGCGAAGAAGGGCACTACCCTGGGGCAGAGTGCCGACAATTACGTAATGATTCCCATCACCTCGTTCCTCAAACAATATGGTGTCCACAACACCAGCATCCGAATTGCAGGGAAGGCGCAGAGCGCGGGTGTGCCGCTCAACCAGGCCGTGGATGAAGCGCGCGCGTCGCTCCGTGCCAAGCGCCATGACACGCCCGGCGGCGACGACAGTTTTGACATTGAAACCAATGCCAGCCTGCTCGGCATCTGGACCGACTTCAGCCAGACGTTCTTCATCGCGACGATCGGGATTGCCTGCATCTCCCTGGTGGTAGGCGGAATTGTGATCATGAATATCATGCTGGTCTCGGTTACGGAGCGCACGCGCGAAATCGGCATTCGAAAGGCTCTGGGGGCGCGGCGTCACGATGTGTTACTTCAGTTTCTGATCGAGTCCGTTACGCTGGCGCTTGCGGGCGGCGCTCTGGGTGTGTTGTTGGGCGTGGTCATCGCCCTACTCGTTACTTTTTTGATTGGGATGCCCTCGGCCATCAAACTCTGGGCAGTCGCGGCTGGATTGGTTGTATCCGCCAGCGTCGGAGTATTCTTCGGTGTCTATCCCGCACGCAAGGCCGCGAAACTGGATCCGATTGTTGCGCTGAGGTTTGAAACCTAGTCCATGATTCGCAAAGATGATTCACAAAGATGAATTCGGCGAGATCGTCCAGATGGCGACGGACACGATTCGCGGCAACAAGCTGCGCTCTTCGCTGACCGTGCTCGGCATCGTGATTGGCGTCGCCATGGTCATCGGCGTATCTTCCATCGGGCGCGGCCTGGACGACAACGTTCGCGACATGGTTTCCAGTATCGGTTCGAATGTGATTTTTGCTTTTCATATCGAACCCTTCACCTTCGGGCGTCCCACGGAAGAGATGCGCACGCGCAAAGAACTCACCTACGAGGATGCTCTGGCGATTCGCGAATTGCCGCACGTGAAAGCGGTCACCGCCGGCCTCCGTTATTTCAGGCCGGAACTGGGGGTGGGCACGTTTGCCGTGAAATACGGCGACAAGAGAGCCAAGAACACGATCCTCGAGGGCGATCAATCTTCCGCCAAAGAAGTCTTCGATTTGCAGATCGCGTCCGGTCGTTGGTTCAGCGAAGTCGACGAAGAGCACCGGTCTCCGGTGGTGCTCCTGGGATCGGATACTACCGAAGAATTATTTGGCAATGAGAGCCCTCTCGGCAAAGAAGTCAATATCGAAGGCCAGATTTTTACGGTGATCGGAGTTGCCAAACAGGTCAAGTCGGTTTTTGGTGGAGGAAAGAATCCCGAAGATAATAAGGCGATCTTTCCTCTGAGCACGCTGAGGAAGTTGCATCCGGAACTGAAGCAGCACTGGATAAGCGTCAAGGCAACCTCTCACGACGACATGCCGAAGGCCATCGACGAAATCCGGGAACTGTTGCGCCGCCGTCGCAAGGTTCCGACCAACAAGCCTGACAACTTTGCGGTTTTTACTTCGGATTCGATCTCGGATGTTTGGAACCAGCTTACCGGCATGCTATTTGTAGGGATGTTCGCAATTTCCAGCGTAGGACTAATCGTGGGCGGAGTTGGCGTGATGAATATTATGCTGGTCAGCGTCACCGAGAGGACGCGGGAAATCGGCGTTCGAAAAGCCATTGGCGCGCGCAAGCGCGACATTCTTCTGCAGTTCACGTTTGAGGCGATTATTCTTACCGCGGTCGGCGGATTGATTGGAATTCTGCTGGGTGCGATCGTCGTCGGAATTATTCCAGCCTTCTGGCCGTCGCTGCCCGCTCGCATGTCGATGTTCTGGACGATCTTCGGCTTTACATCCGCCGCGGGAGTTGGACTTGTCTTCGGTATCTATCCCGCGTGGAAGGCGGCAAATCTGGATCCCATAGAAGCGCTGCGTTACGAGTAGTCTGGTTCGCGCCTGCGCATGATGCACTTCATCCTCACCATAGCTCAGATCATCGCGGTCGTCGGCATCGTTTCCAGTTCGCTCTACTACCTGCTCTGTCTTTGGAACGCGTCGAAATTTATTGGTGAGAGAAAAGCGGGCAGGAGTGCACGATCCACACCTGCCTTTCCGCCCGTCTCGATTCTTAAGCCGCTAAAGGGAACCGATCCCGAGATCCACGAAAGCTTTCGCAGCCACTGCCGGCAGGATTACCCGGAATACGAAATCATCTTCGGGGTGAGCGATCCCAACGATGCTGCGATCGAAAGCGTGAAAGCACTGCAGCGGGAATTTCCTGATCGCAGAATTCGGTTGGTGAGGACTCCGACAATCCTCGGTGCAAACGTGAAGGTGAGCAACCTGGCGCAGATGATGACTGAAGCCCGTTATGACTACATCATAGTTAACGACAGCGACATTCGAGTCGAGCCTGACTACCTTCGGTGTGTGATCGCGCCGCTGTCAGATTCACAAACAGGAATGGTCACTTGCCTTTACCGCGGGGTGGCTGCGGCGACGCTGGGATCGCGACTGGAGGCGCTGGGCATCACGGATTTCTGCGCAGGGGTATTGGTCGCCCGTCAACTGGAGGGTGGTATTCATTTTGGACTGGGCTCCACGCTGGCGTTGCGCCGTGCCGAGTTGGAGAAAATCGGCGGCTTCGCTTCCATCGTGAATCATCTTGCCGACGACTACGAACTTGGAAAGCGTATTGCGGACCTCGGGCTTGCGGTAAAACTCTCTGATGTTGTGGTGGAAACCTATCTTCCTGCCTATAACATGCTGGATTTTTTCGCGCATCAGCTTCGCTGGGCGCGCGGCGTTCGCGACGTGCGCGCCGGCCGCTATTTCGGACTGGCCTTCACATTTGGAATCCTGTGGGCATCGTTGGCTGTGGCGGCAAGCGGAGGTGCGCTTTGGTCCTGGGGCACGCTCGCGTCCACTGTTTCTCTTCGCTTCGCCGTAGCGCTGGCCGTGGGTTGGAAAGTCCTGCGGGATCGGCAGGTTCTAAGGTATGTCTGGATGGTTCCGCTGCGGGATCTGGTTGCGGTTGTGATCTGGATCGTGAGCCTGGGTGGCCACACCGTAACTTGGCGCGGAGACCAGTTTAAGTTGAGAGATGGGAAGTTAACTCGCGTCGATTCGTAGAGCGATGAGCTCGTTCACTCCTGTCCGCTGGGAGGGAAAGGGCATCGCTTCTTTGAGCGACGAGGCATGGTCGAGCTCGGCGGGCATAACTCTCCGGTTTCGCTCCTGGATGTCGCGAATGAGAAAAAATCTTCTTCCTGGTCTCCTGCAAGCAGGACTGGCAAAAGGGGGTTGACCGCTCGAGCTGTAGTGCCGTAGACACTGGAATTACCTCTTAATTCTCCTCACATCGGTTTCTAACGGAAAAACTCGATGCGAAACTAACAGCGGTTGGCTGTTTATTTACTATTTTCCGCTTACCAGATCCTTAACCATCCCTAATCTCGCGCGTCTAAAGAATAAGTCTGGCGCATGTTGCGGCTCCTCCGGCAGAGGCAGGGAACACTTACATAGCTTTCTGCGTATCGTCTAAAGAGCCGAGGCCCAGGAGTCCGAGCGTCGGAGATAGTGTGGGGAGGGTTTATGGAGAGTCAGCCAAGCGCGACTGGAACCATCAACACCCATGTCAATGGACATGTGCAGGAGGTTGTGCGGCAGGCTCATGAAGAGCTGCGCCAACTGTTGCAGCAGCGCGCTGACGTGATGCGCCGGATTGGGACCGTGAAACAGACCATTGTCGGTCTTGCCAACTTATTCGGGGACGACGTGCTGAGCGAGGAATTGCTGGAGTTGGTCGATCGCAAAAGCGGCGGCCGTCAACCTGGCTTTACCAAGGCGTGCCGCATGATTCTGATGGAGGCTAACCGCGCCCTAAGTGCGCGCGATGTGTGTGACCGAATCCAGAAACGGATGCCGCCCATGCTCGAACGCCATAAGGACCCCATGGCATCCGTAACCACAGTGCTCAATCGTTTAGTGGCGTACGGAGAGGCCAAGCCGGTTGCGCTTGATAACGGTCGCCGAGCCTGGCAGTGGGTGGCCGATACCACGCCGGAACTGTTGGGGCCTGCCCCCCAGTAGCCCGAACTATCCCGGCGGCAACAACATCCCTTTTTCGAGATGCCGCGTGACATGCGCGTACGAAGCCGCATGGGGATCGTGTGTCACCATCACAATCGTCTTGTGAAAATCTTCGTTCAGCCGCTTTAGGATTTCGAGCACTTCGGTGGCCGAATGACTATCCAAATCGCCGGTAGGCTCGTCCGCCAGTAACAGCGTTGGGTCACTGACAATTGCCCGCGCGATCGCCACCCGTTGTTCTTGTCCGCCGGAGAGCTGCTTGGGAAGATGATTGACCCGCTCTTCCAGGCCTACGAGCTTTAACGCGGTCATCACATGGTCGCGCCTCTGCTTGGGATTGAGCTTGGTCAGCAACAGGGGCAACTCCACGTTTTCAAAAGCAGTTAACACAGGGATGAGGTTAAAGGTTTGGAAGACGTATCCGATGTGCTCGTTGCGCCAGTGAGCCGCCTGTGAATCATTGAAGCGAAAAATATTCTGGTTCTGCACCAGCAGTTCGCCCGACGTTGGCCGGTCGATGGCTGCGATCATGTTCAGCAGAGTGGTCTTGCCCGAACCTGAGGGCCCCATCAGCGCCATGAATTCGCCGGCCGCAATGTCAATCGAGACATCGTCGAGAGCCTTCACCTCGAATGCCTCGCGCTTGAAAATCTTGCTGACATTGCGGGCTTGAACCACTTTCGTTCCGGTAGCGACTTTGGCTTCAGCAACAGTGCTCATGAATTACCCCTTTACCTTAATTGTGTCTCCGTCCTTCAGATCTTGTGGCGTCTTCGTGATCACGCTCTCCCCACCTACCAGTCCATCGACGAGAAATCCATCGCTGCGCTGGCTCAGCACATGAACCTCCCGCATGTGCGCCTTGCCATCGAACGACAGGAATACGATTTTCTTTCCGTCGTGATCCCGCAAAGCACTTGCGGGTACGAACGCGCCCGTGGGCTTTGAGCTCGCGGATTTCTGTTCGTCCGCTAGAAATTTCACCGTGGCATTCATCTCCGGCCTTAGATACTCATCCGGATTCAGAACCTGCACTTTCACCTGCACGGTGGCTTTCTGCCGGTTCGCCTCGGGCGAGATCTGCGCGATTTCTCCTTTGTACTGTTTATCGGGATAAGCATCCACAGTAACGATGCCCTTCTGTTTAGGACCAAGACGCGCAAAGTCAGACTGTGCAATATCGAGTTCAACCTGAATATCGTTCAAGTCAGCCAGTGAGACTACCGATCCTTGCGGCCCGCCGGCAGCTGCGCTGGCAAATTGAGCGGTAATGAGTTCTCCCTTTTCGGCGGTGCGGTCGAGAATCGTGCCCGTGACGGGCGCGCGGATCACGGTGGCATCGAGTTGCGACTTTGCATAGTCTGCGAGCCCCTGCGCCTGAGCCAGCGATCCGCGGGCGCGGGCGATCTCTTCCGGCCGTGGGCCGATCTTCATCAGCTGAGAAGCTTTGTCCAGGGAATTAACTTTTTGCTGATCCGAATCAAATTTTGCAGTGGCATCGTCCAGAGCCTGTCGCGACACCACGCCAGCGGATGAAAGTTCCTTGGTGCGGTCGAGCGTAAGCTTGTCGTTTACCAGCGTAGCGCGCGCTTCATCAAGATTGTGCTGCGCGGCTTGAATCTCCTCCGGCCTGGATCCGTGTTCGAGTTCCTCGAGATACGCGCGGGCGTTATCCAACGCACCTTTTGCCTGCTCATAGGAGGCCCGGAACTCCTCATCCTCCAAACGTACGAGAACCTGGCCTTCCTTGACCTTGTCGCCTTTTTCCACACCAATCCACGCCAGGCGTCCAGTGACCTTAGAGTTCACGTTGATGGTGTGATGAGCCACGATGTAACCTGTGGCCGAGAGTACCGTGCCGCCCACGTCGCTGCTTTCTGCCGATGCGCGCGCCACTTCCACCTCGGGCACGTCGCGGGAGAGCATGCGGTAAGCGAGCGTGGACAAGCTCAACACGGCTACGAGCACGATCCCAATCACAATGTAGCGGCGGGCCCACGCAGGGGGTTCTCCGTTGACGGTGCCGCGTTCCGTGCGGTCGATGCGCAAGCTTTGCAAGTCTTCGTGTTTCGCGTCAATCGGCATAAGAGTGAATACGGAATACTTGCTCGTCTAGTTTCCTTAAAAATTATCCTCGCAGAGCGGTAAGAATATTCTGGCGCGCCGCATGCCAGGCGGGAAACAGGCCGCCGAACAGTCCCATGGCCAAGGCGAAGATGATCGCATACATCGCAACCTGCCAGGTAATCT
>Ga0185299_10001462_pt1 | contig 45371 bp, 59 predicted proteins | sample PaiPotPPA55metaG_FD_128002 | JGI IMG/M metagenome (GOLD analysis project Ga0185299, IMG submission 128002) | Iron sulfur acid spring bacterial and archeal communities from Banff, Canada, to study Microbial Dark Matter (Phase II) - Paint Pots PPA... ... | reverse complement strand
TTGGGGCGCAGCCTGTCAAGGGCTTCGCCGGAACTTTTGGACTGAAGCCGCGCCCGCCTGAAATATTGAGCGTTCGACTTCGCTCTAGAGCGTCTTAATGGCTCCGGTGCCATAGTGCTGGTCTATTGCTACAGTTTGCCGTCTATTCAAATTGTTTAGAATCAATGAGTTACGGCACTTGGGGGGACCGGTCTGACACACCCCAAGGGTAGTACTTTAGTTACTCCCCCCCCTAAGTAGTTGATTCTAAAGGGGTTAGTAAGATTCTAATTAAATTAAATAAAAAAAAAAAAAAAAAAAAAAAAAAAAAAAAATAAGAATATAAGAGTATAAGTGCTTTGTTTTCAATCACTTACACGCCTTCCGCGCGACACATGACCTAACTCATTGATAACAAAGGAGATACAGTTCTTGACAGGTGTGTCAGGCCCGTGGTACCATGAGACTGAAGCCCATGAAAACAAAGGACTTAAACGGTTGGCAAACTGTAGAAAATGACGGGTCGAACGACGCCACAACATTTCGTACGGTCTTAAAACAGTGAGAAAATTATGCCGGTGAATTACGGTTCGATGGAATTTAAAAAAATCCGAAATTCCCCAACTAAAACGTGGGAACGTAAGCAGGAACGTGATGATAAAATTCAGCAAAATATTGAAGCGGGGATTAAATCATTCGCAATTGTTTACAAAGGCCGAATAGGTATTGAAGTAAATACTTTATGGGCTGCCAATGCAATTATGGGAATCTTGAAACGCGATTCATTTGGTAACGAAAATAGTTATGAGGTTAAGTGTTTATTATGAATGAACTATTCCAAAACATTTTTGAAGAGATCGCAAAGGATGGCCTAAAGTCATCATCAATTTCCGGGTACGAACGTAAAGAATTCGTTAATCCAAGTGACTTCAAACGCTACGTTCAAACTGCAATCTATAAAAAATCTCCAATTAGGCAACAGAAGTTGCTTGCACTAATCAACTATTACGGTAAGTCGTTAAAAGATCTTTCGGGTTTGGATTTTCTTGGACCCTGTGAATTAAGCATCAACGGCAAAATCGTAAAAGGCAACATCATTAAAACAGGAGATGGTGTACGTGGAATTTTAGGTAGTGGACCTGTTGAGTATAGATTTATAGAATTAGGTTAGGAGGAAAATAAATGACATGTAGAGAATTAGCAACGGAAATACGAAAGGCGGGAAAAAGGTGAATTAAGTGAATATCAAAAAAACGATAAACGTAAAGTTCGATGAAAGTAAGACCGACGCGGCCGTCGGCCGGCCGGCCGCACGATGAAGTAACAATTGGAGACAAATCAAATGGACTGGATCAAGATCCCAAACACAAATGAAGAAATTTCAACCGAGTTTATTCAGAAAGGATTCAATTGGTTTGAAGCAACTGAATACTGTAAGACAAATGATTACAGATTGCCAACGTTTGCGGAAACCGAATTAGTATACATTCCTAAAAATTTTTGGGAATGGACATTAGATACCTCATTGGAATTTCCAGACACGAAGATTTTGCGCGGGGGTTCGTTCAGCGGTGGCTCGTGTTTCCTAGGCACATCGGTCCGTTACAGCATCGCGCCGGGCAACCGAAGCTATTTAATTGGTTTTCGTTGCGTAAGAAAAGAGGAAAACAAATGAAATGGATTAAAATCCCGAATACAAACGAAGAAATTGCAGAGAATTTGGAAACTCACTTAGGAGGCGAAATTTTAACTAGCTTAAACTGGTATGAAGCGAATAAATACTGCAAAGCAAAAAATTGCAGACTGCCAACATTTGCAGAAACAGAACTAGTAAAAATTTCTGAAAATTACGAATGGACTAGTGATAGTTCGCTAGAATATCCACAGTCTAAAATAGTGCACAGGGGCTGCGGGCAAAAGAGCTACCGTCTCAGGGTCGGACCAACGTACCGGTTCCTTATAGGCTTTCGTTGCGTAAGAAAGGGGGAATTGAAAAATGAAATGGATTAAGATTCCTAATACGAATGAAGAAATTGCAGAGGATTTAGAAACTAATCAGTGCGGCGAAGTTTTAACTAACATAAGTTGGTATGAAGCAACTGAATACTGCAAAGCAAAAAATTGCAGGTTACCAACGTTTGCAGAAGTGGAGCTAGTAGAAATTCCTAAAAATTTTTACGAATGGACTAGTGACAGTTCGATAAAATATCCAGGGTCTAAAATAGTGCGTGGTTCCTCTCAGAGCTTCATTCGTGACAGCGCTGCTTGTTCGCTCCGCCTATACGAGCACCCGCTCATCCGTAGCATCGTCGGATTCCGATGTGTAAGAAAACAGGAGACAATAAAATGATACGTATCACAACTGACAAATTCTCATTATCGTTAACTGGAGATATTCGTATTTCCTTAATCGAAGGAGTAAAGTGTATTGAGTTTGGCAACTCTGGCTATTACGGAAACTTTTGTTTCCATTCAGAAGAAAGGATTCACGTAGATATTCCTTCGTTAGATAAGGGTTTATGGTATTTTGCCGTTGAATTCCCTAACTCTAATCAAGGCTCTTTGGAAATAAATCCTAATCGTGATTACGATGGATATTCGTTTCGACAAAAAGGACGGAAAAGTGACTAAACAAGTTCCCTGTTACATTGAATTTAGCGATTCAGGACAATTTTGCCGAATCGTACATCGTTCAGGAATGATAATTGCTGAACTTTTAATGAGTGATTCAAACTTCCAAATGCGGGCGTTGGCAGCGTACGATAGATTTCGTATGCAAGCCGGCATTCCTAAGAACTTTCGGCACCCACAAAATCCTTATCGTGGTGACGTTCAGGAGATACTTGGCATTGGACTAATTTTGGAAGATATTCAGATGTTACAGAAAATGTTGGATGAAACGAAAAATTACAACGAACAAACTATCCGGGAGGACTTTGCCGGATATGTTGCCCTAGAAAATGAAAAGGAGAAGAAAGGAGAAAAGAATGGACAATCATAAATTCACCCCACTTCTAGGACCAACTAGCACAATTTGCAAAATATGCTACCGTCCTAAACTTGACGAATATCACATCGCATTTTTCGATGCGACAGAGATATCCCACGTAAAACCACCTAAAAATCACTCTGGTACTGTAGAAATTTTTGTAGATGGTGAAACAGTTACTAGTGCGGCTGTCCAAAAATTACACGAAAATCTTCCCGAATGTAACGGTCATAAGTGTATAATTTGCGGCATACGTTTCATGCACACGTACAAATGCTGGCCAGGTCCAAATTCCGGCGAAAATGGTTATTGCCCAGTGCACTTCGGGCAGGTAGAAGTTGAGATAAACCGTGAGAAAAATCTCAAGCAAATAGTTGCTGAATCTGAAAATGTTTTGAGTGGTAAAAGGCTAGCCGAGATTGCAATAAACCATGAATCGTTCGTAGTTCTGGAATTTAGCAAAATAGAGGATTACGAACAACGGCGAGAAGCAATAATAGAACACATAAATAAAATGCGTGGTTTATGTGAACAATTCTCAAAGCAGATTGCAGTAACGAAAAAAGTACTGCAAAACATGGATAAGGCTGAACTTGATAAGCTAACTCCTGAAGAAATTGCGGATTTTCATAAGAGGGCTGTACGTCAAAAGAAACAGTCTGTTGAAACTGCAATTGATGAACGTAAGAAGCAGTGGGCTGCGCAGTTAAAAGAACTTACTAAGATAATTGGTAAAGATGCGGCCGAAGTGCAATTACGTACAATCTATTCTGCACAAGGAAAGGAAATACCGGAATGAGGATTGAAAAAAATGACGAGAGAACAGATAATTAACGCAAAAACTAAGCGAGATATTAAGCACGATGATAGTCACAGTAGTCACAAATGCTATAACTGTAATTACTGTAATTACTGCTATAACTGTAGTAACTGTAATTGCTGTAATTACTGTGATAACTGTAATAACTGTAGTAACTGTTATAGCTGTAGTAGCTGTAGTAACTGCTATAACTGTTATAGCTGTTACAACTGTGATAACTGTAATAACTGCTATAACTGTTATAGCTGTTACAGCTGTGATAACTGTAGTAATCAAGAGAATGAGAAGTGGATGGTCAGGAATATCCAACTAACTGAAGAAGAATTCAAAAATTGGAGAAAGTTACCAGAAAAATGAAAACAATCAAAAAATGCCCAATCTGCAATAAAATAGCAGAAGTAAAATCAGAATTTAAACTCGACAAAATTCACGTAATCACGTATGAATGTGGGCATGTACGTAGTAAAAGAATCCCGCAACCCAAAGATTTAACCTTAACTTCCCGTGACGGCTTACAACCTTACAAATATCAATTAGACGGCGCAGCATGGGCAATTAAAAACGGAATGCGCGTCCTGTTCGCTGACGAAATGGGCGTCGGCAAAACACTTCAAGCATTCTTAGCAATAAACAGCGACAAAGAAGAATACCTCAAAGTTCTAATAGTTTGTAAATCTGGCTTGCGTATCCAAATGGCAAAAGAAGCATTCCGTTGGTGCGGCTGGATCATGCAAATTATTGACGACGAAAACGAGTACATCCTTCCAGGTATGCAAGGATACATTGTTTCATATGATGCTTTAGCTTACTCAACTTTCACAAATAAATCCGGAAAAACGATAGAAAGAGGCATGAAAGATCCCGAAGCTTGGATGGAAAAATTAGGTGTTCGTACAGTAATTCTTGACGAATGCCAGAAAATCAAAAACGGAGAAACTAAACGAACGAAAGCTGTGCAAAAGATCGGCCGCAAAGCTGAATATCTCCTACCATTATCCGGCACACCAATCGAGAATAACATGGCAGAATATTTTCCAATTCTCAACTTACTTCAGCCAGAGAAATTTCCAATTCGCGAACATTACATCCATCGCTGGGGTGAAACTTATTGGCCTGTTGGCGGACGCGCACAAAAAGTCGGAGGAATTAAACGTCCGGCTGAATGGAAGGAATTTACAAAAGATTTTATCATACGACGTACTCGTGCTGAAGTATTACCTGATTTACCTAGCATTTCACGTCGTTTCTTATTTGAAGAGTTAGGTGCAAAAGTTGAAGAAGCGTATAAAAATGAATTCAAGCAATTTCAGAATTTTATGAACTACGGTAGTTCTGGAGTTTCAGCATTCGAGAAACAAACGTGCATTTTAGCATATTTAAACAAAATGCGCCATCTCACCGGGATCGCAAAGATTCCAGGTGTAGTAGACTTCGTTGAGGATTTTTTATCCGAAACCGATCGTAAAATAGTCATTTTCACGCATCATCTCGATGTTGCGGCTGAGGTTGCTTTTAGGATAACTCAATTCTACCCAAAGATTCTACGCTTGGGGACTCCAATCAACCAAAGCATCGTAGACAAATTTTGGACAAGTGAATATCGAGTACTCCAAGCCGGTACACTAGCAGGCGGTGAGGGACTTAATTTACAGTGTTGCAGCGATTACATTCAAATGGAACCTGAATGGAATCCTCAAATAGAAAATCAAGCGGCCGCACGGTTTCCTAGACCAGGACAAACTGCTGATAAAATTAGTGGCACGGAATTTATTGCAGTAGGAACTGTGGATGAGTTTTTCAGTGAACTTAAAGAGCAAAAGCGTAGTTCTTTTGCATCTACGATGGATGGAATTGAAGTAAAATGGAGCGAAAGTAGCTTAATTCAAGAATTAGCTGATGTTCTATTGGCCAAAGGAGGTAAAAAATGGGGATGGTAATTTTTACGACTAGACGGAGAAAACAAAATGACAAATGAACTTCAGAACAATCAAGACACAAACAAAGAAACACGAACCTTAGTCGAAAGACTAAAAGCACGAAGTGCAGTATTAGATAAAGATTCATGCTTAGTTCTAGACATATCATCGTCAATGAACATAGCAATTGAACCAGAAAAACGTAGAATTGATGCTTTACGCGACATTGTGAAAGCATTAAGTGTAAGACCACCTACAATTGTATTTTCGGATCAAGCGCGGCTGCTAGCAAGTAACGAAGATATACCTAATCCAAGCGGAGGAACGTACATGGAACGTGCTTTCAGTCTTGCCAAGCAAAACGGCTATAAAAATCTCTTGTTAATAACCGATGGAGAAGCATCTAAAGAAAATTTTGCGTTAGAAGCAGCGCAGAGCCTAAACGTACAAATTATGTACGTAGGATCAGGAAATTATCCTCAGTTTCTAGAGGACTTAGCCGCACAAAGCGGGAGTTTTTGTACTATAGAGGATTTAACTAAGCCTAAAGAACTTGGTGAAAAGATAAGATTACTTCTTAGTGCGGGCGATGGGGAAATTAATAAAGGGCCTATTTGTTTATGAGGATAGATCCCCCTCAACTTGAGGACTACGAAATGCAACTTCCAGGAAAAACATCAAACGTTTACACAGTTTACATCGAAAGTCGATTCGTCTTAACTCAATCTCAATTAAAAGAAGCTCTTGGACTAGGATATCGTATCTTATCCATTGAAATGGATAAGGATGTTTCATCATCTAAAATTAATTTTTCCGATGTAGATGAAACAGCAAAAGCAATAATTCATGCGGGGTACAGAGCACTTGCACGTGCAAAACACCCGGATCTGGGAGGTTCTGAAGAAGAGATGAAAGTTTTGAATCAAACAAAAAGAGAGTTAATTGATTTGGTTAAAAGTTTGGAGGAAAGAGGATAAAATGACTGAACAACAAAAGCAAATTTACGTAGTAGATAGTCAAATTCTTAACACAATTCAAGATTGTGCCAGAAAAGCTAATTATAGCTTCAATCTTAACTTGGAACCAATTGCAAAACCTGATTACTTTGAAAAAGGTGATCTAATCCATCAAATGCTTGCGGAGTATTATAAGTTGCGTAAGTACAGATCAAATTGGGCGATAAACAAGAAAACTCATGCTGACATTGTAGCAATTTGTATAATTATTGGACGTAAAGCAGCCGTCAGTATGAGTTTAGATCAAGAAATCGTAGAAGATGTAATAAGAACTTTTCAAGAATATTGCACATACACAGCAAACGATGGATGGGACAACGTACTTTTCGTCGAGCAAGTCGCGAGTAAAATCTTATACGAGGATGACACGCGCATTATTCTTTATCAAGGTAAACTTGATTTGGGAATAGGTTTAACAAATTGTCCAATTATGCCTGTGGATCATAAATCCTCTTCACGACGCGGCCGCCCGCATTATTTAAGTAATCAATTTAGAGGATATTGTTGGTTACTTGGAGTAACCAACATTATAATCAATAAAATTGGATTTCAAAAGACTTTGAAAGACAATGAAAAATTTGAGAGGCATACGTTATCTTATTCGCCTGATTTGATTGACGAATGGAGGGAGGTTACTATTTACGAGATTTTGCGTTACATAACTGATGCAGAAAACAACTTCTTCCCGCCAAACTTTACAAGCTGTGATAAGTACAGCGGCTGTATTTACGAAGAAGTATGCCGTAAGCCTAAGGAAATTAGGAATTATAAATTAACTCAATTGTTTATGGAAAGAAAAGAAAAGTGGGACCCAGGAGCACACATGACGTAATTCGTTACGGATTTTACAAAGATATGCCCAGCATGAATCATGTTCATAAGTTCATCAAAACTAAACTAGGAAGAGATTACGAAATCTTCAAATGCACTCTCGACAATTGTACTTGCTATTATCCAAAATCAACTGTTTTAGGAATTAAGAACATTTGCTGGATTTGTGGACAAGAAATGATTATGAAGGTGTATAATCTAAGAGAAGTTCGTCCAAGACATAAGGAGTGTCGTCATGACAGACGAAGAAATGATTAAAGAGATAGAAGAAACACTACCGAGAACGTTTTACTCAAATTTAGAATTAAATGAGAGGGTGGAAATGATGGTAATGCACTGGAGACGTGCAACAAAGATTTGTCAAGAACTTCAACAGGAATTAGATAAAATAAAGGAAAACAATGCCTAGCACAAAAGATATACAACCCAACGATCGTGGAATTTTCGCACTTTTTAAAGGCGATAGTGGCTCTGGAAAATCCGTAGGAGCATTATCTTTTCCAGGACCAATCTTCGTTTTCGACAACGACAAGAAGATGCCAAATATAGCAATCAAGCATTTTCCTGATAAACAAATTGACTATGAAACTTATCCTGACATCTTCACTCATTCAGATAAGGTCAATGAATTTCTAAATGTAGGATGTCCATACGAAACTATAATTGAAGATTCAATGACTAATCTCTCTATTACCTGCATGAATAGTATAGGAGAATTAAAAGGAGAACGAGCAATTGAAATGCTCAGACGCCTGAAAGCAACTTCAGGCGGCGGTAAAATGATCGAGTTAATGTCCATAGATTATTATAATGGACAAGTTAATTTCTTCGAGCGTTATTGGTTCGATGCACTTAAAGCTCTATGGGTGCGGCCTGGCAATCCTAAAAATGTCATCATAATTGCACACGTAATGACGACGGAAAGTTCACCGGATTTGAGAACAAAAGTAGTCACCCGCACCAGAAGCATTGTAACCGCAGGAAGAGCAATTTCCGCATTCGTTCCAACTGTATTTGACGATATGTGGCATTTTGGGTATGAACGAGAAATGGATGGACGTTTAAGACACGTAGTATATACCCAAGGATTTGATGAAGACTCGGCAAAAACTAGCTTTCGCCTTCCATACAAAATTGATTTTACTGGTGAGCCTCCCTTGTACGAAGACGGTAATTTGTATAATAAATTTAGCAAAATCCTTCGGGGGGATATTACGTTATGAGAGCAAAACTTTACGAAGGTCCAATGACGGATTATAGAAATCCATTTTTCGGAATTCATGTAACGCAGGAAAACAAAAGGAGAAAACTTAAAGTGACTAAAATGGAACAAGATGCTTGGCAAGTTTCTGATACTTTAGAAAAGGCAATTTATTTCATGAGCAGGGCTGATCTAACGGAAAAAGTTAGACGTAAGATGATTAGAGATATGATTAAGGATAATCTTGTTCGTTTTTATTTGAATCAAAGTAATACAAAACCAATACAAGAAAAACCAACGGCTTCCTAAAAAGAAGTAAAAACCAAAGAAAAGAGACAAAAACAATGTCAACAGTACTAAGCGCAACAAAAACCGATTTGCTACGATCAAAGTTAGTTGAACCAGGAATTTATCCTGCGGTGATTAAGAGTGTTCAACAAAAACCCGGTGTAAAAGATCCAAGCACTGTTAATACAGTGTTTACCTTTCACATCGTAGGTGGAGCTTATGATGGAGTTCCAATAGATTTTCTGATTCCTGAAAAGGCTCCAGGATTCGGACAAGAGTTAATCACAATTCTACAAGGAAAACCTTGGGAAGGAGAACCTGTTGATGTAGATAACGCCGTAGGAAAGAAGATGAGGATACACGTTATTAATGACGTGTATAATGGCAGAAAGAACAACAAAATTGACGGTTTTTTGCCGTTGAATAGTTAATGAACTTTGGCGCGCGAACTAAATATCGGAGTCAGTTCATGGAACGTGACAGTCAAAAGAATATGGGGAGTTCGGTTAGCCCAGCCACCGACGCGCCAAGGTATTTTCTTTAGAATAATTAAAGAAAGGAGATAAGACAATGATGAGGTGTCAAAGTACAGAAGAAGAAGATTTGTCAGATTTAGTTGATCCTGACGAAGAAGAAGAAGAAGAAGACGAAGAAGAAGAAGAAAAAGAAGAAGAAGAAGAAGAACTTTAAAACTACGGTGCGCGTGAACTACGCGCACCCTTTATTTTAGGAGATTTTTATGGCGGCAGTTTGGAAACAACCAAGTGATGAAGTAATAAAGCATTTCATTTTTGAATCGCTTTATCATGGTGTCGGAATAAGTGAATGGGAACGAAGCTTTTTAGTCTCTATTGACAAACAATTCCGCACAAATGGAACATTAAGTCAGAAGCAGGTAGAGAAATTAGAAAGCATTTATGCGGAGAAAACAAAATGAAAATAACGGCAATAGTGATTGAACATGACAAACAAAGATATCCCACAGCAGGAGATTGGATGTTTGATGAGAAACATAATTTAGTCGTTTCTGTATCAAGATTAAATTCCCTTGTTGGAGAAACAAGACGTTATTGTCATTTCTTAATTGCAATACATGAAATGATTGAAGCATATTTATGCACAGCCAACGGAGTTACTGAAAAAGAAGTAACAGATTGGGATAAGGCACATTTAGATGCGCCTGAACCTGGAGCAATCTTAGGATGCCCTTATTACAAGGAACATCTAATCGCAAGTTTAATTGAACATATACTTGCGAATGAATTGGAAATTGATTGGGAAGAATACGAAGAGGCTATTGAGGCATGTTTGTGAACGATGGTATAATAGTACGTGAAATTTTACAACGAATTATAGTAAAAAGAAAATAATGCCAGGAATTTATGTTCCAGGATACGGTAATCCTAATGCAAAATTAGTATTAGTAGGCGAAGCTCCAGGCGCGCGTGAAGAAGAATCCGGTACACCTTTTGTTGGTCCTGCTGGAAATTTACTTGACGAATGTCTTGATGACGCTGGAATTTCGCGTAACGACATTTATATTACGAATGTTGTTAAAGTGCGGCCGCCGGGGAATAAAATTAAAGACTTACATTTGATCGGTTATAAGATCGAAGACTTCATCCCGCAATTAATTTCTGAACTCCAAACAATCAACCCAAATTGCGTACTACTATTCGGCAATACTCCACTTGAATGGTTAACAGGAAATCGAGGAATTGAGAAATATCGTGGAAGTATATTACCGTGTAGATTAACACACCACAAATGCGTAGCAAGTATACATCCAGCCGCACTTTTACATGAAGCTGGCGAAGGGATGAAATCTTGGAAGGATTTGGCTCTAATAAAACATGATGTTAAACGATCGCTCGAACAAAGTAAATTTCCTGAGATACGCTCGCCCGCACGAACACTTGAAGTCGCAAGAAATAGCCTAGACGTTTATAGATTTTTGGAGAGATATAATAATGCTCCATTTTGTGCCTCCGACGTGGAAACGTCTAAAACAATCCCGATATGTACATCGTTTGCATTTAACAATTGGCATAGTATCTCTATCCCTTTACTTGACAAATCCATTCCAGATCACGATCTTTGTGAAATCTGGAAAACACTTGCTGAGTTTTATGCAGATTGTAAGACGAGACTTATTGCACAGAATGGAAAATTTGACGAAAAACGATGTAGACAAATAGGATTAAAATGGCATGATTTGTATTTCGATACCATGCTTGCTTGGCATACTTTATTCGCTGAAATGCCAAAGAAACTTGCTGTAATCTCATCCATTCTTACGGAGGAGCCTTACTACAAAGACGAAGGATCTGAATACGATCCACGTAAGCACAATTTTGATAGATTATGTTTGTACAATGCTAAAGATAGTGCAATAGAGTACGAATGCTTTGAAAAAGAATTAATTATGCTTCAAGAAGAAGGGCTTGAAGAGTTTTTCTTCGAGCAAATAATGCCTTTGCATCGTCTTTATTCAAACATGGAAGATGTAGGATTGTTAGTTGACGAACAAATTAGGAGAAATTTACATGCCAAGTATTCCAAACTTAGAGATGAAAAGTACGAACAACTTATCACAAGAATTATTGATGGAGATGAAGGGTTACGAGATAGTTTTAGAAGATTTAATCCAAACTCTCCCAAACAGGTCGCTAATCTGTTATACGGATTTCTTAAGTGTCCTGTACGAAAAGATACCGGTGAAGATACGCTCAAGTCTCTTGCTAATAATTCTATCAAGGATGAAAGACGAAAAAAGATTATCACAGACATTTTGGAGCAGAGGAAAATACGTAAAACAATTGGAACTTATATTGAAGCAAATCCGAGTTTAGATGGAAGAATTAGAACAGAAATGATGATTTGCGGTACGGAATCCGGTAGAACTAGTACACAAGTAAGAAAACCCCCTGTAGTTGTTATTCAAGAAGGTCTTGCATTACAAACAATGACAAAACATGAAGACGTAACCCTAGATGCGGGCGGCGGGGATTTACGTAGCATGTTTATTGCAGATCCAGGTTTTAGTTTTATCGAGCCCGATTTGTCGCAAGCTGAGGATCGTGTAGTTTGTGTTTTGTCAAAAGATTGGGATGCGCTTCGCGATTACGAACGAACTGAATTTAAACGAAATAAACACGGCTTAAAAGATGATAGGCATACATTAACTGCGACTGCAATAGCCGAGAAAGATTGGGAAGATATTACTGATTATGACAGACAAATCGGCAAAAAGACCAGACATGCTGGAAATTATGACATGGGAAAACATCAAGGAATGCTTAATTGTGCCAAATTCGGAATTTTTATATCAGAGTGGAGGATGGGAAAATTTCTTGAAGCATTCCATCAAGCTAATCCTAAAATTAAGCAAGTGTTTCATGCGGAAATACAACAAGCATTAGCACAAAACAATTGTACGTTATTTTCTCCTCATGGAAGAAAGCGACAATTTTTTAACAAGTGGGGAGATGAACTTTTCAAAGAAGCATATAGTTATATCCCTCAAGCTACCGTAAGCGACCAATTAAAATTTGCATTGCTTAGAATAGTTGGGCGGCTGCCAAAGGATTCGTTTTTCCCGTGTCTTGAATCTCATGACTCATTCCTAGCACTGATTCGTGATGATTTAATACCGTCGGCCGCACAGGTTATTAAAGAGGAGCTTGAGGTTCCTATAAACTTTTCAAAATGCACTCTTAGTCGAGACTATAATTTGATAATCCCATGCGAACTTCACGTGGGAAAGCGATGGATAGAAAAATCAAAAGAGTTTCCTGACGGTATGGAGAATGGTCCACAAAATAGAACTTATTTTTAGAAGCAGGAGTTGAATATTATGAATTTTAGAATAGGAAGATATTATCTTTCAAATGGAATGAGAGCAGTAATTAAATCCATTGAAGGATGGACTTTATTTGGAGAAGTAAACGTATTCGATAACGTTTGGATTCCTACTTACTGGAACTTATCAGGAAATTCAAAAAATAAAGATTGTAACATAACTAAATGCATTGAAGGTCATGAAGATGAAGAAATTAAATGGGATACAACTGGATAAATTCAGTAGTAGACGCTTATAAAGATTCTGAATCCCCACAAAGATTTTATTACTGGGCGGCTATAACTGCGATGGCTGCTGTTATGCGAAAGAATATCTATTTGGACAGGTTTCATTATAAACTTTATCCTAATATTTACGTCTTTCTCATTGCTAAGTCTGGTATGAAAAAAGGTATTCCAATTTCTCTTTGTAAGTCTCTTGTTGAGAAGTCTGAGGCATCAAAAGTAATAAGTGGAAGAAATTCAGTACCGCGTGTAATTTATGATTTAGGTAAATTGAAGACAAACGCCAATGGCACAGTACCGTACAAAGAAGCTCAAGCACTCATAATAAGTGGTGAATTAGCATCTTTCTTAGTTAAAGATTTAGATGGATTAAAGGTTTTAACAGACCTATATAACACACATGAACATGAGGAAAAATGGGAAAATAGCTTAAAATCAACAGGAATAGATACTTTAACAAAGCCATGTATAAATTTATTTGGAGCAACAAACGATGACCATTTTGCGGAAACTATCCCCAAGTCAGATGTCAAAGGAGGATTCATTGCTAGGACTTTTATTGTTTATAGTATGGATAGGGGCTTGCCTAATCCTCTTGTTGACCCTCCTAGCTCAATTATTGACGTTAATTCTTTTGTTCCATACTTAAAAGATTTAGCAAAATTAAAAGGAGAATTCAAATGGACAAAAGAAACAGCAGATTGGTATAAAACTTGGTACATTGATTTCATGCAAAACCTTCCTGAAAATGATGTAACAGGGTACTATAATCGTGTTGGGGATAGTATATTAAAAGTTGCTATGATTCTTTCGTTATCCAAAAGACTAGACCTAACAATGGACCTAGATGCACTTCAGGAAGCAAAGGCCGAATGTATGAATTGTGGATTGGCCGCACATCAAATTAGCATGGGCGGGTCTGCGACGCTAAGCGGACAAACTAGAATTGTAATACGTGCTTTATTATCTCATCCCGAACATAAAATAAGTCGAACGCAACTTCTCAAACGTTACTGGGGTGACATAAATGGCTATGACTTGGATCTTGTCATAGAAAATCTACTTGGAGCAGGAATGATTGAAGTAAAAAACATTGGCAAAGATAGAATCTACGTAATGAAGGATGCGGTTGTCAATGAGTATTTAATTTACGAGAAAAAGGTGAGGGGGGTATGACCAACGCCCAAAGAAAGAAAAATAAATACCGAACTGATCCAGAATTTCGTACTAAATCATTAGCCCGTGCTAAAGCTCAATATCAAATAATCAAAAATGATCCAATCAAGAAAAAAATCAGAAAATTAGACAATTTGATTTACTGGAGAAGGCAACAAATTGAGAATTGGTTGAGGAAGGTAAGTAATCTTGAAAAGAGTTTGATTAGATTTATTAAGATAAGAGAGGAGTTAAGAAATGACACATCTAAGTATTGAAGAAGCAATGAAGGAAAAGTGGAGATTAGGACAGATTAAGTATGGAAAGAAATTCGTTGGTCACCCATTAGAAGAATTAGACGATGAATTGATTGATGCAATGAACTATTGTAATGTTGCACTTCAGTGGGGATATGATCCTGACATTCTTGTAGACATTCAGTATGAATTATATATTATTTGCAATAGAATAAGAGAACTTAAATAGGATTTTCCTTTAACCACTTTTTAATTCCTTGTTGAATTAACACTTTATTCGCTTCTCCGCTAGAACTTCGGCGAGAAGTCTTAGTTTCTCTTCCCTTAAATGCAAACTTAGCCTCATCTTGAGTACCTAAATCATTTGCATCAATAACACGTCTTACTTCGTTTGGAGTAATTTTTTCTCCTTTTTCTGCTCCTGAGACGTATCTTGCAATATCTCCTATCATTTTATGAGTAAAATGAGGTTTCGTTTCTTGCTTTGGAGCCTCTTCAATTTTAGGACTTGATTTAGGGGAATCAGGATGTTTAACCTCCAATTTTGAAATATTTCTTGGTCTTTTAATTCCAACTTCTTTAGGATTATTAACTTTAATAGGCGGCCTTACAGGATTTCTACCTTGAGACGGCGATTCAATTGGTTTGTCCAAATTAACTTTAGGAGGAGCAGTCTTTAATTCATCTAATTTCTTTTGAAGTTCAGGATTGAATTTAGTTTGTCCACTTACATCTAATGCTTTAGCAGAAGGCAAGCTTTCTCCAGCAGCAGATTTTAATGAAGATTCAACCTGCTGAGATTCAGCTTTAGCTTCGGGTTTTACAGGCTTGTCAGGAGCGATTTCATTGCTAATTCTATCTAATTGTTGAGGATTAAATACGTTTAAAGGCTTAGGAGGCATCCCACGTTCTACTGGAATATCACCGCCTGCTTTAAATTCTCCTGACTCGTGTAGAGGATTCGGAACATCCCCAGGACCGCGCCAAAACCCTTGAGATGCTGGGCCTAGTAATCTAGGATTTTGTACAGAAGGTGCTGGAGTAATAATTGGAGCTTGTGATAACATTCTAGAATTTTGTACAGGTATTTCTGCTGCAGAACTATATGAAGGAGTTCCAGGAAATGTAGGAGGATTTACTTGTGGGAAATTGGTTGGAGTAATTAACGGAGGAGCAGGTAATTGAGGAATTTGTCCAGACTTACCTTCAAAAGTTCCTACCGGTAATTCTCGTGGAGAAATAACTTTAGGAATAGGTTTAGGACCAACTTGTTTAGGAACTTGCTGTCTTGGAGGAGTTCTATGTTCTACAAATTCAGGTTCTGATTCCAATAAACCTCTAAGTTCGGCAAACTCAGCTTTAAAAGGAGATGCTGGATTAAATCCGTATTGTGGATTTTCAACCCCGCCTGGGGTAGCTTGGTAGGGAGGAGGTTCAGGAGGAGTAAATAAATGTTTTAATAATCCTAATTTAGAACCAGGACGTACATATTCTTCAGGTAAACCTGCAAGAACTTCTCCTACTTTTCCAGCACCTATTCCACCACCAATTGCTCCTAAAGTTCCTGTTCCTAAACCAATCATATTAGCCGTACTAGGAGACGCACCAAAACGTTTTGCAGTAGATCGTCCAAATCTATCTCCTAAATAAGCTCCTACTCCAGCAGTAGCAATTTGAGGGATTGCAGATAATCCTTTTGCAGCAAGAACTTCTGGAATTGAAGCAAATCCTGCTGCACCTAATGCTAAAGCCCCTTCCTCCAGCATTTGTGCAGGTGTAGTATCAGGCATTCTTGCTCGTGTTCTTTTAATTTGCTCTAGCCTTTCAGGACCAGTTTGTGCAATATGACCTTCACTTATAACACCTGAAACTTTATCAAGAAAGTTAGGTTCGTAACCCATAGATGCCGCAGAAATAGGTGAATTTCCTGCACTAGGAACTCGTTTACTTTCTTTATAGTGTGCTACAGCAGCCTGCTTGATAAAATTGTCATCAGATCCTTTAGGTACACTTACGTGATAAGTATTACCATGAATTCTAACTTCTTTTACTTCATTATCCTCAGGCATTATTTTATAATCTCCACATCATCAACAGTAACTTCTTCACGGGGATCGCGTACTTTATTTGGTGTAGTGGAATCCAAAGCGTGTGAATACTCAACAATAAACTTATCAGCCGCAGTAATTCTAGCCTTTAAATTTTCAGGACTTTGTGCGGCTCCGAAATCTTTCTCAAGAGCTTCGAGCCATTTCTCGTTTATTCTACCTTGATTATGTGCTTTAATCACGCCAGTAGCAAGTAACTTTAATTGAGTGTTTAAGGCGGCAAACTTTGGATCATTCAATCCAGCTTTATTAACCCATAGTTCATTCCAACGTCCAGCACCAGGACCAATTTCCTTTGCAATTTGATCTACTTGTTTTATAGCATCTTTCATTTGAGGTTCAAGAAGTTTGGAGAACTGTGCCATAGTTCTAGTGACAGATGTAGGAACATTTGCTAAAGCATTCTGTCGCAATACTTGAAAATCTGTAGATTGGGGGGTAGCCGCAATCACTCTTTCAGCTTGCTCAGCAGGTTCGTAAATTGTTTCTCCAGGTTTTTGAGGATTTTCTACAACTACAGGACGATTTTGGCCAAATGCTCTTGCCCTAGCTTCCCCAGTACGTGTAGGAATACCTTCTTTTATTTCATAAAAAGATTTTAATTCAGCTTGCTCGGCCGCACTTAGTATTTCTCCTCTATTTTTCTTGTTAAGCAATTCGTCAGCGCGTCGGTCAATAGGAGTTTTATTTGAAGAAATTCCCTCATTAGTTTTATTATGCCGTGCTTTCTCTGTATCTGTTTTTATTTTTTCAGTAAATTCCTTTGATTTTCTTTCGGCATCGGTAGCATTCTTTGTTTCAATGTCTTCTTGTTTCTTTCTTTCAATTTCTCTTTGTTGTCTAGTTAAATCTTCTACTGCTTTTCTATGAGATTCAGCAGAAGCTAAAGACGCGGCTGATTGCTCGCCTAGCCTTCTTTGCGTTTGTTCTTCTTGCTCCAGTTTAGCAACAGGCTCTAATTCTTTAATTCTCCCTTCGCGCGTCGCACGCGCACGCTGAGATTGAGTTGTTTCAGGATTATAGGATTCTACTTCTTCTCCTCTCATTCCTCTGCTTAAACCTGTTAAACCACTTCCTAACCTACTTAAAAATCCTCCAACGCCGTGTTGATACTGAGGAGTATACGAAGTTGCTAAAGTATCTTTTAGCATATCCATTGCCATTTGTGTATTTGCGCCGGAGTATTTCGGCGTGTTTGCTGGCATTGTTCCAGGACCAGGAATTACTGAATTTATTCCTGCAGGAATCTGAGGAGATGCAGAAGGAGATAAAGCTCCAATACTACCTTCTTGAGCGTCATAACCAAAATTAGGACGAATTAACTGAGCTTGTGGAGAAAACTTAATTTGTCCAGAATCATCAACTGTAGTCATTCCAGGATCTACTAAAGAAATTCCAGGCATAAATAATTCCTTAAGGCAACGATCCGATACCTTTTAATAATCCACCAACACCACCTGCAATTGGCCCAACCGAACCAAGAATTTGTCCAAATAATCCGGGATTAGCAGGTTTATTAGCAACTCCAGCAGCATTCCCTAAAAATCCCTGTTCCGCGCCTAATCCTGTTGCATATAAATTCCCTAATCCAGCAGCAGATCCTAATGCACCGGAAACTGTAGTTCCACCTAATCCTGATAATAAACTTGCACCATACTGAGAACCTCCAGCAACTCCTCCTAAAGTACTTCCAAAAATGTTTGCTGCGGCGTTCTGTGCGGCAGCTTGAGAACTAGCTAAATTACTTGCTCCAGCTAATCCAGCTTCAGTTCCTTGCTGTCTTAATTGCCCAACTTCTGCATTAACGCCGGTGATTGCGTTAGACTCTTGTTGAGATAATTGTCGCGCCATTTCAGCAGTTTCCCCGCCGCCGCCTTCTCCTCCAGTAACTGCTTTATTTCTTTCTTGTTGTTGAGACAAAATTCCATAAATCGAACCAACCCCAGAAGTTGCCTGTCGCTGCATTGCGGCTTGTGTTGCATCTGAAATACCCCCAGACGAAATTAAATCTTGATATTGCCCGCTTAATTTTGCTAAAGCTGTAGGATCTAATCCTCCTAAATTGCTTGTTTCCTGATTTTCCAAAGTACCTAATTGCGGCTGTTGATATCCTCCAGTATTATAAATATTAGTTGCGGCCCCAGTTGCAGGAGCTAAAATAGACTCAATCCCTGCCGGGCCTAATCCCTCGTATGCACTAGTGGCAGCCGCACCTTGAGCAGTAGTAGGAGCTTGTAAATTATTATAAGCTCCCATTGAAGAATTATAAGTACCTTTTTGATTATTAGTATAACTTGGTCCCATGTTATTTCCCCCTTGCCATTGCTACTCCAGGACGTTTAACCCAACCTAACTTAGTTAAAATATTAGGATACTTATTTGCTTTCTCAGCAAATGCAATTAAATCTTCCAAACCAAAATTCATCACCTCATCAAATTTCTCATCATTTATCAGTTTGATTGCTTTAGCTCGTTTTATATTCGACAAGTTTTTATCAGTTAAGAATATTGCTTCGGCAGTTAATCTAATTACGGACGCTAGTACGATCTTGCTAGTGTCATCGACAACAACCCATTGAAATGCACAAATTGGATCATCAAGATTAGGAAAAGGAAAGTAATCAAAGAATTCCTTATGAATCCTAAGAAGTTCAGGAATATCCGATTTTTCAATCTTTCGAATTTTCACGTTTTTCTTTTCCTTCAAGTAAACCTTTTGCAAATTCAGCTTTATTAGAGACTTCTAAGAGTTTATCCATCTTACAATTAGTGTTATCTTCTAGGGTTTTCATTCTCTCTTTAGTTTCTACAACATGTTGTGCAGTTATAGATATGGATCTTTTATTCATATATCCTAGAATTGCCGCAACTATAGAAGGTAATCCTGAAACTAAAGCTACCCAAACAGGAATATATTCGTTCCCTATTGATAACAATAAAGCTGGAATTGTCATTAACCACAGCGCTACTTTGAATATCATAAAATTAACCTGGACGCATCTGCCATCTTGGTAATGCAAAAATTTCTACACGATTAAGATTCATGTAGTAATTAAGACCGTAAGTGCCAATTTTCATACTCATCTTTTCATTAACAAAGTTAATGAGTTGAAGTATTTCTTGACCTTTTGCACCAGTTAAATTCTGTAGTGTATTTAAAATATAATTTGTGGCAGGAGTATTCTGTACCAATACACCATCCTCTCCGGATAGTGTAATGCTACAAGTTCCGTTGCCGTTTATACGAAGACGAAATGCTTTAAAGAAGTTAACCCATCCAGGCAAAACTGTTGCTAAGTAAGTCTCAAGATAACAATTTATCGCATGTGAACCGAAGTCATTTAATTGCGTTGGATCTATTTTAAAAATGAATCCAGGATTATTTTGTACGCTTGCAACATATAGATTGTCTCCTGTTTTAATTGCCGTAGGGGTCCAAGGAAATTGCCATTTGCTCCATCTTATTCCAATTGGATCTAATACACCTGGAACGGGGTCATAGTCTCCAACTAATAATGCGTCAGCGTATAAACTCGTTGGTGTAGACGGGTAAGAAATAAATAATTGATGCGTCCATACAGATTGTGTAACTTGAACATTTATGAATCCACCTGCGCCTACTGCAACTGGTATTTGGCTCCAAATGTCTTGAATTTTGAAACTGAGCTCAGGACGACGAACAGTTCCATCGAAAATATACAAACCTTCACGCGCAGAGATTAGTAATATATCCCCAGTATCCGACGCGCCTGTTTGATTTGTTGTAAAACCACACAATCCTTTCTGATAAGAACCAATAGTTAAATCCGTAACCGTTACCGGCCAAGTAGAAGGATCACCTCCATTATCTTGAGTACTCCAGAATCCTACTTCTCTAAATAAATAAAGTATGTTTCGCAAGATTCCACATCCAACTAAGTTATTTCCATCATTTTCAATTGGAATAGGAACGAAATCTGATACAGAATTAACACTTTCTGGATTAGATACGTCAGATAAAAGTGCAGTTTGAGAATAAAAGAATGCACCTGCAATAACAAGACGTCCATTATACTGACAAAGACCAGTTCCTCCAGGAATTACCTCCATAAGATCGAAGAGATAATCAGCAGAAATGACAAGATCAGTATCAAAAAAATCAACGTCGAAAGTTGTGGTAGTGTTATCATAAATTGTGCCGTTCGGTATGAAGAAAAATTCTGTACCGCCAGCTTGAGTTGCAATAATTTGTCTTTGTACGACATAACTTGGTCCTGTTGGAATGTTAGTAAGCTGTACTGTATGTACACCGTCTGCATTAAGACTCGCCGGCGTAAAGATTCCGTAGAAAATTAACGCCCCTGTAAAAGCTCCGAATCCTGAGCTATCAAGTGGAATGGATATCTGAAATGGATTGAGAACAGTAACATTCCAGAAGTCATTTATTGCTAACCAAGCTCCAGTAGCCCCCCTTATCTCGATAGAGTTTCCAGTAATTAAATCAGGAGCCTCTCCTATTGCTGTAGCCGAAGCAATTATTGTAGGATTTCCAGGAGTAACTGTAAACGGTCCAGTCTGTTTAAGTTTTGGTCCTGGGCTAGTTAAGAATCCTGTATCAGTTTGGTAAATCACTGCATATTGATGAACTCCTATTGGAGTATTTCCGGTAGTTCCTGTATTCGCGGCTGCGAAAATTGCACTATCCTCTCTAGGCGCAGGTCCTGCGGCACGACGTAGAATAAACGTGTTATTGTAATTATAATAAATTTGAAGATAGCCTTGCTTACTACCCATTCTTCCAAAGTACGGGCTAACGAATGTCCGATTGAACATATTTAATGAGGTAAAATCGGCACCCGCACCTAAAGCTGTTAACGAACCGCCTGTTGTTGAGTAAAGAGTTCCTGTATCATCTAAATAAAGCCAATTAAAAGCTGTAACGGAATCCGTTGCAATTGGAGCAGGCAAAATAGTAGACTCAAAAAAAGTTGTAACATGACCATTTGCTGAAACTACAGCTTGAAAAGAATTTAATCCATTACGTGTGATGCATTTTCCTTTAGATACAAGCGCAAAATTCTGACAATCAATCATATGATCCTGAGGAACCTCGTCAGGATTTCCTCTAGCCCATATTCCATTGAATTGCGTTAATTCGATTACTTTATCTTCAGGTAAGGCCATATTATTTTAGTTTAGGACAATTTTTATATTCATGATCTTTACTACCACAATACTCGCATTTTCGTGCATTTAAATTTCCTTGCCCATTCCAAGTTTTTGGGCAATATTTAATTTCATGTTCTTTAGATCCACAATAAGTACAATGCATTAAGACCTTGCATAATACGCATAATTACTTGAAGACGCACTCGGACATCCAATTGTAATACTAGTACAAATTGAACTAGATAATGCAGGTGGTCCTGATGAATCAGTTAAAACTACTCCAAAACTATATGTTCCTGCTGTAGTCGGAGTACCGGAAATAGTTCCCGTAGAAGTATTTAAACTTAATCCTGGAGGTAAAGAACCCCCCAGTGCAAATGTATACGGTGTAGCCCCCCCAATTGCCGTAAAAGTAAACGAATAAGCAGTTCCTATACTTCCTGCACCAGGAGTTCCTGAAAGAACCAAGTTATCATAACTAAATTGATTGTCAATAAGTACAGCAGTTCCAGTTTGTCCACCAGGACTTTCATTTGTAAATGTTCTTATATTGGATGTACTAGACCAAGTAGGAACAGATCCTCCTCCTATATTTTCGTAAGCAAAAACAATTGGTTTAATATCAGTAAATTGATCTAATACAACAACTCCGCAAACTTGATTGTATTTATTATCTCCTGTAGTTAGAGACATAGAATTTTTAACTTGTTGTCCATCAGGAGATCCTGCAAATGTTACGCTTACTACATGACTTCCAGTATAACCTCCTAAATCAATATTATTCAGCGCGAAAAGCTTGGTCGCGCTGTATTCAGCAACAATAAAACTTGCTCCTCCTTGACCTAATCCATTATATCCACTAACAGTTACGGTTAGCGTTCCTGAACTTCCAATTTTTGCAATATGTAAAGACGATCCTACATTACTATAATAAATTGGTCTTCCTACTTCAGAATATGAATTGGATTGCGTGTCATTTACTACTGGAGATCCAATAGTTCCTCCATTAACACGCGCGGCCAAGTAAGTAAGAATATAATTTCCAGCAGTAACTCCAGTTAAGGTTACAGAACCGCCCGGAGAAGGCGTAAAATTTACTGCTGAACCTGATTGTACATATCCACTCATCCGTTTAACACTAATCCTAAAATAAATGCACTACTTTGCGTCGGTGTTGCGGTAAACGTAATCGTATTTAATGCTGCTGAAGAACTTAGCATAGCAAGTACAGTGGAATTATTATTTATACTATCATGAGTTTGATCCACAATAGTCGCTGAACAAGACCAAGTAGGATTTCCAGCATTTGCAAAACTTCCAACTAGTAATACGTGTTGAAACGATGAACTCGAATTGAAATAACTTGCTAATGACGTAAAATCATTTCCAACATTTTGGGGTCCGTTTAATGTTTGCACTCCAATAGGAGCTGTAAACTCAGTCAGGATGAAATTAGCTGCCGCCGAGGTTCCGTTTACGGTTACAGTGTTGACACCAGCAACAAGTGATAAACAAATGAAAAATGCTACATCCCCCACATTTGTACTTGTACTATTTACTAAAACCCACAAATTATTATTTGTATCAGTTACGCTTGAAGGTATAATACCAGCTCGTATTCCTACAAAGATTATTCCCATTTGCCCACATACATTAGGAGCTAAGTATGATAAGGTATTTGAAACTCCTGAATTACGTTGATATAAATTTATTGCCATTTTATTGGAACATCAAACTAACGTTTATATCAGCACCATTAAATGCTGCAGATATAAATTTCATATAAACTAAATCTAAGTTTCGCAAATATGCGCCGTCTGCAAAAGTGATTATTTCATTAACCGGAACATGATTACCAGCGGAAATAACAAAGTTTGAGTTTAATAATGAAATAAAGTTTACACCAAAATTATGTGATACTTGAATATCTAATTTAATGTCTGTACTTGAAGTAACTCTGACTGATCCAGTTAATGCTAACAAGAAATACTGTGTTATATCTGTCGGATCGTTAGAAAGTACTGTAACCCAAGGAGTAGTATCGTTAGTTGCTGGGTTTCCTAACCCAAATGTTAAAACTTGAAGAGGATTAGCCAAATTAGAAGTTAAATTTGGCGGTTCTGCAAGACGATCTAAAGTTTCATGGAGTTTAGGATCACGTTGAATTACGTGTTGATAAAGACTATTGAAAGGTTGCTTCGGTAGGATTTCCGTACCAGTAACGACTTTGAAAGGAGTGGGCATTACAACACATCATTAGGTTTCATTCCAGTTAATTCACAAACTATTTGAAGATATAGGCTAGTATTATTCTCAGTTGGAGGAGCATATTTGGCAATAAAATGTTGTAAAGGAGTTCCTGCATTTAGAGTTATATCGCTTATCAATGCAGTATACCCAGATAACTTATCAGGATACCTACGATACTGCCCATTGTGTTCGATGTTTCCAGGATTATTATTCTTAAATGCAAGTGATTTAGTAGAATAATAACCTTCAACGTGCATCATACAAGCTGCTAAAAATCCGTATTTCATTGTTCCCTCACTTAATAAACTCTAACACGGCCAATCCTTCTATAAGCACGCCTACGAACTCCGACGCCTTGATCATTTTTGACATTTGATCGAATTACAATGTCTAAGTTCTTATCTGCAATTTCTCTAAACCTATCATGAGATTTGAAATCTTTCGTGATTAAACAACAAAGAGATGCGGCTCGCGGGCCAATATAAAGTTCTCCTCGTAAAAATCCTACAGACGAGTTCATGTTCAACGGCGTAGTAATTGAGCTTCTATAACGCAGTTGAATATCCCTATCCGTTGTAGCCGGAATAAATTGAATATCTTCATTCAACCAAGTCCAGAAATACAAAAAGTTGTTGCTGCTATAGTTCGGTAAAAACGGTAATCTCTCAAGACCAATATAATCCTCAGGAGTAGTATCTCCCCAATCTCTCTCACTTATTGCAATAGGTTCAAGTAAATCCTTCGGCATCAATCCTGCTGCAATTAAACTATAAGTTCCTGCAACAATATGAAGTCCTGGGGAGGATCCAGAATTACTTACCTGATTGCGAACCACTGCAATATCGTTGAGAGATAAATGCTCTTGTAGTTCACGGTGTGCTTCCTGAATACAAGGCATTAAATGCGCATCAGTCCAAGTTATTCCATCAACATCGTTTAAATAATTACGTGTTGATAAAGCAACTTGAGAAATCAGTGCATCGTTCGGATTATATCCTGGAAAGGACATTAACTCACCGTAATTACAGGAGCAGAAGCAGGAATAGGAAACGCAGAACTTTGACCAAAATAAGTCTTAGTAGATGCAAAATCCTGCACCTCAGATCCTGTTGCCAATAATCCAGCTCCTGTACCAGGCGCACCACCAGGAACAGAAAGTTCCATAGTTTCAGGAACTGCCCAATTTTGGTTAATAAATGCAGTCAAAGCTGCAAAGTAACCAACAAATAATCCATTTGTATCCCCAGTGATTACGAAACGATTATTTGTTCCTCCTGATGACGAAACTGTAATCGTAGGCGCATTAGGAGCAGGCTGTGCAGTTCCTGCAACAATCCCACCGCCAGAAGGATAAAGTACAAAATCCTCAACATTTCCTCCAGAAGCCGCACCAGGAAGAATTACACCGACAGGAGGATAACCCCCAGGAGCGGATAATTCCATTGTAGGAATTGTTCCAGGATTTGTACTAATGAAGCTAGCTAGGTTCGTAAAGAACGCTAAAAAAGCTCCAGTTGGATCGTTGGTAATCGTATATGTAGCCATGCCAGTGTTTCCTTTCTGTAAGTCTTCAAAAGTTACTGCTGTTTGAGTGTTTCCGCCCAATTGAGCCATCAAATTTAATGGATATTGACTAGTTATAACATTAGACTGCGATGCGTCTGAAGTATACCAAATTAAAATTTCTGCATCAAACAGTGCAAAACTAATGTAATCATGACTTGATAACCAAGGGACAATTACAGTTAACCAAATATCATTAGCCCCAGAATTTCCCCAAGCAATATATCCTGCACCTAAAATTGCATTAGCTTCTTCAGGAATTTGTCCGGCAAGAACCCAAGGTGGTCTAACTCCTTCTTCTGTTCTAATTGGTAAACCAGCAGTCGCAGCCCAAATTGCCCATTGTGTGGCTGTTGCTAAAGTTATTGCGTCGTATTGTGTAATGTCACTTTGTGAAGCGTATAAATCTACGCCAACTAAATCTAACACTCCAGGTGGTAAAGGATTAGGCCCACGTCCAACGAACATTTCAAAGAAATTCCCGTCGGCCGCGAATTGAGTTTCTGCTGCTGCGGATAACTTTAAACTTGGCGCAACAGCTTTAATTGCAGCTGAGGCGAATTGAAGATAAGAATTTGCAAAAGGTACAGTTACAGTAAATGGAACTGCAGAAGAGAATCCTCCAATAAATTCATGTGCAAGTGTTAGAGAATAAAGAATACTTCCCCAACGTTCAGCGGCTGCGACAAGTAGCGGAGTATAAATTGCATTGAATTGAGATGCAAGAGTTATATTTCCATAAATTACCGCATTATCAGGTTTAGGACGTAAGGTTACTCGCAATCCTTTCGCAGCCGCATAAGCAAACATTCCATCATAATTTTGTAATGTTCCTTCCCACCATGAAGTTGTAGGTATGCTACCTGTATACTGCGACGCAGCCGTTAGCGCCATCGGATCGAAATTTATGTCAATCCCTTGTGTTCCTGCACGAATGAGCGCATCCGTGTACATATTCATTGCTGTAATGTTATTAAATGTACACGCTCTAGGACTTCCATAAGGTGCAAGTGGATTTAATACATTTATTCCAACATTTACCCAATTTAAATTTCCTGGAAGGTGTTGAGTAGTTTTGAAGATAATAGGAGGGGTTCCTATAATTTGGCTCTGAGCCGCGAGCATCGTTTCGATTAAACCGTTGATGTAATCTTGAAATCCGGGAAAAGGCATTTTATTTTTCTATGTACCAAATTCTTTCAAATAAATTAGGCTTCTTACCAAAATACTCGTCAGTTGCTAGAACTACACCAAAATACGGACCTATGTCATAATCATGACCACAAATTAGTTTCTTCGCTTTAGGTTCCCAAAGTTTTAAGTCTTCCATAACGAAATCATATTCATGACAAGCATCAATAAAGGGCTTCTTCAACCATGTTCGCGGCTAATTTTGCGGTTGTGGGTATAGTAACTAAATTTGTGAAATTTTTAGTATTTTCATTAAATTCGCGTAGATTTCCAAGACGAAAGTGGTCCACAGCGTATACAAGAGGACGTGCATAATGCAAATGTAGTTCTTCCTTTACATGCGCCTAATTCTACAATAGAAGACATAGTTTTTGCACGTTCATAAAGCCATTCTAATTCATACGCTCATGTAAGAGTCTATGTTTTGACCTATTTCCGTCATAAAACTCCTAAGGCTTGTTAATTGGCTTTTGCTGCCCACGATTTGCCGTTAATACCATACTAAAATTCTTATTCGCTTCTCCATCAAGAATTTGAGCTACTGCACTGTTTCCTACAGCACCAGCAGCAATTGCGGCTCCCCTAGCGCCAAGATACATTTCTCCAAAAGTGATTCCTATAGGATCTGTTGCAGCTGCTGGAATAGGAATTTCACGTCTGTATTGAAAAGCTACTAGACGTGGCACAGTTACACCAGAAAATGATAATTTTTCATCCTTCCAATTCCAGTACGTAAGTGTACTCGTAGCAATATATCCTAAAGTAGGATAGTATTGCTCAGTTAAAGGAATCCAATTATTATCTGAGATATTTGCAGTTCCAGCATGAGTCTCATTAACCTGTGTCGTAACCAACACTGTAAATGACGTATTAGGAACTACAGAGATAATATAAACTCCAGTTACATTATTTCCAAGGGTACTAAATCCAGTAATATTTACTAATGCTCCAACTACAGGAGTTCCTACAGAAGAAGAATAAGCATAAGTAGCATTAAGACCACTTACAACGACTGACGTTAGAACTGCCGTCACTAATCCAGACTCAAATCCTAAAGTAGGAATTAAAAAATCTGATGGAAGTAATGCAGTAATGTCAATACCATATCCAGCAGGCACAGGAATAGGAGGAGTTATTTGACGAACTACAGGAGAGCCTATATTCCATAACTGCATCTGTAATTCTTGGTCCGCCTGCTGCATAGACGGAATAAGATTTTCGTCTGTCCATACGGTAGCATTTGTATCGTTTAAGAATGTTCGAGCTTGTTGAAGGGCTACGGAAAGTTGTGCTGATGCCATAAAAGCCTCCTAAATTAGAAGTTCTTACGGAAAATTCCGTAGAATGTAATTGTTGAAGTTGTTACGGCTGCTGGTAATGCCCCAGCAGCTATTTCAGTTCCTCCTGAGAAAATTCTCAGTAGTCCATTTGCAAGAACTGCAGACTGCGAAGCAGGCAATGCAGGAACATAACGGAAATTATAGACATTATTAGTATTCTCATACTGATAATACCCATTCAATCCTACAACATCCGAGTAAACTATAGGAGATTGTGAGAATACACCATCTACGTTTACAGGAAAAGGAATACCGCCGGTTACATAAACCGTGCCCGCCGGAATAGTAACTACTCCTACTACGTGTTGTCTTTTACCGTCTGCCCAATGCTGCTGTACTACTAATGTTGCGCCCATTGTTTTTGTCCTTTACTTATATCTATCTTGAAAGGTTTGCTTTTTCTTCCTAGCCAATTACATTCTGGACTTGAGGCTAGGTGATAGCAAATTGTTTCGGGGATGAATATTCGTTTATGCCTTGGCCAAAGGTATGCAAATCGAATATCCTCACCCCCACATTGTTCCCATTTGTGGATGTATTCTAGTACTCCCGTCTCAACATTCCACATTTGAAAAAAGCCAGTCGGAACGAAATCCGGCAAGCAAAAGCGGCCATCTCGTGATCTATTTTCTAAATTGTACGTCGGTCGTCCGTAAAAATCAAGCCATTCTTCGATCGTTTCAAAACGAACACGATCAATCGTGTATAAGCAGGACTTATCCAATTCCTCTTGAATATTCAAACATTCAACCGCTCCACGAAAATTCGGTTGGAGGATCGTGTCCGCATCAATTAGTACAAGCCAATCAGTCTTATCAAGAACTTGAATACCTTCAGTTACGCAAAGTCCTTTATGAAATTCTCCTTTATGCAAGTTGGCAGAATAAGACGTAATGTATTGAACTCCGTAATAACGACAAACTTCTTGAGTATGCCTGTCGTCAGGAAGTGTAACTACGATCCATTTATCAAAGTGTTGCTTGTTCAGTGGCATGGAATAGGCAAGGAAATCGCCATAGTTCATGCATACGGTAATTGCTTCAATTTTCATAATTATGCCGCAAAAGTCAACTTCTTATATTCTTCAGGCTTCAAAATGCATTTGCAATTCGGACAAATAATTGCAGCTTGTTCGCAACGACTTAAACATGCAGGGCACTTTATTGTTGCTTCGACTGAATTAGGAGTAATCCAATCTTTTTCTAAATTTAACGCGCGAGCCGCAAAGCGTTGGTTTTCGCTGATTACAGAGTGTCTTTTGTATCTATTCCAATCATTATCTGCACGCTGTACAAGTTTACCGAACCAATTCATTTGAAATTTAATCATTTCAGCTAATTTCAACGGATGTTTTGATGCAAAATCTGTACCAGACATATTTCCAGGTATCCAATAAATCCCTGGATGACAATCGTCGTCAATATCCATTTGTCCTTGCAAGTAATCATTAACTACGGATGTTGCAATTTCTTTGCAAGAAGTCTTAACAACGTGAGCAGGAAGTTCATCATCTCCATTAAACTGTGGGATGAAATGAACCGATGTTCCTACCAAAAGAGTATTTGGCTGTTTTGGATTCAAACAAGGAGGAATGTTAAAGTTTCCTGGATAAATTCCTGGCTTGAATTCAGAAATGATAAAAGGTACAATACTAACGATTGTACAAACATCATCTTTTGCAAGATCAAAAACTGGAATTTGACTAACTACTTTTCTAGGCATGTTGTTTTTCTGCTCCTGGAATTTCCAAATTTTTCAACGAAACCCCTTCTTTAAAATGCAATGCACTTTCAATTGGCGAACTTGGATCAATCATATCCAAATCAAGTTCGTAATTCTTCTTTTCTTTCTCGTCAATCAATGCTTGAAGAATTGATTTCGACAACATTTGAGATTTTCTAAATTCCTTCTTTGCCTTCATTATTAGTTCAACTACACGTAAGTTTAAAGGTAACCAATTACCTTTTGCGTCACGAAACGCATAAATACATTCATATCCATTATGATCTTTAATTTGTTCAGTTGCACAACGTTCAGGACCAAAATATTGTTCAAGTACCCAAATGTCTTTAAAGTAAGGATATTTTGGTGTCTTTTTAACTCCGTATACAGTTCGTACAAACAAATCTCCACGAAATTCATTATAAGTTCCTTCTCGCATTTCAAATTGATCGTTTGCCCAGGTCAACCTAAAGATAGGTTTTCCTTGAAAGTTATGCTCTTGCAAGTCAAGATACTCGTTAATACGTTTTGCTTCGTCTATTTCTCGCATAAAACCTTTACTGCACTTTCTATAATATATTTCAAATCAGTTCCTCCAGCTAAATATCCTGCATATTCCAGATTTCCAACTTGAGCCGCGCAGTTAGCTGCTACAGTTTTTGCAATTATTGCTTGAAGTTCAGAGTTGATTCCAAACATTACCTGATCTATACGAATATTATTCCAAACAAATGCATCAACATCGTTTAGCAAAACTCTTACGTGCTCTCGAATTTCTTGATCGTTAAATGTCATACAAAACGTGGAGCTGATCTCAGGACCAGCCCCACGAGAACTTAGTAATAACCTGCTGGAACAAGCAGATTGTAAATATAAGCTGCCATCGCCGGATTTCGCATCCACAAGTTAAAACTTGTCATAAGATATGCCAAGTTACTTGTTGCAACACCACCCGTTCCGCCACGAACTACGAAAAACTTCAAGCCGTTTTGATCTTTGTACCACCCTGGAGGCATATATTCCGCACGCCCCCAATTTTCCATGTCGATAAAATCAATGCGAGTTTTGTCCCACGATGCAGAGATTTTTACTGGACAACCAGCCATTTGCATGTTATCATTAAAATAAAGATCAAGACCCTGCTCTTTTGCTTCTTTGTTGATAATAGAAATTTCCCAACCCAGTTCTTCGTAGGCTTGCTTCTGACACATGTGCATCATTGCGTATTGTTTTTGGGAAACATTGATTCCAACACGATCCATGATTAAATTCATGGCCAATCGTGGAAAAGGCAAAGTTAACGCACCACCGTTTGCATTAACTCCGGATGCAATAACAGGAGGAGTGGTTGCTCGATTAAAAGTCAACCAAGTACCAACAGTTGAGTTAGAATCGTGATAAGGAACGCCGAAAATACTAACCGGCGGAGTTTGTGGAGCAAGTCCAGAAGCTACGACTAAATCTCCTACAGTAACGCCGGAAAAAGAAGGAACAGAAATTTGATCTGCTTGAGCAGAATAAAATTGAATTGTTCCCTCATAAGGACTCATTGTGGTAGGAGGAGCTACGGTTGGCGTTCTAAACGCAGTTAATGTGGAATTATAAACTGCAATATCCATGTCGAAACGTAACAAACGCGCGCCGAAGCCGTCAAGACGTGTAGTTCCTGTAAAACCGAGAGTATACGTATCTACTCCGCCGCTCGTGCTTATTGCGCCGATTGTACCAAGAACTGCGTTTCCACCAGTCATGCAAAGAGAATCGACGTTTCTACGCCATTCTTTCATTGCACTTGCAAGATCACGTTTAAAAGCGTTAATTACGGATTTTTTAGAAGAATCCGTACCAACTTTTCTCGCCGTTGTCCATTCCAAAGCGTGCTCGATGGTAATTGGCGAAAGATTACCGTATTGATACGTCGGCATATCTCCACGCCCAAGATCATAACCATCTAGACTTACGTGTCGAGTTTTACCGCCAGGATAAATTTCCAGTGGCACCCGCATTGCGCGTGAAGAAACTATCTCTACAGGAACTTTCTCCACCATTGCATAAAACGTATCATCTCGGTCGAAAAGGATCGGGACTTTAGATTCTACGCGTTCGATTTCTGCTGCTATTACTTGACTTTCAGAACCTGCTGGCATCTTCTACTCCATTCCAAGGATTTCGATATCTGACATTCTCCGGTAAAGTTCTTTGCTTGGTTTCAACGGCGAAGGCTTGCCGTTGCTAGTAACTCTACCAGAAGTGACTTCTTTTTTAACTGAAGATTTCTCGTCGATCTCTTCAGACTTTTTCAAAGCAGCTCTAGCTTTTGTGCCTAAAAATGCTGCTTTCTCCTTGTCACGAATAGAAGGAATAACTTGCTTCGCGCGTGAGAGGTACGCGGATATAATCTTCTCTTTCGAGGCTTGATTAAATCCTTCTTTCTTGCTACGTAACCAACGAGCATTCATAATCTTCATATGATTTTCGTCGGCCACCAAACTTGCATCAACCTTATCAGCGATAAGTTTGACTAACAAATCTCGTTGTGTATCAGTTAAAGTTTTGTCAGGATCTAGGCCACGTAAAATTAACGTGCGCCTTTGCTGTTCCATATCTTCAAGTACTGAACCATAAAACGATTTATACTGTTCAGTTTGAAAAGATTCACGTTCAGCTTTGAACTTCTTCTCTTCTTCGGACTCACGAAAATCAATTCCGAAAGTAATTTTCCCGTCAATTACCTGATCGCCTTTATCTTTCCCGAATAACCAGCGAGCCGCTACAATTGCAGCATTACGTGTATTTTCGTCGTCAGAGTTATAAAGATTCTTTACAAAAGACTCGAAAAGTGGAGAAATTGTCTTTGTATAAAGTTCACTGTTTTTACCTCTCAAAGTTGGAAGGAAAGATAATGAAAAACGTTCTGCCGCTTTAGGATCAGTTTCCATTACTGCATCAAGTACGGTTTCAGATTTGCCTTCAAGAACACTTTCTCGAAGTGATTGCAAAACCGTAGAATCCTCGAGAGCTTCTTTTGCATCTTCAATAGTTGCAAAATGCTTCGTAAACTCTTGTTCACGAAAAACTACGTCACGAAATATTGGAAAATCTTTGAAAAACTCAGGGTATTTTGCTTTTATTTCCTGAATTGAATGTCGTTCGTAAGGAAAAGGCTTATCTTCGTCAGATTTCTTTTCTTCTTCAGGTTCTTTTTCTTCAGGTTCTTCAGTTTTTGGTTCTTCAACAACGACTTCTTCGTCGCTATTCAAAAGTTCCGCATCACTTTGAACTTCAGGTTCTTCAACAATAACTTCATTAGGCATAAGCTTCAGCTTTCTTTTTCATTTCTCCAAGAACTTTATCAAGATCAGTGCGGTACTGCTTATCAGGAATTTTTAACTGGTCGAGAATATGATAAACTCGTTCAATGTTTTTATGATAAACACTTGCAATCAACCCAGTTCCGCCAGCATGAACCAATTTGTCGTTTTCAAGCATCACTTCATAGAAGTAGATATTCTTACAGAAAGTTTCCCATCCCTGAATAGGAACTCCTATGTTAGGTGAGAAATCTTCAGGATCATTTCCTTCTTCCGGTTCTACAGGGTAAGGAGGAATGGATAAACGAACAGAACTATTGCATTCGTTCTTAAATTTCCATTCTCCAGATTGCCCATTAACAATATCAGCAAAGAATTTACCCCACTCCATGTCTAACATTGGCATGAAAGTAGGCATAGAATCGTAACCAAATCTTGGAGTCCATTCTAATCCCCAAATACCTTCGTCGTTTACTACTGCATTCAAATCAAGTTGTCCTACGTAATTCTTATCTTTAAGAATCCCAGTAGCTTTCATTACTCCATCGCGTACAATTTTAGATCCTTCGCATAACCAAATTATATTTCCACTGCAACCTGTACTTGGTCCTAAATCACAATTCATGAATTTCTTAGCTTCAACTGTGTGGTTAGGAACTCCAACAACTTTCGTACCATCAAAGAATATCTCAGATGAAACTACGTCACCTTCAACAAACTCCTGAAGTACAAAACTCTCAATTTCATTTCCATATTTCTCAGACACAAACTTGAGATAATTAATCAAGTCATCATTGTCCTCACTGCAATAAGTTAATTTGCAAGGCATAGTTCCTGATGGTTTAAAGACGAACTTCTTATTTGAGTATTGAGACAAAAAATCAGGAACTTCTTCAAAGTCATCGAATTCTTCAGTTATAGGAGTTTTTATCCCACATTCTTTCATTACATCAAATCCAAAATTTCGATCATGTTCAAGATCGTCTGCTAATACCGAACCTCCAAATATTTTATATCCATGCTTCTTCAGATCGTCCGCAAGATCTCCATTTCCTGACATATCAAACAAAATTATATCATCTCTATCAGGCTCAAATCCATAATTACTTTTTGGAACAATTCCATCGTATACAGTTTCGTAAGATTTTTCACTAATGTACAAACAAACTTCATTTCCTTCATCTTGAATTTGCTTCAAGACTCCAGCCCCCTCACCTGCAACGCTTACCATGAGAAATTTCACGTCTTCTTTTCCTAGTAGCTTCTAATTTTTTGTTGCAGTACTTTTCATCATTTAGATATCGTTCTTTTTGTTTTTCACTTTCACAAAGTAAACATCTACCACGTTGGTAAGGTGTTTTTCCTGATAATTTCGTAACGAATAAACTGTATTTATACCAACGAAACCCATGAATTTTGCATCCTCGCCTCACTGTGTACAAAGTATATTTTGAACTTCTAATGCTGGATTATAGGTTGCATTTACGTATCCAGCTACCAATTGCAATCCAGGAGCCGCATAAATTGCAACATAAGGTGTTATAGTCGTAGCAACTACTACTCCGTTTATTGTATTTCCCGAACATCCCCCACAAATTCCTGGGGGGCCTTGTATTCCTTGTATTCCTTGAGGACCAGGAGGACCCGTTTTTCCATAAAGTAAACTACAAGGAACTAAGCTTAAACTTAATGACGATGGAAAAAATGGACTAGAAGTCACTAAAACATAGCAAGGATTAGGCAAAGATTGCGCGCGACCATCATTTGAAAAGATGGCTACTAAAGCTGCGAATGTTAAGAAGTAAAGTAATTTTTTCATTTAAATTCCTAATATGGCATATACGGTCTAAAACTTAGCAAACGATACGCGTTTCCTTGTGCGCCTACCGCAGATCCTCCAGAAGTTACTACAGTTCCACTACATGTTGAAGCTCCCCCAACTGTAGGAACCGTTGCAGTCCAATTTGTAGGTAATGTAGTATATCCGCTACCAGTGCTAGTTTGTGCTAAACTAGGACTCCAGGAAGATATAACTCCAGGAGTTCCTGAAGAAACGGCAATTAAAGTAACAGCATTACTACCTGTACCATTTGTTGCTGTTAATAAACAATTTCCCGTACCAGTAGTAACTAACCCAGATACATATGTAAAAGTTCCACCAGCTCCTACAGCTACGAATTTAAGTGATGGACCATTAGCTAATCCTGACTGAGATACGTTAGGACAGCAAAAAACACTAGCAATTTGATTGGACATATTATCAAAACTCCAACCAGGTACAAATGGTCCTAAACTAGTAATTTGCAGGGGCATTGCAGTACTTAAAGCCGTTATAGATCTAATAGCAACTTTCCAGGAAAAAGTACGATCAGATCTGTTTGCCTGTGTAATTGTGCTAGAAGTGGTGAACATTGTTCCATTGCCAGATTTCCATGTTAAAGTAGTGTTTATTCCAGTAACGATAGCAGCAGAAAATAAAGACATTCCTAAATCGTAATCAATCTCCTTTCCTACAACTGTGAAAAATCCAGCAGGTAAATCCTTATGTGTAGCAAATGCGGTATCAGTAGTAATATCCGTAGAATTACCACATGTTAGCGAAACTAGTGGAGTACCGCTAGAAATAGCAGATAGTGCAGAAGAGTTCAAATTTATAGTTATTGTAGTACTGGTAGGATTCCCTTGTACCGTATAATTCCCATTCCATCCAGACTGCGTTACTCCCGTAATAGTAACTTTCTCACCAGCCCAATAAGATGAAGTTGCCGCAACGGTTAAAACAGCAGGGTTAGCTAAAGTAGCAGAAGTTATAGTTTGCTTGGCTATGGAATTATCATTGCCAGCCGCGCACAAAAGGTCCGTATGAGGCATTAAAACAGGAAAACTTAAGTCAGTATATAGAGGAGTTGATATCCCATCTATATTATAATAAGATTGATTATTAACTGTATTATCATAATACGCAGGATTAGGTGAAACAAGTCGTAACTGCAACATTACAGCTTTTGAAAAATCAAGATGACCTGAATTATTAGGATGTACTGTATCAAAATACAATCCTAAGGTATTTCCATTGGCAAATGTTCCCCAACGATCTGCAATGGAAATCCAAGGATAACTATGACTGTTAGCCCAAGTCTTCACAGCAGGTTGTAAAGATGTTATAATATTACTGTTATTGTTCTCTGTCAATACAAAGATTATGGGAACACCTAATGCGGCTGCTTTTGTTTGAATAGGGCCTAAATTAGTAACTAACGTAGCTCCGGTAGTGTCAGTTTCATTAACACCTAAAGCTATAAAAATTGCAGCAAGATTAGGAACCTGATCTAACCAATTTATTTGCGCGGCTGTCGAAATACTTGCGCTATCTGCGCCGGATGCAGCCGCGTTAAACATGTTCACGCCACCGGTGGATAATCTCCCTACAAATCCAAAAAGATAACCATTTCCCGCACCAGGCGCAGTAGCTACAATTGTATGAGAAATTGTGGGATCTAAACCAGCGTAAGACGCGCGCACCATGGTTAAAGATCCGGAAGTTGATGCACATGCGGCAGTTTTAGAAATACCATCAATTGTTATTGCTAATCCTGATCCACTATCAGTATTTGTTGCACAATAAACATCAATAGTATCACTACCAGCAGCAACTATCCTAGTAGCTGTAGCTCCGGAATTGGCAGATTTTGTAGAAGCAAAAGTAGCTACTGAGTCATTTTGTCCTATTCCAAAAGTATAAATATCAGTCCAAGTTCCTACAAGAGTTATAGAACCACCACCAGAATTAGGAGTAGCATTATTTATAGTAGCAGAAAAACCTTCACCGCCATTTCCATAAACTTGCTTAAGAGTATTTATGAAATTTGCCGTCCAAGATGTAGTAGTTGTCGTAGCTCCAGTTCCCCGTGTAATAGAATCTCCTATAAAAACTACACTGGTAGGAGTTCCGTTATTTGCTTTTGCAAGTCCTGCATGTAAAGACTCAATAGCTGTAGTAGTTGCTAAACTTTCTGGAGAATAATCCCCAGGGACAGCAACTACAGCTCCAGTTCGAGTAAAAACAGAAGTTACTGCGTTAGAAGTTAAACAAGTGGGGCAAGAAAATACGCCAGCAGTATCAACAATTGGTGCAGATGCGGAAACTGCTGCTTGTGCTCTCGCATTTGTAAAATAAAGATTAGATCCTTCCGTTATGATGGAAGTTGTATAATCTCCAACAAGTGGTAATACTGCGCCCGTTCTAGAATTAAATGACGAAACTCCGGCGCCACCGGACCCATGAAATACCCAAGTATTAGGAGCATCACAGGAATATAAACCTTGTACGCCTGCACCACCTGTTGTTTTAAACCAAACTTGCCCTTGTGCAGTAGAACAAGTTGCTGGTAGGTTAGGACCAGAAATAACGTAAATCGCTATTTGAGCGTTTATTTCCAAAACCGAAAATAAACTAATTAACAGTAGACGCAACATCTAAAACAACTCCTGACGCACTAGCTTTAACTTTAATTGCCTGCAATGCAATTTCATTAGGCCCTGTGCTTAGTCCTAATGTAAAAGGGATTCCAGGAAGTAAACTTGTTAGTTCATTTCCTTCCTGATCCTGTAACGAGAGACTATTTCCCGAATTTCCTGCTTGAGACAATGGTAAAGTAAACGTAACGGACGCACTAGGATCTAGGAAAATTATAGCACCTAAATCGGTTCTTTGAGGTAATTGTGTAACGCCGTCGTCCGCAAGAATCAATGCATAAAGATTATGCACGGCTGTATCAGCTAATGTTAATTGTGCGGCTTGCGTCATTTCCTTTTCTTCCTTACTATCATAAATATCATAAATACCATAGCTAAGATAGCAAATACCATTCCTAAAACTGGAAGTGAACTAAGCATTTATTTTTGATCCCCTCCAGCTTCACTTGTTTCACTAGTATCAGGTTGTTGTCCAACACCGGATTTTTCAAAAGGCATTGCAACTTTTAATTGTAAATTACGTTGGTGCATTTCAAGATGTGCGGTAAAGTCAGCGTAAATTAGAGGCTCTTGTTTTTGTAGTTGCAAGCCAACGTCGTCTACCATAAAATCTTTGAGAGCCGCAATGTGTATTGCATCGTCGTCTAAAAGCGGATCTATTGGTACGGAAGATTGCGCAGGCTTTAGTTTTCCTGTCATTGGATCTACTTCTGCTGGAGAAATAGGCCCTTGATTTTTCATCATTTGATTTATTTCACATTGCTGCTTATATCCTTGATTTGCACCTTGAAGTTTAAGTTCATCTAAAAGAAATACGTCGTGCATTATAGTTCTATTTTCAGGTGAGAACAACATTTGATTTATAATTGGATTGTTCATCTCAATGAAATGAGTTAAAAATGCTTGTTTTTGCTGTAAACTAATTGGGAAAGCATCACTTGCTTCAGATTCAACACCGCCAATTTTACCATTCATTTGAGATTTCTTAATCCAAGTTGTGATATAACTGCCCTTATTTAACGTCGTAAAATGTTCGTCCTCAATCATAATTTCTGCGAACATTCTTACGAGTGCTTCTTGATTACGTCTGTAAAAATCTGCAATGTGGACCCAAACCAGAGTTAAACGTTGGAGTGCTTGTTGGCGGGATTGGTTATATTCTCCCAATGTTCTAGATTTTCCCTCAGAAGGTCCACCGTATAAACTTGGGAAGCTACCAACGGTAAACTGTGCATCTTTATCCAATGCAGAACGGTAAGTCCCCACTTCACGTGGGACTTGTGCTTTCTGTTCAGTATAAAAAGCTTGAGCCAAAGTTTGACCAGGACGAGCCTTAGCTTTAAAGATATATCCTGGCATTGCTTCAAATTTTCCATAAGCATCAAAATCAATTACCTCGCTATCTGCAAAAGTGGATGGCATACCGTGTTCAATAGTATCCATTATTAAATTATCAAGTTGATTACGCATTTCCTGAATCGGGATTAAAGCTCTCCCAATTGGATCTGCATGAATGTAAGTACTTAATTTCCCTTTTCCTAATGACCAACGTCTATCAAGATCTTCTTCTTTAGCGCTGATAAATACTTTCGTTTTTCCAACAAAGACTACTTTGCATCCCGTTGGAAACTCTTTGAGAAGTTTTTCCCGTTTTTCAAGACTCTTACACGCATTAAATTTACTCGGACGGATCCAATACTGAATTAGCGTAGTCATTGACTTATTTTCTTGCTCAGGACCAGTTGGGTATTGATATTCATTTCTTGCCCAACGATCATCATTTATCATATATTCAGATTCAATTTTCTTTGCTTTTTCTTCATCTAATTTACCCTTATCATCGTAGCAAAAGGCAGCAATAAGTTCATCTTTGGGTTTGTCCAAGTAAAATCCCAAATAACCACATCCGTCCTGATTAAATGCATAGATGGGGATTTTGATGAATAAAGGACCGTAAACTTCATATAATACTCGAGATTTTGGTTTTTCTTCGTCGTAAACGTGCAGCGGTACTTTTTGTACTATTTCTTGAGGTTCGATAACGTTTCCACATTGTGGGCAAGTTTGATTCTGCACAGCGCCGCTTTCTTCCTCGCTGTTTTTCTTTCCTCCTTCAAGCCCTTCTTTAATAGAATGTTGGTCATTACTTTCCTTACTTTCTACGAAGTTTTCGTCACTTTGCGGATCTTGTATTTCTTCCGGTAATTTTGTTTCTTCACTTACTTCTCCCAAAGGATAATTACATTCAGGACAAATTAACGATTTAACTTCCTTTTCTTCAAAGTGCGGTACTCGATACACACCGTACTTCTTATCAGTATCAGTGTAACGATAAGCAGCGACTAAACCGCCTGTCCATAAGTAAAAGAGAGCTTGAATAAATTTTAATTTTGCGTTGTTATGACGGGCGACAAGATCGGATATTTTGTCATAGGTTTTAGCGGTATCAACGTCTTCGTCGGCCATTGCGTCGTCTGGTAAGAATCTAACGGCAGGAAGCTGAGAAGAAAGAGCAGAAATGATTGATTCTCCATGAGCTGTGTATATGTCGATAACGAAATCATAAAATGGTCCTAATTCTTCCATTTCTTCTTCGCTAAATCCTGAGTTCGGCGCCGCACCACTTGTAGGGCTAATCCAAGTTTGATTCTTTTCATTCCAGAATAAATACTGAACTCCGTGCCAAAACTCTTCGTTCTTTTTCCAAGTCTTAATTTGTGCTTTTCTAATAAAGTAGTCTTCTTCCTCTGCTTCTTTTACAATGTCACGTAAAGCGCCTTGAAGTTCCTCGTCTAGTTCTTCGTCTTTTTTCTTCTTAGTCATCTACTTCATTTCTTTGTGCAGGGACTGCATTCTCTTTTTCTTATGCACAGCACTAGCAAACTTCTTTTTCTTACTCTCAGGAGTTTTACCTAGAAATTCCTTTGCAACATTTGGAGATGGCCCACCGACGGAACGTAAATTTCCGTGCGCGGCCGCTTCCATTAAACGAAATTGTTTGTCACTTTTCACTGGCATACTATATTTGCCTCTACTATCTTAAAGGTATCATAATTCCAAAGGCTTGCTTGAGCAAACCAAGGCACTGCATTTGGGTTATCTTCTAACCATTTCTTACCCTTTATAACTATTTCTTGTAAAACCTTTTCAGCATCTTCTTTAGTTTCAAAGATAGCCAAATTCAAATTTTTTTCATCTTTTGGATTAACTACATTCACAGATATTGGTATAGTTTTAGATGATATTATATCATCCCCTCTTGTACTACCCATTATTAAGTATGGCATAATACCTCACGTTCTACAGCAGCCGCAACAGCTCTCCAAATTTGTTTTGTTGATTCTTCTTGGGAATCGTAAGGAACAGCCTTATAACCTGCTGGACCCATATTGTCTAAAGTACTAAAATAAGCCTCATAAGCAATTTGAGCTAGTGATTTATTCATAATTTTCCTACTTTTTAACTACAGGATTATAAATAGTTCCATCGTAATTAAACGACATTCCCGCATCATTTGCAACATTTTGAAGTACGCTAGGTAAATACGTCGGCCATCTAGTTCCATAAATTCCAGCGTAAATCTTAACCGTCTGACTTAACTGATAATCCATTGCGTACTGAACATTCACAAGCTGCTGATACAAAGTTAGAAAAAATCCAAGAAATATAGCAAGTTGCTGTGGAGGTAATGGAGAATCGTCAATCCTGGTGCCGGGGTTCCTACTTGCCACGCAGGAGGACCATCTAAAAAAGCTCTTGTAGGATTTCCTAAAAGGGCTCTTGGATCAATGTCTGTCGGAGGTTGAAGTATTTGTGTCATAATTTTTAAGAAGGGGAGATTTCTCTCCCCAACTTCACCCCTGTGACATCTTAACAACAGGCTTTGATGCAGGAGTTCCAGGAGCAGAAACTGCTACTGTAAATCCTACAGGGCCTCCTGCAACTACGTCAAGAAGCTGACTAACATTTCCTACAATTGGCGCGGCCGCACCTGGCAATGTTGTACTACAGGAAACTTGATCTCCTGTAGTAATTGCAGTTCCTACGCCGTCTTGAATCAATCCAAATCCTGTGTCTGCTGGATCTACGGAAAACTTGAAAACTCCAGCCGCATCTGTAAATGTCAAACTCGGTGTGCCAGGCGGTAATGTTACTGTATTGCCGTTTGCATCTACAGGTGTTGCTGTAAATACTGCTGTTCCGTTTTCCAAAATCTGAAAATCAACGTTCGTTGCTGCATGGATTCCGGGCATATTACTTTCTCCTTTTACGTTTACTACAAACCCTTTTGGAGTTTGTAAAATTGCAAGAATTCTATCAAGCTTTTCGTTAATTATTTTTAGCTGATGTTCAATCACAATAAGATCATGCTTCCGTTCTTTCCGCAGGACCTAGCCGAGACAGCTTTTCCGCAGCAGCTTTAAATTGTGGCCAACGCGCGCGTCTAGTGTTTATTTGTTCGGTACTACTTACGTTAATTTTGGTTTCTTGCGGCTTAGTTTCCTCAGCTACTAAACCTAAGTAAAGGTTTTCAAATTTATCAGCACGTTCACGTTCTTTCGTGTAGCTTTCCCACCACGCATGAGCTTCATCACGAAATTGAATTATTAACTCAGCACGTTCGGCTGCGATTAACTCCCAGCTAACTTCATCTGGGGCTCTCATTGATTCTAATTTTTTGCTGTTAACAACTTTAGGTTCAGCAGGTTTTTTACCATACTTCTCCTCAAGAAGTTTATTTGCTGTATCTTTATCAATTTCTATCATCTTCCGACCCTCCTCTTCATCCTTCCTGCTCTAGTTCTTGGAATAGGTCTATTTAACTTTACTGCGCGGCTCTCAAATTTTTCCATATTCATGTAGAAAGCTGTTTGATTTCCTGTTTCATTTAACGAGCCAAGAATTTTAGCACGTTCAGCTTCCAAGCGTGCTTCACTTACTCCACCATCTAGATAATTTTGACATGCTTTCAATCCATAACGTAAGTTATCATAAGGATCGTCGCCAGAGAATTCAGCTACATCTTCTACGTTCTTTGTATCATAAATGCAAAGTGGAATGCAGTTAATCAATTCTTTGCAGATATTGAAGATTTGCAACTTTGGTAAGAATCCTTCATCTTCTGGAACTAAAAACGAGCGCTCGTAGTTTTTTACAGCATCCTCGCCGCCTAAACGTCTCAATCTTAACGCGACTTCATAATCAAAATTTCCTTGTGGAATAAATCGTTCGTTTTTCTTCCAACGTAAATATTCTTGAACTAAAAGTTTCCCTCCAATTCTATCGTTATCCGCGCGCCTGGCTGATTTACCAAATGATATCTCGAACTGCTGGTCAATTGTTCTTTCATCTCCTCTGTTTCCAAATGCACTTGGATCTAATACGATGTCTTTTATTTCCTCACCATGAGAGAGCAAACGTAAATTACCAGCCCAAGTGGAGACTTTTTCTTTCTTAGCTGCATATTCCCTGTAGGCATAAATTTTAGCTGGAAATTCATTTGACGGAAGGGGATTTATTGCCCACCATAACGCATGAGTCATTGCTGAGTAGCCCCAGTCTATGGATAATAGCCGTGGCCAAAAATAAGGAATGTTAAATGGAGGAATTACATGAAGTGCGTTGTTTGGTTCGGACAGGAGCTTTTCTGTCCGAAAGTCTTCAAACACTTGACCAGAATAAATCCACCAATCTCCTAATGCTTTCGCAATTCTTTCAGCTTCAGGAAGAAGTTGCATCCTACTTTTATAAGTAGGATCTGCTTTCATGATGTAAGGATTATCGTCTACAGTTGATTTGATAAAAGCAATTTTTATTTTAGTTTCAATTCCGTCTCTCGTTCGAGTTTCTAAGATAATCTTCCCTTCACGATTTTTCGCATCTGCTTGATCTCGGCCAATAAAACGCGAACGGAAATAATTATGTGACACCCCACCAGGATTAGTACCAGAGCGTACAAAAGCGGGTAAATTATCATTCGCAGAACGACATCGTGAATAAGTGAGATATTCATATTGGTATGGCGTGAACGACGTTACTTCGTCAAAAGCAATATAATTGTATTGCGCAGTATCGTATATTTTTACATCTGTCTCGTGTTCGCAATGTCCAAATTGAATTACTGCGCCGGAGGGGAATTTCCATCGTTTATGCTGGCCATTATATTGGCCGCCGCACGCTTTGTATAAACCATCAACTTCAGAACGAGAAACGATCTCGCGTTCAAGTTCAGGAGAAGTTCTGCGGAGAATTAGTGCTTTAAAACGAGGATGTTTGTAGAATTCTCTAGCAAGGGGTAAATTCAGGAGAACTTCTGACTTACCCCCGCCAGCTTGCCCCCCAAACAAAGCTTCAAAAACTTCGTCTGGAAGTTGCAGGAATTGCTCCTGCCGTTGATGAGGTTGCCAAGTGGTTACTGGCATTTTCTTCTTTGTCTCTCGACGATGAAGAATCTTTTGTTTCTTTTCTGCTAATTCCTTTTAGTGGAGCATTTTTTGGTGCTATTTTGCTTGGTGCTATTTTGCTTGGTGCTATTTTGCTTACCCAACTCATTGTTTTACCTGATAAACTACTTGACCGGCAAGTAATCTATTCAAGAAATCCAAAGCAGCTTGTGCGGCTGCTAGTTCTACGGGATTTGTAATCTTAGAAACGAGTACAGTGAGGAATGAAACTGCTGCACCGACGATAAACTCTTCCCACCATGACAATGTAATCATCTTTTATTCCTCTCATGTCTTTCCCAACATATTGAAGATAGGATCATTGTAAAAATAATCATTGAAAGACTTAAATAATTCTTCTTCCCATAATCCTATCATGCACTGATGCTCTCCAGTTTCAAATACGCATTTTTCGCAGAACATCATAAACTACGTTCCAGTAAGTTTTTCCACTTCAATTACTTGATAATCCTCCAAGGTTTTTTGCTTTGGGGAATAAATGTTAATTTGTACTTGATTTCCGTCGTTGATTTCTCTAGGACGAAGGTTCGCATGTACGCGACTTAGATTCGCAGCAATTGAGCTTATCTCTTTAGGTTTTTCAGTTGAAATTGCATCGACATCTAACAAACCTAAAGCATCCATCAAGCGATTTAATGCAACTTCTTGGACACGTTTTTCGGTGAGTTCAACGTCACGTTTTCCCGCAGCATAACGGGCTTGAGGAGCTGATATTCCGAGGTTTCTTCCGACAGCCGCACTGTTTCCTTCAGCTTTCGATAATACCCCAGCGACGATTCTAAGTGATTTTGGAGCGTTTGGGATATCTGCTTTCCTACCGGCGTCATTTTTGTTATTGCAATCATTACCACGGGCCGGAATGACGTTGATAAGATTTTCTTTACTTCCCAAACGCCGATTTAATTCCTCCTGAGAAATTCGCATGATACACCTACACAAGACCATCATACTATGAGGCGTGTCGCGAGTGCAAGCACTATATTTGCTTTGTTATCAACAAGTTAGGAGTAGTCACCTAGTTCAGTAGACTAATGCTTTTAATAATTCTTTTAAAATAAGAATGCTTTTATAAAATTAGATGGGACCCGTTTTCGATTTAAATAAAGAAGAATAAATTAAACAGAGAAATTTACTTTAAACAGAGAGGTGCATGGGCGCCGGGATTTTTAAATCTGGGACTCCTAAAAACGCGGGCTATGGGGGGTTGTTTAATACTTTCAGGTATTAATATATTCTGAGGAAAAGGTATTAAGGTATTGA
>Ga0185299_10001461_pt1 | contig 45398 bp, 32 predicted proteins | sample PaiPotPPA55metaG_FD_128002 | JGI IMG/M metagenome (GOLD analysis project Ga0185299, IMG submission 128002) | Iron sulfur acid spring bacterial and archeal communities from Banff, Canada, to study Microbial Dark Matter (Phase II) - Paint Pots PPA... ... | reverse complement strand
TCACCCTCCTCGACGTTTACCAGGCGGTGGAGTCGGGGCCGATCTTCGCCCTGCACAGTTCGACGCCCGACCCTGACTGCGTCGTAGGCCGATGTATCGCGCCGACGCTGGCCACCGTCTACGACGGGGTCGAGGCCGCCATGCGCAAGGAACTGGCGGAAACCACGCTCGAGGACGTGCTGCGGGACGTGCTCGCCGCCTCCTGAAACCGAACCCTGACCGCGCGGAAGCGTTTTTCGCGCTCAGCAATGTAACTAAAGTAGTTACTTCAAGGATCCGAAGAATCCCATGGGACAGCTGGACAACAAGACCGCCCTGGTGACCGGGGCCTCCACCGGCATCGGCCTGGCCATCGCGCGCCGGTTCGCCGCCGAGGGAGCGACCGTCTACCTGACCGGACGCCGCAAGGCCGAACTCGACGCCGCCGTCGAACTGGTCGGCAGCCGCGGCATCGGGATCCAGAGCGACGTGTCGAGCCTCGACGACCTCGACCGGCTCTTCGCCGAGATCACCGAGCGCAGCGGCCGCCTCGACGTCGTCGTCGCCAACGCCGGCGTCGGGGACCTCGGCACGCTCGGCGAGATCACCGAGGAGTCGTACGACCGCACCACGTCCATCAACCTCAAGGGCACGATCTTCACCGTCCAGAAGGCGCTCCCCCTGCTGTCGGCCGACGCCTCGGTGATCCTGCTATCCTCCAGCGCGGCGTTGCGGGCCATCCCCGGCTTCGGCGTGTACGCCGCCACCAAGGCCGCGATCCGCAGCCTCGCCCGCACCTGGGCCGCCGAACTCGCCGGCCGCGGCATCCGGATCAACGCCCTGACCCCGGGCCCCATCTTCACCCCCGGCGGCGACGAAGCACGGGCCGCGCTCGCCGGGGACGATCAGGCCACTGCGACCACTTCGACCGCCGAGGCCGCCCCGCCGACCCCGCTCGGCCGCATCGGCGACTCCGACGAGGTGGCCGCCACCGCCGTCTATCTCGCCAGCGGCCAGAGTTCCTTCACCACCGGCGCGGAACTGCTGGTCGACGGCGGCGCCACTCAGCTGTAGGGATCTGCAGGGAACCGTCAGGAGATCCGGCGGATGCGGCGAATGGCGAGATAGAACAGGATCACGGTCAGGGCGAGGAAGATCCCCGTCTCAATACCCTGGAACTCCCAGAACCTGCCGGCGGGCTGGTACTGCTGCAGGTTGGAGAACGGTGCCGGGCCCAGGCCCCGGGCCACCAGCGCGCCGCCGCCGTCGCACGGATCGGTACCGGGGGCAACAGTCCCGCTGACCTGCACGTTCCCGGTGCTTGAGCTGCAGTGGATGACGGTGTTCGGCATGATGAGTTTGCCGCTGCCGTTGATGATCCCGTTGCTGTAGACCCAGGCGCCGGAGTCGCTGTTGATCCGCTCGCTGCTGTTGATGGGCAGGCTCGCGCTCACGGGGCTGAGGTAATGGGGCCTGGCGAGGGTTTCGATCAGTACGCGGACCACGGCGTATCCGGCGAGCGTGGCACCCATCGCCGGTACGACCTTTTTCCACAGAGTTCCGGCGAAGACGCCCAGGGCGACGGCGAACAGGGTGTAGCCGATCGGCGCGATGCCCTGGACGTCGAAGAAGATGGGGACGATTCGGCCGTTGCCGTTGGCCGTCAAGGGGCCGAACCACCAGGTCATGCCAAGTGCGTAGGCGGCGGCCAGCAGAATGCTAATACCGCCGACCAGGCCGAATTTCACCAGCGCCCAGCGCCGGCGGCTCACCCCCTGCGTCCAGACGAGGCGGTGGGTGCCCTGCTCGACCTCGCGGGCGACCAGCGGGGCGCCGAAGAAGATCCCGACGAACACCGGCAGGATCACGAACAGGATCCCGATGAACGTCATCGAGTTGTACTGGCTCTGGAACTGGCCGCCCAGGGTGCTGCAGTCCGGGGCCGTGTCGGGGATGAACTGGGCGGTGCCCTGTTTGGCCAGGCAGGCGGCCAGGCCGGAGTTGGTGAAGGCGTGGTGCATCGCGAGGCCGGTGGGCAGCATGATCGCGGCGAGTGCGGCGAGGGCTATCGCGGTATAAAGAGCCTGCTTGCGGTGCTGGCGCCAGGTGAGCCAGATCATGCGTTCACTTCCCAGGCGGTCCGGGTGCTGCGGGAGTCGGCCTTGGCGAGGTAGGCGAGTACGAGGTCTTCGAGGGTCACTTCGCGCACGGTCCACGCCGGGTCGGCGGGCGTGGTCCCGTCGGTGCGGGCGAGCAGCGTCGTCTGCCGGTCGGTGTGGCTGGCCCGGATCACCTCGGTCACGCCGGGGACCTGGTCGGTCTCGGTGCGCGGGCCGATCAGGGTGCGATGGTCGGCGAGCAGCTCGTCGACCGAGCCGGAGAGCTGGACGTGCGCGGTCTGCAGCAGGATCAGGTAGTCGCAGGCGCGCTCGAGGTCGGCCAGCATGTGCGAGGAGAGCAGCACGGTGGTGCCGGTCTCGGCGACCGCGCCCATCAGGGCTCGCATGAACTCGTGCCGCGCGAGCGGGTCGAGGGCCGCGATCGGCTCGTCGAGCAGCAGAAGTCGGGGACGCTTGGCCAGCGCGAGAGCGAGGGCGACCTGCGCGCGTTGCCCGCCGGAAAGCTTGCCGACCGCCAGATTCGGCGCGATGCCCAGGTCCGCGAGCCGGGTCCGGGCCAGCGCGGCGTCCCACGTGCGATTGAGCTTGCCGCCCATGGTGATCAGCTCTTGCGCGGTGAAGTCCCGGAAGAGCGGGGTGTCCTGGGCGACGAAGCCGATCTCGGCCAGCGCCTTCGTGTTTCCGCGCGGGTCCTGCCCGAAGACGCGAACGCTGCCGGCGTCGGGGGCCAGCAGGCCGACCGCGAGGTGCAGCAGCGTGGTCTTGCCCGCGCCGTTGGGGCCGACCAGCGCGGCGATCCGTCCGGTCGGCAGGTGCAGTGTGCAGTCTTGGAGCGCCCAGGTGCGCTTGTAGCGCTTGCCGAGTCCGGCGGTCTCTATCGCGGTGTCGGTCATGTCTGCTCCCACCTCGTTCATCAGGCCTCTTATCGCGCGGGGTCGTCGAGGACGGCGCGCATGGTCGTGTCGATCAGGGCTGTGATGTCCTCGCGGCCGAGACCGGCCGCCTCGGCCTTGCGCAGCCAGCCGACCAGGTCCTCGCGCAGGTCCACGTGGCTGGTCAGGGAGGGCCCGGCCAGCGTGCGGGTGATAAACGTGCCCACGCCGGGGCGGCCCTCGGCCAGGCCCTCGAGCTCCAGCTCGCGATAGGCCTTGAGAACGGTGTTGGGGTTGATCGCGAGGGACCCGGCGACCTCGCGCACCCTGGGCAGTTGGTCGCCGGGGGCCAGCAGGCCGACCCGCAGCGCCTGCTTGACCTGCAGGACCAGCTGCATGTAGGTGGACACCCGCGAGCGACCGTCGAGCACGAATTCGATCACCAACGCTCCGCCTGTCCTATTGTCTTACGGTGGTAGGACAATAGGACGGCGCGCGGCGGGCCGTCAATACCGGATCGTGAGTGCGGCAGGCTTTTCGGTCACGGGGTGAGGATCGGGAAGTCCCGGTCCGGGTCCGCGAGCAGCGAGCGGAAGGTGAGCAGGGCCTGGGCGTCGCCGTCGATCCGGCAGTTGCCCTGCGCGATCTGGTCGACGAACGTGGTCTGCTGGTTCAGGACCGCGTCGAGCACCGGCCGGGCCAGCCGCAGGGTGGCGTGCGGCTTCTCGCCACCGGGAGCGTCGCCGGGCATGGGCGTGAGGACGCCGTTGGCCAGCAGGACGCTCCAAACCTCGGCGTCCGCGCCACTGTGTTCCATGGTCAGCTCCCAGCGAATCAGCAAGCGGCCGACCTCGGCGGCGCGTGGCCCGTCAACGCGTACTGCCATGGAGCGGAAGATCTGCTCGCAGGTGAGGGCGGCGATGACGTCCGCGGCGTGCCGGATGGGCGTTGCCGCGATGCCGCCACGGAGTTCGGCCGCGCCGGTCAGGAAGAAGTTGCGCCAGGGGCCTGATTCGGCGCCGTACCCGAGGCGGTCGAACACCCGCGCCTGCAGGCCACGTGCCGCGTCGTGTTCCGGCTCGGCGTACAGGACGTGGGAGAGGACTTCGGCGGCCCAGCGTAGGTCGCCCTGCTCGACGCAGAGCTCTGCCTTACGCACGACCTCGTCGGCTCCGCCCATGAACTGCACGTAGCGCTTGGCCTGCTCGACCGGCGGGTGCTGCCACAGGTGGGCGGGGTTGGCGTCGAACCAGCCCATGTAGCGCTGATAGACGGCCTTGGCGTTGTGGCTGAGCGTGCCGTAGAAGCCGCGGGTGTGCCAAACGCGTTCGAGGGCCGGCGGCAGGGCCAACTCCTCAGCGATCTCAGAGCCCGTATATCCCTGGTTGATCATGCGGACGGACTGGTCGTGCAGGTACGCGTAGAGGTCGCGCTGCTCCTCGAGGAACCGCACGACGCGCTCGCGGCCCCAGGTCGGCCACAGGTGCGAGCCGAATACGACATCTGATTCGTGCGCGTAGAGGCGGATCGTCTCGGTCAGGTAGGACGCCCAGGCGCTCGGGTCGCGTACGAGTGCGCCGCGCAGTGTCAGGACATTGTGGAGCGTGTGCCCAGCGTTCTCCGGCACGCACAGCACGCCGAACTCGGGCAGGTGGAAGTTCATCTCGGCCGGGGCCTCGGTGCCCGGGGTGAGCTGGAAGACGAAGCTGATCCCGTCGAGCACCTCCTCCTGCCCGGTGCGGGTAATCTCCAGCGTCGGCGCGATCAGGCCGACAGAGCCGGTGGACGTGGCCTGACCCAGCCCGCAGCCGATCTGCCCGGCCGGACCCTTGGGAAGTACGGTCCCGTACATATACGAGGCGCGGCGGGTCATGGCCGGGCCGGTCATCACGTTCTCACCCGCGGCGTGCTCCAAGAACCCCTCCGGCGCGAGGACGGGGACGCGGCCCGAGGCCGCGTCGGCCGGATCGAGCACGCCGCGTACGCCGCCGAAGTGGTCGACGTGCGAATGGCTGTAGATCACCGCGGTCACCGGCCGTTCGCCCCGGTGCTCGCGGTACAGCCGCAGCGCGGCCGCCGCGACCTCGGCGCTGATCAGCGGGTCGAGCACGACGACGCCGCGTTCGCCCTCGAAGAAGGTGATATTCGACAGGTCGAGGCCGCGCACCTGGTAGATCCCGGGGACGACCTCGTACAGTCCGTGCCGCGCGGCCAGCCGGCTCTGGCGCCACAGGGCGGGGTTCGCCGTCGGCGGGCAAGGCTCCGACTCCAGGAAGCCGTAAGCGTCGCAGTCCCACACCACTCGCCCGTCGGCGCCGCGTACGACACCGGGTTCGAGCCGGGCGATGAACCCGCGGTCGGCGTCGGCGAAATCCTGCTCATCATGCACGTCAGGTACGGATGCGATGCTCACCGTGCAACTCCTCGGAATCGGGGCGCGTCTCGGTCCGGCACAGCCCCCCGTTCACCGTGCCGGACCTGGATCATCTTCACCCATAATGCAGTGTCACTGCAATTATGGGAAGCCGAACGGGCCTCCGGGCGGCGGGTGAGGATGTGGTATCCAATGGAGTCATGGCCACCCGAGACGGACGCCGCATCCGCGACCCCGAGCGCACCCGCGCCGCGATCCTCGACGCGGCGCTCGAACTGTTCGCGCAGGGCCGGTACTTCCCGACCTCCCAACAGCTCGCCGAGCAGGCCGGAGTGGCCCCGCGCACGATCTTCGTCCACTTCGCCGACCTCGAGGAACTGGCGGTCGCCGGCGCGCAGCGCCAGGCGGAACGCTGGAAGGCGCACGCCCGACCCATCCCGCCCGACTGGCCGCTCGAACGGCGCGCGGACGCACTGCTAGGGCAACGCGCAGCCATGTACGAAACCATGACCCCGGTACGTCGCGGCGGCCTGATACGCGAGCCCGAATCCCCCGGACTGCACAAGGTCATGGCCGAGGGCGACGCATGGTTCCGTGCGGACACTGCCGCCGTCTTCGCCCCGGAACTGAGTGAGGCCCCTGACGCGGATGCGAATGCGGCGGGCGGGCTGCTAGACGCGCTGGAAGCCGCGACCAGCTGGGCGAATTGGGACCACCTACGTTCGCGCCGAGGGCTGAGCAAACCGGCCGCCGCGCGCGCGATCAAACGGATCGTTCTGGCGCTGCTCGGTCCATGACCCGAGCCAACTAATACCGCAGCAAGAAATGTTCGCCCGGTCCTTGGCAGCCTGCTACGGCACCAGATCGTGTTCGCGATTCGGGTGCGCCGCTGCGCGGCGTCGGGGGGTTTCGTATGCCCGCCCTCCCACCCGTTGCGTCGGCCTGTCGGGCTGCGGTCTGCAAAGTCAAAATCGGGAACGCAGTCCTGGTCCCAAGAAGGGGATCGCGTCCTCGCCGGTTGCTTTTGATCTTAAAATCCGCAGCCCGACAGGCCGACGCAACGGGTGGGAGGGCGGGCCAACGAAACCCCCGAAGCACCGCGCAGCGGCGCACCGCAGCACGAGCGGCAGACTCGAACCAACTCCCCCAACTCAACGCCTCGACGCGCAGAACGCACGGGGCGGACCCAAGCTGATGCAGCACTAATTGCGGTGCTGAGGACTGCTCGCGATGGCAGACTGCCGGGATGGGCGAAAATGAAGGAAAACTTGGCGACGGAGCAGGTCAGGACATGGGCGTGACCGAGCGGTCGACGGGTGCTGACTCGGCTCCCGACTCGACCCGTTCGGAGCATCGGATGCAGTCGACAACTGCTGACGCGACTCCTGACGCAACGCATTCGGAGCATCGGATGCGGTCGACGACTGCTGACTCAGCTCCCAACTCAGCGCGTTCAGAGCAGCGGATGTCGTTCAACAGCGCCGCGAGCACGTATCACCGGGGTCGGCCGCCTTATCCGGATGCCGTGTTCGACCTGCTGGCTGAGCGCTGCGGGCTGGGTCCGGGGGTGCGGGTGCTGGAGATCGGCGCCGGGAACGGGCTTGCGACGGGGCCGCTGTTGGCTGCGGGGGCGCACGTGGTGGCGGTGGAACCGGGCGAGAAGCTTGCCGCGATCCTTGCCGCCGAGCACGCGGGTGACCGGCTTGAGGTCGTCATTGCCGACTTCGAGAGTGCTCAACTCAGCGGCAGGTTTGATCTGGCGGTGGCGGCCACCTCGCTGCACTGGCTTGATCCGGACACCGCAACTCCGAAGATCGGCGAGCTGGTGCGGCCGGGCGGATGGCTGGCCGCGTGGTGGAACGAGTTCGGCGACATCAAGCGGCCCACGGAATTCCGCGACCGGCTCGACGCCGTGTATCACGACCTGCTGCCCGCCGAACCTGCCTACAAGGACAGTCGTTCGCACGTGCTCGACACTGACCGGTGGCGACGGCAGTTGACGGCCGGGGGCTGGTTCGGGGACGTCAACGTTGAAATCCTTGAGTGGAGCCAGACGCTGAGCGCGGACACCGCGCGCTCGCTGTGGTCGACGTTCCCGAATATCGCCGGTCTTCCAACGGCCGAGCGCGAGCAGTTCCTGAGTCGGCTCGGTTCGATCATCGACGACCTTGGCGGAGCCGTTGACGACCCGCGTCTGACGGTTATTTACACCGCTGCCCGGTCCTCCAAGTCCTCGTAGGGAGCACGCACTGTGTAGAGCAATGCGGAGCGTAGCCGAACCATCGGGGTGGCGGTGCGCACCTCGTCGTAGAGGATTTCCGCGCTCTCCTCGCTCAGCTCGGCCCTGACCTGCGCCTCATGCTCCGTCAGTCTCACGTAGAGGCGCTCCCACAGGCCGGGCTCGTCGGGGCGCTCGGTCTCGGCCTCCAACTCGAGGCCCGCCTGCGCGATCCGTTCGGGCCAGCTGCGTTCCGCGGCGTCGTACGACGGGTGCTCGGGAAGCCGGTGCACCGCAGTGAAGACCGCGCGGGCACCGGGTCGCAGGATGCGACGAAGCTCGGCGAGCGCCGCGTCCCGGTCGAAGGCGAAGGGCAGTGCGTCCATGCTCACCACGCCGTCCGCGCACGCGGAGGGCAGGCCGGTCCGCTCGAACGTGCCGGTGCGGAACTCCGCTCGGCCGACCGGCCGGAACTCACCCGCGCGCCGCTGTGCGATCTCGGCGGCGCGCGGGGAGACGTCCACACCGATCAATCGCGCGTTGAACGCCCGGGCGAGCCACAGGCCGGTGCCGCCGCGCCCGGAGCCGAGGTCGACGAGCAATGCGCCCGGCGCTAGCCGGAGGCGCCCGACCATCTCGCCGAGCACCGACCACGTGCACGAGCTCGACGGATCGACCTCCTCCGGGAACTCGTCACCCCACGCCTCGGCACGCAGCCGTTTCACGAGCCCCTGCACGTCGCCGGTTTCGTGGAAGCGGTCGTAGTGCGCCTCGCGCTCGGCCAGTTGCTCCCTCGTCGGTGCTTCGCTCATCGCAGGCCTCCCGTGTGCCTTGCTCCGCTGCTCCCCCGTCGTGATCTCACGCTATCAAGAGCTCGATCGACTGGGGGCCCTCGCCCCGGCACCGGGCACGGCGTGCCGCGCAGCGTCAGACGGCTGCCTCTGCCTGCTCGGCGGCCAGGATTCGGGCGCGCAGTTCGGCCGGGTAGACCTCGTCGAACTTGGCCTGGGGCGCGCGTCCGGCGCCGAAGGCCGGGAGCAGGCCGTCGTGGATGACGGTGACCCCGTGGCCCGCGTGCAGTTCCTCTTCGAGGTAGCACTGGTACCAGGGCATGATCGCGCCCTCGAAGCTCTCCTGACGCTTGGCCGGATGCACCCGCGTGCCCAGCGCCCACAGCAGGTCGGAGTCGTTCGACGGGTCGATGTCGTCGTCGAGCACGTAGGTCACCGGGCACAGCCGCCCGGCCCGGGTGCCGGTCATGACCTCGCCGATGCGGTGCGTGAACTCGGCGGTGTCCACCCCGGGCAGCAGCTCGCGCCAGTCGGCCGGAACGGTCAGCACCATCCAGTGGCAGGCGGTCTCGAGCGGCGTCCACCCGGTCGTGACCGGCAGGCCCGCCTCGCGCAGCGCCGCGACGACCTCGGCCGCGACACCCGGGCCGCACGGCGCCTGCGAGTCGTCCACCGGACGGCCCGGGACGACCACCGGCCAGATCGGGTCGTCGCGATAGGTGATCGCGTCGATGGTGAACAGCGGCTGGAGCGAGGTCTCGGGCAGCGCGTAGCCGTGGAACTCCGCGAAGGGGCCTTCCACGGTGTCGCGGGTCGGGGACAGGCGGCCCTCGATGACGACCTCGGAGCCGGCCGGGACGAGCAGGTCGTTCGTCTCGCACTTGACCACGTCGACCGCGTAGTCGCGCAGGGCGCCGAGGTAGGAGCTCTCGTCCGTCCCGGCGGGCAGCGGGATCGCGCCGACGGCGGGAACGCCGGGGTCGCCGCCCTGCGCGATGGCGAACGGCATCGGCTCGCCGATCGCCTCCCATTCGCGCCAGACCATCCCGAGGTGCTGCCCCGGCAGCACGAGGCCGGTCATGTGCCGGTCGTCGACCTGCATGAATCTGGAGATCGACCAGTTGGTCCAGCGGCCGTCCGGGGTGCGGGCGATGACGACGCCCCAGGTGTTGACGTACGGGCCGCCGTCGGCCTGATGGATCGTCGGGATCGGGAAGCGGCCGAGGCGCGCCTCGTCGCCGAGCAGGATGTTCTGCTTGCAGGGGGCGGTCGCCGCCTCCACGGTACGCGGCGGGATCGGGGTCTTGGCACGCGCCTGGACCAGGTGCTCGACGATCTCGGCGGCGCTCGCCGTGTGCAGCAGCCCGAACGAGAGGGCGACCCGGGCCAGCGGGTGGCCGGGGATGCTGGAGAGCGCGCAGGGCGCGCCCACCATGCGGAAGCCGGGCTCGACCCCGTGCACGTGCTCGAAGAAAGGTGCGGGCCTGCCGGTCTCGGTGGAGCGGCGGGTGATGGCGGCCGCCTCCAGGTCCGGCGAGACCTCCCGGGGGATGTGCTGCAGGTCCCCGAGGGCCTCGAGGGTGGCCAGATGCGTGCGAAGATCGGCGGGCTGCGACATCAGAGGCTTCTTCCTGTCAGTTCGGCGGACGGTTCGACAGACGGTTCGACGGGACGCGGCATGCCGTCCCAGCGCTGGGGTGAGGGAATGCGGATGTCGAGCTGGTCCAGGGCGCGCAGGGCGAGTTGCGCCACCATGTCCTCGATCGACTCGGGGCGCTGGTAGAACGCCGGCATGGGCGGCACGATCCGCGCGCCCATCCGGGCCAGCGCCAGCATGTTCTCCAGGTGGATCTCGCTGAGCGGGGTCTCCCGGGGCATCAGGACCAGCCGCCGCCCCTCCTTGAGGGTCACGTCGGCGGCGCGCGCTATCAGCCCTTCGGCATAACCGGTGCGGATGCCCGCGAGGGTCTTCATGCTGCACGGGGCGACGATCATCGCCTCCGCGGCGAAGGACCCCGAGGAGATCGCGGCGCCCTGGTCGTTCCACGCGTAGGTCACGTCGGCGAGGGCCGCGATCTCCCGGACGGTCAGGTCGGTCTCGAGGTGGATGGTCGCCTTCGCCCACTGCGAAAGCACCAGGTGGGTCTCGATCCCCGGCTGTTCGCGCAGCCTGCGCAGTATCTCGACGCCGATGGCGGCGCCGGTGGCGCCGGTCATCCCGAGGATCACTCTTCGCGGCATGAGTGGCATGAGCAGAGCCAACCTTCCGTACACGGTTATTCCGTACACGGATCAATGTACCCGCTTCATCGTCCGTACGCAATCACTCCGTGTACGAAATGATGGTGCACGGAGTAAACTGTCGGCATGGACATGACAGGAGCCCGGTACGAGAGCGTGCTGGAGGACGCGATGGCCACCCAGCTGCGGCGTGCCACGCAGGTGATCTACGCCTCGTGGCACCAGCGCAGCGGCGATCTCACCCCGGTGCAGTTCGCGGTGCTCCAGGTCCTCGACGCGCGCGGCAGCCTCGACCAGACCACCCTCGGCTCCCTCGCCGCCGTGGACCGCTCGACGCTGACGCCGCTGCTCGACCGCCTCGCGTCCCGCGGACTGCTCACCAAGGCGACGGATCCGGCCAATCGCCGTCGGCAGCTGGTCACCCTGACCCCGACCGGGCACGAGCGGGCCGCGGCCGGGCGGGAGCAGGCGCAGGAGACGAGCCGTTGGATCGAGGAACTGCTGGGACCCGAGCGGCTAGCGACGCTGACCTTGATCCTCAAGGAGATCGCGGACGCGGGCGCGGCACACGGCCGGGACGAGAAATAGCCGAGCAATAGCCGAGAAGTAGTCAGCCGGGAAGAGCGGGAAAAGGCTGCCCGCGCGACTCAGCGGCTCAGCGCATCAGCGGCTTGCGGCGACTGCGCTGTCGACCGATTCGTAGACGACCAGGACACTGGTCAGCCGCAGGATCACGAGCATCCGCCTCAGCATCGGACGTGCCCCGACCAGACCCAGCGAGCCGCCGTCACGCGCCGCCCGCCTGGCCGCGCCGACCAGCACCCCGATACCGGCGGCGTCGACGAACGCCAACTGCGACACGTCCACCACGACCTGCGCCCGGCCGTCGAGGACCGTGGCGTCCAGGACTGTGGCGTCCAGGAACGCGCGCGCCTCAACGGCCTGCGCGACATCCAATTCCCCGCCGAACCATACGAGCGTGCACCCGCCAAGGCACGACCTACGCATCCTCAGGACCCCACCCACGAAAACATCCCCGCCGACATCGTGCACGACCATGACTGACGTGGCGCCCGAGGTCTGGGGGTGCCAGCGGACAGCGTAGAAGGGAACACTTAAACCCGACCCGATACGGGACCTGATTCACCCGATCGAGGGACGGTCGCGGCCTCCCGGCGTCAGTCGCTCAGCCACTCGATCTGGCGGATCTTGTTCATCGCGTCCAGCGCCGCGACCTTGTAGGACTCCGCCAGGGTCGGGTAGTTGAACACCGCGTCGACCAGGTAGTCCACGGTGCCGCCGCAGCCCATGACGGCCTGTCCGATGTGCACGAGCTCCGTCGCGCCGGTACCGAACACGTGGACACCGAGCAGCGAACGATCCTCCGGGGAGACCAGCAGCTTGAGGACGCCGTACGAGTCCCCGATGATCTGCCCGCGGGCCAGTTCGCGGTACCGCGAGACGCCGACCTCGAAGGGGATCCGGGCCGTGGTCAGCTCGTCCTCGGTCCGGCCGAGGAAGCTGATCTCCGGGATCGTGTAGATGCCGATCGGCTGCAGCGGCGAGATCCCCTGGACCGGTTCGCCGCACGCGTGGTGCGCCGCGAGCCGGCCCTGTTCCATCGAGGTCGCCGCGAGCGCGGGGAAGCCGATCACGTCGCCGACCGCGTAGATGTGCGGCACGGCCGTGCGGAAGTACTCGTCGACGGTGATCCGGCCGCGCGCGTCCGCGCTGAGCCCGGCGTTCTCCAGCTGGAGGCCCGCGGTCATGCCCTGCCGGCCGGCCGAGTACATCACGACCTCGGCCGGGATCTTCTTCCCGCTCTCCAGCACCGCGAGCGCGCCGCGCGGGTGCCGTTCCACCGCCGCGACGGTCTCGCCGAAGCGGAAGGTCACCGCGAGGTCGCGCAGGTGGTACTTGAGCGCCTCGACCACCTCGATGTCGCAGAACTCGAGCATCCGAGGCCGGGACTCGACGACGGTGACCTTGCAGCCGAGCGCGGCGAACATCGAGGCGTATTCGATGCCGATGACCCCCGCGCCGACCACGATCATGCTCTGCGGGACGCGGTCGAGGCTGAGGATGCCGTCGGAGTCCACGACCGTCGCGCCGTCGAAGTCCACGGTGGACGGGCGGGCCGGGGTGGTGCCGGTGGCGATCACGATGTGGTCGGCCGTCGCCCGGGTCGCGCTGCCCGTGCCGTCGGACACCTCCACGGTGTGCTCGTCGACGAACGAGCCGAGGCCGGGCAGCAGGGCGACGCGGTTGCGCGAGAGCTGGCTGCGGATCACCTCGACCTCGCGGCCGACGACGTGCTGCGTGCGGGCGAGCAGGTCGGCGATCGTGATGTTCTCTTTGACCCGGTAGCTCTGCCCGTACATCTCGCGCTGGTTGAGGCCGGTCAGGTAAAGCACCGCCTCGCGCATGGTCTTGGACGGGATGGTCCCGGTGTTGATGCACACCCCGCCGACCATGTCCCGGCGCTCGACCACCGCGGCGCGGCGGCCGAGCTTGGCCGTGGCTATCGCGGCCTTCTGACCTCCGGGGCCGGAGCCGAGGACCAGCACGTCGTAGTCATACACAAGCGTCAGTGTGCCAGCGCCAGGCGTCCGGGCGAAGACCCCAGCGTTAACGAAACCGCCTAATACGCGTTAGGACCGCCGCGTGAGCAGTTCGTCGATGAGTTCGCGGGGCAGGCCGTGCGTCTCGCGCAGGAAGCGGTAGTCGTCGAGGCGGAGCGGTTCGTCGGTGGATCGCCGGGACAAGACCTTGCGCCCGCGGTCGAGCAGCGTCGAGAAGCGCTGCTGCTCCTCGAGAAGGATGCCGCGCACGTACTCCGTGTCGGGGCGTTGGCCGAAGTGCTCGAGCGTGTGCTCGATGAGCCCGACCGGGAGTTCGTCGAGGCTGCGGGTCGGCTCGCCGCGCCACAGGATGGTCAGCACGCGGCGCAGGAGTCGGCGCAGGACGTAGCCGCGTCCGGTGGTCGAGGGAGTCACGCCGTCACCGATGATCACGATGCTGGACCGGAGGTGATCGACGACGATGCGGAACGAGGTTTCATCCAGCTGCCAGATGGTCGGCACCGTGCTTCGCCAGGGTTCGAAGATGTCGCACTCGAAGACCGAACCGGTGCCCTGCAAGATCGTCAGCAGGCGTTCGAGGCCCATCCCGGTGTCGATGTTGCTTTGCGGAAGTGGGACGAGGCTTCCGTCGTCGCGACGCAGGTAGCGCATCATCACGTGGTTCCAGACCTCGACCCAGCACGGGTTCTGGGTCGGCGTGCCCGTCGGCTCGCCTTCGCCGGTCCACACGAAGATCTCCGAGTCGGGGCCGCACGGACCCGTCGGGCCGTTGGACCACCAGTTTTCCTCGTGGCCGGTGAGTTCTACCGGCACGCCGAGTTCGCCCCAGGTCTCCAGGGATTCGACGTCCGGTCCGACCTGGTCGTCCCCGCCGAAGACGGTGACGTGCAACTGCTCGGGGCGGATGCCGAAGCCCTCGCGCAGCAGCCCGTAGCCCCAGCGCAGGCTCTGACCGCCGCCGTAGTCGCCGAGCGACCACGAGCCGAGCATCTCGAACACTGTCAGATGGCTGCGATCGCCCACCTCGTCCAGGTCCGTGGTGCGCAGGCAGCGTTGCACGCCGGTCAGCCGCCGTCCCCGCGGATGCGGCCGGCCTTCGAGGTACGGGGTGAGGTGGTGCATGCCGGAGGTGGTGAACAGCACCGGGTCTCCGGGCGGCGGGATCAGCGAGTTGCCGCTGAGCTGCTGGTGGCCGCGCTCACGGTAGTAGTCGAGGAACGTTTTGACGGTCTCGTGCGAGTTCATGGTCTCGGGCCCTTCGGGGGTCGAGACGACCGGAGGGCGGCACGGGTGCACGACTTGGGATCAGGCAAGCTGACCGAATGGCGCACCGGCGGGCCGATCCGGCCGCCGGCGGTGTGGGGGAAATGCAGGGTTCAGGCAGCGGCAGCCGACGACGAGCGGGTAGCTCGCGCGGCCGCGGCGACGGTATGCCTGACGATCTCCATGCCATCGACGGTAGCCCACGTCGAACCCGATGGACCAATGCTTTACTTGCCCGGGGGCCGCGAGGAGAGACGAGGTCAGCTGTTGAAGCTCAAACTCGACCTGCACGACATCTACAACAAGGGCGCCGAGATCGAGCGGGCGCTGGACGACATCATGGCCGAGGCCATCGCGAAGAAGGCCCCGCTGGTCGAGATCATCCCGGGGAAGGGCTCCGGCCAGCTGAAGAAGCGGGTTCTGCGCTACCTGGACCGCAAGGATGTCAAGGCCCTGTATCACCGGGTCGAGAAGGACTCGGACAACTTCGGCCGCGTGTTCGTGCACTTCCGGCACAAGTAAGCGGGCGCGGGGGGCACGTCGGATACGGGGAAGATCGATCAGGGGCTTCGGGGTAGGGGCGGGATCGATCGGGGGGTCGGGCGGCGCTCTGCCACGCCCTGACGAGATCATGATCCGCAAATTCTTGCAGCTCTAGTTGCAGAATTTTTGAAAGTCTCTTGCGATTATTGCGGTCGCGTATCCGAAGTTCTACGCTCCACCGCAGCACAATTGCCCACTTCTGTGCTGGAGCTCTCTCCACCGTCGTCGAAAGGTTCAGCATTCTGATGAACATACGTTTGCGGACATCGGGCCGAACGCCCGCCGCGGCCGGTCGCCGGGGCCGGCTCACCGCCCTCGTCGTGGCCGCCGCCACCGCCCTGTTCGCCCTGCCCGCCGTCATCGCCCCCGCCACCGCGTCCGCCGCCGCGGGCACTCCGCCGTACTGGGCCCAATCGCCCTTCAGCGTCCCGAGCGGGACCGGTGTCAGCATGCCGTTCACCGAACTCGAGGCGGAGAACGCGAGCACCACCGGCACGATCATCGGCCCGAGCTTCACCCAGGGTGCGCTCGCGACCGAGGCCTCCGGGCGCGAGGCCGTGCAGCTGACCGCGCAGGGCCAGTACGTGCAGTTCACCATGACCAGCACGACGAACGCCTTCGATCTGCACTACGCCCTCCCGCAGGGCGACAGCGGCACGCTGTCGGTCTACGTCAACGGCACCAAGCTGAGCCAGGAACTCTCGCTGACCTCGGCGTACAGCTACATCACGACGTCCGGCATCACCGGCAGCGACACTCACAAGCTGTACGACGACGCGCGGATGATGCTCGGCCAGACGATCAACGCGGGCAGCACGATCCGCTTCGAGGTCGACTCGGGCGACAGCGCGCTGCCGTACACGCTCGACGTCGCGGACTTCTACAACGTCCCGGCCGCGATCACCCAGCCCTCCGGCACGGTGTCGGTGGCAAGCTACGGCGCCGACCCGACCGGCGTCAGCGACTCGACCAGCGCGTTCAACAACGCGATCACCGCGGCGAACTCGGCCGGGGAGCCGGTCTGGATCCCCTCGGGCACCTACCTCGTGGGCAGCCACCTGAACATCACCTCGGGCACCATCGAGGGCGCGGGCGACTGGTACACGCAGATCAAGGCCAACGAGCTGATCGACAACACCTCGGCGGTCTCCGGCGCGGTCAACCTGAGCAACTTCGCGATCCTCGGCTCCACGATGGGCCGGCACGACGACAGCACCGCCAACGCCATCGACGGCTCGCTCGGCAGCGGCTGGACCGTCAACGGCCTGTGGATCCAGGACACCAACGTCGGGTTCTGGCTCCAGTACGGCAACAGCAACTGCACCGTGGAGAACACGGTCATCGAGTCCACCGACGCCGACGGCGTCAACTTCAACGGCAACGCGTCCAACTGCACGGTGAAGAACAACTTCCTGCGCAACACCGGTGACGACAGCCTGGCGATCTGGTCGTATCCGAGCGCTGACTCCGGCATCACCTTCGCCAACAACACGATCGTGCAGCCGACGCTGGCCAACGGCATCGCCGACTACGGCGGCTCGAACAACACGATCTCGAACAACGTCGTCGCCGACACCGAACCGCTCGGCAGCGGCATCGACATCTCCAACGAGGCGTTCCTGCAGCCGTTCACCCCGCTGTCCGGGACGATCACCGTGTCCGGCAACTATCTGATACGCGCCGGCGCGTACAACCCGAACTGGAGCCACCCGATGGGGGCGGTCCAGTTCGACGCGTACGACACCTCGTACACCGGAGTGACCGTCAACTACAGCGGCGGCGCGATCCTCGACAGCCCCTACGAGGCCTTCGAGTTCGTCGGCGGCGCGGGCACCGGAAACACCGTCAGCGGCGTGAACATCAGCAACGTCCAGGTGACGAACACCGGCACGACCGTGATGCAGGCGGAGACCGGCGGCTCGGCGAGCGTGAGCGGCGTGACCGCGAGCGGCATCGGCGTGGCCGGCGCGTACAACTACAGCTACCCGGGCGACGTCTCCGGCGCCTTCACCTTCAACCAGGGCACCGGCAACTCCGGCTGGAGCACGACGCCGGTGCTCACCGCGTACCCGAACCCCGTGCAGGCGGGCGCGCTGAACGCCTCGCCGTCCAGCCTGTCCTTCGGTGACGTGGCCTCGGGCAGCACGAGCGCCGCGCAGTCGGTGACGATCTCGAACCCGGGCACGTCCGCCGCGCCGATCAGCTCGATCAGCGCGAGCGGCGCCTACAGCGAGACGAACACCTGCGGCGGCTCGATCGCCGCGGGCGGCTCGTGCACCGCGTCGGTCACCTTCGCGCCGACCGGCGGAGGGCCGCTGACCGGCTCGCTCACCGTGAACACCACCGCGCCGGGCGGCGCGCTGACGGTGGCGCTTTCCGGCACCGGCGTCACCTCGTCCACCAACCTCGCGCTGAACCAGCCGATCACCGCGAGCAGCACCACGTCCGGATTCCCGGCGGCCAACGCCGTCGACGGCAACTCCAGCACGTACTGGGAGAGCACGGACGGCGCCGGGTACCCGCAGACCATCACGGTCGACCTCGGGACGGCGCAGTCGATCGGCTCGATCACGCTGGATCTGCCGCCGTCCTCGGCGTGGGCCACCCGCACCGAGACGCTCTCGGTGCTCGGCAGCACCAACGACACCTCGTTCAGCCAGATCGCGGGGTCCGCGGGCTACACCTTCAACCCGTCCACCGGGAACACGGCGACGATCAGCCTGCCGTCCGGGACCAGCACGCGGTACGTGCAGCTGAGCTTCACCGGGAACACCGGCTGGAGCGCGGCGCAGGTATCCGAGTTCGAGGTCTTCCCCGGCGGTTCGACCAGCGGCGGCAACAGCGCCCTGACGTCCAACCCGTCGAGCCTGTCCTTCGGAAACGAGACGACCGGCAGCACGAGCGCCGCGCAGTCGGTGACGATCTCGAACCCGGGCGCCACCGCCGCGTCGATCAGCTCGATCTCGACCAGCGCGCCGTTCGCCGAGACCAACACCTGCGGCAGCTCGATCGCCGCGGGCGGCTCGTGCACCGCGTCGGTGACGTTCTCCCCCACCGCCGCGGGCGCTGCCACGGGCACCCTGTCCGTCAGCAGCAGCGCGACCGGCAGCCCGCTGAGCGTCGCCCTGAGCGGCACCGGCGTCTCGTCGGCGACCACCAACCTCGCGCTCAACCAGCCGGCCACCGCGAGCGGCTCCACCCAGGGCTACGTCCCGGCCAACGCGGTCGACGGCAACACCAGCACCTACTGGGAGAGCACTGACAACGCGTTCCCGCAGTGGTTCCAGGTGGATCTGGGCTCGAGCACGAGCGTCAGCCGCATCGTGATGGACCTGCCCCCGTCCACGGCGTGGGGCACCCGGACCCAGACCATCCTCATCCAAGGCAGCACCGACGGGACCAACTACTCCACCCTCGCCGGCACCGCCAACTACACCTTCAACCCCGCCACCGGTAACACCGTGACCGTCACCTTCACCGCCGCCAGCGTGCGCTACGTGAAGCTGACCTTCACCGCCAACACCGGCTGGCCCGCAGGTCAGCTCTCTGAGCTGCAGGTCTACCAGAGCTAGGCGATCAATACACCGGGGGTCGGCGGTCTACGGATCGCCGGCCCTCGGCGTGTTCGTACACTTATGTGCTGGCAGCTCAGCGCATGTAGAGGCCGCCGTTGGCGTCCCAGCAGGCGCCGGTTACGGAGGCGGCGTCGGGCGACGCTAGGAGGGCGACCATGCGGGCGATGAAGTCGGGGTTGCCTAGGCGGGCCACGGGGATGTTGGCGGCGAAGGCTTCCAGGTTGTCCTCGCCGACGATGGCGCGGACCATCGGGCTGTCTTGGGGGCCGGGGGCGATCGCGTTGACGGTTACGCCGTGGGGGGCTAGTTCGCGGGCGAAGGACTTGGTGGCGGACATGATCGCGCCCTTGGACGCTGCGTAGTGGCCGCCGGTCGCGGTGCCGCCGTTCTGGCCGGCTAGCGAGGCCAGGTTGACGATGCGGCCGTAGCCGCGCTCGGCCATGTGGGCGCCGAAGAGTTGGCAGGCGTGGAATGTGCCGCTGAAGTTGATCGCCATGACGGACTCGAGTTCCTCGGGCGTGATCTCCAGCAGCGGGCGGGCCTGGGTGCGCGCGGCGTTGTTGACGAGGACTTGCACGGACCCGAAGTCCGAGATCACCTCGTCGCGCAGGCATTCCAGGGCGGCCCGGTAACGCACGTCCGCGACGTACGGGCGGGCCGTCGCGGCGGTGTGGTCGAGGTCTCTCGCCAATATCGCGGCGCCACCGCCGTTGACATCCGCGATCGCTACGGCGTAGCCGTCCGCATGTAGGCGACGGGTGATGGCCTCGCCTAATCCCGCGGCGCCGCCGGTGACGACGGCGACCGGTGCGGCGTCGGCGCTCACCGCGGAGGCTGGCGCGGGACGAGCGGACGGCCGATGCGGGCCTCGATCCTGGCGTATTTCCACAGTTTCCACGCCGAGTCGCCGACCTGGATCGTGCGCAGGAAGTTGCAGCAGATCTGCACGGTCTCCTGGCGATCGACGTCTGCGAGCAGGTAGCAGGTCCACGGCCATGACTCGGAGGGACCGACCATGTGGACGTCGTCGTCGATGTCTCCGATGTAGTCGACGCCCGGTGTCTGCTTGATCCCGTCCATCATCGCGACGAACGCGGCCCACACGTCAGCCGTCGTGACGCCGTCCTTGGGCAGGTCGAAGAAGTTCTGGTTGATGGCGAAGCAGAAGAGCACCCGGAGTGGCGGGGAGGGCATGTCAGGCTCCTCATCGGTGGTGGGTTCAGCGGAAGGCGGGGACTGTCGGGGGCAGGCCGAGCAGCACCGCGCCAGCGGCGTCGTACATCGCGGGGCCGAGGAAGGCGTGTTGCTGGGGAACGAGAGCATCGGCCAGCAACTGCTGCAAGGGGTGGTCGGCGTAGAGCGCGGCGGTGCCGGACAGCTCGACGATTCCGCTCACCACGTGCGCCGCGGTTTTCGCGAGTTGGCTGGCGGCTAGGCGGAGGCGGGCGTTGTACGCGGCCGACACGGGCTCGCCGGAAAGCACGATCTCCCATATCTCGTGGGTGAGTTCGTAGAACCAGGCACGTGCCGAACTGAGTTTGGCTTCGGCCTCGGCGATGCCGATGCGGTAGTACGCGCGGTCCGCGAGCTGCGGCGCGCCGGTGACGCCGACCTGCCCCGCGCCGACCTCCATCGCGAAGTCGAGCGCGGCCCGAGCGACGCCGGCCCCGACGACGGCGAGAACCTGAGCCGCGTACGCGATCGTGGGGTAGCGGTAGAGCGGCTCGTCGACTGTCGGCTCTCCGCCGCGGATGAACGTCCACTCGCGGGGCACCTCGACGTCCTTGACCACCAGGTCGAATGAACCGGTGCCACGCATGCCGACGACGTCCCACTCCTGGATGATCTCGACCTGCTCGGGACGCAGCACCGCGGTACGCGGCCTGCCGGCGCCCTCCCCCGTGATGCCGACGCCGAGGAGGTCGGCGCCCATCGCGCCCGAGGCGAACTTCCAACGGCCGATGACGCGGAAGCCCTTCTCAGTCGGCAACGCGGGCTGCGCGGGGTGCAGGCCGCCGGCGAACGCGATGTCGGGTCCGTTCGCGTAGATCTCCTGCTGGGTCTCGATCGGCAGCGCCGCAAGGTAGACCTGCGCGGAGCCGAAACTCGCGACCCACCCCGTCGAGCCGTCGACGACCGAGATCCGCTCGATCCAGTGGAGGAACTCGGCGGGCGCCAGCGGCTCGCCGCCGAACATCCTCGGCGTCGCGGCACGGTAGATGCCGAGCTGTTTGAGCCTGACGATAAAATCCTTGGGGACGAAACGCTGCTCGCGGAACTCCGCTCGGCGCTGCGCGAGTTCGTCGAGTACTGACTTCCACACGGCTTCAGTGGTCGTGGTCATGGTTTCCATTCAAGATCAGTTCTCGTCGGGCAGCCAGTTGCCGTGGAAGCCGAGCGGTACGCGGCGGGGCAGGTGGATCGCGGCGGCCGGCGGGGCCTTGAGGTCGGCGGCGTCGAGGATGACCAGGTCGCTGCGGTCGCTCGCGGCGTTGTAGGTGAACGCCAGTAGCCAGCCCTCGCCGCCGGGCGCGTCGTCGGCCGGGACGAAGACCGCCTCGCCCGGCATGAGCCCGGGGCCGAAGTTGTGGGTGGTCGTGGTGCCGTCGTGCAGGTTGTAGCGGTGGATCGCGCCGTCGTCGTCGGGGCTGTCACCGGTCACGGCGTGGCCGAACGTGGCGTCGAGTCCGGCGAGCCGGTCGTCGATGCGGGGGAATTCGGCGGGCCGGCTGTCGATCAGGTCTTCGCGGACCGCGCCCGTGACGAGGTCGACCGTCCAGCGCCAGAGGGCGCCGTGGCCGGTCAGCTGCGCGCCGTCGCCGAGCGAGTCGTAGCGGATCACGTACAGGACCAGGCGGGTTCCGTCGTTCTCCTCGTGCGCGTTGAGCGAGTGGTAGACGTAGCAGGGTTCGATCTCGAACCAGCGGATCGCGCCGTGCGGGTCGTCGCGACGCAGCACGCCGAGCCGGGCGCCGTAGTCGGGCGTCCAGGCGTAGGGCAGGCCGGGAGCTCCGCTGACGGCCTTGGCCTTGTCGAAGACGATCGGCAGGTCCATGAACACGACGTGCCCGGCGGTCAGGTGGAAGTCGTGCATCATCGTGTGCGCCGGCACTTCGACGGGGCGCGTGATCGTGAGCTCACCGCCGGCGTCGGCGCGGTGGTACGTCAGGTAGGGCGGCGTCAGGCCGCCGTAGCCGTAGAAGTGCAGCTCGCCGGTGGTCGGGCATAGCTTGGGGTGCGCGGTCATCGGGGTGCGCAGGCGTCCGCCGAAGTCGTAGACGCCGACGGTGTCGAGTTCGTGCCCTGTCTCGTGGCTCAGTTCGTAGGGGTATGAGGACTCGACCAGGGCGAGGGTGCGGCCGGCGTGGCGGACGACGTGGGTGTTGGCCCGGCCGTCGGCCAACCTGTCGCGGTGTTCCGTGTTCCCCGGGTCGGTGAACGACTGCGTGCGCACCCAGCGGTTGCGGTACGAGGTGGCCCGCCCGCCTTCGATCCGCACGCCGTGCACCATACCGTCGCCGAGGAACCAGTGCGCCGACGCGGCCTCGCGCGGATTGGGTCCGTTCCGCAGGTACCAGCCCGTCAGCGCGGGCGGGATGGAGCCGGTGACCGGCAGGTCCGTGACGGTGATCTCATCGGGGACCGGGGCGTAGCCGCCGAGCATGTGGGGTGGGGTGGAGGTGGTGGTCATGGTGCGCTCCGCTGCTGGAAGGGGCAGGTCAGACCCGCCTGTCTCTGGTCTGAAGGCTAGGAGCGCCGCCGCGCCGAGCGCTTCAGTAAATTGACCTAGTTCCGGGCGCCCGGCTTCGCATCGGCTTGGTTGACATCCGCAACGGCGGAGCGTAGATACTCCGAGAGAGCGCTCTCACGCCCATTGCGACCTATCCGCGAGAGATGATCCCAGGAGCCACCGATGCCCTTGTCCCCCTCCAGCGCAGCGTGGCGCCGGAGCAGCAGCAGAAACAGCAGGACGCAGGCGGTGCTGGCCGTCGGCGTGACCCTCATCCTCGCTCTGGCGATGCTGATCGTCCCGATGAACAACACCGCCCACGCCGCGAGCGTCGCGAAGGACGCGTCCGCCTGCGGCACCACCGACATCGCGCTGAACCAGCCGACCACCGCCTCGTCGGTCGAGAGCGGCCAGTTCCCGGCCTCCGCCGCCACGGACGGCAATCTCCAGACACGCTGGTCGAGCGCGTGGAGCGACCCGCAGTGGTTGGAGGTCGATCTCGGCTCGACTCAAGCGATATGCGGCGTCGACCTGTCCTGGGAGGCCGCCTACGCGACCGCGTTCCAGATTCAGACCTCGAATGACAACGCGACCTGGACGACGATCTACTCGACCACGACCGGCACCGGCGGCACCCAGGACCTCGGCGTTTCGGGCAGCGGCCGGTACATCCGCATGTACGGGACCACGCGGGCGACCGGATACGGCTATTCGCTGTGGGAGTTCGACGTCTACGCGGGGGCCGGCTCGACCGGCACCGGGTCGCCGAACTGGACCACGGTCTGGAACCCGAGCTTCAGCGGCGCCTCTGGAACCGCGCCCTCCTCGACCGACTGGATCGAGGACACCGGCACCAGCGCGCCCGGTGGCCCGGCGAACTGGGGCACCGGCGAGGTCGAGACGATGTCGAATTCGACCTCGAACGTCTACCTGGACGGCAACGGCCATCTCGACATCACAGCGCTCGACAACAACGGCTCGTGGACCTCGGGCCGGATCGAGTCGCAGCAGGACGATTTCGCCGCGCCGGCAGGCGGAATGATGGAGATCTCGGCCTCCATCGAGCAACCCGACCCGCAGCACGGCGTCGGCTACTGGCCCGCCTTCTGGACGCTCGGCTCGGGCGACCGCACCGGCGGCACGTGGCCCTCGGTCGGCGAGACGGACATCCTGGAGGACGTCAACGGGCACAGCGAGACCTCCTCGACCCTGCACTGCGGCGTCGCACCCGGCGGCGCGTGCAACGAGTACACCGGCCGGACCAGCGGAATGACGGCCTGTCAGGGCTGCCAGACCGGCTATCACACCTACTCCGAGATCATCGACCGGACCAGCAGCGACGAGCAGATCCGCTGGTATCTCGACGGCCAGGAGTACTGGTCGGTGAGCGAGACCCAGGTCGGCGAAGCGGCCTGGCAAGCGGCCATAGACCACGGCTTCTTCATCATCTTCGACCTCGCCATCGGCGGCTCCTTCCCGAACGCGGACTGCGGCTGCACCTCGCCGAACGTGCAGACCTCCTCCGGCGGCACGATGAGCATCGCCTCGCTCTCCGTGCAGACGGCGAACGTCGACGCGGCGCCCACCCAGCCGACGCCGCCGAGCACGCCGCCCAACACCCCGAGCGTCGTCAAGGTGACGGGAACGCAGGGCGATTGGGGCCTGTCGGTCAACGGCGCGCCCTACTACGTCAAGGGCGTGACCTACGGGCCATCGAACACTGACGCGGCCTACTACCTGCCGCAGATCGCCGCGACGGGCGCGAATACCGTGCGTACCTGGGGTACCGACAGCACGGATACCGAGGACCTGCTCGATGCGGCCGATGCGAACGGCGTCAAGGTCATCATGGGCTTCTGGCTTAGCCAATCAGAGGACTACATCAACGATACGACCGACGAGACGAGCGATCTGAACAACATCGTCTCGCTCGTCAATCAGTACAAGAACAACGGCGGCGTGCTGATGTGGGACGTCGGCAACGAGGTGATGAACTCGCTGTCCAGCACGTACTCGGGCACGCAGCTGACCAATGAGCGCATCGCGTACGCCCAGTACGTCGAGAAGGTCGTCGACGCGATCCACGCCGCCGACCCGAACCACCCGGTGACCTCCACCGACGCGTGGACCGGCGCGTGGCCGTACTACCAGCAGTACACGCCCGACCTCGACCTGATGGCGGTGAACTCGTACGGCGCGGCCTGCGGCGTGCAGTCCGCGTGGACGGCCGGGAACTATACGAAGCCTTACATCCTCACCGAGGCCGGGCCGTCCGGCGAGTGGGAGGTGGCCAACGACGAGAACGGCGTGCCGCTGGAGGACACCGACCAGGCCTCGGCTCAGGGTTATGCGACGGACTGGAACTGCGTCACCGGCGCTTCGGGGGTCGCCCTCGGCGCGACGCTGTTCAACTACGGCGTGGAGAACGACTTCGGCGGCATCTGGTACAACCTGCTGACCGGAGACTGGCTCCGCGACTCGTACTACGAGGTCAACGCGCTCTACGGCGGGCAGAACCCGGTGAATCAGGCTCCGGTGATCTCCAGCATGGCGATCAGCGACCCGACCTCGGTCCCGGCGGGCGGCACGTTCACGATCAATGTCGGCGCCACGAGTCCGATCGGCGCTCCGCTGCGCTACAGCGTCGAGTACTGCGGCAAATACATCAACGGAAGCACGGCGCAGCAGGGCGCGACGTTCACCACCTCGGGCGGCGTGATCACGGCGACCGCGCCGGACCAGGTCGGCGTCTGGAAGGTCGACGTGTACGTGTACGACGACCAGGGCAACGCGGGCATCCAGACCGCGTCGATCAACGTGGTGCCGCAAGCCATGTCGGGCACGAACGTGGCGCTGAACAAGACCACGACCGCGTCCTCATACCAGGCGACCGGCACCGGCGCGCCATTCCCGCCGAGCAACGCGACGGACGGGAACCTGACCACGCGGTGGGCGAGCGACTGGAGCGACCCGCAGTGGATCGAGGCGGACCTGGGCCAGACGTACGCCATCTCCGGCGTGCAGCTGACCTGGGAGGCGGCCTATGGTCAGGCCTATCAGATCCAGGTCTCCAACGATAATCAGAACTGGACGACCGTCTATTCCACGACCACCGGGATCGGCGGGGTGGACAGCATCAACCTGAGCGGCGTCTCGGGCAGATACGTGCGCATGTACGGCACGGCCAGAGGCACGACGTACGGGTACTCGCTCTACGAATTCGGCGTGTACACGCCGTAATCCGCGCGCCGCAAGTCGTCGTGCGCGACTCGGGTTCAACCCGAGTCGCGCACGACGAGCTGCGGGTCGAATATCACGGCACGCGGCGGCAGTCCCGGTTCGTCGAGGCGCTCCAGTAGCAGTTGCGCCATCCGCGCCGCCATCGCCTCCACCGGCTGCCTGACCGTGGTCAGCCGGGGCCTGCTCGCGACGGCCGCGCTGCTGTCGTCGAAGCCGATGACAGCCACGTCCTCGGGCACCCGGCGGCCGCTCTGGTGCAGCACGTGCACCGCGCCGAGGGCCATCAGATCGTTGGAGGCGAACACGCCGTCGAGGCCGGGATCGCGTTCCAGCAGCTCGCGCATCGCGCGCTCGCCGCTCTCCTGGGTGAAGTTCCCTACGGCGACCGGCACGTAGGCCGACCCGTTGCGGGCCATGGTCTCGCAGAACCCGTCGATACGGGCCCGGCCCGCGTGCAGCTCGAGCGGCCCGGCGATCGCGGCGACGGAACGTCGGCCCTGGTCGAGCAGGCGTTCGGCGGCCAGCCTTCCCCCGTCCTGGTGCGCCAGGTCGACGTAGTCCGCCGGTACGGGACGCTCCGGCCTGGCGAAGTACACGGCGCGCAGCCCGGCCTCGGTGAGCTGGCCGGGGAGCGGATCGGCGGGGTCGATGGAGACGGCCAGGGCGCCGTCCGCGCCGCCGCGCCGCAGGTGGTCGAGCACCTGCCGCCGGCTGGCCTCGTCCTCGGCCAGCATCAGCAGCGGATACACCCCGCGCGGGCGCAGGAAGCCGAGCACCCCGGCGACGATCCGGCCGAAGAAGGGGTCGGCGAAGACGCGGTCCCTCGGCTCGGCTCCGGAGTCGGCTTTGGAATCGGCGGCGGCGGTATCGGCGTCGGAACCGGCGTCGGCGCTGGTCTTGGCCTCGGCGCCGGGCTCCGCGGTGATCGACATGACCAGCGCGATCACCCCGCTGCGGCCGGTGATCAGCTGCCGGGCCGCCTGGTTGGGCACGTAGCCGACCTCCGCGACGGCCTGCAGCACCGCGCGCTGGACCTCGGCGGACACGGACGTGGACCCGTTGACGACGCGGGAGACCGTGGCCCGCGAGACCCCGGCCACCCGCGCCACGTCTTCCAGCGTGGGCCCGGCGGCCCGACGCGCGTCGCTGATCGGCATGATTACAGTTATAGCAGGGTTGGTAGAGCGCTCTCACAGCGGCCGGAAGCCCCTGGATCACGTCCCGCCGCGCCCACGCTGACTACGCATGTTTCCGGATCCGCAGGCTCTTGCCCCGGAGCCTCCCCGAGAGTTCACTGAGGGATGTGTGAGAGCGCTCTCCCGAAACGGTCGTCCCGGAACCTCCGCTGAACGGCACCATCAGGCTCGACTCGGCGATCACCGATAACAAGGATGGGCTGAGGTCAGCCGCCGTGCTCGGGCATTGACACACCTTCGGCCGTCGCCTGAGCACCGTCACGCTGGGTTCCGAAACCCCCGGAATCCGTTGACGGGCCGTAACTCCAGCGTTAAACAAGCCCTAACTTGGAGAGCGCTCTCCAAGCGGTACTCCCACACTCACTCCCCCTCCGTCCTTGGAGCAGGCAATGACGCTTGACCCCTCGCAAAGCCCGCCGGGATCCAGAACCCGTATCCGGGCCCTGATCGCCACCCTCGCAGCGGTCGTCCTGTCCGTCTCAGCCCTCGTCGTCGCGGCCGCGCCCGCGCACGCCGACCCGACGCTGCTCTCCCAGGGGCAGCCGACCACCGCGTCCTCGGAACAGAGCGCCTCCTTCCCGCCCTCCGCCGCCACCGATGGCAATCTCGGCACCCGCTGGTCGAGCGCCTTCAGCGACCCGCAGTGGCTCGAGGTCGACCTCGGCGCGTCAGTGCAGATCAGCTCCGTCACCCTGGATTGGGAGACGGCGTACGCGACCGGGTTCCAGATCCAGACCTCGAACGACAACGCGACCTGGACCACGATCTACTCCACCACGACCGGCCCCGGCGGCGACCAGACGCTGAGCTTGACCGGCGCCGGCCGCTACGTCCGCATGTACGGCACAGCCCGCGCGACGCAATACGGCTACTCGCTCTGGGAATTCCAGGTCTACGGCACGCTGTCGGCCGCGACATGTAGCACCACCGACGCGGCGCTGAACCAGCCGACCACCGCCTCGTCCTTGGAGAACGCTTCGTTCCCCGCCTCCGCCGCCACCGACGGCAACACCGGAACGCGCTGGTCGAGCGCGTTCAGCGACCCGCAGTGGCTCGAGGTCGACCTGGGATCCGCGCAGTCCGTCTGCGGCGTGGCCCTGGACTGGGAAACCGCGTACGCGACAGGGTTCGAAATTCAGACTTCGAATGACAACTCGACCTGGACGACGATCTACTCGACGACCACAGGCACCGGCGGCAATCAGGCGCTGAGTGTGACCGGGTCAGGGCGCTACATCCGCATGTACGGCACAGCGCGCGCCACGCAATACGGCTACTCGCTGTGGGAATTCGACGTCTACACCGCGGGAGGTTCGACGGCGTCGAGCTCGCCGACCCCCACTCCGACCGGCTCGTCCACCGGCTCCGGCGCGCCGCCCGCCTCCTTCTGGGGCGACACGAGCGCCATTCCGGCCGCGCAGAACGTCCTCGAAGTGGCGATCGTCAACCAGACCAACGGCCAGTACCCGGACAGCGAGGTCTACTGGAGCTTCAACGGGCAGGAGGAGTCGATCGCGCAGCAGCCGTACATCGACATGCCCGCGAACTCGGCCGGAAGGATGTACTTCTACCTCGGCTCGCCGAACAGCGAGTACTACGACTTCATCGAGTTCACCGTCGGGTCCGCGTCGATCAACGTCGACACGACCCGGGTCGACCGCTTCGGGCTCAAGCTCGCGCTCGACTTGCACAGCCACGCCGGCACCGACCAGGAGGTCGGCGAGAACTACGCCACCTTCCAGGAGAGCCGCACGGCGACCTTCCAGCGCTTCGAGAACTCGGTGCCGACCGACTTTAAAGAGCTGGCCACGGACAACGCGCCCTACGGAATCCCCTCGCCGGGCGGCGACCCGGCCTTCCAGGCGGGCGGCGCGTACGCCGACTACTTCAACAGTGCTCTGACAGCAGCCGGGGACACGACGGACACCAGCCTCGACGTCTTCGGATGCGCGGGAACGCTGTCCGGCAACCCGACGCTGTGCGCCGCGCTCAACCGTGGCGTGGCCCAGCTGCCGACCTCCGAGCAGTCGAACCCGAGCCTCTTCTACCAGACCGCCCCGGCGAACTACTACGCCCAGTTCTGGCACGAGAACTCGATCAACGGCGTGCAGTACGGCTTCCCGTACGACGACGTGGACGGTCAGTCCTCTGACATCTCTGTCGCGAACCCGCAGTACATGGTCGTAGCGGTCGGCTGGTAGAAGGACGCCATCCATGTATGGACAATTATCTCAGCCATCGAGATTGAGACCTCGCATACCCGGAGGGCACCGTCGCATCGCGCTGCTCGCCACGTTCGCCCTCCTGCTCGCGCTAGTCGGCACCGCGCAGTGGTCGGCGCCGTCGGCCGCGCGCGCCGCCAACGCCGTGCTGCTCTCGCAGAACCAGCCGGCCACGGCCTCGTCCGAGGAGAGCGCCACGTTCCCGGCGTCCGCAGCGGTGGACGGCAACCTGGGCACCCGCTGGTCGAGCGCGTTCAGCGACCCGCAGTGGCTCGAAGTCGACCTCGGCACGAACTCCACGATCAGCCAGGTCGTGCTGGACTGGGAGACGGCGTACGCCACCGCGTTCCAGATTCAGACCTCAAATGACAACGCGACCTGGACGACGATCTACTCGACCACGACCGGCACCGGCGGCGACCAGACCCTGAACGTGACCGGCACTGGCCGGTACGTGCGCATGTACGGTACGGCGCGCGCCACGGCGTACGGATACTCGCTGTGGGAGTTCCAGATCTATGGCACCAGCAGCGCGGAAACGACCTGCGGAACCACCGATGCCGCGCTGAATCAGCCGACCACGGCGTCGTCTGCACAGGACGCCACCGACTTCCCCGCATCCGCGGCGACCGATGGCAACACCGGGACACGCTGGTCCAGCGCCTTCAGCGATCCGCAGTGGCTTGAGGTCGATCTCGGCTCCAGCCAACAGATCTGCGGCGTCGGCTTGGATTGGGAGACGGCGTACGCAACCGCCTTCGAGATCCAGGTCTCGAACGACAACGCGACCTGGACAACCATCTACTCCACGACCACAGGTACCGGCGGAACCCAAGCACTGACCGTCTCCGGATCAGGACGCTACATCCGCATGTACGGCACCGCGCGTGCCACCCAATTCGGCTATTCGCTGTGGGAATTCGACGTCTACACGACGGCCGGTTCCAGCAGCGGTGGCGGCGGTAGCGGCGGTTCTGGCAGCGGCGCGACAGAGTACTGCGGCACCGATGACATGGCCCTCGACCAGCCGACCACGGCCTCGTCCACGCAGGACGCGACCGACTATCCCGCTACCTCGGCGACGGACGGCGACACCGGCACTCGCTGGTCGAGCGCGTCCAGCGATCCGCAGTGGCTTGAGGTCGATCTCGGCTCCAGCCAACAGATCTGCGGCGTCGGCTTGGATTGGGAGACGGCGTACGCAACCGCCTTCGAGATCCAGGTCTCGAACGACAACGCGACCTGGACAACCATCTACTCCACGACCACAGGTACCGGCGGAACCCAAGCACTGACCGTCTCCGGATCAGGACGCTACATCCGCATGTACGGCACCGCGCGTGCCACCCAATTCGGCTATTCGCTGTGGGAGTTCGATGTCTACATCGACACCACCACTCCCCCGGTGACCGGCGGGAACGGCAGCGGTGGCGACGGGACCTGCCCCTGGGTCGGCTCGACGGCACCGATCGCGCAGCGCGTGCAGGATGTGCTCACCGACATGGACCAGGCGCAGGAACTCACCATGATCGGCGGCACCGGCACCTCGTCCTATATCGGCAACGTGGCGGCGATCCCCGCGCTGTGCATTCCGGCGATCAACCTGGAGGACGGTCCGGACGGCGTCGGTGACGGGCTCGGCGGCGTAACCGCGTTCCCGGACGGCGAATCCACCGCCGCCACCTGGGATCCGACGCTGATCCAGGAGCAGGGCGCGGCGATGGGCGCCGAGTTCGCCGGGAAGGGCGTGAACGTCGCGCTCGGCCCGACGGCGAACATGGTGCGCGACCCGCGCTGGGGACGCACGTACGAGACCTATGGCGAGGACCCGTACCTCGCCGGGCAGATGGCCTCGGCCGAGATCGACGGCCTGCAGAGCCAGGGCGTCATGGCGATGCTCAAGCACGTGGCCGCGTACGAGCAGGAGACCTACCCCAACGGCAACGACGATGAGACGGTGAGCCAGCAGGCTCTGCAGGAGATCTACCTGCCGCCGTTCCAGACCGCGGTGGAGCAGGCCGACGTCGCCTCGCTCATGTGCTCCTACGCCGACGTCAACGGCTAACCCTCTTGTCAGAACCCGGATCTGCTGCGTGACGCCCTGGACCAGCAGGCGGGCTTCGGCGGGTTCATCTCCTCCGACTGGGGCGGCAACCACTCCGGCGTCCCGTCCGCGGAGGCGGGGCTCGACATGGAGATGCCGCAGTCGAACTTCTTCGGCACTCCGCTGGGCACGGCCGTCACGAACGGCGAGCTGAGCCAGTCGACGCTCAACGAGATGGTCGCGCGGGTCCTGACCGAGATGTTCTCCTTCGGGATGTTCGACAATCCGCAGACCGGCTCCACCACGGCGACCGTCACCAGCTCCGCGCACCAGCAGGTCGCCCTGCAGGCCGCGGAGGAGGGCACGGTGCTGCTCAAGAACAACGGAGCGCTGCCGCTCAATCCGACCGGCAACGAGTCGATCGCGGTCATCGGGGCCGACGCGGGCGCCGGCGTGGAGATCGCCGGCGGTGGCAGCGGCACGGTGACCAGTTCCGACACGACCTGGCCGCTCACCGGGATCCAGGACGCGGTCGGGCCGAACGTGTCCGTGCAGTACACGGCCGGGGACGACAACGGCACCGCGGACATCCAGAACGCGGTGAACCTGGCCGCCGCCTCGACGGACGCGGTCATCGTGGTCAACGTGGCCGAGAACGAGGAGATGGACCTGAGCACGCTCGACCTGTCCAGCGCGGACGAGACGATGATCTCGGATGTCGCCGCGGTGAACAAGAACACGATCGTGGTGCTCAACACCGGCTCCCCGGTCGTGATGCCCTGGCTCCCGCAGGTCGCGGGCGTCTTCGAGACCTGGTATCCGGGCCAGACGGTCGGCGCCGCGCTCGCGGCGCTGATCTTCGGCAAGGCCGATCCCTCGGGCAAGCTGCCGGTCACCTTCCCGGCGAGCCTGAGCCAGGTCCCGGCGCAGACCACCGCGCAGTGGCCGGGCACCTCGGCAGGGGTCGACTTCAGTGAGGGCGTGGACATCGGCTACCGCTGGTACCAGTCCCAGAACATCACCCCGCTGTTCCCGTTCGGGTTCGGGTTGTCGTATACGGACTTCTCGTTCTCGAACCTGAGTGTCGGGGCGTTCAACGCGAACGGGGAGGCGACCGTGACCGCGACGGTCACCAACACCGGTTCGACGGCCGGAGCCGAGGTCGCGCAACTGTACGTGGGCGATCCGGCGGCCAGTGACGATCCGCCGGAGCAGCTCAAGGGCTTCGACCGGGTGCAGTTGAACCCGGGCCAGAGCCAGACGGTGACCTTCCCGCTGTCCGTCCACGATCTCGCGTCCTGGTCGACCAGCGCGAGCAGCTGGGAGGCGCAGGCCGGCGCGTACACGGTGTCGGTGGGCGACTCCTCGGCGAACCGTCCGCTGCAAGGCACGGTCAACCTGGCCCAGACGCTCACCGGCCAGGCCGCGGCGGGCACCTCGGGCGCGGGCGTGTCCGCGGCGAACACGGCGGTCAGCGCGAACGTCGGCGCGAACAGCGGCGTTCCGGGCGCGGAGACCGTCGGAGTGGCCAACCCGTACGGCTACAGCAGCCCGGCGGGGACGGCGGTCTCGTTCGCGATGCAGGCCTTTGACTCGAACTCGAGCCAGACCCTGACCTACACCGCGGCCGGTCTGCCCGCAGGCATCAGCATCAGCCCGAGCGGCACCGTCTCCGGCACCGCCACGACGAAGGGCACCAGCACGGTGACCGTCACGGCCACCGACGGCCTCGGCGTGTCCGGCACCGCGACGTTCGTCTGGACGGTGACCGGCTAGGGGTAAATCACAGCGTCCGCTGATCCGCGTGGTTCGCGGGTCAGCGGACGCCGTGTTGGTGGGCGGTGAACGCCGTCAGCCGCGGGCGGCCTGCTTGATCACGTCGGCGACGGCGCCGGGCTGGGAGACGTAGACGGCGTGCGATCCGGCGACCTCGACGGTCTGGGCGCCGGCCCGCTCCGCCATGGAACGCTGCACCGGCGGCGGGATCATGTGGTCCTCGCCGGCCACCAGGTACCAGGCCGGCTTGGTGCGCCAGGCCGGCTGGGAGATCGCGCCGTTGACCGCGTCCAGGCCCCAGGGAACCTGCGAGTCCGCCAGGAACTCGGCCTGCGCGATCGGCAGGTCGCCGGCGAAGGACGCGGCGAACTTCTCCCGGTCCAGGAACAGGAATCCGTTCACCGGCGGCAGGATCGGCGGCACCGGAGCGCCCGGCGCCGGGTTCGAGGTCAGCGCGCCCACCGACTCGCCCTTGTCGGGGGCGAACGCGGTGATGTAGACCAGCGCGGCCACCTTCGGGTGGTTGCCCGCCTCGGTGATCACGGCGCCGCCGTACGAGTGGCCGACGAGGGTCACCGGGCCGGGCATCGCGTCGATCACCTGGTGGGTGGCGGCGACATCGCCTTCCAGCGAGAGCGTGGAGTTCTGCACGATGGCCACGTTGTAGCCGTCGGCTTTCAGCGCGTCGTACACGCCCTGCCAGCCGGAACCGTCCACGAAACCGCCGTGAACGAGCACGACATTCCCACGCTGCGCGTTGTCGTTCATCATTCCTCCAGTGTTCTTGCGAGCCCTCGGTGACTCAGTTCTGAAGGTAGAAGCGGGAACGATGTCGTCGCTTCAGTAATCTGACGTAGATTCCCCGCGCTCATTCCGGGACGTCGGCGTCGAGCTGTTCCAGCGCGTCCCGCAAGGCGGCACGCGACGTGATGCCCAGCTTGGGAAACACCTGATAGAGATGGCTGGAGACCGTGCGCGGGGACAGGTAGAGCCGCTCGCCGATCTGCTTGTTGGTCAGGCCCGAGGCGGCCAGCTTCGCGATCTCCCACTGCTGCGGCGTCAGCTCGGCCGCCGCGGGCCGGGCCGGGGTACGCCCGGGGGTTCCGCAGGCGCGCAACTCTTGGTTGGCCCGGTCGGACCACGGAGCCGCGCCCAGTCTCCCGAAGATGTCCGCCGCGGCGACCAGGTGGCCTCTCGCCTCGGCCGGGGAGTTGCCGCGGCGCAGCCGCTCGCCGTAGTAGAGCCGGACGCGGGCCAGGTTGAACGGCCAGCGCTCGGCGCCCTCGACCGAGAGCGCCTCGTCGAATTCGCGCTTCGCCGCGTCCTCGTCCTCGGCGGCCAGCGCGGCCGAGGCGTGCACCAGCATCCGCATCCGCGGGGACACGGCGTCCAGGCCGACGGCCCGGATCGCGGCCGCGTGCGCGAAGGCCTCGGTCCGTCTGCCGGTGCGCACCGCGGCGTCCACCAGGTCCATCACCTCCCACACCGCCTGCGGGGAGAACGGCGGCAGCCGCCCGGGCGGCGAGATCATCGCCGCGTACTGATACGCGTCCTCGAACTCGCCCCGCGCCAAGGCGATCAGGGCTCTGATCTGTGTCGCATACGCGCGGACCGCGTCGGCCCGCCGCGGCCCGGCCCAGCGCTCGATCTGCTCGGCGAGCGCGGCGGCCTGCGCGTATTCGCCGGAGGCCGCCGCGACGCAGGCCAGCAGGAACTGCGCGGGCGAGGCCAGCATCGGATAGCGGTAGTGGTCGCACAGGTCCACCGCCTCCCGGGCGAACTGCCGCGCCTGCGGCCATTGCCCGGTCATCCAGGTGTGGATGCCCAGCATGAACAGCGCGCGCATCGCGGGGGCGACGTTCTCGCCGCGGTGCCCGCCGGCCACCACCCGGTGCAGCGCCTCGGTCACGCCGCTCAGCCGGTCCACGTAGATCGTGGCGAGGCCGAGGCGCACGATGCGCGTCGGGTCGGACTCCCCGGCGAGGCCCGCGATGGCCGCGTCCAGCTCCGCGAGGTCGGCGGCGCTGACCCTGGCCGGATCGCCGACGGTCGCGCGCAGGAGCCTCAGCTGCTCCGGGGGACTGGCGAATCCGGCCAGCGCCTCGTCGAACTTCTTCCACAGGCCGGGCCGACCGCCGAAGAAGCACACCAGCATCAGGGCGAACATCGCCTCGCACAGCGTCGCGTCGGCCGGATCGTACGGCCGCGGCTGCATGGCGATCGCGCCGCACAGCAGTTTGTGCGCGGTGTCGATGTCGCCGGAGCCGTTGAGCAGGTAGATCGAGCCGGCCACCGCCGCGGCCAGCGACTCGTCGCCGGGTGCGGCCCGCCGGGCGACGTCCAGCAGCCGCGGCACGTCGTGCAGCTCGCCGCCGATGTTCGCGCTCACGTACGCGGCCTGGGCCAGCCGGCGCGCCTGGTCGGGGCCGGCCGGGCTCAGCTGGGCCGCGCGCAGCAGCGCCGCCACCGCGGCCGGTCCGTCGCCGCGCCGGGCGACCGTGTCGGCCACCTGCTCGATGAGCGCGGCCACCTGCTCGTCGGGGGCGGCCGCGGCGTGCGCCAGATGCCAGGCCCGCCGCTCGGGCACGTCCTGCCAGGCGCGGGCCAGGTCCTGATGGGCGCCGCGCCGCTGCTCGCCGGTCGCGAGCTCCACCACCGCGGAGAGCGTGAGCGAATGCCGGAAGCGCAGGCCTGACGGATCGTCGACGTAGACGAGCTGAGTCCGCTCGGCCGGGGCCAGGTTCTTCAGGCTGCACCGACCGGCCGCCGCCCGTCGCAGTGTCTTGAGATCGCCGGTGCCGTCCAGCGCGGCCAGCAGCAGCAGGTAGCGGGTGGCCGCGGGCAGGCCGGTGATGCGGCAGGCGAACGCGGACTGCAGTCGGTGGCTGAGCGGGAGCCGTTCGGGCAGGGCTTCGTCGGCGGCGCGCTGGGAGTCGCTGAGCGCGACCGGAAGCTCCAGCAGCGCCAGGGGATTGCCCTGCGCCTCCGCCATCAGACGCCGGCGAACCCGCAGCGCCATCGCCGGGAACCGGCGCACCAGCAGCGCCTCGGCGGCCGCCTCGCTGAGCGGCATCACCTCGTGCGCCGGAAGACCGGTGTAGTCGAAGAAACTCTCCATGCCCGGCCTGGCGGCGGCCAGCATGCCCGCCTTGCTGCCGGACAGTCGATGCGCCATCTGGCCCAGCACGACGGCGCTGGCCGAATCCAGCCATTGCAGATCGTCGATGACCAGCAGCGTGGGTTTGGCCCACGCGAGTTGCCGCACCAGCGCGAGCAAGGCCTCTGCGACCGCGTCGCGCTCGGGAGCCGGGCCGCTCCGGTGCCCCGTAACAACGGCGAGCGGACCGTCCAGAATGACAGAAGGCTGAGCCGCGACCGCCACGTCCAGCAACTGCCGCACACCGCTGTAGCTCAGCCGCGCCTTGTACTGCGCGCCGGCGATGCGCAGTACGCACATGCCGGATTCCTCGGCTTGGGCGGCGCCAGCCGTCAACAGCGCGGTCTTGCCGACTCCCGACTCCCCCAACAACAGCAGGGGCCCGGCGCCGAGCGCGACGCTCGCGATGAAGCCGCCGATCCGGTCCAGGTCGGCCTCCCGACCTACCAGCGGCCCGTCGCCGTCGTGCGCCATACCTCACCCCGCCCTTTCCGAAGGCGACTACGCGTGCTGTCGGCAGTCTCCACCGTCGGCGGTGACGAATACCGCGACCTCGCGGGCGAACCTCTCGGGCTCCTCCAGATGGCCGAAGTGCCCGCTGTTTTCCAGGACGAGCAGCCGCGCGTTCGGGATCAGCGTGTGCAGTTCCTCGCCCCAGCGCATCCCGCAGATGAAGTCGTAGCGGCCGACCACGACCAGCGTCGGCAACTTCAGTTCGCCGAGCGCGGCGCGGTCGTCAACGTGATCGGGCTCGCCATCCGGCTTGTCGAGCGTGGAGACGTACGCCGCCCGCATCGCGGCCTGCGCTTCAGTCCACCCTCGTTCGTCGGCCCAGTAGTCGGCGAGGTAGAGCGGGAGGATCGCGCGGGCGATCCGCGTGTGCGACTCGTCGTCGTTGAACTCCGGGTCTTCTTGGAGCGCCGCGATCGCTTCATCGAGGCCGGGCTTGCCGGCGTGCCGAGCGGCGACCTCGCCCATCACGCGCGTCGCCTCGGCCCCGAACTCGGGCCCGGTGACCGGCGCGCTTTCGTAGAGCACGATTCCGGCGAGCCGTTCTGGGTGGTGGATCGCGTGGTATTGCGCGATGAATCCGCCGTGTGAGTGACCCAGTAGGTGCACGCGGGGGACCTGCAGATGCTCGATCAGCGCGGCCAGGTCCTCGCTGTAGCGGGCACGCGTGTAGCCGTAAGGGTGTGTGGCCAGCCGCTCGGAGCCGCCGGTGCCGACCGGATCCAGGTACACCATCGTCAGATGCCGCTCCAGCTCCGGCGCCCGCAGGTAGTTCGCGAAGATGCCGGGGCCACCGGCGTGCGCCACGCACACCGGACCGCTGCCGTGGACCTCGTAACTCAGAACTCGGCCGTCCACCTCGAAGGTGTGGACGCCCTTAGCCAAAGGGCCGGTGACAGACGATTCCATCGCACTTTCCCCGATCTTGAAGGTAGCTCAGCCTCGACATTAGACGCAGGGCCGCGCGCACGGCTTCCGTAAATTGACGTAGTCGTAGTTCAGTCGTCCGCGGTCAGTTGCCCCAACGCGTCACGCAGGGCCGCGCGGGAGCCGACGCCCAGCTTCGGAAAGAGCTGGTAGAGGTGGGTGGAGACGGTGCGCGGCGAGAGGAACAGCTTCTCGCCGATCTGCTTGTTGGTCAGTCCGGCCGCGGCCAGGCGGGCGATCTCCCACTGCTGCGGCGTCAACGCGGCGGCGCCGGGGTGGGTGGCAGCGGGGCCGGGTCCGCCGCAGGCGCGCAACTCCTGCCGGGCGCGCTCGGCCCAGGGCTCGGTGCCGAGGCGGGAGAACAGCTGCGCGGCGGCGGACAGGCTTTCGCGGGCCTTCGCGGCGGCCTTGGCCCGGCGCAGCCGCTCGCCGCGGTAGAGCTGGATGCGGGCCAGGTCGAAGGGCCAGCGTTCGGCCCCCTCGACGGCGAGGGCGTCGGCGAAGCCCGGATGTTCGAGGTCGTCGCTGGCCATGGCGGTGACGGCCGACTGCACCATCCGCAGCCGCGGGGAAAGCCGGGCGAGGTCCGCGTCCCGCACGGCGTCGGCGTGCGCCTGCGCCTGCTCGCGGCGCCCGGTGCGCACCGCCGCGTCGACCAGGTCGAGCACGAGCCACAGCGCGTGCGGGTTGAACCGGGGCAGCTCGCCCGCGGGCGCGACGAGGCTCGCCTGCCGGTAGGCCTCCTCGAAATCGCCGTCCGTGAGCGCCGCGACGGCCCGGACGTGTGCGGCGTACGCGCGCACGCCCGCGGCCCGGCGCGGTCCGGCCCACTGGTCCATCTGATCGGTCAGGCTCCAGGCCACCGGAAGGTCGCCGCGGGCCGCGGCGCGGAAGGCCAGCAGAAAGTTCCCCACCCAGGCGAGCACCGGAATCTGGCACTCCTCGGCCAGCTCCAAGCCCTCGCCGACCACGCGCTCCAGCAGGTCCCACCGCCCGGCGTGCATGTACTGATTGCCCAGCAGAAACAGGGCCTTGATAGCGGGTACGCCGTTCTCGCCGGTCCGCGCGCCGTTCGCCACGCGCTTCAGCGGTTCCACGCACCCGCCGAGCCGGTCGAGGTACGCGCCGGCGGTGGCCACCTGCACGATCATCATCGGGTCGGTCTCGAGTGCCAGGTCCGCGATCGCGGCGTCCAGCTCCGCGACATCGCCCGCACCCGCGCGCACCGGATCGCCGAAGGTGTTCCGGGAGAAGGCGAGCAGACGCGGCGGCGCCGTGTACCTGCCGAGCGCATCGTCGAAGGTCGACCACAGTTCGGGCCTGCCCCCGGTGAAGCACACCGTCGACAGCGTGGACAGCGCCTCGAACAGCGTCCTGTCCTCGGCCTCGTACGGCTCGGGCACCAGCGCGATGGCCCCGGACAGCAGCCGGTGCGCCGTGTCCAGGTCGCCGGAGCCGTTGAGCAGGTACGCCGAGCCGGCCAGCGCCGCGACCATCGACTCGGACCCGGGCGCGGCCCGTCGCGCGTCCTCGAGCAGGCCCGGCACGCCGCGCAGGTCACCGGTCAGGTGCGCGCTCAGGTACGCCGCCTCGGCCAGCCGCCGTGCCCGGGCGCAGGCCTCCGGGCTCAGATCGGCCGCGCGCAGCATCGCCGCCACCGCGCTCGGCCCGTCACCGCGCCGCGCGGCGACCGCCGCGGCCTGTTCGAGCAGGCCGGCGATCCGCTCGTCCGGCGCGATGGTGGCCTGCGCGAGATGCCACGCCTGCCGCTCCGGGACCGCCTCCCAGGCGTCGGCCAACGCGCGGTGGGCGCTGCGCCGCTGATCGCTGCTGGACAGGTCCACCACGGCGGCGCGGGTGAGCGAGTGCCGGAACCTCAGCCGGCCGGCCGCGTCGTCGACCTGCACGAGCTGGGCGTGCTCGGCGGGCGCCAGATGCTTGAGATCGCAACGCCCGATCGCCGCCTGCCGCAGCACCCGCAGATCGCCGCTGTCCTCGAGCGCCGCGATCAGCAGCAGGTGCCGGGTGGCCGCGGGCAGCGCGGTGACCCGGGAGGCGAACGCGTCCTGGAGCCTGCGGCTGAGCGGCAGCCGCCCGGGCAACGTCTCGGACGCGGCACGCTGCGAGTCGGTCAGCGCCACCGGCAACTCCAGCAGCGCCAGCGGATTGCCCTGCGCCTCGGCCATCAACCGCCGCCGCACCCGCGGCGCCAACGCCGGGAAACGGCTCACCAGCAACGCATCCGACGCCGCGTCGCTGAGCGGACCAAGATCGTGGGTGGGCAGGCCGCTGGAATCGAAGAAGCTCGCCTCGCCGGTCCTGGCCGCGCACAGCATCCCCACGCCGGTGCCCGCCAGCCGACGCGCCACCTGACCCAGGACCGTGGCACTGGCCCCGTCCAGCCACTGCACGTCGTCCACGACCAGCAGCACCGGTTTTTCCCGCACGAGATACTCGACCAGCGACACCATCGCCCGGACGACCGCGTCGTACTCCGGCACCGGGCCCGCGACGTAGCCGAGCGCGACCGCCATCGGACAACTGGGCCGGATGGCCACCCAGCTCTCGGCCACCGGACGCAGCAACTGCCCCAGGGCGCTGTAACCCGGCTGCGCCTGATAGGGCATCCCGGTGGTGTGCAGCACCCACGCGCCGTCGGCCGCGGCCCGCCGCCCGGCCGCCGCCAGCAGCGCGCTCTTGCCGACGCCCGGCTCGCCCAACAGCAGCAGCGACCCGCCAGAGCGCGGGACCTCGCCGACGAACGCCTCGACCAGGCCCAGGTCGTCCGCACGACCGAAAAGCAGTTCGTCCACGGCGTCGGCCGGCCACCGCGCGGCCCAGCCGGCGAGCCCGGCCCGATCCCCGGTGCGGTCGTTCATAGAACTGCTCCTCGGCGGTTTCCTCGACGTACGTTCGCCCAGTAGACAAAAGACCCTACTGGCTCGAATGCGACCACGCGGGTACGCACGCCTACTCGGCGCCGTGCACGAGCAGGCCGCCGAGGATGGTGTGGGTGGGGTTGAGATCGCGCAGGACGTCGCTCGGGCAGCCGGCGGGGTCCCGGTCCCAGATGGTGAGGTCGGCGAGGCGGCCGGGGGTGAGAACACCGCGCAGGTGCTCCTCGCCGTGCAGGCGGGCGGCCATGGTGGTGTGCAGCGAGACGGCCTCGTCGTAGGTGATGGCGTGCTGCGGTCCCTGCACGCCGATGACGGTCTGCCGGGTGGTCATGCCCCAGACCGAGCGCATGGCGCCGAACTGTCCGACGGGGAAGTCGGAACCGGCGCTGACCTGCGCTCCCTGGTCAAGCCATTCCCGGGCGGGGAACAGGGCGGCGACCCGTTCCGGGCCCCAGAAGCCCCGCTCGACCTCGGCGGTGTCGTGCAGCAGCGGCTGCTGGATGGTGACCGGGATGCCCAGCGCGACGGCGCGGGCGCGCTGCTCGGGACCGGCCAGGCCGCCGTGTTCCATCACGAGCGTCCCCGTAGGCAGGCCGGGATTGTTCTTCAGGACGCGCTCGTAGACGTCGAGCAGGATCCGCACGGCGCGGTCGCCGTAGGCGTGGGTGCCGACCCGCCAACCACGGCGGACCACGGCCTCGACCGCGTCGACCATCGTGTCGGGCTCCCAGATCAGCGTGCCGGAGAAGGCGTGATCGCAGGCGTACGGCTCCTCGGTGGCGCCGCCCTCGAGCCCGCCGTCCATGCCGAACTTCACGCCCCACACCTGAAGCCACGGGTCGGCGCTGTAGCGCCAGTCCTCCATCGCGTCGAGCAGGTCTTCCACCTCGGCCGCGCTGGACAGGCCGAGCGCGGAGATCAGCGCGCGCACGCGGGTACCCAGCGCACCGGCCTCGCGGGCGGCGAGCAGGACCGCGTAGTCGTCGAGGGAGACCGCGCAGTCGCGGACGGCACCGATACCCGTCGCAGCGTACTGACTGGTCGCGATGCGCAGCCCGTTGATCCGCTGTGCCTGATCCTGCGCGGGTACGAACCGCTCCAACAGGCCCATAGCATTGTCGATCAGCCGGCCGTCGAGCCGGCCTTCGGCATCCCGGCCGATCACGCCGCCGAGCGGGACGGGCGTGTCCTCGGTGATGCCTGCCAGGCGCAGCGCGTAGCTGTTGACGACGTCGTTGTGGCCGCCGCGCTTGACCAGCACCGGATGACGGTCGGTGGCCTGGTCGAGCTCGGCCGCGGTGGGCATGCGCCGCTCTGCCAGGTTGAGCTCCTGCCAGTTGGTCGTGGTGCGGATCCACTCGCCCGCCGGGGTGACGGCGGCCCGCTGCCTGATCAGATCCAAGAACTCTGCGATCGTGTGGGCCTGGTGGACGGGTACGTCGTGCGCGCTGTGCCCGGCGAAGATCAGGTGCGTGTGGGTGTCGTCGAACGCGGGCAGCACCGTGGCCCGGGGCAGGTCGTAGACCGTGGTCTGCCCGGTTACCAGGTCATCGAGACCGTTCGGGTCGGACGACAGGGCCACGATGCGGTCCCCGCGCACCGCGAGTGCCCGCTGCGGACGCTCTCCCGGCACCAGCGTGTGCACTGCCGCTGCCCGGATCAGCAGATCAATACGGCGATCGGTCATAGTGAATCTCCCGCCTCGATGTGACGCTTCCGCCGCGTTCGCGACACTACCTTCCTATGGCTTCCCGCAGATCCACGCACATCTGACGGCTCCCTGTGCCAGAAGTACGCCACGGAGACCCCTCATAGCGCGGATTGCACGACACATCGCCGACCGTCGAGGACGGCCGGCGCGCGACGTATCAGGCAGCTGTCAGTCAGCTCAGGCGTTGGCGGACGCGAGCGCGCGGGCCTGGACGATCTTCGGGTAGCGGTTGGTGAAGATCGCGGGGATCGCGAAGCCGAGAGCCTGGCACGTGTAGTCGCCCGCCTCGCCGAATCCGGCTTCGTAGCACACTGCGATGGCGACGGCGGTGACCGTGAACGCGACCGCCCACACGAGGGTTATCACGACATTGACGCGCAGGAACTCGGGCGAGTCCCAGTACTCCTCCGGCGTGGTCTTGCGGGCGATGCCGAGGGTGAACGGGTGGCGGACCGCGAGCGTGATCCAGGCGGTCAGCGCGAGCCAGGAGAAAGCGAACACCCCGGTCCAGTGGCTGAGATCGGCGCTCTTGTCGAGGTGGACGACGGCGGTGAGCACGGCGAAGTAGCCGACGGTGCTGCCCTCGAGGATCAGGGCGTCGGCGGCGATGCCGCGCTTGACGTCCTGCAGGATCAGGAACGCGCCGACGATGAGGGAGACCAGGGCGGCCGTGGGCAGGTCTTTATTCGGGAAGCAGGCGAAGATGATCCATGGGATGAACCCACGCGCGTACATGTTCATGGTCGGGTTCTAGCCTTCATCTTGTGGGTGTGAGCGCAGGAAGGCGCCGAGGGCCGAGGCCGTCTCGTCGATCTCCTGCTCGAGGGTGTAGTAGTGGGGAGAGAAGCGAAGCAGGGGCCTGATGCTGTCAGCACTGTCAGTGCCCGGATAAGGCGGCCAGGTGATGCCGAGGTTCACCCCGCAGCCGCGAAGCCACGCGGCGAGCCGGTCCGCGGGCACCACCGCGTGGCCGGCGGCGACGATCGCGCCCTTGCGCACCCCGCGATCCTCAACGGTGACGCCGTCTATCTCGGCAAGCGCGGCCCGAAGGCGTTCAGCGAGGCCGAAGGCGCATGCGCTGATCTCCTCGACGCCGAGGTCGAGCGCCTGCCGCACGGCGGAGCCGAGGCCGAGGAGCGCGGCGATATTGCGTTCAAAGGTCTCGAAACGCTGCGCTCCGGGACTCCAGCCGAGACCGGCGTCCGGGGTCCAGCGGGTGCTGCGCACGTCCGGCTGGGTGGGGACCAGCCGGTCCAGGATGCCGTCGGCGACCCAGAGGAAACCGGTGCCGCGCGGTCCGCGCAGGAACTTGCGCCCGGTGCCGCACAGCAGGTCGCAACCGATCCGCTGGACGTCGAGGGGGATCTGCCCGACCGACTGGGTGGCGTCGATCAGGAACGGGATGTCGGCGGCGCGGGTGATCCGCCCGATCTCCTCGACGGGGTTGATCAGCCCGTTGCCCGAGGGGATGTGGGTGACGGCGACGAGCCGGGTGCGCTCGTCGATCAGGTTCTCCAGCGCGGCGACGTCGAGTTGGCCGTGCTCGTCGTCGGGAACCGTGACGATCCTCGCGCCGCGCTCCTCGGCCCGCCTGAGGCTGAGCACGTGGCTGTGGTACTCGGATCGGCTGACCAGGACCCGGTCCTCGGCGCGCAGGGCCAGCCCGAGGAAGGCCGCGTTCCAGGCGCGCGTGGCGTTGTCGACGAGCGCGATCTCGTGCGAGGCCGCGCCGAGGAGTTCGGCCACCGCCTGGTAGACGGCGTCCATCTCCGACTGCGCCGCGTCCTGCGCCTCGTACCCGCCGATCTCGGCCTCGCGCTCGAGGTGCGCGATCACGGTACGCAGGGTGCGGTGGGTCAGCAGCCCGCTCCCCGCGTTGTTGAGGTGGACACGCTGGCCGCAGCCGGGTGTCTGCCGCCGGGCCTCGCCGATGTCGATCGCCATGTACTCCAGCCTGGGGCCGGGCACGACGCGATCGGTATACGTCATATGACGGGGCTACCGACCGTGCGACCGAATGCGCTCCGCGCGACGCGAGACCCGGCTGCTGCCGCGAACTGCCAGCGCTACCGCGACCGCTACCGCTACCGCTACCGCGACCTGCGCGGGCTGACCGTCCGAATCGCCGTAGGCGCACCGGGCAGACCGCCAGGCTTCGAGGTGTTCCCCGGGACCCCGACGCAGGTGAAGATGAGCCCATCAGTCGGCGCATTCTCAACACCCTGACCCTGCCCACCGATCAGCGCCCGAATCTCGCTGTCGTAGAACGTCATTCCGGTCGCCCCGGCCCCCAGCGCGTAGGCCGCCAGGTGAATCCGCCCCTCCGCGATCCCGGCGGCCAGCTGCGCCTCCCGATACTCCCGGTCGGACAGCCGCGAGACATCGGTCTCGGCGATGACGACGAAGGCCGCGTCCCGCGCGAGATCCTGGTCCAGGCACACCCGATGAAGCTCCGCGCGCATCTCAGCCTGACTGCCCGAGCTGACCGGCTCGCCCAACGACGGCCACCGGTAGATCCCGGGGGCGAGCCCGTCCACGTCGTGCACGGCCACCCAATGCTCGACACTGATCCCACGCAGCGCGACGGCCATGCAGGTGCGCAGCGTCTCCAGCGGCAGACCCCTGGTGGAATCCATCCGCCGCTGCGACCCGCGCTTGGCGATCACCTCGTCGAGCGAAGCAGCCACGCGGCTAGAGATCTCCACAGCCGCACCCGGCGCCCAGGCCTCCCCCAACCGGTCCATATCCCCGGCCCGCTGCGCCGCCGTGACGAGCGGGAACTCCACAGGAGCGGGGCCGACAGAGCCAGTCACGGCCGGTTCCGTGACATCGATCGCCGGCGCCCCGTCCCCGAGCGTGACCAGCGCGACGGGCCACTCCTGGACCTGATCCGCACCCACGAGCGCTGACACGCCGGCATCCGGGAAGCGGGTATAGAGCCGCGGCCCGAAGCCCGCCGAGTCCGCGAGCGCCAGCATCTGCGAGAGCATCGTCCCGGCATCCCAGTACACGTGCCGAAATCCACGCTCCCGGTAACGCCACCCGGTGCGCCACGGAATGCCGGTGACGATGATCGTGACCGTAGCCGTGGCCGTAGCCGTGGGAGCCTCAGCCTCCGCCTCCAAGCCGGTCATCCGGGGAGCCGGCCCAACCTGAACGAGTGCGTGCTCCACCGGGTCGTACCAATGCACCCCCGACGGCAGGCCTTCGACGTTGTCGGGAATCGCAACGTAAAGCTCCAACGGAAACCGCCCACCCGCCGATCCCGCCGCACGGAACAGGAAGTCCCCCCAGTCCCGCTTAGCCGTCCGCACGACCCCCGCGGACAGATGCAGAATCCGGCCCAGCCCGGCGAGATCAAGCCTGGCGGCCCCACCCGTCCCGTCGTCCGTGCCAGCCAGGACCGCAAGTGCGGGCAACGTGGTGACCG
>Ga0185299_10001459_pt1 | contig 45460 bp, 48 predicted proteins | sample PaiPotPPA55metaG_FD_128002 | JGI IMG/M metagenome (GOLD analysis project Ga0185299, IMG submission 128002) | Iron sulfur acid spring bacterial and archeal communities from Banff, Canada, to study Microbial Dark Matter (Phase II) - Paint Pots PPA... ... | reverse complement strand
ACCGTGCAGATCGACCCTCACCCGCACGCGTGGCCTCGGTAGCTGGTTGGCGCACTCTCAAACGGTGATATTTGCTAAGCCCTGAAACTAGGGGCAGGGCCAATCTGGCGGAACCCCAATCGATTATTCGGTTCTCCTTCTCGACCGCGAGTGGCCCCCGCACCGGTTATCGGAAGTGAAGTACTATGGCCGAGCTCATTCAGCCACGGGGAAGCGCGCCGTGAGCTCGATCAGACCGAAAACAAGACTTGGGGCTGGAACGTGACGCAGCACCGGTTGTAGCGCTTCATTGTGCTTTGCTCGCGTGCTTGGATGGTGCGCCCGACGAGATTCGAACTCCTGACCCCCAGATTCGTAGCAAAAATAAACGGCAATTTTCGCTTTTACATAAATCCGCAGCCCCACTCTTTTTTGGCTGACAACGCGCGAGAGAGCAGCTTCTCTGGATGTTCTGTCGAGAGCAGACGTCCATCCTTCACTCTAGATGAACCTTGTAACGTTGCACACAGCCGTACCTGCTCCGTCGCCCGGTCCATGATTTTCCAGAAAAGCTAAATCCGGCCCGGCGGTCAGACCGGAACGATGAGTGAGTTATAACAAAAGTGGTTGCGGGGAGGCGCAACCACCGATACCGACACGCGCTGTGGGACCCGGAAGCTTGACCTCCAGGCCCGTCTTGACGACAGACTCACGACGTTTTCGGAGCGGTTATCTTGGTCAAAAGCTATTCAGCGAACGAGGAAGGGGCGTGGACGGACGCCGTGCCAAGCGGGTGGCCACGACCATCCTCCATGCCAAGCACTATGCCGAGTCAAATTCCGCGCTTGACCTGGTCGCGCACGGTGTCGGCGATCGAATGCAGAACATCGGGCGCCGCCGGGCCGACCAGACTGTAGCCGACGCCGTTGTCGGCCCAGGCAAAACCATTCACCGCGCCGCGGGCGTGCGGCACCATCGGCATGTTCTGATCGACCGTCATGGCGCGGGTAAGCACCACCAGCCGCGTACCGCGGTCGTCGTCGTACATGAACATCACCGCTGGGCCGTGCGGCGTGGACAACAGTCGCCCCCCCATAAAACGATAGCCCGAGCTTGCGAGATCCGGCACCGTTATCGAACGCTGCAGACGCTGCGACGCCCAGTTGACAAGCTCCTTGGCCTCTGAGGCGCGGATCTCGACGGGCCGCACGCGGTCCGGCGCATAGACGCTGTAGCTGTCTCCAGCCTCCTGCGCCAGCGCCAGCACCCCTTCCGACGCCGGCTGAACCGCGCTGCGAAGCGACCAGCCGGCCGCGCCGCCGATCAAAATTAAAAGCGCCGCGGCAAGCGAGGCCACCCATTTGCTGATCCGCGGCCCCCGCCGCGCCTCGATGATGCGGCCAATGTTGAGCCGCAACGGAATGGGCTCTTCTGCAATCGGCGCCAAGGATGCGCGCAGAGTTTCGCGCTGCTTCGCGTAGCTCACCGTACGCGCGGCGACATCCGGATGATCCTGCAAATAGGCTGCAACCTCGGCGCCGCGTGCGCCGTCGAGCACGCCATCGACATAGCCATGCAGGTCGTCTTCGGTGATGGGATGGTCGGTCATTTGACCCTCCGCAGCTGAGGATTGAGGGGTACCACGCGCTCACCGCCGCCCTCCATCAGCGTCAACAATCGCTCCCGCGCGCGCGACAACCGCGACATCACCGTGCCGATCGGAATATCCAGCACCCGCGCCGCTTCGGCATAGGACAGATCTTCCACCGCCACCAGCAGCAGCACGCCGCGCTGCTCTTCCGGAAGCTGCGAGACTTTGTCCAGCACCTCGGAGTACGTCAGTTGATCCTCCTGCGAGGCCGGCTGGCCAAGCGCCGAGTCGTCGGCGTCGTCAAGCGGCAGGTGGTTGCCGCGAAACGCGGTCTGCCGAAACCGGCTGATCGCGAGGTTGTGCAGGATGGTGAAGATCCAGGTGCGGGCGTCGCCATCCAGGCGCCGCTGATGCCAGCGGCTGACCGCGCGTTCGAGACAGTCCTGCACCAGATCGTCCGCCACGGCACGATCCTTCGCCAGCGCACGCGCGTAGCGGCGTAGCGAGGGAATCAATGGCTCGATCAGACGCAGCATGTCGTTCATCGTCTGTCGTCCTGGTGCGTCGTCACCTTAAAGTTCTGCAAAGCCTGTATTTCGCACCGCTCGCGCTCGCGCCCTAATGCACGCGAGCGGCCTCCGGTTCACTAAAGCTGAGTCATTGCATCTGCACCTGCAGCGGCGGCCCGACATTTTCCGCGTTGCCTGGCGCGATCACCAGATAACGCCGCTCGGATTTGGTCTCGTTCTGCACGATTTGCCGGATTGGACCTGCCGCATTGACGATCGCCGATCCAGCCGGATTGGTCATGAATGCCGCCAGTGGCTCCAGCATACCATGCCCGTCGGGCTGCCGGGATAGCGCCAGCACATAGGGTTTTTTCGGTTCAAGCCCGGTCACCGCGGCCTGCACCACCTGAATCAAACCCTGATCGAACAGCGTAACGTTGGTCTCGGCCTTCTTTCCGGCCGGCCCCAGTGTCAATCTGGCGGAGCGTCCGGCGACGCCCAGCGGCTGCAAATTCTGCATGCCGTCGCCCTCCGGCACGGCGTTCGGTACATAAGCGATCGCCTGCGGCGCCTGACCGATCGGGATGTTGCCTATCACCTTGTTGGTCGTGGTGTCGATGGCTTGAAGCGCATCCCCATTCTCAAGTCCGACATAGATTCTTGTACCATCGCCCGATGGCCATACGCCATGCGGCAGGTTGCCGACGGGAATGGTGGCGACCTCCGAGAAATCATCGGTGCGGAATACCTTGACCTCATTGGTACCGCCTATGGTGACGTAGGCGAAGGTGCCCTTAGCGGTGGTCGCGAAGTTCACGTGATTTGTGATCGGACCCGTGTCCATGGACTTAAGAAGATTGAACGGCGGCTTGGCATTGAACACCTGGGTGCGACCGACGTCCTTCAGGGTGAACCACACTTGCTTGCCGTCCGGCGTCGCCGCAATGTTCGGGCAGAATGGGCTGTCCTGCTTGACGCGGGCGACGATCTGATGATCGGCAACGGCGATCACATCCGTCTCTGGGTTGAACGACGAGCAGACATAGCCGTATTTGCCGTCGGGCGAGAAGATTTGCATACCCGGGCCGTTCGGTGTGGTGATCCGGGTCTTCTCCGCAAAGGTGTGGGCGTCGAGCACCGCAACATAGTTTTCGCCGCGCACGGTAACCCAGACCTCATTGCCGTCGGGAGTGAAGAACGCCTCGTGCGGCGAGCGCCCGACATAGGTGACGTGCTTCACCGTGTTGGTCGCGGTGTCGATGAAGGTCACGGAGTTCGAGCCGATCGACACCACCGCCAGCGTCTTGTGATCGGGCGAGTAGCCCATGCCGTGTACCAGCACCTGTCCCTTGTAGAGCGGACTGAAGTTGCCAGGCTGCGGATCGCCAAGCCGGATCACGCCGAGTAACTTGTTGTCGGCTGGATCGCTTACCGACACTGTGTTGGAAAATTGCTCGGCCGCATAGACACGATCGTGATGGCTAACCGGGATATCGGCATCACTGGCCGCGCCCGGTGCCTGTCCGGCGAAAGCCGCGGCGGAGCACATCAACATGGCGCTGACCAGCAGGGTGGTGGAGAGAAAACGTCGCTTCATCGTTCGGCTCCTACTTCATCTTGCCATTGGACGGCATCTGCATCATACCGTGCGACATGCCGGAGTGATCGTGGGACACCGCCACGCCGGCTGTCGTCGCATCGGGCTGGGTCGGAGCCGCCGCCGACGGCGGCAGTGGATCACCAAGCGCAAGGTGCATTGCGGCGATTTCCTGCAACTGATCTACGATGATTTCCTGCGCGATGCGTCGCAACTGTTCGTTCTTGCCGTAACGCAACTCGGTTTGTGCCATGTCGATCGCACCCTGATGATGCGGAATCATCATGGCCGAGAAATCCCGGTCGATGTTACCGCTCGGCTTCACCGCCATACCGTCCATCATTTTGGTCATGGCCTTGTCGTTCTCGGCAAGGAACGCAGCCTCGCCTTGCGGCGGATCGTCGGCGAAGGCGCGGGCGCCAACGACACCCGCTACAAGCGCCGCGAGAAAGAGACCTAAGCGAAACACATCGCGAAAGACCATGAGAACTGCTCCATAAACCCCGGACCGCTGTCAGGTGGACGTATGGGCGGGTGGATTATTCCGATCCTTCGAACTTTTTTCCCACCATCGTGTCACGAGCCCGTGATGCACGGGGAAGAGCATGTCAGCCCGTAACGGAATGGCAGCAGGCGCGTCTCTTTGGGTGACTTCCCATTTCGCCAGAGAGGCCAGGCGATGAGCCATCATTTCAATCAATAAGTCTCGCGTTCCGCCGTCATGCACCGCTTGAAGCGCCCGTTCCCTGAAGCAAGCATAGTGACGCTGTTGGCGCGGCCACGACGAACCGACCGGGATCTTGTCCCTCAGCTCAGAAGGTTCTCACGCATGGTTGATCCCGTATAGGCTGTGCGCAGGAGACCGCGATTTTGCAGCTCGGGAACGACCATTCGTCCAAATTCCTCGAACATTCCAGGTGAGACGTTGCCCTGCAGGACGAAGCCGTCGCAACCGTTGGCATCGAAAATCTCCTGCATGGCATCGGCGACCATGATCGAGGTCCCGACCATCGTCCGATGCGATCGACGGTTGGCTTCCTCCAAATTGACCCCATCCTGCTTCATGATCCGACGCATGTTTTCTTCCAGGCCGCCATGCCCCTGGCTGCCCTTGGCAAATGCCAAGTCTTCGGCCGACCGCACCTTGCCGAGGTCGGCTCCAAGCATTGCCGAGCCGGTCGCCTTCGCAAGCTCGGGATTGATGAGACTGTCGAGATATTCCGCGCGTTCTCGCGCGATCGATTCCGTCTCCCCAAGCACCACGGAAATAGCCGGCAATATTGCACATTGCCCGGGTGGGCGACCGTGGGTTTTCATCCGCGACTTGATGTCGGCGTAGAACTCGACGCAGGGGGCAACGCCCGTCGCGGCGCAGAAAATGGCTTCGGCCCATCTGGCCGCAAACTCGCGACCGCGGGGCGAGGCGCCGGCCTGCATGAGCACCGGGCGCCCCTGCGGGCTACGTGGCAACGAGAGCGGTCCCCGGGTTTTGACGTATTTTCCCTGGTAGTTGGCATAGCGAACCTTTGCGGCATCGGCGAAGACGCCATTAAGCTTGTCCATAATGAAGGCATCCGGCTCCCAGCAGTTCCAGAGCGCGCAACATGCCTCCAGCACTTCGTCGCCGATGTCATATCGCAAATCCTTTTCGGGAAGCTTCTCCATCCCAAAATTGCGGGCTTCGAAATTCGTCGATGACGTCACGACGTTCCAGCAGGCCCGACCGTTCGACAACAAATCCAGCGATGCTAGCGTGCGGGCAAGATGGTAGGGGTGATGGAAGGTCGTCGAAAGCGTCGCCCCGAGACCCAGGTGCTTCGTCGCCGCCGCCATGATCGGGAGGATCGTCAACGGGTCCAGATAGGAAAGCTGCCCGCCGTGATGGATGTAGGCCTCGAAGCTGTTGTTGTAGATATCGGGAACCCCTTGCGTATCCGCGTAGAAGCAACCATCGAAAAAGGCACCCTCCAGCACGCGTGCGATATGTTCGTATCGGCTCGGCAAGAAGATATCGCGCAGATCCGCCTCCGGATGCCGCCAGCCGCCCGGATGGGTCGAGGTTGCGCCGGTCTTCAAATATGCCATCAGGTGCATTTGACGTTTTGCCATTTTACTTGCTCTCCCGCTTCGCTTGTTCAAATTCGTGAGCGGCTTCACCCTTTCCGGGCAAGCCTTTGACCTTGCTCGCTCGACCGAACAGGGATTTGTACTCACCTTCGTGATAGAGCAGAGGTGGCGACTTGGTTGCCTCACCGCCCGTTACCGCGCCGATGAAGATCGTGTGCGTGCCTGCTTGCATTTCCTGCTGGGTTTCGCACTCGACGTAGGCCGCGGCGCCTTCCAGCACCGGCCCGCCGTAGATCCCGGACCGATGTCTGACTCCCTCAAACGGGTCGGGATGCTTCCCGGAAAATCGACTGGCCAACTCCGCCTGGTGAACCGCCAGAATGTTCACCGTGAATCGCTTGGCTTCCGAAATGATCGGATGGGTTCGGGCCGAACGATTGACGACAATCAGGATGGTTGGCGGCGATGCGCTCACGCTGCACACCGCCGTCGCGGTCATGCCATGTTTCCGGCCCTCGTGCTCCACCGCGATCACGGCGACGCTGGAAGCAATATTCCGCATGACGAGCTTGAAGCGCTCGGTATTCAAGCCGGATCGACCTGCTACACTTGACCGGGGCCGTCCCTCGTCCGGGAACGGTGCAGCTCCATTCATGAGTATACCCTCATAATCTGGCGGAATCGCCCGTCTCTGCCTTCCAGCGGGCCGAATATTCAGCCCGCGTCGCGCATCGAAAAACGGGCCCGACCCAGCTCGTTCTTCTTCTCGACCACCCTTTTCATCATCCTGAGAAAATCAGCTCGCTCGCCGGCCGGCAGATCTTCCAGCAGGCGCGCATGCGACCGATTCATCCTCGCCCTCAGCTTGCGAAGCAGCTGCTGACCCCGCTTCGTCAACCGCGCAACCTTGGTGCGGCGGTCCCGCTGGCTCGGGCCGCATTTGAGCAGACCCGCACTGGTCATCCTCGTAACGATTTCCGACAGATTCGAGCGATCCAGCCCGACGCGAAAGGCCAACGCAAACTGCTCGAGATCGGGGGAAGCTTCCAGAACGAGCAATATGCTGAACTGAAGCGGCGTCATGCCGGAGCCCTTCGTCTCCTGCAGGAACATCGCGACGTGAATCTGCCACATGCGTCGAACCAGGAAGCCGGCATATTCCAGCAGAAGGTTATCGCCACCGTCTCGCTTGGCCAAAATTGTCTTCCTCATTGAAATGATGCCGTGGTTAGACAACGCCGAGATAGGACGCGCGGATCTTGTCGTCGGCCATGAGCTCGCGACCGGGGCCCGACAGCACGATGGACCCGGACTCCAGCACGTAAGCGAAGTTGGATATGGGCAGAGTGCGGTATGCATTCTGCTCCACCAGCAGGATGGTTACGCCACTGCGATTGACCTGCAAGACCGCATTGAGGATCCGCTTGAACATCAGGGGCGCCAGGCCGGTGCTGGGCTCGTCAAGCAGCAGCAGTTGCGGCTTTGCCATCATCGCGCGGCCGATGGCAAGCATCTGCTGCTGGCCCCCGCTCAGCATGCCGGCCGGTGATGCCCGCCGCTCGGCCAATTCGGGAAACAGATCGAACACGTCTTGCGACGCAGCCTGGCTCGCTTTGGAGAAGCCGTGAACGTAGGCCCCCATCTTCAGATTTTCGTCAACGGTCATCTCGGCAAACAATTCGCGGCCCTCGGGAACGAGGGAGATTCCCTTGCGGACGATCTTGTCGGGCGACGCATTGCCGATCGATTGGTCATCCAGGATGATCTTTCCGGTCGACCGCTGCAGGCCCATGATGCAGTTCAGGATCGTCGTCTTGCCCGCGCCATTGGCTCCGAGCAGCGTGACGATGGCGCCGCGAGGGACGTTCAACGAGCAGCCATTCAAGGCGGCGACCGCTCCATAGGACGAAGAGACGCCTTCAAGCCGCAGCATCGTCCGAAACCCTTCCCAGATAGGCATCAATGACTGCCTGGTTTGCAGCAATTTCCTTCGGCACGCCTTCGGCGATCACGGCACCATGGTCCAGCACCAGAATACGGTCGGACACCTGCATCACCAGTTTCATGGTGTGGGCGATCAGCAAGATGGTCGGGTTCAGCGATTGCCTGATCAGCTCGATGGTGTCGGTCAACCGTTCGATTTCCTGGGACGTCATTCCCGCCGAAGGCTCGTCCAGCAGAATGAGTTTTGGCCGCGAAACGATGCATCTCGCCAGTTCGAGCAGGCGGAGATAGCCAAAGGGCAGCGATCCGGCCGGCAGGTTTGCGACCGCCTCCAGTCCAACCACCTTCAGGGCCTCGACGGCAAGGTCTCGCCTGTGTCGCTCCTCTCGCCGGTACGAGATTGTCCCAAAGGCCGCCGTCACGAGCGAGGTGCGGTAGGTCGTATGAAGTCCGAGCAATACGTTATCGAGGACGGACAGTTCCTTTAATACGAGGATGTTTTGGAACGTCCGCATCACGCCGGCGCGCGCGAGATCGGTCGGGCTGAGGTCGAACAGATTGGCATCGTCGAGCACCGCCTGCCCGCGATCGGCATCGTAAAGCCGTGTGAGAACATTGAATAAGCTGGTCTTGCCCGCTCCGTTGGGGCCAATGATCGCGAACAACCGACCACGATCGACATCCAGCGATACATCCGTCAAAATCCTGTTGCCGCCGAAGGCGAGCGACACTTTGATGACGGAGAGTATGATGTCCCGGTTCATGCGATGGTCGCCTTGATCACGCCGGCCGCTGCTTGATTAAGGCATCGATCCATCCACCGACGAGGGAAGCAAGCCCCCGCGGCATGAGGACGAGAAATCCCAGGAGGATGATGCCTGACAACAGCTCTTTGTACTCTGCAAACGGCCTGAGCAGTTCGGGAAGGATCGTCAGGATCGCTGCGCCGATGATCGGACCCGAGAGCCGCCCCAGACCGCCGGCGACGCACATCGTGACCAGGAGGACAGAGACCTGAAACACGAAGGCATCCGGATTTACATATCCCGACACCAGTGCATACAGACCGCCCGCGATTCCCACCATGATCGAGCTGATCGCGAAGGCGATCATCTTGTAACGCTCGACCGCAATGCCCATCGATCGAGCGGCGATTTCGCTCTCCTTGATTGCCAGGAAGGCACGACCAAGCCGTGACTGTCCGGAGCAAGAGGCCACCCACGAGGACGCCAGGAACAACGCCGCGGTGGCCAGGTACAGCGTGGTGTTCGACGCTTCGAAGCCAAGTATCGTGGGAGGATTGACGGCAAGACCGTTCGGCCCGCCGGTTACCTCGATCCAGTTGACGGCCACGAGATTGGCCGCTTGACCAAACCCGAACGTCACCATCGCGATATAGAGGGGATTGAGCCGAAGCGTCGGCAAGCCAATAACGATCCCGGCAGCTCCGGCCGCAACAGCGCCGCCGGCTATCGCCAGCACGGCGCTGGTCGAAATGTGATTTACGAAAAATGCGGCGACATAGGCGCCTATGACGAGGAAGCCTGCATGGCCGACTGAAACCAGGCCACAATAGCCCATGCTGAGGTTTACGCCCGTCGCCGCTATCGCGTTGATCAGGATCAGGACGGCAACGAAGCGCAGATAATCCGAGCCCAGCAGCAAAGGACACAGCGTCATCAAGGCTATCCCAACTCCAACCAGCAAGTGCCGCGACGATCCGACCGCATCTTTGCAACCAGAGACTTTCATGAGACTAGACCCGCTTCACGATCTGTCGCCCCAACAAACCTGCCGGTCTTACCAGCAGCACCAGGATAAGAAGCACGAACACGATCACATCCTTGAACGCGCTGGACAGGTAGACGCCGATCAAATTCTCCGCCAATGCCAGCACGAAGCCACCCAGAACGGCGCCGGGCAATGACGTAAAGCCGCCCAGTATGGCGGCAATGAATCCCTTGTTTCCGATGACGCCCATGTCCGGCGTGATGATGATGAGGGGCGCAAGCAGAATGCCGGCGACGGCGGCGAGACCGCCAGCCATCGCCCACACCTGGGAGTTGGTCCGGGAAACGCTGATTCCAACGATGGCGGCCCCCCGCTTGTTCTGGGCCGTCGCCTTCATCGCCCATCCGATCCGCGTCCAGGAGAACACCAGGATAAAGACGAGAAGCGTCATGATGGTTAGGGCGACAATGCCGAGATTGAGGGCCGTGGTTCGAAGCCCCATAAAACTGATGGGCTCGGCGCTCCATACACCCGGGAAGGACGAGACCTCCTGGCCGAACAGGATGCGGACCCCGCTTCGAATGATCTGACCAATGGCGACCGTCGACAGCAGGATCGTGAAATGCGGAGCATTCATCAGTGGCCGAAACGCGATGCGTTCGACCAAAGCGCCGCCGACCATGCAGAGGACGATGGAGAGCACGAAGGCGACGGCGTAGCTCAGGTGCACATCGCGATAAAGCAGGAGCCCTACCATCGCGCCCAGCATCATCATTTCGCCCTGCGCGAAATTCACCACGTCGGATGCGCGAAAGATGATCACGAATCCGAGCGCAGTGAGAGCATAGATGCTGCCGAGCGCAAGGCTGTTGACCGCGATCTGTCCGATCATTTGCCCTCGCTCAGCATCTCCCATTGGCCACTGTCGCTCACCTTGAGCAACGAGGTCTGGTCGGTCCCCTCGTGTTTGGTCGACGTGTAGGTCACCGGGAACGTCACGCCCACGTCGAAGTCCTTGAGGGTTTCAAGGGCGGCGATCAGGGATTCGCGCGTCGGGACGCTTCCCGCCTTCGACAGCGCCGCGGCGAAAATCTTGAGCGCCGCGTAGCCGCCAAGGTCATATTCATTGGGCCGGCCGGGCGGCAGCGAGCCGGGGTATTTCTTTTTCAAGGCCGCCCGGTAATGAACGACGGCGTCCTTGCTCGAGAACTCCGGCAGATCGGGAACGACATAAGCCGCCACGATGCCCTTGCCGAGACTGCCCACGGCCTTGGTGAACAACGGGGTCGATATGCCGGCGCCCCCGTAGATCGGGATGGTCAGGCCTAGTTCGCGCGCCTGTCGAACGATGATGCCGGCCTCGGCGGCGAAGGCCCAAAGAAACATGGAATCGGCGCCCGATTCCTTGATGCGGATGAGCTGCGCGCTGAAATCCTGATCGGTTTGGTTGTAGCGTTCCTTGGCAACCAGCGGCATATTTTCTTTGCCGAGCAGCGCGGCGACTTCCTCCTGGCCGCCTACGCCATAGTCATTGCTGTTGTAGATGATCGCGGGCTTCTTGATGCCCTTTGACAGCGCATATTCGACGATGCCGTCAGCATGGGCGACTTCGTTCGCATAGACTCGAAAGATGTAATGGCTGAACGGGTCGAGCAATTTCCGGTTCGACGATATCGAGGACACGAACGGGATCTTGCCCTTGTTGACGAGCGGAATGACCGGCAGCGTGCTTCCGCTCGTGGAGCCGGCAATGAGCGCGAAAACACCGTCCTGATCGGTCAAGCGTCGCACCGACGTCATGGCCTCCTGCGGCGATCCGGCGTCGTCGTAAACGATCAGCTTGATCTTTCTGCCGTTCACGCCGCCTGCCGCATTGACTTCGTCGATCGCGATCTCGATCGCGTCGCGCTCGGAGGTACCGAGCAAGGCGGTCGGCCCGGTCAGAGGCGTCCACATGCCGAGCGTGACTTCTGTCGGTGAAATGCCGGGATCGCCGGCGAGGACCTGCTGGCCGGCACCAAGAATGAGTGCGGCGAAGGAAACTGCCGCCAACCGGATCAGAGATTTCATTTTCAAAACTCCTTCGCTATCGGTTTTACGAGTGATGCCAGGCGCTCCGCGCGAAGCGCTCAAGTCCGCTGCGCGCGGCAAGCGATTCGGCCGCTTGTTGCGAATCTCGCAGGACGTCAGTCTCCGATGCACGAACGAGCGTGCCGTTGCGCATCAGGATTTCGCCGGCGACCATGACGGTGTCCGCACCCCCGCGCGAACTGAAAACGAGGTTCTGGACGGGGTTGATGACAGGCGCCCAATCCGCCGCCGCACATCGAAAGAGCGTGATGTCGGCCGATCGGCCCTGCTCGATCGCTCCCAGCTCGCCTGCGCGTCCGAGCGCTGCCGCGGCGCGCGAGGTCGCCATCTCCAGCGACGTCTCGGGCCCCGCGATCGTCGCATCCAGCCGATAGGTCTTGCAGCCGCCGGAAAACAGATACAGCTGACGCGCGATGTCGATATAGTTGCTCGCCATCGCCGATCCGGAACCAAGGATGACGTTGGCGCCGAAGGCAAGAAGCTCCGGATAACGGCCCTGCTCCAGCGCACCCGTTCCCAGGCGGTGAGACATCGAGGGACAACAGGCGACACTCGCGCCGCTGTCGACGATCGTGCGTAAATCGTCAGGACTGGTCCAGCCGGCGTGAGCGATGATCGTATGCGGACCTAGCAAGCCCATCGTTCGCAATCGCTGAACCTCGGTCATGCCGTTATGGATACGGGAAACGACCGCCTCGTCGCGCGAGGCTCCGGCTGCTGCCACAATTGGCAACCGGTACTCGCTGGCCAGCTCCGCGAGCGCCTGCCCCAGCCTGGCCGAACAACCAGTCAGCCACGGGATGGCTATGCAGGCCGACACCAGATCCTGGTTCATGGATCGTATGGCGGCAATGCTGGACCGCACCCGTTCCAGAACGTCTTCAAAACCGAGCCGCTCCGTCGACGATGGGTACGAACCCATGGCGGTGTCGTAGAGATCCTGCGCGGCAAATCCGACGAGACCTCTGAGCCCGTACTCCACGGCTACTCTGGCGATCTCGACGGGAAACCTGCTCCCGGTATCGACAAAAAACGTCGAGCCTGCCCGGATCATCTCGATGCAGAAGTGCGCAGCCGCCATCCTGGCGTCGCCCGCCGTGAGCGCCGCTTCATATCGGCCGACCCGGTTCAGCCGATATTCCGGAATGTCGCAGAAATCGCCGAGACCCCGCCCGAGCTGCTGGGTGACCGCTACCGAAGCATCGATCAGGCCCGGCACGGCGATCAGCCCTGTTCCATCGATAATATCCGCGACATCTGCAACCGGCTCGTCGCCCGCCTTTCCGACCGACGCAATCCGGCCGGCATCCACAACGATGCGTCCGGACCTGATGATTCTCCGCGTCCGATCAACGGTAAGGATCCAGTCGAGGTTGTCGATCATGATCATCGCGGGGGCACTCAACAGCACGGCCACGGCGATTGGGTCGCCGGACCGAGCCCCGACCTCGCGGCGATATTCAATCCATGGCTCTGGCACTCCGCCAGCAAAGCGCGCTCGTCGACGAACGTGACCTCGCCGCGGTCAAGCAGGATCCTGCCGTCGACGATGACCGTATGAGCCCCACCCCTCGCACTGTGCACCAGGTTAGACAGGGGATTGAGCATCGGCCGCCACTCGGGCCGCATCGTATCGAAGGCGACGATGTCGGCCTTCTTGCCGACCTCGATCGAGCCAATCTCATCCTGCTGGTTGAGCGCCACCGCGCCATTGATCGTGGCCATCTCGATCATCTGCTCCGGCGGGAAGATGAAGGCGCTGAGCCGGATGGACCGCATGGCCCCGGCGCCGATATTCATGAGCCGCACCATGTCCATGAAGTTGGACGACATGGCCGAGTTGCAGCTCAAGGAAACGGTCACGCCAAGCTCGGCCATCTCGGGAAACTTGCCGTGCACCTGATCGCCCATCGCGATCCGATACGAGCTCGCCGGCGTGTGCGAAATCTTGAATTTGTAACGCCGCGCGAGCTCGATCTCCCGCGGCGACGCCCAGCCCATGTGGATCATCACCATCTTCGGTCCGAGAACGCCGAGCGCCTCGAGCCGCTCAACGTCGCTCGCGCCTGAGGTCAAACGCGAGGCAACGATCTCGTCCCGGGATTCGGAGGCGTGCATCACGATGCCGGTACCGTACCGATCGGCCAGCACTCGGGTGCGACGGCACAGTTCGTCCGAACAGCCGGCCAGGATACGCAACGCGAACCATGCATCCAGTCGGCCGTTGCAGGTGTTGCGGTGAGTGACGACGGTCTGCTCGGCTCGCTGCATCGCCTCTTCGAGCGTCTCGCGGAACATGGTCCGCCCCGGCATATCGCCGATCGGCGTACGATGAACATCGAACGCGGTTCGCGAGATGACCCCGCGGATACCCGTCTCTGAAACGGCGCGCGCCGTCTCGTCGGGGAAATAGCTGCTGGGATCCAGGAAGCAGGTCGTGCCGGCCTTGATCAGCTCCAACTGGCAAAGTTTTGCCGCCAGATGGGCTTCATGCGATGTCAGGATCGATTCATATCCGTACAGTCGTTCCAGCAATTGCTTGGGCAAATCGCATTCGTCCGCGAGCCCCCTGCCGAGCTGTTGTGTATTATGCACATGGGTATCGACAAATCCGGGCGCGATCAGAAGGCCGCTTCCATCGATCCGCCGGTCGACGTCGACGTCGGGGGAAAGGTCGGACGCGGGCCCCACGAAGGCGATACGATCGTTCTCGATCAAGATCGAAGCCGATCGCAGCAGACGCCTGTTCGCGTCGACCGTCACGATCCAGTCCGCCTTTTCAATCAGAATACGCATCGAAGACAAGCCTTTTTCGAGAAGAGGCTTTGCAACCTTCGTGCCATTCGCCGCATTCCAATAAAATGCGGGTATACGGACGATTTTTCGGATCGGACGCGTGGACCACGCTCATCGGGGCGGCATTGCTCAGCATACCTGCATAATTTCTGATCATCGGCTGCGCGCCGCAAGCCAGCCGGACGCGGCGCTTTATGTCAGGCGCGGCTGCCGCTTCGCAATCGCGGATTCGGCGGGCCTCTTGCGCGAAACTTGCCGTGTTCAGTGGCAACAACTCGCCGGCGGCTGGGCCTTGATTCGGCACATGCAAGAGGATGTGATCGGGATGTCGGCAAGCGCCAGCGCGATCACAAGCTTGCTCTGCAATGCCGGCAGTTCCACTTGCGCGCCTCGTCGCTGCAGGCATTCGACCAATCCATGAAGCGCCCAGACATTGTCCGGATGCTGGGCGCAACGCTGGATTCTGCCGCTCAGTCCCAGATCGTCGCGGTAGATCGCCTCGGCTTCGCCGAAATGGCCCTGCTCCATCAGTAGCGCCGCCAGCGCGTGCCGCGGCGGATGCATCCAGGCCCATGGCTCGATATATTCGAGATTGTCATCCAGGCGAACGCTTTCCCGCAGGTGCGCGAAGGCCGCGTCGTAATGGCCCTTGTGATATTCCAGCTCACCATCGAGCATCTTCTCGCCAACCGCCAGGATAGCATGCGCTTCGTTGTTGAAGAACCTGTGCTCGCGCGGGATACGTCTCAGGCTCTCTTGAAAGCGCCGGCGCTCCTCGTCGGCGCGGTCGAAATGCCCAAGCGTGGCGTGCGCGATCCCCTTGGCATAGTGATGCATCGCCGTGGAGACGAGATAGAGCTCGGGTTCATCGGGTAGCGGTTCGTCGATGATCTCCTGCCAGCGTCCGAAACGCACCATCACATGCGTCTTCATGGAGTAGTAGCCTTCGAGGCTCATGGCGAATTTCGGACGGTCCTTCACGCCGAGAACTTCGCGGCTCAGCAGGCGGCACATCTTGTTCGCCGTATCGATCGAGTCGCGGTACCTGCCCATGAACATGCAGGCATACATCATCAAATGAAGGTCGTGGGCGCAGGCGATGGTGTAGAACGTCAACGGTCCGGCGTAAGCGAGATAGAGATCGTCGGCGACGATCGCCCTCTCGCTGGCGGCCTTCGCGCTTCGGTAGTCCCCGCACAGCATGTAAACATGCCCGGGCATGTGGTTCATGTGACCGGCATCGGGGCACAGGCTGGCGAGGGTGTCCGCCGAGCGCATCGCGCGCTCCGGCTCGTTCGACATTTCCAGGGCATGAATCTGCAGGTGTACGATCGCCGGGTGCGGTTTGACGCCTTGCCGATCGGCAAGCGCAATCGCACGGTCGCAGACCTCCAGCGCTTCGACCACATCGGAACCCTTCGCCGGCAATCCGGTCTTGACGTCCCACAGACGTCTCGGTGTCCGCGTGATCAGCGCCTCGACCAGCAGCGCCATCACGTCGTGGTCATCAGGATAGCTGTAGTGGAGCCTGCGCAATTCGGCTGCGTAGTCGTCGTCCCAGCGATCAAATTCCTCCGCCGGCACAACATGCGGTTTCTGGATGCGGCGGGCCACCGCCTCGACCATGCGGTTTTCGAGATCACTCGCGCCGCGCGACAGCGCCCGCGCCATCTGGATGTGCTCGAAGCCGAGCCTGGTGGCGGCGTTCGCCTCTTCCACACCATGCTCGCGCCAAGTCAGGTTGTAGAAGGGACCGCTGCCGTAGGCGATGCCCCAATGCGCCATCACGCAGCGGGCATCGAACTCAAGCGCCTTGCGAAAGCACTTGATGCCTTCGTTCTTGTTGAAGCCAAAACACCAATTAAGGCCGAGATCGAACCAGCGCTGCGCCTCGGGCGAAGGGGTGGAGATCGTTCGCGAATGCGTGCCGAGATTGAAGCGGTCCATGGCTTGCGCCGATCCCTTCGTCTGTCACGAAGAAGACGCTGACATTTCTTCCAGTTCCGGAAGGGAATGCACGGCTTCCGCTTGCGCGAGATTTGTCTTGATTAATTCGTAATCGGCACGCTCGAACGGCAACACATCGCGCAGTCCGAACGCCCGGCGCGTCACCCCGGGAAGTCCGGCGACACCAGCCCGGACCGCATCGTGCAGCCGTCCGTCCCACCGGCCCTTCGCTGCAACGAACGGAAGCCCGGGCGTCGGTTCGGTCGTTCCGATCGATCTTAAACCCTCCGTGACGGAATCGAATTGCCGGCTCATGCGCCAGGTGACGGAATCAATCGCCGCAATGTCCGCGTGGCCTTTGGCCACCAGCCGCATCGAGGCGTCATGCGAGCCGGTGTGAATGGCGCGGCCGAAGAAACGCCCCGCCTTCGCGAACGGCGCGGCGGCGTGCATCATCGCGCCATAGCCTGATTGCGAATCCTTTCCGTTGAGGGCAAGGGTGCCGTCAAAGAACTCGGACAGTTGCTGGCGCTTGTCGGCAGCGGATATCACGAGGGTGCTGTGGTAGAATCCGGGGAGACAGCCTTCGACACCGTAGTCAGGCGTGCCGATGAGCTCGGTCCGATCCCAGAGCCTGGTGATGTAAGGCAGTCCGCAGGTCTGTCCCAGGATCAAGTCGGGATGCAACCACCCATCGATCCGCGGCGTAATGGTCGAGACCCGTTCGGGAGCCTCGATGCCGCTCCTTCGCAAGGAATCGCGAAGGCAGCTCCACAAGGTGCCGGCGTGTTCGTGCGCCCCGCGCACGGCATACATCGGGAAGAACGCGACCGCATTCATCGCCTGCTCCTGCGCATGGAAACGCCTATTTCAGGTGAAGCGGCGAGCGGCCCAACCCATTCTGCTCCTGCACCAGGCGCTGCAGCAGCGCGGCAAACATCGTCCGGTCGGGCTCGGCCAGGCTTGCAACGGTTCGTTCGTGGGCACGCGACGCACAGCCATCCGCCAGCTTCAGAAAGGCGATGCCCTCCGCGGTGAGGCCGATCAGGCGCCTGCGGCCGTGCGCCGGATTGACGCGCACCGTCACATAGCCACGTTCGAGAAGCCGGCGCACCACATCCGAGACGTTGGTCCGGTCCATTCCGACCTGCACGGCAAGCTCGCTCTGGTCGATTTCGCCGCGTTGATAGAGCACCGACAACGCGGTGAACTGGATCGTCGTGATGTCGAGATCGCCGACTTCCTGAACAAAGAGCGCCAGGTGAATCTGGTGCAGCCGGCGGATGAGAAAGCCGACCCGCTCCATCAGCGGCGAATCCGCGAACAGCGGTGCCGGGGATAGCGTCTTGGTCCGTGTTGCGGTGGCAGACAGGCTGATTTTCTTTGGCATGGCTCTGGGTGCTGGCGATGGGAGCGGGACAGACAATTTGAAGGGGCGACAGATGTGACGCGTTCATGGCGCAGCCTCTCCCGGCCGCGACAGGCCGCCGGTGACCGGGGCGCCCAGCCGCATCAGGATGGCGCGCTCGAGCAGGAGGACGGCGCCGTAGCACAGCAGGCCGATCAGAGATACCCATCCGAGCGCTGCGAACATCAGGTCGATCTGCAGGTTGGAGGAAGCGAACACGATGATATAGCCCAGCCCGCTCTGGACCGTGACGAACTCGCTGACGATCACGCCGGTGATCGCCAGCGTCATCCCGACTTTCAGTCCGCTCATGATCAACGGGACGGCGTAAGGCAGCCGAACCTGCCAGAATATCTGGGCAGGTGACGCCCGCACGGACCGGCACAGGTTCAAGACCAGCGGGTCGGCCGCGCGCAGCCCCGCCAGCGTCGCCAGCACGATCGGGAAGAACGCGATGAAGCTGGCGAACGACAGCCGCGAGAGCATATTGACGCCGAACCAGACCACAAAGAGCGGAGCCAGCGCGATCTTGGGCAAGAGCTGGAACATGACCAGGCTGGGAAAAACCGCAAGGCAGAAGCGGCGCCAATGCATCAGCAGCGCGCCCAGCAGGATACCCCCTGCCGAGGACAACACGAACGTCAGCAAGGTTGCGTAGGTCGTCGCCAAGATGTGCGGCAGCAGGATATTGAAACTGCCGACAGCGACCCTGGCGGCCTCGAAAGGCGAAGCAAGGCTGAGCGGACTGATCCAGCGATGGGTCACAGCGACTTGCCAGAGCAGCACAATGCAGCCGCAGTTGAGCAGCGGAAGAAGGATACGTTGAGCCTTGCTGGATCGCTTGAGCATGCTGCCTCACCCGAAGATGCGGCGGCGGACCATGATCTCGCCTGCCGCGACCAGGCCGTAGACCAGAAGACCGAACAGGCTCAGCACGACCAGCGCGGCCAGGATGTTGGCCGTCTGCGACAGCGCCGCGGCCTGCACGATATACCAGCCGATCCCGGCCCTCGCGCTGACGAATTCTCCCAGCACGACGCCAATGATGCAAAGCGTCGTGCTGACCTTTGCGCCCACGAAGAGTTGCGGCAGCGCCATCGGCAGCTTGACATAGACCAGCGTCTGCCAGCGATTGGCCCGGAGCGCGCTGCAGAGACGCACGGCGTCCGCGCTGGTCTCCTCGAACCCGGCACGAGCACCGGCCAATATTGGGAAGAAGCTGAGACAGACAGCAAAGCTGAGATGCGACAGGCTCCCCGGGCCACACCAGACGACGAACAGCGGCGCCAGCGCGATCTTTGGGACGATCTGAAGCACGACAAACAGCGGCGCGAACATGTCGTTGATCACGCGTGACAAAGTGAAGACGGTCGCGACCGCAACGCCGACCGCCAGCGAAATGATGAGAGCGACCACGACTTGCGAAACCGACAGCGCCGCGTGGTAACAGAGCGTGGACGCGTTGACGACAAGCGCCGTCAGCACGCGGCTCGGTGGAGGAAGCAGCACCTCCGGGACGGCCAGCGCACGCGCGAGGATTTCGAGCGCTGCAAGGCATAGCAGTATGAAGCCGACCGGCAGCGTCGCTCCGGCGGCAAAACGGCGCAGATCGTCGAACCGGCACCAAGCCGGCAAGACGCCTGCGGAGAGTGCATCAACCGACATGGCTGTCCTCGATCATGCCGCGCAGCCGGCCGCATAGCTGGTTGAATTCGACTCCCTCGGCCAATTCCGGGCTTCGCGGCCTGGAAAACGGCACGACGACGTCCTGCACGATGGTGGCCGGACGCCTGGTCATCACGAGGATGCGGTCGGACAACAGCACGGCCTCACGGATGCTGTGGGTGATGAAGAGCGCAGTGCGCGCCAGTTGCTGCTGCCACAGGTCGAGCAGCAGCCCGTTCATCTGGTCGCGGGTGATGGCGTCGAGCGCGCTGAACGGCTCGTCCATCAACAGAATGCTGGGATCGTTGACCAGCGCCCGACAGATCGACACCCGCTGGCGCATGCCGCCGGAGAGCTGGTGCGGACGATGTTCTTCGAAGGATTGCAGGCCGACGGAGCGCAGCAGCGCGTGCGCGCGCTGGCGCACCGGTTCGATCGGCACGCGGGCAATGCGCGCGGGAAACAGCACGTTCTCGATCACCGTCTTCCACGGCAACAGGGTCGGATCCTGGAACATAATGCCGACATCCTCGCGCGGGCCGGTCATCGGCCGTTCGGAGACCATCAGCAGGCCGTCGCTGATGTCTTCCAAGCCGGCGCATATCATCAAGAGCGTGCTCTTGCCGCAACCGCTCGGACCGAGGATCGAGACGAACTCGCCCTTCTCGATGCGGAAGTTGACGTCGTGCAGCGCCTCGACGGCCTTGCCCTCGGGGTCGTAGACTTTGCGCAGTCCGTCGCCACGGATGAACGACATGAATGTCGATGGCCCCCGGCCGGCTCTGGTTCAGGTCAAAAGCCTCGTGACATCAGAGAAGGAGGGCTGCAGGCTGCTCCATTCCGCGTCCGTCAGCCTCACGCCACCGGCGAATTTGTTGGAGACGACCTTGTCGAGGTCGGGTCGCTTGCCGTCGGGCGCGACGTATTTCATCACGAGATCCATCATCGTCCCGTACTCGGCCGGCGGCGCGTAGCCGATGCCGTTCTTCCTGGCGGCATCGTGCAGCACCGAGTAACGGAAGAAATCCAGTGCCAGCTTGGTTTGCTCGCGCGCACCCTTGGCAAGCTCCATCTCCGGGTTCGCCTTGAAGAAAATGTCGAGCGACTCGTCCGGCTTCAGCAGTACGATCTTGGTCGCCTCGTTCAAGCCTTCGGCGATGGCGCGGCAGAATTCCGGCTCCTTTTCGAGCAGGGCCTGCTGCGTGAACAGGGCATTGCCGAAGAGCGGCAGATTGAACTTGCTGAACAGGATAATCTTTGGCGAGAAGCCGTTGGCGATGTAACCCGGCACCACCGAGGGCGCAAAGGCGGAGATCGCCGATACCTGTTTTTCGATCAAGAGCCGCTGCCGGACATTGGGATCGACCTGCAGGATCTCGACCTTGCTCAGATCGACGCCGGCATTGGCCGCAAACGCCGGCAGAAACGGAAACTCGCCCGACTTGGTGCTGGCGCCGAACTTCTTGCCTTCGAGATCTTTCGGGGTCGCCACGCCGCTGTCGCTCATGGTGATGACGGCCATGAAGGCGTCGTAGGAGCAGCAGGAAATCTGCACGAGCGGCAGCCCGAGCGCTGCCTGCTGCAAACCGGCCGTAGCCGCCGAAAGCCCGAACTGGAACTGGCCATTTCCGATCGCCTGCGCTGCGCCAACGGAACCGGTGCCCTTGGCGATATCGACATTCAGGCCCGCCTTCGACCAGTAGCCGTTGGCCTTGGCGACAAAAGTGATGAGGTTCGGCCCTTCGGGCACCCAGGGCAATGTAAAGGTCACATTGCGCTGCTGTGCGATTGCCGGACTTGCCGGGCTTGCGAACCCGGCAGCAACGGCTCCCATCGCCGCCGTTCGCAGCACATGGCGTCGCGTCAGCCGCGGCGACCGCGCGCCGATCTTCCCCGTGTTCGTCATCTTATTCTCCGCCGTCGCGTGAATGCAAGTACACTGACGTTGAGCAAAAACCGGGCCAACGCAGTTCTGCATTTCGCGAACGATATCAATGACGACAAAACCCGATCGCCGCGCCGGCCCTGGCCGCGCGCTCCGCGGATGACTGAGAATTAGCCAGGCGACCCGGTAGCAAGGCCTGCGATACAGAGCTATTAGATTCGGCTTCGCGCGACGCGCGGATTGGCTTGCAGATGAGAAATTGGCCGGCGGCAGCAAATGACCAAGCGTGAAAGTCGAAAGCCGGCAAGGGTCGCGCTGTTCAGGCGCCCCGGCTTCCTGGTGCGGCGGCTGCATCAGATCTACGTCGCCATCTATTTCCAGAACTGCGAGCGCTTCGGCACGACGCCAGTTCAGTCAAGCGTGATGCAGGTTTTGCAGGCGCGGCCCGGAATGGACCAGATCGCGCTCGCGCGGGAAATTGGCATCGACCGCACCACGGCTTCGAGCGTGCTGTCTCGATTGGAAGCCCGCGGGATCGTCAAGCGCGAGGCGGACCCCCTCGACGGCCGAAACAAATGCGCCTTTCTCACACCGGCCGGACAGACCATGTTGCGGGACATGCAGGCTTCCATCGAAGCGGCGCATCGGGAACTGGTGAAGCCGCTCGCTCCCGCCGACCGCGAACATTTCCTTGAACAGTTGTTATGCCTCGTACAGGCCAATAATGATAAAGGCCGGTCTCCGTTGCGGAACCTCTAGGGCCGGGCGTCCCTCCTCGTGGGCTGTCGTCGGGTCGGCTAAAAATCAGGCGACATGCGCTTAAAAAATGCGCTTGCGCCGTGGGGCCCCTGAGATAGCTTTTCTCCTTCCAGTGAAAAATGAAGCCAGCGTCGACGGCGCTGTTCATTTGATGAATTGATCAGTGTACTGATCAATTTGGATGCGGCGAGGAGAACGAACATGCGACACGACGAGGCGCAGCAAGGATCGAGGGTTGCCTCTCCATCGGCCCGGTTTCACCCGGTAACCGTTTGTGTCCGTACCGCTGTCTTGCTGGTGTTGATCCTCGCTGCGACGGGATTGCTGGCGCGCGACGCCAGCGCCGAGGTCAGCGAGCTCCGGCTCGCGCGGCAATACGGCATCTCCCATCTCGCGATGGCGTTGATGGATCAGCTGCAACTGGTGCAGCACCAGGCGGAAAGAGCCGGCCTGAGGGACCTGAAGGTCACGTGGAGCCGGTTCAGCGATGGACCCGGCATGAACGAGGCTCTGCTTTCCGGAAATCTCGACATTGCCAATGGCGGTCTGACCGCCCTGATCGTGTTGTGGGACAAGAGCAAGGGCGCCTATGTCGGCCTGTCGGCGTTGAGCTCGATGCCCGCGGTCATGATGACCCGTGATCCCGCGATCGCGAGCGTCAAGGATTTCAAGGAGAGCGATCGCATAGCGCTGGTCTCGCGGGTTTCGATGCAGGCGATCATCCTGCGGATGCTGGTTGCGCAAGCCTACGGCAAGGACCAATTCGCCAAGCTCGATCATCTGACCGTACCGCTGCCGCATCCCGACGCGATGGGGGCGTTATTGTCGGGCAAGAGCGAAATCGACGCGCATTTCACCGCCGCGCCCTATTACCAGCAGGAGACCACGGCCGGCCTGCACCGTGCACTGAGCTCCTATGGCATTCTCGGCGGCCCGGCGACCTACAGCGTGGTCTGGACATCGAAGAAATTCATCGAGCAAAATCCGAAGACCACCCGGGTGGTGCTCGCGGCGATCGACGAAGCAACCGCCATCATCAAGAACGACCCCAAGCGTGCCGCCGAAGCCTATCTGAAGGCCGAAGACTCCTCCTTAAGCGCTGACGCCATCGAAGCCATGATCAAGGATCCCGAAAACGTCTTCACCATGACGCCGCAGAACGTCATGAAATTCGTCACCTTCATGACCGAAACCGGGACGGTGAAGTCGCCGGCAAACAGCTGGAAAGACCTGTTCACTTCGCTGATATCAGACAAGCCGGGCAGTTGATCGCAAACCGCCGATGACGGAACTGGCGCAAACCGATGCAGGCGGCGGATCTGACCTGCTGACGGTCGATAACGTCACGCTGCAATACAAGACGCCGCAGCATCTGGTGACCGCGACCTACAAGGTCGGCTTCACCGTTCAGGAGAGCGAGCGGTACGTGATCCTGGGGCCGTCGGGTTGCGGCAAGTCGACCCTGCTGAAGGCGGTCGGCGGCTTCATGGCCCCCGTGACCGGCGGCATCACGATCCGCGGCAGGGCGGTGAGCGCGCCCGGGCCCGATCGGATGATGGTGTTCCAGGAATTCGAGCAGCTGATGCCCTGGAAGACCGTGCTGCAGAATGTCGAATTCCCGATGCGGGCGACCAAAAAATTCGGCCGTGCCGAATCGCGGGCGCGGGCGATCGCGATGATCGACCGTGTCAGACTCGGCAAGTTTCGCGACGTCTACCCTCACATGCTCTCCGGCGGCATGAAGATGCGGGTTGCGCTGGCCCGCGCGATGGCGCTCGAACCCTCGATCCTGCTGATGGACGAGCCCTTTGCCGCTCTGGATGCGCTGACGCGGCGGGAGATGCAGCAGGAACTCCTGGGTCTCTGGGAGCAGTTCCGCTTCACCGTCCTGTTCGTCACGCATTCGATCGAGGAAGCAATCATCCTCGGCTCGCGCATCCTCGTATTGTCGCCGCACCCGGGCCGCGTCCGCGCCGAACTCGACGCAAGCCGATTCCGCTTCGACGAAGTCGATAGCCCCGAATTTAGCGCACTTTCCAAGCGGATTCACGGGCTCCTGTTCGAGGGCAAGTTGGAAGCCGGTTCGAGAGGCGCATGATGACGTCACCCGTTGACACGCAGGCACCGCAGGCGCGCCCGGAATTTGAGCGGGATCCGGTCGATGCCTCCGATATCGGCGACGTCGAGCGTCCCCTCTCCTTCAGCGAAAGGCTGACCGGCAACGACGCAGTCCGGCGCCTTGCAATCCTGCTGGTGCTCGGACTGATCTGGGAACTCTACGCGCGGTGGATCGACAATCCCCTGATCCTGCCGACGTTGGGATCGACGCTCACGACGTTCTTCCACGACCTCATGAGTGGCGTGTTGATCGATCGTATCGCGACCTCACTGCGCTCGCTGATGCTCGGCTACTTCGCCGGGCTGATTTTGGCTGGGCTGCTGACGACGGTCGCCGTCTCGACCAGGATCGGGTCCGACGTGCTGTCTACCTTGACGGCGATGTTCAATCCTGTTCCCGCCATCGCGCTGTTGCCGCTGGCGCTGATATGGTTCGGCCTCGGCGCGCCCTCGCTCGTATTCGTCATCGTTCATTCGGTACTGTGGGCGGTGGCGCTGAACACGCTGACCGGCTTTCGCAGCGTGCCGGAGACGCTGCGCATGAGCGGCCGGAACTACGGGCTGCACGGCATCCGATATGTCGCCTTGATCCTGATTCCCGCGGCGTTTCCCTCGATCCTGGCCGGTCTGAAGATCGGCTGGGCCTTCGCCTGGCGCACGCTGATCGCCGCAGAGCTGGTGTTTGGCGTGTCGTCGCGTTCCGGCGGCCTCGGCTGGTACATCTTTGAGGCGCGCTCCGAGCTTGAAACCGATCGCGTGTTTGCGGGGCTGCTCGCGGTCATCCTGTTCGGATTGATCGTGGAGGCCGTCATCTTCCGCTTCATCGAAAGGCAGACCGTGCAGCGCTGGGGTATGCAGCGCTAGCCGAGGCCAAGTCAGTCACAGAACAGCAATTCAAGGAAGGACGTGCGAGGATGCGAACGTTGATCAAGGCCAAATGGATCGTCGCGAACGACGGCCGCAGCCACACGCTGTTGAAGGACGGCGTCGTCGTCTACGAAGGCAAGCACATCCTTTATGTTGGAAACGCCTTTGACGGTTCCGTCGATCGGACCATCGATGCGGGCAACAAGCTGGTCTGCCCGGGTTTCATCGATACCCACGTTCACTCCGGTCATCGCGCTTCCCACCGGCTGATCAGCGACGCCGGGCGGCCGCTTTATTTCGGGCAGCCGTTCCTCGAAATCAGCGTACCCAAGGAAGGCCGCGTGGTCTCCGGCGATCCGCGCTACCTCAAGCCCGGCGACGCCACGCTCAACGCAGCGCTGGAGCTCAATGCGATGTTTACCGTGGTCGAGCTGCTTCGCAACGGCGTGACCACCTTCGTCGAATTCGGCAGCCAGGAGAGCGTTCAGCTGGCGCTGATGAAACAGATCGAACGGTTTGGCACCCGCGGCTACCTCGGCCCGGGCTATGATTCCGGACGCTGGGTCGGCGACAGGAACGGCGGTCTGAAACGCGTGCACGACCCGGAAGGCGGCCTCCGCAGCCTCGATACCGCGGTCGCGTTTGTCCGAAAATATGAAGGGGCCCTCGACGATCGCATTCGCGGCATCCTGGTGCCGCGCGAAGTGGAAACCTCGACCGTCGAGCTGCTCGAAAAGACGCTGGCGTTTGCCGACGAGCTGAAAGTGCCGATGGCGACCCATGCGGCCTACAGCGTCTTGGAATTCCACGACATCGTCCGCGAGCACCAGATGACGCCGATCGAGCTCCTGGACAAGATCGGCATGTTGCGCACGACCTTGAACATCGGGCACGGCAATTTCATCGCCGACAACAGCAACCTCAATTATTCCGGCGCCCGCGACCTCGAGCTGATGGGCACGCATCAATGCTCGATCTCCCACTGCCCGATCAATATCGCCCGTAGGGCACGCACCCTCGACAACTGGCAGCGCTATCGCGACGCCGGCATCAACATCTCGATTGGCAGCGACACCTATCCGCGGGACATGATCATGAACATGCGCACGGCGTCGCTGATGGGAAAGATCATGGGCCACGACTATTACAAGGCGCCGGCGGGGGAAGTATTCGACGCCGCGACGCTCGGCGGCGCACGCTCGCTGGGACGCAACGATCTCGGAAAGCTGGCCGCAGGCGCGCTAGCCGACATTCTGATCATCGATTTTGATGGCCGGCAGTCGCTGCGATACGGGCCGGTCAGGGATCCCATCAAGAGCCTGGTCGAGTGCGGCGTCGGCGACGATATCGATGCGGTGATCGTCAACGGCAAACTCTGTATGGAAAACGGCGTGATCCCGGGCCTCGATATCGACGATTTGCGCGATCAGGCGCAGCGCTCCGGCGAGCAGATCTGGTCAACCGTGCAGGATTGGGACCCGCGCGGCCGGACCGCCGAAGAAGCAAGCCCATGGTCGTTTCCACTCCATTCGTGCTAGAGGCGGACGATGACCAGCCATGATCCGAAAGATCCCCGCTTGAACTGGGGCGCATTGTCTCAAACCGAGCGCGATGCAGCTTATGACAACAACAAAGCCGTGGCCAACAGCCCCGCGCTGATCGCCGCCCGAAACGAGGCCTCGGCGAAGTTGCGCGCAGCCCGCCCCACCGCGCTGGACATTCCCTACGGAAATCGCGAGCGAACGAAGATCGATCTCTACCCGGCGCGCGACAAGTCGGCGCCCTGCCTGGTGTTCATCCATGGCGGCTACTGGCAGCGCAATTCGCGCGAGGTCTTCGCGATGCTGGTCGAAGGAATGGCCGAGCACGGATGGTCGGTCGCGATACCCGGCTATTCGCTGGCGCCGGAGGCCACCCTGACCGAGATCGTCCAGGAGATATCGCTCGCGCTGGACTGGCTGGCGGAGAACGGTCCGTCGCAAGGCATCGCCGGTCCCGTGGTCTTATCCGGATGGTCCGCCGGAGCGCATCTCACCGCGCTCGCGTTGGCTCATCCCGTGGTGACGGCCGGGCTTGCGGTGTCCGGCGTCTATGATCTGGCTCCGATACGCGACACCGGGCTGAACGTGGCGCTGAAGCTGACCGATCAAGAAGTCGCAAAACTGTCGCCGCTGCGGCTCCCGATCGTGCACAAGCCTCTCGACATAGCCTATGGTTCAGCCGAATTGCCGGCGCTGGTGCGGGACTCCCGGAACTTTCATGCCGCGCGCAAGGCCGCGGGCGCGCCCGGCGACCTCGTCGCCATCCACGGCGCAGACCATTTCACCATTCTGGAGCAACTGCGACGGTCGGACGGGATATTGGCGAAAATCGCGCTCTCGCTTGCGAAGCGCCGTTAAGGCGCGGCGCCATCGATTGCGGCAGCATCGATCCAGATCCGCCCATCCTTGATCCGCGTGGGATAGCGCCGCAGCGGCCGGCTCGGCCAGCCCGCGGAAATATGGCCGTCTCCCAGATCGAACGATGCGAAATGGCGGGGGCAGAACAGACGGCCCTCGGCCACGCGGCCGAGGCTCAGATCGGCGTGCTCATGGGGACAGGCCCGTTCGCAGGCCATGATGCGTTCGCCGTCGCGAACCAGCAGCAGGTCGACGGCCTCCACCCTCACACGGAGGATCGCCTGGTCAGCAAGCCGCTCCAGCGGCAAGACGTCGACCCACCTCGCTCGCCCGTCATGGTCGGTCGCGGCACAATCGGTCACGATCCGGGGGCGTCGCGGACCACCACGCGGATCGGAGTTGGATTGAAGTCGTTGCAGGGATTATTGACCTGGGGACAATTGGAGATCACGAACAGCACGGCCATGTCGGCGGTCACCTCGACATAGTTGCCCGGCGCCGAGGTACCGTCCACGACCGTGAATTTCCCCGACGGTTCGATCGGTACGTTCATGAAGAAATTCAGGTTGGAGACGATGTCGCGCTTGGTCAGCCCGTGCTTCGACAGTTCGAGAATGAAATTCTCACGACACGCGTGCTGATATCTCGTCGTTTCCCCGAAGCGCACCGCATTGCTTTCGCAGGCGCAGCAGCCCGCCGAGGTATCGTGTCGACCGCAGGTGTCGGCCGTGATGCGCGCCATCACCCGGCCCTTGTTGGAAATCAGATGCGTGCCAAGTTCGATATAGGCCGAACCCTGAACGCGCAACGTATCCTGCGCACTGTAACGCTCGGCCGGATCGTCGGCGCAATAAAGCAACGCATCGACGGCTTGCTGGCCCTCGCTGTCGATGATCCGCAACGTCTGCCCTCTCGCCAGCACGCGAGACCAGGGCCGTTCCGCCGGAATATCGCAGCTGTAGACCGCATCGGAGATTCCCGTATTGCTCATTCGAACTTCCTCCTCAGGTAAAGAGCCGATCGGTGAACGCGAACGCCCGCGCGGCTTCCGGCGCCGCCGTCCGGCAAAGATCGTCCGATTTAGCGGGCGGCACGCGGTGCTTGATCAGCGTGACCGATCCCGATGCCTCCGGTCGTGCCGGATCGAGCGGGTGCGGGCAATTCGACGCGACGACGACGAGATTCATCTCGGACCGCAGATCGACAAAGTCGCCCGGCCGCTTGCAGCCTTCGCGCCAGCAAAAGCGGCCCGAATCGTCCACCGATACCGGAGCGAAGAACGTGACGCAGGGGGGAATGTCTCTGACGCCGAGTCCGATCTTGGAAGCAGCCGCGACAAAGTTGTCGTGCGTGTTGCGCATATTCACGCCGAACGTGGCGCGGGTCGAGGTCGGCGTCGAGCCGCCCATCAGAAGATCGTGCGCCCCGCTGGTGTCCTCGATCAACGACAGCAACACACGCCCCATGTCCGAGAGGATGACGCGGCCCTTCGAGATGGCGGCGCTCCATTGCACCTTGACGGTGTCGGCGCAGTTGATCCGCTCGGAAGTATCTTCTTCGCGCCAGCCGATCAGCGAGATGCTGGACCGGCCGGTATCATCGACGAGCCGGAGCGCCTCGCCGCGGCGCAATCGGACCGTCGTATACCATCCGGGCGGCACTTGCTCCCGATGTATCACCGCATCCGTCGAAATCGGCGCGCCGTCGAGCGCGGTCGGCTCGGGTAAGCCCTTCGGCGTCAGCTCCTGTCCGGCCGCGCGCAGCTCCTCATAACGCCGCCGATTGGCCTCGGCGATTTCTTGCCTGCTCTGGGTCATGCTGTGCTCTCTCCGATCTATCCGTCCGTCACCGTGAAATGCGCCTCGACCGGCTTTCCTGCCTTGCCGTTGATCGGCAGGATATCCTGCGGGCAGGCGGAGAAGGCGATCACCAGATCCATCTCCGCGCGCAGGCGGACATAGCCGCCGGGCACTGGCCTCGGCGGCGCCGCGAAACCGAGCGAGCCGTCGGCATCCCAGGGAATGTTCATGAACAGGTTGAGCGGGCTCGGTACCTCGGGCGGCACGAGGCCGAGCTCCGCCATCCCGGCAAAGAGATTATCCGTGCAATTGTCGTGATGACCCTCGACGCCGAGGAATGCGTAGCGGTAGCGATCGCACGCCGCGATCAGCATGTCATGCACACCGCCCGAAGTGTCTTCGGTCAAGGTGAGGATCGGCCGGCGCATGTTGGTGCGCAGCACATCGCCCGGCTTTGGCACGAGGTGCAGGCTATGGGCGCGGGTATGCTCGTTCGACATGAACTCGCCGAGGTCGACACGGTTGAAGGCCCAGGTATCCACCACCTGCTCGCCGTGGGTATTGATGACCGTGACGATCCGTCCGGCCGAGACGAAAGCGGCCTTGCCGCGCCGAGCCGGAATTTCGACGGGAGTTTCCATCACGCCGCCCCTCACGGTCTGAAAGCGATCATGTCGATTTCGACAATGCCGCCGCGCGCGAGATCAGTGACGCCGGCCGTGGTCCGACCCGGCCGGCGATTGTCGTCGAAATAGGTCGAGAAGATCGCGTTCATGGCCGCGTAGTCGCGCTTGAAATCGGTGAGGTAGATGCGGACGAAGACGACATGGGCGAACGTCATTCCGCATCCCCCGAGCACGCGCGCCAGATTATCCATCACTTTGCGGGTCTGCGCCTCGATACCGGGAGGGATGGAAAGGGAGTCGTCGTCCGGATCGGTCGCGAGCTGCCCCGTCACAAAGACGAACGGCCCGGCTTCTACCGCATGGCTATAGGGTGCGACCGGCTTCGGCGCATTGGGCAAAAGGTGGAAAATCGGATCCATGGCCTCGCTCCTTGATTGTTATCTTCAGCGCCTGCCGCCGGCGGCGTGTCCCGCATAGCGCTGGATAAACTGGCGCGCGCGTTCGGTTTCGGGGTCGGAGAAGAATCGCTCCGGCGGTCCCGTCTCGACGACCCGTCCACGATCGAGGAACAGGATCCGCGTCGCGGCGTCGCGGGCAAATCCCATCTCATGGGTCACCACCACCATGGTCATGCCCTCGCGGGCGAGTTCCCGCATCACCACCAGCACCTCACCGACAAGCTCTGGATCGAGTGCGCTGGTGGGTTCGTCGAACAACAGGAGATCGGGGCGCATCGCGAGCGCTCGCGCGATGCCGACGCGCTGCTTCTGTCCGCCCGACAGTTTTGCCGGAAAGGCGTCGCGCTTGTCGTTGAGCCCGACCTTTGCCAGCAGCGCGAGGGCCTCGTCACGGACCTCGGCCTTGGGCCGCTTCTGCACCTGGACCGGTGCCTCCATCAGGTTTTGCAGCACAGTGAGGTGTGGCCACAATGCGAAATGCTGAAACACCATGCCAATGCGCGTCCTGATCCGCGACAGTTCGCGGTCGCTCATGACGATGCCGCCCCCGTTGACGCCGATCTCCTTGCCATTGAGGTAGATTTGGCCGGCGTCCGGGCGCTCGAGCCAGTTGATACAGCGCAACAGGGTTGATTTGCCCGAACCCGACGGACCGAGCACGCAAACGGTCTCGCCCTTCTCGACCTGGAAGCTGATGTCGAACAATACTTCGAGATCGCCGAAACGCTTCGATACGCCGGCCACATCGAGAACCTTGCCGCCGTCTGCCATCGTGGCTCCCTAGCGTCGCACTGCTGCCAGGCGATCGATCGAGCTTACGCCCGCCTCGATCACCAGGCACAGACCCCAATAGAGGAACACCGCCGTGATGAAGGCTGCGAACGGCACGTAATGCCGTGACTGGATCGAGCTTGCGGCATGCGTCAGTTCAGGCAGCGCGATGATGGTGAGAAACGCGCTGTCCTTGATGATCTGGATCATCTGGTTGCCGATCACGGGTCCGGCGGCAAGCAACAGCGGCGGCAGCACGATGCGGCGGAACAGCCCGATATTGGAAAAGCCGAAGGCAATGCCGGCCTCGATCGGCTCGCGCGGCTGCGCCGTCCAGGCGCCGCGCAGGATCTCGGCCATGTAGGCCGCATTATAGATCGTCAACGCCGCGAGGCCGGATGTCCAGTTGTCCAGCCGGACGCCGAACGAGGGAAACCCGTAATAGACGATATAGGCGAACAGCAGGAACGGGACGCAGCGCATGCCGTCAACGAAGCCGCGCGCGATTGCTGCGACCAGCCGCTGCTTCGACATCAACGCGGGCGTCAGGACAAAGCCGAGCAGCAGCGCCGCTGCGGCCGATAGCACCGACAGGATCGTGGTATTGCCCAATCCGCTGAGCAACAGGTCACGCTCACTCCATACAATGCCGAAATCGTGGATCATGCCGCCGCCTCGGCCATGATCTGGCGCCGCTCGATCCAGCGCTGCAGGGAGACCAGGACGAACACGATCGGCGCGTAGAGAGCCACCGCGATCAGGAAAGGCGGCAGCGGATCGTAAGTCTCGGCGCCGATCCGCACGGCTGCGCGCGTGATGTCGACGACGCCGACCACCGCGAGCACCGGCGTCACCTTGATGAGCATCGACATCTCGTTGACGAGACCCGGCAGACTGACCCGCGCGATCTGCGGCAGCACGATGCGGCGAAACCGCAAGCCGGCGCCCATGCCGACCGACTGCGCCGCCTCGTATTGATCCTTCGGGAAATTCATCAGTGACGCGCGCCAGACCTCGCAATTGAACGCCGCGGTATTCATGACCAGCGCGAGGATGGCTGCCGAGACCGGGCCGATCGCTATCCCGACATTGGGCAAGGCGAAAAACAGCAGCAGCAGCAGGGTGACGAGCGGTGTGGCGCGCAGCATGCTGACATAGACGGTGACGATCCGCGCAAGAACCGGCACGTCCGCCCAGCGCAACACCGCGAGCGCCAACCCGATCGGCATACCGATCAGGATGCCGGTCAACGACAGCGTCACTGTCACGACGGCACCCTGAAGGATGGCTAGCACATCGCCGCCACTCATGATCGATCATCCGGCCACTAGAACTCGGGCTCGAACGACACCGGCAGGTTGGGGAATGCTTCGCCGAACCACTTCTTCTGAAGCTCGGCAAACCTGCCATTCTCCTTCTCCTTGGCGATAAAGCCGTTCAGGAACTCCGACAGCTCGGTGTTGCCCTTGGCGACCGCCCAGGCCGGGAAGGATTTCCCGGACACGGCCTGTCCGAGTTCGAAGACAGCGGGCTTCTCGGCCACCAGCGTCTGCAGATTGATGATGGTGTTGACGACATAGTCGACCCGGCCGAGTGCCAGATCCTGATAGGCCTCGGGATAGGAGGTATATTCGACAACCTTGCCCATCTTTCCGCCCTCCTTCTCCAGCATCGCGCCAAGTTCGGGAAGCCGGGCCAGCAGCGCGCTGCCGGCCTGAACACCGACGACCTTGCCGTTCAGGTCCTTGATCGAGGAGATGCTCTTGTCGTCCTTGCGCTTGACGTAATAATGCGTCGCGTCGGCGATCGGGCTGGTGAAATCAAGCGACTGCTTGCGCTCCTTGGTGATGATCGCAGCCGTGATGGCGACGTCGTACTTGCCCGTGCTGACGCCGGCGAGGATGCCGGTCCAGGGCAGGATCTGCTGCTTGATCTCGAAGGGAGCGTATTTTCGCAAGTCTGCGATCAGCTCGTTATCGAAGCCGGTCGGCTGGCCGTCCTTCACGAATTCGAACGGACGGTAATCGTCTTCGGTCGCGACGATCAATCCGCGTTTCTTGATCTCTTCGAGGCTCGCGGCCTTGGTGCCGCCGGCGAGCAGTGGCATCGCAATCACCGCTACAATGAGGCTCAGCGCCGCGCGTTTGAATATCGGATTGCGGCGGACAAGCGAACAGGTCGTCATGATGAGTCTCCCTTTCGTTGGTGTATCAATCGAAGCTAAATCCGCGTGAGCGCAGATAGGGCGGGAACGCCGCGCCTTCAGCCTTGGCCGCCTGTCGCGCTTTGTCTTCCGACCAGCCGTAAAAGGCGGCTTCGCCGAACTCCACGTTCGAACGCTGTTGCTCCTTTGGGATCGCGTGCAGCGCATGCCGCCTTCGGTCGTAATCGTCGATGCCTGCACCAAGCGCGCTGTCGTCGTAACGATCGCTGTGCACCGTGACACCACGCGGCAGGCGCAGGCTCACATAGCCTTCGGCCTGCGAGTAACCGAGGCAAAGCCCGGCGACGGGAAAGACGAGCTCTGGCAGGCCGAGAATGGCGGCGACCTTGTCCACCTCGTTGCGAATGACGCTGATCGGACAAACTCCGAGCCCCACCGATTCCGCGCACAAAATCATGGTCTGCATGGCGAGGGCCGCATCGATGCTCGCGTTGAAGAAGCCTTCGAGCGTTCCGTTTTCGACCGGCCTGCCACGCATCTCGCCGATCCGTTGCAGCCGCCTGGGATCGCCAAGAAACACAAAGAAGACCGGCGCAATGGCGATCCAGGGCATGGCCGGAAACAACTCGCCGATGGCGACGCGCTTGTGCTGATCGCGCACGCGCAGGATCGAAGCCTGCTGGAAATCCGATTTTGCCGAGGCGCTGAGGGCGCAGGCGACGAGCAGGTCGAGCAGGTCCTCTGCGGGCATCTTGTTGCTATAGCGCCGCACGGTTTTTCGCGACAGAACGCGACGGATCAACTCGCTGTCCTCGGTGCCCTCACCGGAGGGACCGCCATCTCCAAAACGCCGCGCAATCGCGTCCGAACAGGCCGACATCAGTTGGACCTCCGGAACACGTAAAGCGCGTCATCGCTGATGATCGATTGGCTGAGGAGCGACGTCGTGGCAGCTGGTGCCTTAGGCCTCGATTTGAGCCAGTTCATCGCCAACTCCACGCTGGATTTAAAAACCCCTGGAATTGGCACCGACCCGAGCAGTGCCAATTCTGGCTACTGAGGTCTCCCGGGATTTTATCCCGCCGTGTCCCGCTCGGATTTCTCCCGCTCGGGCGGCAGCTCTTGGACCAGCCATCTCAGGCGATGCGGAACCCTAGCCACCAACTCAATGATGAACGTTGGAGCAAGGGACATGCCAGTTCAGCGCCGATGCGATCGGAGGCTTCGTATGCGCGGCTTCAGCGGCAATCGATCGCAATCATTCCGGCAACCGCGCGGTTATTCCGGGATAAACCGCTGCCGCCGCCCACATTGTGAAACGTTGAAATGCGAAGCGTACTTCGTAATGGCAGCTGCGCGGGCGGCCGAATTGTGTCATGCTGCTGTTTTAGAGGCAGGTTGCACAGATTATAGCCGCTCGGCGGCCTGACGGGGGCGGATCGATCGAGCGCGGTCGTCGCTGTGCCGGGAGCGCGCCGCCAAAATCTTCTGCATCATGGCAATGAAGCGTTTCTGATCGGCCTTGCTGAGGTCGGCCACGGTCTCAAGATGGGCCGTCCTCGCCGACTTCTCCATTTTGCGCAGCAGCGCAGCGCCGGCGCGGGTCAAGCTGCAAGTCTGCGATCGGCGATCGCGGTGCTCGATCGCGCGATCGACAAAGCGACGCGATTGCAGGCGTTTAAGCGCCCCGGTTGTCGTGGTGCGATCGAGCGCAATATCCGCTGCCAGCGTCGTCTGGTCGGCCGTTCCACGTTTCGCCAGGGCGGTGAGAAGGCTGTACTGCAGCGGCGTGATCTCGAAGGCCGCGCATTTTTCCTGGAACAGAGCGACGTGGATCTGGTGCAGCCGCCGTATCAGGTAACCTGGCCGCTGTTCGAGCGGCCAGGAGCTTTCGGTTTTCGGCGCGCGTCTTTCGGCCATCACATCGCTCCCCGGCACCTGCGGTGGAGTGCCGCCTTGCATGAATTTGAAGCTGTCTATGGCACGGATATTAGTGTAAGAAAATACGAAGTATGCTTCGCAATTGGCCGGCACGAGAATCGAATGTGCCGGCGACCAGGAGAGGAGATCGGCCATGTCAGTGAGCACCAGCTTCGACCTGCTTCTGCGCGGGGGGCGCGTTATCGATCCGGCTTCGGGGATCGACGGCCTGAAGGACGTCGCCATCCGCAATGGCAAGATCGCCGTCGTGCAGTCCGACATCCTGCCGACCAGCGCCCGCGAAGTCGTCGATGTCACCGGCAAGATCGTCCTGCCCGGCCTGATCGATACCCACGCCCATGTCTATCAATATGTCACGGGCCGCTTCGGCATGAATGCCGACATGGTCGGCGTTCAATCCGGCGTCACGACGCTGGTCGATCAGGGTGGGCCCTCCTGCATGACCTTGCCGGGTTTCCGGCATTTCGTTGCCGAGAAGGCGCAGTCCCGCACCTACGCCTTCCTCTCCGCCTATCTGGTAGGAGGCCTCGAAGGACATTATTATCCCAACCTCTACCAACCCGATTGCGTCGATATCGACGCCACCGTGAAGGCGGCGACTGCGAACCGCGATATCGTTCGCGGCATCAAGGCGCATGCCGAGATCGGCGGCTTTGCGCGCTGGGGCATCCGCGTCATCGAAATGGCCGCCGAGATCGGGCGCCGCGCCGATCTGCCGGTCTATGTGCATTTCGGACAGCTTTGGGGCTTGCCGGAAAGCGGCGCCAATGGCGAAGACGTCGATACCATTCTGGAGCGGGTCGTTCCCCTGCTCCGCTCAGGCGACATCCTCGCACATCCCTTCACACGGCATCCCGGCGGCTTCGTCAATCGCGAAGGCGACGTGCATCCGGTGATCCAGGCCGCACTCGATCGCGGACTGCGGGTCGATGTCGGCCATGGCAGCCACTTCTCTTACCGCCTCGCGCGCAAGGCGATTGCCTCCGGCATCGTTCCGACCACGCTCGGCGCCGACATCCACGGCTACAACACGCACGTACCTGCGCCGGCCGGCACGCCGGAAGAGCACGCCGACGACGAAAATCACCCCTTCGCAGGCCAGGCGAAATTCAGCCTGGTGCAGGCGATGAGCTCGATGATGGCGCTCGGCTTCACGCTGGAGCAGGTGGTGCCGATGGTGACGTCGCGTCCGGCCGAAATGCTCGGCCTTTCGGATCGCATCGGCGCACTGCGGCCCGGCATGGACGCTGACGTCAGCGTGCTCGCCGAGAAACCCGGCCGCTATGTCCTGCGTGACAACGAGAAGAATGAAGTGGTTGCCGAACGGCTGTTGCAGCCGGTGTTCTGCCTGCGCGCCGGCATACGCCACGATGCGGTTGCTTCCATTCTGCCCCAAGCCGTGGCGGCCTGACCGCTGGTCGCGGTCCAAGCGGAGACGGCAGGGCGAATGTCCGACGTCGAGCGCGCCTTTCCTTCAACCGCGGCGGCTGGCGCTGGCCAGGGCGTCGGCGCACGAATGCCACGCAAAGAGGACGACCGGTTCTTGCGTGGGCGCGGCCAATACGTGGCCGACATCAGGCTGCCGGGCCTGATGGATGTCGCTTTCGTTCGCAGCCCTCTGGCGCATGCCCGCATCGAGGCCATTCATGTGCCGGAGCGCTATCGCGACGTCGTTTTTACAGCGAGCGACCTCACCGGGATCAAACCGATCCGCGCCGTATCAGGGCTCCCTGGATTCAAGATCTCGGAGCAGCCGGTGCTCGCGACCGGGAAAGTGCGGCACGTCGGCGAGCTCGTTGCCATGTGCGTGGCGCCGACACGAGCCGAGGCCGAAGATATTGCGGCGTCCGTCATCCTCGACCTCGAACCGCTTCCGGCGGTTCACGACATGCGAAAGGCGCGCGACGCCGAAACCGCGCTGGTCCACGAACATTGGGGCGACAATGTCTTTCTCGAGAGCGTGTTCGAGGTTGACATCACGCCCGCGCTCGATGCTCCCATCAAGGTCACGCGCGAAATTTCGACCGCGCGCCAGTGCATGTCGCCGCTCGAAGGGCGCGGCGTGGTCGCCAGCTTCGATCACCGGCTCGATCAGCTCACGCTCTATACCGGGGCGCAGATGCCGCACATCGTGCGCAACGGCCTGTCGGATTGTCTCGACATCGAGCAGGGTCGCATTCGTATCGTTTCGCCGGACATCGGCGGCGGATTTGGCCACAAGGGGATCTTGCTGCCCGAGGAGGTTTGCCTTTCCTGGCTTGCAATGCAAAAAGGTCTCACCGTCCGCTGGATCGAAGACCGGCGCGAGCATCTGAGCGCGAGCGCGAATTGCCGGGAGCATCACTACAACATCACCGTCTATGCCGATCGCGACGGCGGTCTCCGCGGCATCGATTGCGAGGCGATCGTCGATTCCGGCGCCTACTCTTCCTATCCCTTCTCTGCCTGCCTCGAAGCGGCACAGGTCGCGAGCATCCTGCCGGGCCCCTACCGCATGCCGGCCTATCGCTGCCGGACTTTTTCGGTGGCAACCAACAAATGTCCGATCCTGCCCTATCGCGGCGTGGCGCGGACCGGCGTCTGCTTCGCGCTGGAGATCATGCTCGATGCCGTGGCCGTGGCCGCGGGGATCGAGCCCGGCGAAGTCCGGCTGCGCAATCTGGTCCGGTCGGAGGAAATGCCGTTCGACAATATCACGAAGAAGCATTTCGACAGCGGCGATTATCCGGAAGCCATGCGGCGCGCCATTGCGACGATCGACGTTGCCTCGGTGCGGCAGCGCCAGCACGCCAAACAGCCCGATGGCCGGCTGATCGGCGTCGGGCTCTCCGTCTATTGCGAGCAGGCCGCGCACGGCACCTCCGTCTATGCCGCTTGGGGAATTCCGATGGTGCCCGGTCACGAGCAGGCCACCGCACGGATGACGCCGGACGGCGGGCTCGAGCTGCGGGTCGGCGTGCATTCACACGGCCAGGGCCTCGAGACGACACTGGCGCAGGTCGCGCACGAAATTCTCGGCATCGATACGGCCAAGGTGCGCGTCGTGCATGGCGATACCGCGCTGACGCCCTACTCGACCGGCACTTGGGGCTCGCGCTCGATGGTGATGGCCGGCGGCGCGGTGGGGACGGCCTGCGAAGCGATCGCCGAGCGAGCGAAACGCATCGGCGCAAAACTCCTGCAGCTTGATCCGGCGTCGGTGTCCTTGCGCGACGGCCGCGTCTGCGGGCCGAACAGCAGCATCGGCCTTTCCGAGATCGCGCATACCTGGTACCGCCGGCCGCAGGATTTGCCGCCCGACGTCGACCCCGCAGGGCTGGAATCGACCAGCGGCTACAAGCCGCTGCGCGACAGCGGCACGTTTAGTTATGCCGCGCATGCTGTCACCGTTGCCGTCGATCCCGATCTCGGTGAGGTCGAACTTCTCGACTACGTCATCGTCGAAGACGGCGGCGTGCTGGTCAATCCGATGATTGTCGATGGTCAGATCTATGGCGGACTGGCGCAAGGCATCGGCACCGCGCTCTACGAGGAAATGCCGTTCGATACGGCCGGGCAACCGCTCGCCACGACGCTTGCGGACTACCTGCTTCCTGGACCGACGGAAGTACCCGAGCCGCGCCTTGATCACATGGAAACGCGCTCGCCCTATACGATGTTCGGCGTCAAGGGCATCGGCGAAGGCGGCGCCATCGCGCCGCCGGCAGCGATCGCCAACGCCGTGAATGACGCGTTGCGGCCGCTCGGCGTCGAACTCCTGCACTCGCCGATTTCGCCACGCCGGATCGTGGAGGCCGTTCTGGCGGCCCACAAGGCGAAAGGGGCGGCCGCATGAAAGCTGCGCCTTTCGCCTATGAACGCCCCTCGGACCTGAAGGTCGCGATCGTGTTGATGGCCGAGGCAAAGGACACGGCCAAGATCATCGCGGGCGGACAGTCGCTCGGACCGATGCTGAATCTGCGCCTGATGCAGCCGGATCTGATCGTCGATATCGCGGGGCTTGCCGAACTGAAGCAGGTAGAACGCAGCGGCGACGAGCTCGTGATCGGTGCCTGCGTCACCCATGGCGATATCGAGGATGGGCGTATCCCCGATGTCACGCGCGGTGCCATGCAACGGGTGGCCAGTGCCATTGCCTACCGCGCGGTACGCAACCGCGGCACGATCGGCGGATCGCTCAGTCACGCCGATCCGGCCGCAGACTGGGTTTCGGCCCTGCCGGCGCTCGGCGCGAAGGTGAGGCTGCGCAGCACGAGCGGCGTTCGTGACCTTGCGATCGAGGATTTCATCACCGGCGCGCTGGAGTCGGCGCTCCAGGCGGGCGAGATCGTCGAGGCGGTTCGCGTGCCGGTCATGAAGTCATCGGCCTGCTGGGGTTACGTAAAATCCTGCCGCAAGCCCGGCGAATTCGCCCACGCGATTGCCGCCGTGCTGATCGATCCGGAAGCTGCCGAAGCACGCATCGTGATCGGTGCCATCGAGACGGCCCCGATCGTCCTGCGCGACGCGTCGCAGCTGTTCGGCGGGCATGTCACCGGCAATTTCAGGCAGCAATTCGATGCGCGCGTGGCTGACGCACTCCTTGTCAGGGCCGGCGTTGCAAACGCCGCCGACCGGCATATCCATGTGGCGGTGCTGCGCCGGGCGATCGACGAGGCGGCCGCGTGACCACGATCGGGCTCACGGTCAACGCGCGGGCGGTGAAGGCGTCGGTCGAGCCGCGCACCCATCTCGCCGACTTCCTGCGCGATCACCTCAACCTGACCGGCACCCATCTCGGTTGCGAGCATGGTGTGTGCGGAGCATGCACGCTGCTGCTCGACGACATGCCGGCGCGGTCCTGCATCACCTTTGCTGCCGCCTGCGACGGCGCGCGAGTCACCACGATCGAGGGCCTGGATGACGACGAGATCGCAACCGAGCTTCGCGCCGCTTTCACCCGCGAGCATGCCTTGCAATGCGGTTATTGCACGCCGGGGATGCTGATCTCGGCGCGCGATCTGGTGCTGCGCCTCGATACCGCCGATGAGCGGGCCGTTCGCATCGGACTGAGCGGCAATCTGTGCCGCTGTACCGGCTACGTCGGGATCGTGCGAGCGGTGCGCTCGGTCATCGAAGAGAGGCGCAAGCATGGCGTCTTGCCGATTCCGGGCGCGGGACGCGAGCAGCTTGGGCCGGTGGGATCGGGTGACGGCGCGAGCACCGGCGCAGGAGAGGTCGCGCTCCCACCGGCGAAGGTCGACGCTGGAAATCAGGAGCAATTCAAGAATAGCGGCGCAACGGACATACCGGACTTCGTGCCCGACAATACCTTTGAAAATCATTTCACCGTTGCCGCTCCGCCCGACAAGGTGTTCGAGATGTTCGGCGACATCAGGCGCGTCGCGGCCTGTCTTCCCGGGGCTTCGCTCACGGGCCAGCCGACCCCAGAACGGGTCGAAGGCGTGATCCGCGTCAAACTTGGTCCGATAGCAGCAAATTTTCGTGGCGTCGCGCGTATCGATCGTGACCGCGCGAACAGGTCGGGCCGGATCGTCGGAACCGGAAGCGACCAGCGGAGCCGCTCGTCCACGCAAGGCGAAATCCGCTATCGCCTGGTGCCGCTCGAACAGGGCATCGCGACAGGTGTCGAGCTTTCGATCGGCTACAGCCTGCGGGGTATGCTGGCTCAGATCGCGCGCGAAGGACTGGTGCGCGATCTTGCGGCACGTCTGACCGCAGACTTCGCAGGCAATCTTGATCGGCAGCTTTCGGGTGCCGCGGAAAGCGGACCGGCGGAGCAAGCAAAAGCAATCAACGGTGTTACGCTGATATTCGACCTTTTGCGCACGCGCGTGCGGCAGATCGTTCGAATGGTTTGGGGCCGATAACTGAGGCCAACTTCGCGCGGTACCCAAAAGTTAATTCGCACTATGAGCGCGCATACCGCACCAGTTTCGCACCTCTCATCAAAACGCGACGAACGCGATCGAATGCAAACAAAATCGCAGGAAAATCAACAAAGCTGAGCCGTATCCTCCCGCTCATAACGGTCTGGTTGCAGGTTCGCCTATTGTCACGTCGCCAGAACCGATGGCCAAGGCCGCGCGTGAGATGGAACCCGAGCGGATTGTTCCACTTGCTCCGACATCGGGAACGCGTTCCATAGTGTCGGTAATCAGGAAGGCTCCGAGACGACGCGCCGATGCCGCTGGAATCGGCTCAGCGAAAAAGAGCCAGGCGTGGGCATCGTTTCCGGATCGGGACCGCTCAATGGCAACAGATATTCCATGACGCACGCAGGCGTCTCTAAAAGCAAAGGCATCTCTTTGCCATTCCCCTTCGTCGAAATCCGCGGCCAGAAACGAACAGGTATTATCCGAAAGCATCGGATAGACACCCATAACGAACGGAGCGCCATTCGCGTCGGTCCCGCGTAGATGACGTTCGATTGACATGTCGTCGACGGCCAGGAATGCCTGATTTGGACATGCCGAACATTTGACTTTCGGTTTTTCGCAAATCCCGCGCCGCCATTCATTCGCACAGGCAGGTGCGTAGCCGCTGCGCCCCGACGTGCGATTTTCCCAACGGATGGGAAAGACATCTGAGCGGCCGCGGAAAAGCCGGCGAAACAGCGCAATTTTTTGCTCGATTGTCGAATTCCGGTCGATTGGATTCCCGGCCTTTGCTGAAGGCACCACCTTGATAGCCGCGGCCCCCTCACTTTGCCCCGATCGCAGAGTGTTGATCTCGGCTACGATCTCCGCGCGCTCTCGCTCCAGCTCCGTGAGCCGCGCCACGAGTTCAGTAATTCTGGCGTCTGTTTGCTTCATCTTGAAGATTGTCGCGCGACAATGTTCATTCTCTCGACAGCAATCGTGAATCTAGCGATTTAACTCACAGATCGCCAACCGTCGTTAGTCGGCCAGGCGCCACAGGTGGAAAGGAGTTGCCACCGCATACAAAATTTTGTATAGTCGGCCTTAATGATGGAACCCAAGCCCGTCGAGTTCCGAGGCAGCGCACTGGAGGATTTGCGCGCGTTTCCGGAGAAGGCCCGGCGTGAGGCGGGGTATCAGCTAGACCAAATCCAGCACGGGCGCGAACCGGACGACTGGAAGCCCATGAATACGGTTGGCCGAGGGGTGCGGGAAATTCGGATTCGGGATGCCGCGGGAGTGTTCAGGGTGTTGTACGTGGCGAAATTCGACGACGCCGTCTATGTGCTGCACTGTTTCCAGAAAAAGACCCAGAAGACCAGCAAAGCGGATCTGCATCTGGCCACGCAGCGTTACCAAGATTTGTTAAAGGAGTTAGGTCAATGAGCAAGAAACTCTTCGCCAATGTGTGGGATGCAATTGAGGATACACCTGCGCAGGCTGAGAACATGAAGCTCCGCTCCGCGTTGATGATGGCTTTAAAGGATCACATCGCCCGGACAGGGCTAAGCCAATCGGAGGCCGCAAAGCTACTTGGTGTTACCCAGCCGCGTATCTCTGATCTCATGCGTGGCAAGATCGAACTGTTTGGTCTCGATACCTTGGTCAACATGATCGGAGCTGCCGGCTTGCATGTTGAAATGCGCATCTCGGACGCAGCCTGATCAAAAACCAATAGCCTCCAGAGGCAGCGTTTCTCACGCAGCATTCTTTTTTGACATCGCAGTCGTCAAATGCGCCGTGACAGCATCTGCGATCAACATCTGGGTTGTCACACTTGGAACGGTCTGCCTCTCTTTCACTGCTGCGTCCCAAGCTTCGATAAAATCGAAGCTGTCCATCTCACGTAGCAGTCGTGCCGCGCACGATGACGAAGCTGCGTTTCTCTACCGACGCGCGGAGGCTTTCGTTCGCTGCCGCTTTCTGAGCGCCGCACGCACCATCGGGATCGAAGAAGACACCGATCGGATTGGCCACGAACTCCCGTGAGGAAAGCGGCTTTCCACCCTAAGCTCCCCTGCCATCCCGTTTGCCGATCACGCAGCGCCATGCCGCCAGGCGCTCGGCCGGATGCTGCTTCATCCACTCGGCGAGCTGCGGCGCGCCCATCAGGCAGGACTGCATCGACACGTCAGCGAAGTCCGAGGTGGTGACGGTCTGCTCGTGGCAATTTGCCGGAGAGGAGAGACTGCAGAGCACGGCGATGATCTTGATCACGACAGGCGAACCCCTTCGCCGGGATGAGCATTGGCGCCGCTAACCGTATGATCTACTGCCTTGTTCTGCTTCTCGCTGACTGGATCAGCCGGCGGGAAGATGCTGTCATATATCGCGCGGGCCTCTCGAATTGAGCGGGCTCGCTCGCGCTCAGACTTTGGGACAAATCGAATAAGTTCGCCCATATTCGCTCCAAACATTGGCTAGAGAAGGAGTCCGCAGTCAAAGAACGTGTCGACTCATCATATGATGACAATCATTCTATACTGACATAGGATACCAGCCCCAACTTTGAAGCTCTGCAGGCGGTAACGAAGGATAAAAAGCCCGTGACCGGGCCCGCGCCGGGCCTCCCGTCGTCGCTAGGCATTTATTCCGCAGGTTGTGATCTGCCCATCAGATCATGTACGCCACTCGCCTTCAGCGTGAGCGGCCGATCGAGCGGATGCTTTGGCCGCATCAACATGCGAGGCTTTCTCAGCTCGCCGCTGGTAGTCGTCGGCAAGGGCCTTAAGCTGACCCGCAATCGCTCGGTCGGTCATGGTTTGGGCAGCGCGGACCAAAGTCTGTGCTGTTTTTAAGTATTCCTTGCCTCGTTGCGAGATCTGAAAAGTCATAGTGCCCTCGCGCGGTTCTGTGGCGCCTGGTCCAAGGCGATTTGGAGCCAGGGCAGCCAAATGCAGTCACTTGCGCGGCGAGCCCTGAAGCGATCGACGCACTTCTTGGAACAAAGCGGGGTTCGCCACGAGTAGTACCGGACGAGACCAAACTTGCCATCACAAACTGCGCATCGCGCGGCTCTGCCAGATCTATGACTTTCGGAGCAGCTGGGCATTGTAGTCTCCTTTTGGTATTATCGTCGCTATTCGTCGATCATCCTTTTTTCAGCGTCGCACTTCATCAGCCTGTGCGCCTTTCCGACGCCTGAAGCCTAAGACGATCAAGATCAGCGACTCAATTGAACGTAGGTAAACGCCGGGCATCTGAAAGGGTCACGGAACGATACGAAGGTTTATGGCGCTCGCCCTCAAAGCCGACCACTTCCGCAATAGGTCAGACCCGGCTGTGCCCGATCGGGCGCGAGGCGAAATCAGCGCCAGCCCGGCTGCCTGATTTGGTTGGACTAGCACCGAAACTCAAGACAGCTTCACTTTATCGAGAAATGGTTTCCAGGAGAGTGCCTCACTGTTGGCCTTGTCAAAATGTCCATCCTCTAAAAGCTTACCGACACATCTGAAGTATTCACAAAGGAATGACGCATCCGGCAATTGGTACACGTGCTCATTCGGTACCCACAAATCAAATTTCTTGGCGGAGATAAATGCAGACAAGATTGCAGGCTTAAGATCGCGCACATTGTCTGGCCACCCTGACGACGCGGTCCGAACTTTGATGTTATCTGAAAGACTACGAAATTTAGTTCCGATGCTTTGGAGCTCGTAAGCTCTTTTTTCGTCCGACTTCCGGTTCAACCATTCTAATGAAACGCCAATTACGATTCCGGTCAAAAAGACCAATGCAAATTTAAACCAGCGTTGCTGGCCCAGTGCGAGCAGGTTGTTAAAAGCGGTCGTGACCGTAGCGTTAGGAAAAGCCGTCGTGGCGATACCGCTAGGATCAGAGAAGACGTTTTCCTCCAACCATTGTTCGAGGATAGGCGTGATCAGGGGGATCAGCAGAAGACCCCAAATCCCAAACAGAAACCGTTTAAGCCACTTGGACATGGAGCCTTATTGGTTAGCACACTGCGCCCGGCACCCAATGGTCCCAGAAGCCGACCGTTAGTTTGCCGGCCGCATATGAGCCGCGGACATGAGGCATTGCGACCAGGGCCGTGGAGGCGGCGGTGGTAGCGAGAAGACGCCGTGGTGTGAGTTTGCTCGTGCGCATGGTGTGCCCTCCCCTCTGCGTCGGAAGCTCGAACGCGACATTGTTATTGTCCGCTCATCGACGATACGCTCAAAACCCCAAGCGCATTCGGCATCCGTCGGGCTAAAGCTTAGGCCAAGTCCAGCGGCTTTGTTAGTAACAATCCATGCTGCGACGCCGGAAACGCAACGCGTTGGCGAAGGTGGCCATGTCCGGATGTGTGCAGGTTTCTCGGATGCCGGCGGGGTGGTGTCAACCACGTGCACGGTGGCCGGCGTCCGAGAAGCGCCAAGGCACGAAGTCGCGGGAGGTGGTCGTAGGTGGTGCAGCAGGCGCTATGG
>Ga0185299_10001457_pt1 | contig 45494 bp, 44 predicted proteins | sample PaiPotPPA55metaG_FD_128002 | JGI IMG/M metagenome (GOLD analysis project Ga0185299, IMG submission 128002) | Iron sulfur acid spring bacterial and archeal communities from Banff, Canada, to study Microbial Dark Matter (Phase II) - Paint Pots PPA... ... | reverse complement strand
CCGACGTACCATCTTTGTGCTAGGCTTCTTCATTGCCGGTCTCCTTATCTCGTGCGCCTCGAGCGCGCCGATAGCTTGGGAGCTTAATGCATCCCGCCGGAGACCGGCCTTCTCATCCCATCTGTTAACTAGCAAAAGTACCAATAGACGGGGGAATTTGTACCTGCGACATTACTGGTTATCCTGCGGTGCCAGTGTTACTGCGAGCTGAATGCGAAGGTTTCACGGGAGTAACTAATTCAATGAACTATAGGGACTGCCGATCAGTGTGGAAAGACAAACCGGGGCAACGCTGGAACTCCATCAACTGGGGTCAATCCCCGGCTCGCTGTATTTTTTCGTGCTTTCGACAACCTAAGGACAGCCCATGAAAAAACCGCGCATTTTGCTTGCAGACGATCACGTTCTTCTTGCCGAGGCGCTCAAAAGCATGCTGAGCGCCGTTTACGATGTAGTTGGCACAGTGAGTGACGGTAGGTCTTTGCTGGACGCGGCTGAGACCTTGGAGCCCGATTTGATTGTCGTCGATATAGGCATGCCCCAGCTCAACGGACTGGACGCGACGAGGAAGATTAAGCGGCTTTTACCCAAGGTCAAAGTTATCATCCTCACAATGAATGAGGAGAGCGGTCTTGTTGCTGAAGCCTTCCGAGCCGGCGCCACGGGCTACCTGCTGAAATATTCCGCTCCCCAGGAGCTACTTGAGGCAATTGAGGAGGTCCTCAAAGGAGCATCTTACCTCTCACCACGAATCACTCGGGGAGCTGTTGCCGCCATGCTCCGAAGCGGCACTGCCCATCCGGCAGAAACTCATGAACTCACTCTGCGTCAGCGCGAGGTAATCCAGCTCTTAGCCGAGGGCCGCTCGATGAAGGAAATCGCCGATGTCCTTACGATCAGCCTCCGAACGGTGGCTGCCCACAAGTACCGCGTTATGGAGTTACTGGAGATTACAACCAATGCAGAGCTATACCGTTACGCCGTGAAGCATCAAATCGTCACCGCGTAAAACGATACCTTAGAAAAGCATCCTTAGATATTCTTCCCCGTTTAGTTATTTCTACCAATAGCCAAGGCCCGCTCCACCTTTTATCCTCTTGACTAACAAGCCATGGCTTGCACAGATGGATCTAACGATGGAAATCAGTCGGCCAGTAATGGAGAATGAGAAATGGCCTACTCGAATACTGGTCGTCGACGATCATTTGGCCGTCCTTGAGTCGCTCGTTCCGACGCTTGAATCACAATTCACGGTCGTGGGAACAGCCTCTGATGGCAGGGCTGCGGTAGAAGCCGAGGAAAAGCTCCATCCGGACGTTGTGGTTCTTGACATCTCAATGCCGGGGATAAACGGAATCGACGCTGCCAAGATAATACGGAGGAGCGGGTCGAAAACTCTTATCGTCTTTCTCACGTTTTATGAGGATACCGACATCCTTGCGGCGGCAGAGCGCGCAGGTGGGTTGGGTTACGTCTTGAAGACTCGCTTGGAAACAGACTTGGTACTTGCCATTAAGGAAGCGCTGGAAGGTCGCGCCTTCGTTTCACCATTCTCGAAATGGTGAGCCTGCACTATGCACTCGATCTCGAGCAACTGGTAAGGGCGTTATACGGAGGCTTATCTTAAAAAATAGGGCGCTGTGGATGGCTCGCACTGGTTGTGATCACGGAATCATCCCGCATTCGAACATTTTGTTTGCGATCGGAGCGGCTACTTTGTTCAGGAACTGTTGGCGCATCTTTGGATCGCCCTTTAGAAGACCCACAACCTTCTGCTTCGTCGTGGCTTGCTGGGGATCTGGTGGTTCCTGCAGGTCGGCGCAGGTGGAGTTCTGATACTTGTCGATTACCTTCTGGGCGACCTTATCCATGATGGGATATTCGCTCGGTTGGGTGCTGGCGGAAGGAACGGCAATTGCCAGCATAAACAGTAAAAGGAGTGCGATTACAGAATAGCCCCTCATGATTGTTTTCCTCCCCTCGTGGCGAACTGTAGCGAAGTATCCCATGAGCGAGTTCCAAGAGGAACTGTTAAAACTGCCGGGAAAGATCAAAAAAACACGCAAAGGTTTTGGTGCGCTCTCGGTGAATCGGTGTAGTTTTTGGCAAGACCTTGCTCGTGAATCGACCGGTGTGGCGAGCTGTCGCTTGGTGCTTTTGTCAGCTGTCTCCCCTTTTGCCGGCATGCGGCGTCCAGAGCAAAGGCGCATGCCGCGGGGATTGACGGGAATTAGTAGTTTTTCTGGCTCCATTCGCTAGTTCTCCTAGTTCCATTAGAGGCAGAAGTCAATGTAAAAAGGCACCCTGGATCCTCTGGGATCTAATCAGTCGCGAACTACCGAAACCAAGAACGTTTGCCCGATGAGGAGTGATGTGTGAACAGACTCAAGCGAACGCGGCGCTTCGTGGCCCTGCTTTGTTGCTTCACACTCCTTTACGGGTGCAGCCCAAAGAACGAGAAGCAAACAGCAGAGCAACGGGTCTCCACGCCAACCGGAGACTGGCCGCGGGAGATAACGAAGGAGGGCAATCGTCTCGCTTACTATCAGCCGCAAGTCGACGCTTGGACCGACCACCGTCGTCTCGATGGCCGCGTAGCTGTCCTCCTCACCCCAAATGGTGGCCAGAGCGTTGCAGGAATGATCACTCTGCAAGCTCAGACAGACACTGATTTCGATGACCGCACCGTCGCAATTCACGATATCCGTGTGACCACAACACTCTTCCCGTCATTGGACAATGCTACACAGCAGAAAATGCGCTCCATCGTTGAAGGCCTTTTTCCGAAGGACGCAGTTCTTATTTCCCTCGATCGGATGCTCGCCGCCGCAGAGGATGAGGAAGCACCTGGTCAAAAGACAGGACTAAGGACTGACCCGCCCAAAATTTTCGTGAGCACAGAGTCTGCAATCTTGCTGCTCGTAGACGGCGATCCCATCCGTGCCCCGATTCCGGAGACGTCGGTGGAAGTGATCGTCAACGCGAATTGGGACCTGTTTTTCGATAAAGCGCGCCAGCAATACTATCTTTCACAGGCGCCGCTGTGGCTACAGGCCCCCACATTCCACGGGCCTTGGGCCATCGCCAAAAGTCTGCCACCCGATATGGCGAAGTTGCCTGACGATTGGACCGACGTAAAGAGAACGATTCCATCCAACCCACCGGCGAACGGTAAGGCTCCTAAAGTCTTCTACAGCAACACTGCAGCCGAATTGATTGCCTTTGACGGCACACCTCAGTGGAAAGCGATCCAAGGTACGAACCTGGCATACGCTGCCAATACCGACAGCGATTTCTTTATCGATTACAGCACCAACCGTCTTTACTATTTGACCTCCGGCCGATGGTTCACCGCTCTCCAAAGAACCGGACCTTGGTCGTTCGCCAGCGATAAGCTCCCTCCCGACTTCGCCAAAATACCCGCTGATAGTCCGGCAGCCGATATTCTGCCCAGTGTACCGGGCACTGACGAGGCGCGGGAAGCCGTGATGATGGCTCAGATTCCTACGCTGGCAACGGTCAACAGAACCGAAGCCGCCGCCACCGTGAAAGTCAGCTACCAGGGACAACCGCAATTCAAGCCGATCGAAAACACACAACTCTCATACGCTGTGAACACTGACAGTAAAGTCATCAAAGTGGGCGATCTCTACTATCTCTGTTTTCAGGGGGTCTGGTTCATGTCGAGGGGCTCCAATGGCCCCTGGGAAACGGCTAGCTCTATCCCGGGTTCGATCTACAAAATCCCCTCTAGCAGTCCGGTTTACAACGTAACGTATGTCAAAGTCTATGAATCAACCCCTCAGACGGTCACGTGTGGGTATACCGCTGGTTACATGGGCACCTTTGTTCTGGGTATGGCCGTCGGTGCCACTATCGCGTATGGCACAGGCTACCATTATCCGCCCTATGTTTACTGGGGTCCCCGGCCTGTCCCTTACTATGTCGGCTATCCGCGCACGTACGGCGTCGGGGTCCACTACAACTATTACAGCGGGGGCTACTATGCGCAGAAATCTGTATACGGACCTTATGGCACCGCCAGCAGGTCAGCCTGGTATAACCCGTCGACAGGTTTTTATGGGCGGTCGGCCACGGTACAAACCGCTGTTGGAGGGGCAACGGTGGGCCAGGCTTACAACCCGTGGACCGGAACTTACGGCGCGACACGCCAAGGCTCGAACCCCTACTCGCAGTGGGGCAGTTCTGTCGCTGTTCGCGGAGATCAATGGGCTCAAACGGCCCACAGATCGAATTCCAATGGAACGATAGCCGGAGGTAGAACCTCTGAGGGCGGGAGAGCTGTGGGTGGCGCCGGTTACAGTGGCTCAGGCTTTATAGCTCAGGATAAAAACAACAACATGTATGCCGGTAAAGACGGCAACATCTACAAAAAGGACGCCAGCGGCAATTGGTCCAAATATGGTAGCAGCGGCTGGTCCGGCGTTCCCCCGCCCGCCACCCCGTACAAGTCGTCGTCTTCAAGCCCGCGGCAACCGCCGGTATCTCAAACGCGCCCCTCAACGCAACCGGCTACTTTGCAAGCAAGGTCCTCCGGTACAAAGGAGGGCTCGTCTATAAAGCAGGGTTCGTCTCCACAAACAATGCAGACGCGCCCTTCAACCGGAACGCCGCAATATCCGTCCGTACAGTCGCAGTTCGCAGGTCAAGGTCGCCCCAGCCCTTCGCAGCAGCTCTCTGCGAATCCAATTCAGCAGCCCTCGGTGAACCCGATTCAGCGACTCGATCGCGAGGCAGCAGCTCGCCAGCGGGGTGCTCAACAGACAGCGCAGTATCAAAGCAACCGCCAAGCCCGCACTACTACGCCTGACATCGGAACTGGGTCCTCCGGGCGTGCACGTGGCCGCCGGCAATGAGAAGAAGCGATCATGGTTGAACACGACACATCGACAGGCCAGCCCGTCCTGACAGCAACACAGTTGGCGAATCAACGAACAGATCTGGCGCGGCTACGCACTTGCATGGCCGCCGATCGAACGCTCATGGCATGGATCCGCACAGCGTTGTCGATGATCAGCTTCGGATTCACCATCTATAAGTTTCTACAAGATGTAAATGCGTACGTTCGGGCGAACGGAGGGGCGGGATTCCGCGAGCAAGGTCCGCGGAATCTCGGCCTAGCCCTCATCGTATTGGGTACCGGCGGATTGCTACTTGCATCCATCCAGCACTGGAGGTTGCTGAAGGAGCTGAACGCTGAAAAAACCCGGAAGTACGTGTGGTCTCTCTCACTAAGCATCGCTAGCTTCATCTCGCTCATTGGGGTGTTGGCGTTCCTGAGCGTGCTGTTGAGGAGAGGACCCTTTTAACTCGCCCGCCAAGTCATGACTAGCCTGGCCATTCAACTCTCGGCAATTTTCTTACTTGCCTGCGTTTTTGTTTTTGGCAAGTATCTGCGAATTTCACCTGCGCGGCACCCCCGGCGCTGGTTATCAGTCGCGGCAGGCGCGTCGGTGGCCTATGTTTTTGTACGGGCTCTCCCCGAAATGAGCGAGACGCAGGACGTTTTCACGCGGGTAACTTTTCACCGCGGATTGCCATTCCCGGAACTTCGCGTTTACACGGCTGCCCTGATCGGGTTCCTGTTTTTCTATGGTCTGGAGAATATGGTTTCGCGATCTGGCGTGCCCCGAAGAGCACAACGCGAACCGGCTGCTCGATTGACTTATAGGCTTCAACTGTGCGGGTTTGCCGCCTACGGCGGCTTGGTGGGTTATTTGATGGTTCATCAACGCAGCTTGCCCACGCTTCTCTATCTAATCGCAATGGCATTGCACTTTCTGGCTGTGGAGCGCTCGTTTGAGCGCGAGTACGGCCCCATTTACGACCGCAGCGGAAGATGGCTTTTGGCGGCCGCCATATTGACCGGAGGATCCGCAGGGATCTTCACGTCCATGTCCGAGGAACTGCTGGCAACACTGCTTGGGTTGAACTCCGGGGGCGTGATCATTAACAGTATGATTATGGAGTTGCCAAGCGAGAAAGAAGGACGCTTCTGGCCGTTCTGCTTAGGAGCGATCGCGTATTCGCTTCTCCTGCTGCTGATCTAGACGATTGACGCCCTGACCTTCCTCTTGAATTTTGCCTGCTGACCAAGGCGTCTCCTCAGTTACATAACGAAGCTCTAGTCTTTTTTCCGGGTACTATTGTTAATTCTGCCAGTTGCCCCTCCAACAGCCCTTTCATAAGATTCCCTCAGTGGCCGAAGAGCGGATCTCTTCCATTGCAATGACCCCGACTAGCCAACAGGAAACGTACGGCCTACAGCCAGCCTTCCACATCCTGGCTAAGCCGACCGGTTCAATCTGCAATTTGGACTGCAAATACTGCTATTTCCTCTCAAAGGAGATGCTTTATCCAGGAAGTCAGTTTCGGATGGCGGACGAGATGCTGGAAACCTATATCCGCCAGATCATTCAGGCTCACAAGGGGCCTGAAGTAGTCATTGCGTGGCAAGGGGGCGAACCGACCCTGATGGGTCTTGATTTCTTCCGGCGGTCGATCGCGTATGAGAAGAAATACCTGAAGCCCGGGACCACGCTACAGAACACACTGCAGACAAATGGCACACTGCTGGATGATGAGTGGTGCGAATTCTTCCGTGAAAACGAATTTCTGATCGGCCTCAGCATCGACGGGCCGCGCGAAATGCATGATCTCTACCGCGTGGACAAAGGCGGACAGCCCACATTCGACAAAGTCATGCGGGCTGCGCGGCTGATGCAGAAGCACGGGGTTGAATTCAATGTGCTGACCACGGTGCATGCGGGCAATGGCGATTACCCGCTGGAGGTTTACAGCTTCTTGCGGGATGAAGTAAGAACAAAGTTCATCCAGTTGATTCCCATTGTCGAGCGTGCGACGCCGGAACTCCTGCTGCTTGCAAACCTGGGTTGGGGCGGTGCGCACCATACGCGTCCCTTGTACACGCTCGACGGTGATGTGGTCACAGAGCGCTCGATCAAGTCCGAGCAGTGGGGTGAGTTTCTCATTCGGATTTTCGACGAATGGGTGCGCCGCGACGTCGGAACCGTATTTGTAAACATATTTGACGCCGCGCTCGCATCGTGGGTCGGAGTTCCGCCGGCACTCTGTGTCTTTTTGGAGACCTGCGGACAGGCTATGGCCCTGGAGCACAACGGCGATCTCTATTCCTGCGATCACTTTGTCGAACCGAAATATTTGCTAGGCAATATCCACGATGAATCGCTGGCCTGGCTCGCCGGTTCGGAACAGCAGCTAAGATTCGGGAACGCCAAGCGCGACACACTTCCCCGCTACTGTCGCGAGTGTGACGTGCGCTTTGCTTGTCACGGCGAATGTCCAAAGAACAGGTTCATCGAGACGCCCGATGGCGAGCCGGGGCTGAACTATCTCTGCTCCGGATACAAGGCTTTCTTCCACCATGTGGGCCATCCGATGAAGATTATGGCCGAGTTGTTGCGTCGGGATCGCGCTCCGGCCGAGGTCATGCAGATGCTTTCCGCCGAAGAGCCCGGATTGAAGTCGGCAATCGTGGGGACAGCGCGCAACGATCCTTGCCCGTGCGGCAGCGGGCGCAAATTCAAGTTCTGTCATGGAGCAACGTTTGAAACTAACAGATCCATGAGGGTACCTTCCGGGCCAACTGATTCGTTACCTTCAGAGTGAGATGGGCGTCGGCCGAACGTGGTCAGCGAGATTTGTAGGCAGCTAGAGATCAGACAAGCGAGGTGCGAGCACTCAAGAAGAGAAATCTGAAACTATGGCCATGTAGTAACTGTCGATGAAGACCAATGTGAGATGGCGGCGACGACGCATCTGTCATCATTTCTGTGAATTGGATAGAGAGTCACATCCGTGTGGCGACCGTACCGACAATTTTGGGCAGTGATCGAAATTTACCCAAATCGGGTTCAATCCTTGATCGTCGGTGCATGATCTTCGCAAACTGCGGCTCCCAGCGCGATCTCTTTGACGTAGCCCAATAGGTAGGTAGCAACATTATGGCAGCCGGGATGGTCGCAGAAGTACTCGGTAAGCGTCTCTTCATGGCCATCCGGGGCCGTAATGCCTGTGGCGATCGTTATTTGAGGAATGGCAAAACCCCTTTCAGATGCAGCTAAAGATAACAGTACTTCAAAGATAAGGAGATTGAAATGCCAAATGCAAACGCAGGACGCACAGTTCTCCCGATCCCGGATCGGCCGCATATCGGTTTGACTACCTACGACGCCAAAGATCCCAACACAACGTTTCCTGCCATCGAACCGCTGCGGCCGCCGAAAGACGCACCCAACGTGCTGATCGTCCTGCTCGACGACGTGGGTTTCGCAGCGTCGAGCACCTTCGGTGGACCGTGTCAAACGCCGAATTTTGACAAGCTCGCCTCCGGCGGGCTGAAATACAACCGCTTCCACACGGCGGCGCTCTGCTCGCCGACGCGGCAAGCGCTCCTTACCGGTCGCAACCATCACTCGGTTGCGATGGGTGGCATTACCGAGGTCGCCACTTCTGCGCCCGGCTACAGCTCCATATTGCCCAAGGACAAGGCGTCGCTGCCGATGACCCTCAAACTGAACGGTTACTCGACGGCGCAGTTCGGGAAGTGCCACGAAGTGCCGGTCTGGCAGACCAGCCCGTTGGGCCCTTTCGACCAGTGGCCGACAGGCGGAGGAGGATTCGAATATTTCTATGGATTTATCGGTGGGGAGACCAACCAATGGGACCCCGGAATCTACGAGGGCACCACACCGGTGGAGCCGCCGAAGACGCCGGAGGAAGGTTATCACTTTACCGAAGACATGACAGACAAGGCTATCTCCTGGGTGCGGCAGCAGAAAGCACTGATGGCCGACAAACCGTTCTTCGTGTATTTCGCGCTTGGCGCTTGCCATGCGCCGCACCACGTGCCCAAGGAGTGGGCGGACAAATACAAGGGTAAGTTCGATCAGGGGTGGGACAAATTGCGCGAGGAGAGTTTGGTGCGGCAGAAGAAACTCGGCGTTGTTCCGCAGAATGCTGATTTGACTGGGCGGCCTAAGGATATTCAGGCTTGGGCTGAAGTCGACCCGAAAATGAAGCCCGTGCTGGCGCGCGAGATGGAAGTCTATGCCGGGTTCCTGGAGCACACCGATCATCATGTGGGACGACTGATCGATACGCTGAAGGACCTCCAGATTCTCGACGACACCCTGATCTACGTCATCATCGGCGACAACGGCGCCTCGGCCGAAGGTACGCCGAATGGCACGTTTAACGAAACGATCATGTTCAACGGCATCACTGGCGTCGAGACCCCAGAGTTCCTGGCGGAGCGGATCGACAAGTTTGGCAGCCCGGAGTCATACAACCACTACGCCGTGGGCTGGGCGCACGCCATGGACACGCCTTACCAGTGGACGAAACAAGTCGCCTCGCACTGGGGCGGCACGCGCAATGGGACGATTGTGCATTGGCCCAAGGGCATCAAGGCGAAAGGCGAGATTCGTTCGCAATTCTGCCACGTGATCGACGTCGCCCCGACCGTGCTGGAAGTTGCCGGCCTGCCGGAGCCGATGATCGTCAACAGCGTGCAGCAGGCGCCGATGGAAGGCGTCAGCATGGCATACTCGTTCGACGACGCCAAAGCCGCAGAACAGCACGAGCTGCAGTATTTTGAGATGTTCTGCAACCGGGGAATCTACCATAAGGGATGGAGCGCAGTGACCCGGCACTCGACGCCTTGGGTGGTGACCGCCAAGCTGCCCGCCTTCGACGACGATGTATGGGAACTGTACGATGGGAGCAAGGACTGGACCCAAGCGCGCGATCTGGCGAAAGAGATGCCTGAGAAGCTGCGCGAACTGCAGCGGCTGTGGTTGATCGAGGCGATCAAGTACAACGTGTTACCGCTTGACGACCGCAGAATCGAGCGCTTCAATCCTGACATGGCTGGCCGGCCAGTGCTCGTCAAGGGCAATTCGCAACTGCTATTTGGCGGGATGGGAAGGTTGAGCGAGAACAGCGTTTTGGTCATGAAGAACAAGTCGTTTTCGCTCACCGCTGAGGTGGAGGTGCCATCGAAAGGAGCCGAAGGCGTCATTATTCACCAGGGCGGCACGTTCGGCGGCATGAGTCTTTACGCTAAGGCCGGAAAAGCAAAGTTCGCCTACAACTTCGCCGGTCTCCAGACTTTTACCACCGAGGCGAGCCAGCCAATTCCAGCCGGTAAGCACCAGGTGAGAATGGAGTTTGCCTACGATGGCGGCGGCCTCGCCAAGGGCGGCAACGTTAGCCTTTACTATGACGGCAAGAAGGTCGGTGAAGGCCGGGTTGAGCGGACCCACGCAATAATATTTTCTGCAGACGAGACGACCGATGTTGGCCGGGATACCGCTACACCGGTCAGCTCAGACTACACCCGCCAAACCAGCGTATTTAACGGGAAGGTCAACTGGGTGCAGATCGACCTGGGCAAGGACAGCCACGACCACTTCATCAGTCCGGAGCAGCGGCTGAACCTGGCGATGGCAAGGCAATAATAGTCGTGGTCGACACAGGCGGGCGGGTCCACGCGTCTGCCTGTGTCGACTGCACTTGATCTGTCGCATGAGGCCGTGAACGCAGGCATGATAACGCCGGAGGGATCAGGATGAACTTGGCTGCTTTGCTGCTTTTGGCGTTGGGCGTTTCGACGGATAACTTTGCGGTTTCATTGGCAATCGGCACGGCGCATCCAGTCTGCACGATCAAGCCTGTGCTTCGGGTGGCGTTCGCGTTCGGCGCCTTCCAGTTCTTCATGCCGTTACTGGGCTGGCTTGGCGGATCGCAGGCTGTTTTCCTATTTCGAGGGCGCGAAAGCTGGATCCTATGTGGATCGCTAGTGTTTGTGGGCTGGCGCATGCTTCGTTCCACACAAGAATCTGATGAAGTGTCGCGTAACGCCCCGATGCTCGTGAGCGCGATGCTTAGTTTGGGATTTGCCACAAGCGTTGACTCGCTGGTGGTTGGCTTTGGTCTCGCTATGATTCATGTCGACATCCTTCAAGCAAGCGGAATCATGGGCGCGGTTGCCGCGTGCGTCTCGGTTGTCGGCATGCTGTTTGGAAGACAGTTGGGGCAATCTCTGGGCAGACATAGCAAGTTCTCAGGTGCACTTGTGTTGGTTCTCATCGGCGTGCGTGCCCTCGTGGCGCATTAAAGTGATTCCTATTGCCACGCACTACCAGAGGTGCGGCTTTCTTGACGGAGGAGCCACGTGAAACAGTTGCTCCCGTGCGCACCTTTGGAAATCCGCGCTCGCGCATTTAGTGGTTGGACATTTTCTGGGTTTGCTCACTAGCAGGTGAAAGCAGAGGAATCGCTCTATGAACGATCGGCAGTGCGCGACAGCGTAGGCTTGTGCGATGCCGAACTTGGCACATGGCACGCAGGGCGATACGCAATGCCTCCCCACTCATCCCTGTCCATCACTGAGAAATTATGCAGAAAGGCCTGAAAATCACACGTAAGACCGCGCTCCCGGATCTCCTCGCGGGCATAACCTGCGCATTATCCTATGTTCCACAGGGAATGGGATACGCGGTCGTGGCAGGAGTCAGTCCCGCTTACGCACTTTACACCGGGGTTTTTGCACCCCTGATCGGTGCACTTCTGGCAGGTTCTTCGCTCATGGTTATCACGGTGACCAACGAGCTTGCTGTGCCCACCGCCGGTATTCTGGCCAGCATGGGGCCGCAATTCTCTATACGAGCTCTGTTCGCCCTTACTTTGATGATCGGACTGATCCAGCTCGCCTTGGGTCTGCTGAAATTGGGAAGCCTGACGCGCTTTATCTCAAACTGCGTAATGACGGGCTTCATCAGCGGAGTGGCAATCCTACTAGTCTTCGGTCAATTACAGAAACTCACGGGCTACGTCGGAGGACCGTCTGGCAATGTCTTCGTGAAGACTTGGGATTGGTTTCTTCATTTGAATCGCATCGATTGGCGGACAACTCTTGTGGGTCTGTTGACGATTGCCGCCATTGCTGTGTTCCAACGGACGAGATTGAAGGCTATTGCATTCGTCCTGGCGCTCGTGATCGTAACCGTTCTGGTTTCACTGCTGCATTGGAACTCGGTGCAACTCGTCGGGGCGATTTCCAGTATCCCACGCGGATTACCCACTCCAGTATTGCCCGATTTTCGTATGCTTCCGCAATTATTTCTGGATGCACTCTCACTGGCAATCCTGGGGTTAAGCATCGCGTCAGGCGTCTCCCAGGCCTATCCCGAATCAGACGGCAGCATACCGAACGCCTCGCGCGACTTCATCGCGCAGGGCACAGCGAATGTGGTGGGTGGGTTCTTCCAAGGGATGCCGTGCGGAGGTTCGATATCCCGTACGGCTACCAGCGCCTCCGCGGGTGCGAAGACCCGCTGGGCAAACATCTTCGCGGGACTAACTCTGGCGTTCTTCTTGCTGACCATCGGTCGGGTGGCGGAGACCATCCCCATGGCGGCCCTCGCTGGATTGCTCGTTTATATCGGCTTCAGCGTGATGCGGCTTGATCGCATCGCGAGGGTTTGGAACACTTATGCGGCAGAGCGTGCCGCCATGGTGGCGACGTTCGCCTTGACTTTGCTGATTCCCTTGCACTGGGCAATTTTCGCTGGTGTGGCTTTGACACTGCTCCTATACGTCTATTCATCCTCCAGCCAGGTGCGGCTCGTCAGGATCGTGCGGGGGACAGATGGCGGATTTGAAGAGCAAACTGCGCCGGTTCGACTGCCTAGCGACGAGGTGACGGCTCTGCACGCCTATGGAAATGCCTTCTTCGCCGCGGTCGCTAGCCTCGAAGCCCTTCTCCCCGCCGTCGAGGGGGCCAGGAACGCAGTTGTCATCTTTGGATTGCGTGGAAGGGAATCCATCACCACGAGTGGCATCGTGATGTTGGAACGATACGCCCGCAATCTTCAAGCCGGAGGGAACAGGCTCATGCTAGCTGGAGTCGAACCGCGTGTCCGGCGCGAGTTCGACCGCACAGGATTCACGAGTTTACTGGGAGAGGAAAACATCTTCGCGTCAACCTCAAGCCTCGGAGGTTCACTGAATGAGGCTCTGATTGCGGCGAACGAATGGCTCACACAAAAGAGCGAAGATGTCTAAAATGACTGATCACTTTGCTTCTCCACTGATCCACTTTGCTTCTCCAAAGAGATAGATATGGATAAGGCGACCGACATGTGATACGCAATTGCGATCCGCTTGCTTCAAAACCCGACCCGCGCCGAGCGAATCATTCCAGAAAAATTTGGTGAGTGGTCCGCGGTCTTCGCAGCTTTGTTAATGTGCTCACGTTCCCGCAGATCTTCAAAGGGTAACCCACCGGTTATCAGCCGGCCTCTCGCGTAAAGTAACCTGTCCAAGCTGCCATTCAAGATGAACTGATAGTCCCACGCCTGAGGATTAGGAACGTCAGCAGCAATTTGCCTGTCGAGTGTAGTTGTGCAATTTCTGGTGAGGGCGTTGTACCACTCTGGTTTGTCCCGCAACTGGTTCAAATAGTCAGCATAAATAAGAAACACTTTTAAAGCAGCGCCGGGCGATAGGGTTGTGCGGTACATGTACACCTCCTCACCCTTCCGGTAGTTGGTGCGCAGACGGATCAAGTCCCGCTCATCCGCGGTGACAAAAATGAGCTCGTATTGGCGGAAAAAGCCAAGGATGGCCGAATACAACTGACCTGCTTTATAACGGGCCTCGATCGAAAACGCAACGTGGTCACTATCGCCAAACTGGAAACTCACAATTGGATGCCCAATCCAACGGGGTCCCCAATTAGTAAAAAAGAAATCGGCTCCCTTTAGCTGGGAAAGGTAGACAGTCCTGTCGGTCCAGCAATTTGTGTAGCTGGTCTCCGTCTGATAATCACAGTTGCGAAGGTTATGGATTGTCACGCGGTCGCCGTCGATGGTAACCCATGCAGTCCGGGCCACGTCCGGCCTCCAATCCGCTTGATTGGAGGGTTGTAGGTTGAACCACCATACCAGCACGACACCGCAGCAGAGGAAGCACAAGAATGGGGCAAACCCTGCTCTTTGCGTTAATACGATCGCCATTATGACAGCGGCAAAGACGACTGCGAGCGGGATACGAGCACTCGGCATCCGAGTGTCGATATATAAAGCGGCAATCGACCATAAAGACAATATGGTGATGGTTAACCAAATTAGGCTTCGCGTCATCATCCTGATCACGCGAAGCCAGACCGGCCGCCGCGCGACTGGGCCCTGCATATTGATGCTATCCAAGGAGCCACCTTTCTTTTATCCCGGCCAACGAGAATGGCCTAGCCCCGGGGAAACTCATGCCTCCCGCGTCATCGGAAACTGACGAATGTGAAGCGTCCGCCACAGAAGGGGTAGCAGCCACATCCAACCGAAAACCTCCGTTAAGAATTTTTGATCTGGCCCTCATCCAGTGGGAAACCAGGCTCGAGATTTCACCACTACTGTTTCGGCTTTTTGGGATAGAGCAGAGCAATCTGAAGCCGCATGCCCCAGGGCGACGCATCCGGCGGATGCACAGCATTTCCATAGAATTGTGCTGTGATGTTGACCGGCTGTAATCCTAAACGCATGATGCGTCCGACGCCGCCTCCAAAGGGCACGGTCCACACGCTGCCGCCAGTGGTGTCATTCCCATCTGCCGCCTCCCCGCTGCCCCGCTTACGCCAATTCGCGGTGACGATCGGTGAACTACTGATGTACCAGCCCTTTTTCAGGTTGTAGTTGATGAAGTATTGCAGCAGCATCTGGTTTACTGCGGGTCTATGGGGAGAACCGACGATGGAAAAGACGTTGTTGACTAAAACTCCGATGGTCCAAGGTCCTGGTTGAGTCAGGGCGACAACTGAGGGCCCCATGCTCAACTTCCCCTGCCCCGTGAGCGCACTGGTAGCTGTTGGAATCACAATCGTGGGACCGGCTCCCCAGATCAACTTGCCCGGCTTCGCTGGAGACAGGAAGAACGCTGGGTTCATGTCTCCAAAGCCGGACTGTCCACCAAGGGTAGCGGCAGGATACGGTTGCCACACGATCGGTTGAATGATTCGCGTGATAAGGTTCCAGTTTTCGCTAATACGAACTGGGATCACGGGCTGAATATTGATTACGTTCTGTGTTCTATCGTACGGACCGACACCGAAATTTGAGCTGTTTTGAATAGGAACACTGATCAGGCTCGCGACTGGATTCTGTGTCGCCTTTGCGAGGGCCGCAGTATCCTGTGCAGCCGCAGGCTGTCCCGGGACGCTCGGTTTGGGGAGACTAGGGCTCGCGGGAGTGTTCTGGCCAAAGAGAGCGACGGCAGAAAACAACAGCACTGCTGCCGACACCTCGACAGGTCCTATTCTTCCGGCCATAGCTCTGCCTTCCCACAACGTAACGAACATGGGCAACCGGCAGCGTTATTGGCCGGACGCATCCATATGGAAACGAAGTCTATAAGCACTGTGCTGACCGTTCCACTAGCAAAACTGGTAGTTCGCACAGGAAACTGTCTCAGCCTCGTGGGATAGAGCCCGAGTCGCGGACTAACCGGAAGCAATGACCGGATAGATCTCGCGCACTCTGTTTATTAACCCTCTCGCCAGCCATGGTTTCTGCTGAACCATGAGCTTCCACCCTGCTCGGAACACAATCAAACCGCGCAGAATAGAGTTACTGCGCAGTTTTTCGCCCGGAAAGAGGTCTTATGGCGCGACAGAGCCGGTCCAAGCGTACGAAAGTGACCTCGGTTTTCCACCTCCCAAAGGTTTCTCCCGTCTCTTGTAGTTTTGCCAGTATCACTGCCGTCTTCGATGGCCAAATATCGGAGTACCAGTAGAAACGTAGGCGCGTGACGATTAGTAAGCCATGAAAACGGAACGCGATTTTGCGTCTTTGGCATGGACTGCGGCATTCCTCGACCACAGCTCACCAATCATTCACCACGGCACAGGTCACCGTCGAAAGAAGGGGAATTCTATGAAAACACAACTAGCGCGTGGCGTATGCACTTCCACAATCGCATTCTCTCTAATCACTGCCTTCGCTGCGCTGGTCCTCTGCGTTCCACAAACCATCGCACAGAACCCTGCACTGCAGGCGGGCCTTGCCGAGATCAAGCAGGCCTCCGCGGCCAATAAGGAAGCTCTCTCTCATTACACATGGCAGGAGTCGCAGACTACCAGTATCAAGGGCGAGGTCAAGAAGCAACAGCTCTTCCAGGTAAGAGTTGGACCCGATGGCCAGCAGCAGAAGAGCGAGATTAATGCCCAGCCGGAAGGTCAGCCGAGCGGCGGCAAACTGAAGCGCCATATCGTAGCAAAGAAAACAGGGGAGTTCAAAGACTATGGCGAGCAGATCGCGGACCTCGCGCGGCAATATACCCAGCCAGACCCCGGTAGGTTGCAACAAGCATTACAGCAGGGAAATGTTTCGCTCCAGTTAGGCGGAGGGGAAAGCCAGGTCACCCTCATCATTAAGAACTACATCAAGCCGAATGACTCGGTCACACTCGTGTTCGACAAGCAGCAGAAGGCGATCCAGAGTATTCGGGTTGCGACTTACCTCGACGACCCTAAGGACGCCGTGACCATCGCTGCACAGTTCGCCAAACTGCCTAACGGCATAAACCACGTTTCCAGCACGCAGATAAACGGTGCCAGCAAGCAATTGACGGTCGCGACTCGGAATTCGAGCTATCAGCCAGCCTAGACCCGCTATCTATTTCCGAATCTCCAGCTGAGACCCGAGCTGGTGCCGTAGTCGCTGCCCTTAAGTGTCGGAGGGGGTTGATTGTCCCAGTTGCCATAGAAGGACAAGTTCCATTCCAGATCGCCCAAGAGCCTGATGTAGTATGACGCGTTGGTATTCACACGGACGCGCGCTTCTGAGATTCCCGGTAGAACTAACGTAGAGACGTCTAGATCTGTCTTTTTGAATCTGAAGACTTTGAGCTCAGCCGCAACAAGCGCGCTAGCAGCATTTTGGGCGCCTTGGTTTGTGGTGTACCTCTCATATTGGGCATTCTGCCAAGCGAGGCCTCCGACTACGTATAGGCTTGTCTGATTGCTATTCTTTAAATATCGTCCTATTCCTCCACCGAGGGTGGTCTGCAGATCGATTCCTTGGACCGAACTTTGCAGGAAATCCCCTGTTCCCGAATAGAACCAGTTGTTCCAGCGCAACAGTCTCATACTGCTCACATCCGTCTGGTTTCGGGTGGAAACATTGGCGCCGCTACCGGATGCGAAGCTGGAATTGAAGCTCGCTTCGCTGGACCACCGTTCTTTCCGGTACTCTATCTCGGAGGCGACGTTGTACTGGGTTGCTTCGTTACCTTTGGAATAAAGAATGCCCGTGCTAATCGTGCCGCTGAGTCTCCGCGAGAAACGCTCGGCGGTTTGGTCCAGTCTGACGACCTGGGCCACCGAGATTTCTACTTCTTTCTCTGGTACAGAGGCGACTTCAATCTTGAGTATCCGTTCGCCGGTTGCTACGGCACCCGACAATTTGCCTGTGTACACTGTGCCACTCTCGGTTTGCACCAGAAATAATTGAGTGCTCTCCAGGTTAGCTACCTCCGACCACTGCACTCCGATTATGCCTTGAACGTATTTCAGCCTAACTGAAAGCACACCGGCGCTTAGTCTCTTAATCTCGCCGGTCATACGATCGCCATTTTTCATCACTATGATGTCTTTGCTATCGCGCGCGAAGAGGGGCGAAGAAAAGAGAAGAGTGAAGCCGAAGACGATGACCCGAATATTCATAGCCTGCCGGGTTCCGCACCTGCTTCTTGCATTACTAAAAAGAAGTTCCATCAAATGGGACCGGTATGTCTGCAAGGCGGGAACCAGGAGCCCTCTCCAAAAGACGCAAATCATTCGGGTTCACCTCTTAGAAGAGCCGTCCAATCCGGAAGAAGAACCTAGCGCGGCCATAATCGCCCACGGCGCCTGCGAGTTCGACCGGCCCGAATATTGTGTTGACGATAACCCCGAGAGCGCCGTCCATCGGGAGGTTAGGTGGCTTTGGACCGAGGGCCAGTTTGTATGTCTTCCCCACCTCGTACATTCCGAGGAACTCCACATCAGTGCCAAGGAGCGGCGGTAGTTTCGTGATTTCTCGGATATAACCAAGTTGTCCCAGGAAATACTGGTTTGTGTACAGTTCGTTCGGATTCCAAGCGACCAGGCGCTGCGACCCACCGAGAGAGAATGCAGGTATGCCAGTTTTGTAACCATAACTGCTTCCTCCGGAAGCTCCAAAAAAAACTGAAGAAGGTTCGTTCAGACGGAGAAAGTTTTGCAGTCGGATCTCGGAGACCGGGAAAGCGCCTGGAGCGGCTGGATTGGCGTTAAACCCCTTTGTGTACATCTGAATACTCTGTCCGGAGCGCGGTATAGCGGGGTTATCCAACGTGTTGAACTGATATTGCAGCCTAACATCACCGGTCGTTCCCGAAACTGTCGGTAGAACGGCCGAATTCCCGATCTGTGGCGAAAGCTTTTCATGGCCACCTTCGTACCCCAGTCGTAGTTCCCCTGTGTTTCCAAATCCGTATCCGACATCCAGGCCACCAAGGATCTCCCTTGTCCGATAGGTCGCGATCAACGTATCGCCGTTGTAAACAAAGTTTTGTGTACTGTCAGCCCCGGCGCGCGGAGCGACAAACCAGTTGCTGGTTGGTGTAAATGGATGGTAGTACTCGCTGCTGACCAGATATTGCGAACCCAGGATCACATCGCTACGAAGCTCTGAGCGATAGCTGCCAAAATCTAGAAATGTGACTCTGGCTCCGATACTGAAGAGCACGTTGTTGTAATTCGAGCCGTCTATGAGAATGATGGGGCGCACCAATGGTGGCGCGTATGGCTTCTGCTCCGTTCGAATCTCTAGTCCCTGGTTTCCTTCCCTTTCAACCATCGAATAACCGACGTTCGCGAAGCGACCCTGGCCAGAGAGTGTCATCATCTGCTGATCGAGGTTTGCTGTGTTCACTCGTTTACCAATGTCCACAGACAATCTCTTCTCGATTGAATCGGCCAGTTGGGGACCAGTACCGGTTACCTGGACAAATTCCGGAATAGGTGTTGTCTTTTGCCGGGCTTTCCTGTCAGCTAAATATACCTGCCACTCATCTTCGCTTATTGAGAAAGCAGAGAGCACTTTCGCCTTCGAAGCAGCCGCATCATATCCCGCTTTTATAATTGCGTCGGAGGCTTTGTAATCCATAGCGTCATACTTCTGTAGCGGCACTGTCACAAGGAGATCCGCTTGTTCCATCGCGCGAAGTTCGTTCGCAGCGATCATGACGGAGATGGATTGACCCAGTACGGCGAAGCTGGAGAGAGATGCCGTTGGGCTGACTGGAGCGGTCTCAAGATGGATTCCTACAACTATGTCGGCTCCCATCTCTTTCGCAACGTCTATCGGGATGTTGTTGAGCAACCCCCCGTCTGCGTAGATATGTTCCCCTGATCGAACAGGTGTGAAGATACCGGGTAGAGACATCGTAGATCGTAATGCTAGTGCCAGTGGGCCGCTGCGGAAAACGTGTGCCTTGCCGGAGACGAGGTCCGTAGCCACACAGGCGAAAGGGATGGGGAGGTCGTTAAAGCTCTTGAGCTCGGAATATGGAAGGGCTATTCGGTCAAGGATCAGAGAAACTTGTTGTCCTGTGTTGAAGCCTTCCGGAAACTGCAGACCCTTGCGCAGACCGAATTCGAGACTACTCGGGAGTTCATGAGCGTCTTGCTTGCGTCGAAACGAGAGATCTTCGAAGGGTGTCTGGCCCCTCAGTACCTCGTCCCAATTTATCCCGTCGACGATCTGCCTGACCTCTACCGGAGATCTTCCTGTGGAGTATATCCCTCCGACCAATCCTCCCATGCTGGTACCAGCAACATAGTTAACCGGAATACGGTGTTCCTCCATCCATTGCAGAACGCCGATATGGGCCAGCCCCAGCGCACCGCCCCCCTCGAGAACAAGACCAAGCTTTGGACGTCCGGTTGTACCCGACTTGGGTACCTCCTGAGCGTGGCCGTACACAATTAATAAGGCGCAAGACAGCAGCAATGATTGTACGGCTCGGATTATCATCGTGATCCCCTGCGCGTTCCGTCATAGCAGTGCATCGGAAATTGCGAGAACCGGCCATATGCTTGAGCGGCGCTTTGAGTGCCGTAGGCGTTCGAGACTGAGGCGCCACGTGCGTGAGTCCCGGTGCATGGATTGAACGCTTGGCTGGCCTCTCCCAGTGAGGAGGTCCAACTAAGATTCTTCGCCATGTTGCTGAGCACCGAGGAAGATTGTGTGACTGCCTTCGCGCTTAGATTCCATTGTTGCGCATCAACAACCTGCATTAGAGTCTGGCCGTTGAGGTCGCTGGTCCGCCGAACCCAGGTGGCAGCGCATGCAACCTGATCCGGAACGGTTGCAGATATAAAAATCTTAGCTATCAAAGCGTCGGAGTACAGCGCAATCGGCGCGACCAGTTGGCGCAGTTGTTCCGCTGACAGCGGCACTCCTTGTCCCGAATACCCGGCTTGTTGAGCTCCAACCTGCAATGCCGTAGTGACAATCACCAGGAGCAAAGACAGCGTCGTTGATAAAGGCTGTTTCGTTAAAGTGCTGATCATTTTGTTCTCCGCACCAAAGGCCGTTGAATCTTGGGCTCTATTCGCTACAGGTTGTGAAGAACCATCGGGCCGTTTGGCCAGTCTCGCGAGCTCCCATAATTCGGCCGCCAACCGAAGCGTGCAGGGTTGACATCTAACAAGCGATAGGCTATCGAGGTTTTCTTCTTAGGCATAGCTGTCACTTGCGACAGGTGCGAGCATGTAGGATGCCTTGCTGGCTTCAACAGCCGTGAAGGCAACTAATTGTCAAAAACAGACATGCTGGTAGGGGCCCATACAGAAGTTAGCGCTGCGCTTACCCGATCCAAATGTCTATCAATTGTGAGTTCTAACGATCCTCTCTTCGCCATCGCTCAGAACATACTTGCAATGTGAGAGGTAGAGTTGATGCGGGCAGACGCCGCATAACTAGGCCAAAACAACTCAACGGATCCGCTAATGAAAGAAATTGTTGAATCACACTTGGAACGATCGTGATCGTTTTGCATTTGCTTTGGAGGCCGACCACGCTGGAGCAGCAGAAGCCACAATGGATGCGCCGAAGTTCGGCTGAATCTCTGAATCAAAAGATTCTGCCTTCTCCCCGGGCTGACTTCCTAATCTGCATGTCTATGGCGCGGGAGCGTCTCGCGCGCGTAGGGCACAGCGATCGCTGTCGGCGGCAGATTATGCAGGTGTCATGTGGCGCTTGATTGCATACTCAAGGAGCTCTGCATTCGTCTTGACGTTCAACGTCTCCATCATTCGGTACTTATGAAATGCGACGGTGCCGGGTTTCATGTCGATAACATTTGCCACTTCCTTCATCGACATCCCTTCCGCCAACAGCTGCAGAATCTCACTTTGCCTTTTCGTAATGTGTTTCTCTTCGCCGAAACTTTCTCCCTGATTCAGAAGGTACGTTACCGTCTCCTTGGCAATCAGCGGTGAGAGGTACGATGCCCCTTGGCTGACCTTACGGACAGCAAGCAAGAGTTCGTCACCCGCTGAGTGTTTAAGGACGTAGGCAGAAGCGCCGCGACGAAATGCCTCAGCCGCTACGTCGGCCGCCATTGTCATCGTCAGGAAGACCAGCTTGACTCCTGGCGATTTCTGCTTCACTTGCCCTCCTGCATCAAGTCCGTTTAAGTGCGGCATATAGATATCAAGGATGATTATGTCTGGCTTGAACTCAGCCGCCGCCGTGATCAAACGGCGTCCATCCGTCACAATGCCAACCACTTGAAATTCCGGTTCCAGCAGACTCTTGCATGCGTCCGCCAAGAGTTGATGATCATCGGCAATTAGAATGCGTGCTGAGGGTTTTTGTGCTTTCACAAGTACCTCCGAACAGCAACTTTTGAACAGAGCCGGGAGAAAATCGCCAATTAAATCTCTGCCCACTGTCGTAGCACAACGATGGTCCCACCACCGTCCCATCTAGAGCGGGTGATCTAGCTCAGAGACCCCCACTGATGTCCAAGGACGGCCTTTGCGATGGCCAACGCGATCTTGCGTTCTCCGCAGGGGCGGCTATTATATCACGCCGTATTTATGACATGAAATCCGTATTTACGCCATGAAAGATACTCTATTCCGTCGCGCAAGGCTCCCCGGGAAATCCTCAATGCTTGTCAGTGCGAGAAGATGAGAATACGGCATTCATTGAGGCCTCGCCTTTTGTTCTCATTCAAAGTGTCCAGCTGACCAGCGGCGAAAACCTCCTCCGCTTGCCAGTTGCATAAAAACTCTCCCATCCAAATGGAGCTTATGCCGTTGCCTTGAAACTTAGCACTTTTTCGCGACGAAACCATGAATTTTGACAATATCTCTCGCGATAGCACGTCGCTTACGCTCTGGTCGTAGCCTAGTTTGATCCTGCGACTGGTTCTTGCTGAGTTGTCGGAACGCTAGGTTACAACGTGGAGGCAGATTATGCACTATCAACATCTTTCCAGGAGAATGTTGCAAAACATTGAACCCGTCTCTCCAAAACAGCAGAATTGCCTGATTACCCGTCTGACGTCGCTTTCACAATTCATCTATCTCAGTGTGCTCGCAAGTTCGCTGCTGCTTATTGGCCCCATCGCGCAAGGGCAAGACTCGCCGGACCAGCAAGATCAATTATCAAACCGGCAGTCCGGATTCTTAAGTGATTATTCCAAACTCCAGCCCGATCCCAAGAACGCCAATCTGCTCGTTTACTGGAAAGATCCAGGCGTTTTGAAGAATTCCCACCAGTTCATCCTTAGCCCGGTAACCGTTTATCTGCTTCCCCAAGCGGAGCAGCGCGGCATCGACCCCGAACAACTGGCTAAGCTGGCTCGAAACTTCACTGAAGCTATCCGCGACGAACTCGCCAAGTCCGGACGCTACGAAATCGTGACCAAGCCTGGCCCAGGCGTTATGGTGTTGCGGATAGCAATCACTAACCTAGAGCCCACGGGCGGCAAGAAGAATGCAGCCGTGAAGGGCGCTGCAACTGCCGCTTCCGTTGCGGTGGCCCCGGGCGCCAGCATTTTAGTACCCAGGTTCAGTGTTGGTAAGGTTGCGATTGAAGGGGAAGTGGTCGATTCGGCGTCCGGAGAGGTAGAGGCAGCCTTCATGACCAGTAAGAGCGGCCGCAGATTTTTCAGTGGCCTTAAGGCCTATCAGTCATGGGGTGATATTAACGCCGCGTTTCGCTCCTGGGCAAAGAACTTTCGCGAGGAGCTAGACGAGGCACACGAATCGTAGCGGTTCTCGGTAGCATTGGCCGAGGTCTTTGAAAACTGTGCACATTTTTGCGAGGAGACACGCAAGGATCCTCAGTCCAGGGCTTTTGATACGCATCCCTTCACAGGTTTCCGCTTTCGCAGCCCTGCGATGATCCCTGCAAGAGGAGCGCGGGCGCGCAAAGGAGGCCCACTATCATCAGTAATGCCACTGGTATCTTCGCAATTGCCTTCTCATTTCCTCCGTACCTTGCACAATCCCGCTGCCAGGCGAGTTAGTCCTTCTAACTAGAGCTCTTACTCAAGTTGACAAAACTAAAACAAGGTTAAACCAAATGAACTACCACCTTACAGACTTCCCGGTTGTCGTCCTTGTTTTCTCGTTCCTCCTGCTTTGGCTATCAGGAAGGCTCGGAACCTGGTTCCGCAATAAGAAACAAAAGACGGATGAAGCCGCGAGTGCTGATGCTGGCCTCATCCTGGGTGCGACGCTGACGCTGCTCGGCCTCATCATTGGATTCACTTTTTCGATGGCCATCAGCCGATACGAGCAGCGCAAGAACTACGAGGCAGAGGAAGCTAACGCAATCGGAACGGAATACGCCCGGGGGGACGTGTTGCCTGCCGGCGACGCGCAGAGACTGCGTGCGCTCCTGGCGCAATATACTAAACAACGAATCTTGTTCTATGAAGCCAGCCACGAACAGCAGCTTCGCCGGGTGAATGCCGATACTGCTCAACTGCAGAAGGAGCTGTGGTTCGCGGTCGTGGGACCGGCTAGCTCACAGACAACGCCACTGACCGCGCTGGCCGTTTCGGGCATGAACGATGTGTTGAATTCGCAGGGATATACGCAAGCCGCCTGGTGGAACCGCATTCCGGCTTCCGCATGGGGCCTAATGGTAACGATCGCTCTCTGTTGCAACCTGCTGATCGGTTATTGCACCCGGCGCACTGGTGCGGAATCCGTCGTGTTTCTGGTTCTGACCCTGGTAGTGTCGATCTCGTTCTTCCTTATAGCAGACATCGACAGCCCGCGTGGGGGTATCATTCGGGTGCAACCGGAAAATCTTGTGAACCTCTCTCAGTCATTCCTTCCGCAGTAACTGGAAACCTTGATGAGTCTGCGGCCACGTGCTTTCCAGAAACCCGAGGCCGTTCTACCGTGATGCAGGTAACTATGTCAGAACACCATCCTGTGTTGCAAAAAATCACAGCGCCCACTGCTACTTTTGCCAGTATTCAAGCTATTCTTGCCTTTTTTAACATCAAAGCTCTGGCTTACCCCGGTTTTCCGTCCATTTGCTACTCAAACCCCAAGATACCGTTCGCAAGCCAATTGATGCTTGGGTTCTCAGTCGATAGGAGAGAAACATGAAAGACCACAAAGAGAGCAAGATAAAAAGCTACAAGAGGATGTTACAGCTCGGCGCATTGTGTGTAGTGGCATTCAGCTGGCAGACCGCGCCTTCGCAGCAGAAAGCCGTCACCGAGGGTACAGTTCAGGTCCACATGGTCATCACTGACGCGGCTCTTCGGATTGACAAGAAACTTCCTCCCCTCCAGAGAGAAGATGTGAAAGTGAAACAAGGCAAGACCCTCCTAAAGGTTACGCAACTGATTCCAGCCCAAGGCAGCAACGCCGCGCTCCAGTTGATGATCATGATCGACGACACGCTCGACACCGCTGCCTCTGGAAACAATCTCAACGATCTAAAAGCCTTCATCAGCGCTCAGCCGGCATCGACCGACATCGGTGTCGCTTACATGTCGAATGCGACCACCAACGTTGCTCAGAACTTCACCGCCGACCATGCTCTCGCCGTCAAGGCAGTGCGCCAGCCGCGTGGAGCCTCTTCCGCCATGGATAGCCCGTACCTTTCGCTGATCAGCTTAGTTAAGAGCTGGCCTCAACAGAATGTGCGGCGCGAGGTCTTAATGGTTACAGACGGAATCGACCGTCTCCGGGGAGAAAAGCCCGCGCGCTCCCGGCTTGGACCGAATTTCGGTCCCGTCTATCACAGTATGCCCACAATTAGTGTCGATGCGACCTCGGCCAGCGAGATCAGCCAACGTTACAACGTCATCGTAAACTCCATCTATGCCGTGGGAATCGGCCGTAGCGCCCGAAGCTCTTTTGACTTGCAACTTGGCCTCTCTGGCCTTACCAAGATCGCAGATGAGACTGGTGGGGACTGCTTCTCTCTCTCAACCTCAAATCCGGTCAGTTTCACCCCCTATTTGGAGACCTTACAAAAACGGCTCTCCAATCAGTATTTCCTGGTCTTCCAAGTTGTTCCGGGGAAAAAGGCTGGCTTCCAACGCGTCAATGTTCAGACGGAGCTCCCGAATTCTAAAATTCTAGTGCCAAACAACGCTTGGGTCCCCGCCGCGACCGAATGAGGGGCATCGAAAGAAAAACGCGCATGACGTGCTCCAGGATAGATGGAGCGAGCATGGTCTAACCGCAACCTCTTCGTCGTGCGAGCTGCCATGTCCGCATTTTGATATCTGCGGTGCATCCTCCGATCTCAAACGCGAAAGAGATCGAGCGCATTTGCTATGAACCATGTCCATCGAGTCTGATTGCTCGCTCCAAGACCAGCCATTGCTCCTCCGGAAGTAGTTGTAGAGCAAAATGTCGTCTCTCCAGTCTTCCTGGAACTTCTTCGTTCCCCATAAACGGGACCAGCAGCTCTCAGGGTCCCATCTGGCTCAATGCGTCGCGAATTGGAGAAGGGGAAATTCTCATTACTCCGCTGAATAGCATATACATCGCCATGATGATGAAGACTGCAGCGGAAACGGCGATTGCGCAGGCAACCAGCGTCACGATCACTGTATAGTTTCGCGGAGCGATGAGGCCGTAGGCGATGAATATGACAGTCAGCCAAGAGACAACAATCACCAGTAGGGGAGGTGAGAGGGAACTCTGCTCCGATCCGAGGAACAGCAACCAGTAGGTGCGCCGTAAGCCAACGGCTGCAGAGATAGCCGAAGTCTTCATCGCAGCTTGTGTGTCATTCCTTGGCACCATGATCTGCAATTGGTCATAAAACACTTGGCCGTCGTCCTTCGGTCTGAGCTGCAATTCTTGGGACGGCTGGCTTGGCCAGATGCGGTCTAGGCTATTCTCAGCCAGCCCGCGCAACTCTGCACGGATCGCCTGGGTCTCCGGCCCATAGCTTGCCAACAGGTGATCGACAACTAAAAGGCTTGACGCCATCTCCGCGAGTTCGTTCTTTCGATCTTGGTAGGAAGAGTTTGCAGAACTGACGAGCATCCCGAGGACAATTGCGGTCATGGTTGCCAGGAGACTGGTCGCCAGACTAACAAGGTGCTTTTCCTCAGGTCCTAATTGATTCTCGGGTAGAACTCGCCGGAGGCCCATGCCAGCGAGCGCCCCGCTGAAGATCACCGCGAAGACTATCGAGCTCACCAGGATTGAATTCATAATCTTCTGTACATTTTGCATCTGCAAATGGCTTGTCCTTACTCCAAGCCACAAGCAATTGGCCATCTCGAGACACTTGGGTAGATGCACTGCTTGAAAGTAATTTTAGGGCTGAGGCCTCAAGGCGTCAGCTAGTAATTTCACCAGAAAACCACTCTCAGATGTCCATACAAATGGAGGGCGTCGGCACCCTCGGGGGCCTTGGTCAATCTACTTTCGAAAGATTCGAACACGCGATCATAAATTCGGGCGGCCCCAATCGTTAAAGACCTTGAGTGCCTAGCCGCATTTCCCGTATCCAGGAAGGCAATTCCATCTACACTGCCTAGATCGCCGGCGTCGAGTTGGAACCTGAGTTTACGTCTGTATTGGATTGGACACAAAGGCATTGTCCTTCAGCGCTGCCCGAATTGCAGGAACCAAGTCGGTCGACAGGCGACTCTTGGTGACGTAACCCGTGGCCCCAGCAGAAAACGCTGCAGCGATAAAGTCCCGGTCTTCATGAACGGTCAAGAATATGATCTTGACTCGCGAATTGGATTTCTGGATCCTTCTAGCAGCTTGGAGGCCATCTAGGAGGGGCATCGAAATGTCGGTCACAAAAACGTCGGGATCCAACGCTAGAACTGCACTAACGGCGTGGTTGCCATTTTCCACCGCCTCGATGACCTCGAACTCATCACCGAGTATTCCGCGAACTTTTGCGATGACCTCCCGATTATCATCAGCCAGCACCACTCGAATTTTGTCCACTGGGGATCCTTTCGTTGGCAGGACTTCTTGGACATTCACATTCAGATTGTTCCTCCGCACGAATGCTTGCCTACTGTCACCTGCGACGGTGACGACGGCAACAGATGTTTGGGCATATCCTACCTCTTAGGCGGCCGATATCATTCCATGCCGCATCGCGTACTTAACCAGGTCCGAGTTCGTAGTGAAGCCTAACTCCTCCATGATCCGATACTTGTGAAACCGTACAGTGCGGTAGGCAATCTCTAGAACGTAGGCGATCTCTTTCATGGAACGACCCTCAGCAAGCATTTGAAGAACTTCACGCTGCCGGCCGGTGAGTTGCTTTGGGCGGTGCAACGTCCTGGGATCCCGGATGAACGTGTCTTCCATAGCGCGGCCGATCTGTGGAGTCACGTATGAGACTCCTCTCACTGCGTCATGAACTGCCTGCAATAGCTCGGCGGGCCGCGACGTTTTGAGCAGATAGGCCAAGGCTCCGGCCCGGAACGCTTCGGCGACAATGTAGCAATCAGACTCCATTGTGAGGAAAATCAGCTTTGCGTAAGGAGTTCTCTTCTTTAACTCTCGCGCCGCGTCCAGGCCATTCAATAAAGGCATTCCGATGTCCAGGAGCACGACGTCTGGCTTGAGCTCATCCGCCGCGTTCAGCAGAGCGCGACCGTCTTCGACACTTCCTACAACTTCGTAGTAAGGTTCCAACAATTTCGCCAGGCCAGCGCAAAGCATCGTGTGATCGTCGGCAAGCAAGATCCGTGTCCGTCCCATCTCATCCTCCACCGAAGGTATAGTCAGGCGCTTTTAGCAACAGTTGCCGAAGTTTTCATTTCTGCAACCACGGGCACGCGGACTAAGATTCTTGTCCCACAATTCACCCTTGAGTCGATGGTGAAGGTGCCGTTAACCAAATGCACTCGCTCTCGCATACTGACGAGCCCCAATCCCATGTGCTGCTTTGCTTCTTCCATATCGAACCCTGTGCCTTCGTCACAGACCTCAAGTTGAATCTCGTCTGCAGTGCCTCGCAAGCTCACCGAGAAGCGGCTCGTACCACTATGCTTCAGGGCGTTCTGCAGCGCTTCCTGTGTAACTCGAAAGAGCGAAAGGGAAATATCCCGGGGCAAGGAGCCCGGAATATTCTCTTCAGTGAACTGGACGCTCACCTCGTGCTGCTGGCTAAATTCGTTGCAGAAACTCCTGACAGCCGCTACGGTACCGAGATACTCCAGCTTCGAGGAGTGCAGTTTGTGCGATAAGGCCTGAACATCACCGGCAATTTCGGCACAATGTCGCCGGATTTCTTCAAGCTTCGGATTCGGCGAGCCACTTGAACTATTCGGACCCCGATTCGCTTGTTCCAGTTCCATCGAGAGCAGTACAAGTCTCTGACAGATGTCGTCATGAAGTTCTCTGGCTATCCGCCTGCGTTCTTCTTCCTGAGCTTCGATCAATTTGCCACCGATGTTTTCGAGGGCTTCCTGTGCCAGTTTTTGGTCTGTGATGTCGACCGCCGAGCCAATAAACCCTGCAAACAAGCCATTCCCATTGATTCGCGGCGCCGCAACATCCAAAATCCACCGGTACATTCCATCCCGCCTGCGAAGCCGATATTCTCTGGAAAATTCCGCATGGCGTTCAAGCGCGAGTGAGTTTACCCTGAAGACATTCTGCAAGTCGTCGGGATGAATGAATGTTGACCATACGTCTCCAAGTCCGCCTGCGAGATCGCGGCCGGTGAACTCGATCCGTCTCTTATTGAGATAGGTGACCTTGCCTAGCTTGTCGCACATCCAGACCAAGGCGGGTGTGGTCTCCGCCATTAGCCGGAAGCTTTGTTCACTTTCAAATAGCCTGAGTTCGCTTTTCCGATCCCGAGCTCGTCGCAATAGTAATCCAATGATCAACAGCGACTGGACTAAGATAAGTATGAGCCCGGCGACGACATAGTTCACATCACGTGACCAGGCTGTAGGCTGCCAATATCGGATAATCGTGGCAGGCGGAAGGGATGATTCCGGGATGTTCCAGAGGCGAAGTTGGCGCCAGTTCACGTGAGCAAGCGCTGGAGGGCCGTGCATGATAGGAACTTCCGTCAGTTTCCCTCTGGAAAGTACGCGCGCGACTATCCTGCCTGGATTTTTTTCCTCTTCGGCTACCTCGAGGTAAGATCCTTCGACAGATCGCGTTGCTGACTTCAGAATCTCTAAATCATCCAGAACCCTGCGGTGGGTAAAGCTATACAAACCTATGACATTTAAGGGTAGTGACGTATCAGCAGCGAAGGAAAGACGGTCAGACGCAACCAAGACGAGAATGCAAATGATCAAAGACCAGTGCCTCACCTGACACCTCGTGCCGGGAAGATCGAAGTATTGGCTGAGGCCCCCGTAAACGGCTGCTTTCTCTCGCATAAACCACTCGATCGCAACGCCCAATCGCCGGGTCGCTCATCGTTCGCCCGGAGATGGTCTTAAAAGCCCACTCCCAAGGCTAATGTGTCGATTCAGGCTGGGGACCTAGCATTATTAGCAGTGGGGCAAGCTAAAACTATCAAGGGCCGGAGGCTATTGTCTGCGAGATTACTTGTCGTTCACCCATCCAACGAGCCGGGAACACCTCTCAGTGAGAGAGTCGCAGGGTATGGCTCACACTCCAGCCTTTTCAGATCTTGTGCAGCCGGCAAACCTGGGCAGACTCCGAAAACAGACCTGCGGTCGGTCGAGCACACGAGAATATAGCGTTGGGTACCGACAGGTTACACATACTCTGGAGCCTCGCTCGCTGCTTCGTTGCGTTTTCAGAGCCTACCCAGGCTGTTATGCAGTTGATTGGTGGCCGCGGAGTATGATCTGCGCGGAAATGCCCGCACTGTCGCAAGTGACAGTATCCTCCATTGCCGATGCACACTATGCTGGCAGTACTTACGGAGACTGCAATTGCAGTCATGCCGATCGCGTCTAGGTTTAACTTTTGGAAATTCGAATGGCATCATAGGCCGCATTCAGCCAGCATTTTCCATGGAGGATAAGAAATGAAGAAGCAAAAAGCAGCTTGGATCCTAAGTCTGGCGGTGCTGGTTTGTGTCCCGGCTGTGCGGGCCCAAAACAGCACGCAGTCGAAACAAACCGGCGAGCAAGCCAGCACATCTCCGAACTCAGATGCTCAAAACATGCAGGCATACATCGAGCTCCTGCGCTCCGATGTCCGGCAGGATAAAGCCGAGATCATGGGATCGGTAATGCAGCTAAGCGCTGCTGATGCAGCAAAATTCTGGCCTATTTACAGCGAGTACGACGCAGAATTGAACAAGCTGAATGACCTAAGGGTGGCGAACATTCGAGAGTATGAGAGTAAGTACTACGAGATGACCGATGAAAAGGCAGACGAGCTGATTCAGAAAGCGCTGTCGTATCGCAAGCAGCGATCTGAACTTATTGCGACATACTACGGGCGTGTCAAAAAGGCTTTGGGGGGAGTTACGGCTGCGCGTTTCATACTGGTCGAAGACCAATTGCTTTTGATTATCGATCTCCAAATCAATTCTTCATTGCCTGTACCGGTAGTTGAGTAAAGCTCATAAGTTCGGAAAAGAGGAGAGAGCAAATGGGAAAGGAAATGATTCGGGCCGCGACACTCCTGGCGGGGATGGCAACCGCCATGATGGTGATGACTGCTACAGCTACAGCGCAGAATGAGAAAATGCTTACGGTTCCAGCCGGAACGCGGATCCTGATACGAACGGCCAATTCCATAGATTCCAGTAAACAACAGACGGGGTATCGGTTCACTGCCAGCCTTGAGACAAATCTACTAGCCAGCAATGTGGTGGTGGCCCGAAGAGGCGACACCGTTTATGGCCGTCTTGCTTCGGCTTCATCTGCCGGCAAAATGTCGGGCAGCTCCGACCTTGGACTCGAGTTGACAGACATCGTGGTCAACGGTACAGCCTATCCCCTGCTTTCCAACACGTATGAGATCAAAGGAACCGGCGAAGGCTCTAAGACAGCGAAAAAGGTCGTCGGCGGCGCGGGACTGGGTGCGCTCATTGGCGGGGTAGCAGGAGGAGGAAAGGGAGCTGGGATTGGCGCCCTCGCCGGTGCCGGCGCTGGCACGGCTGTCGCCGCTTCTAAAAAGGGGCAGCAGCTCTCGATTCCCAGCGAATCTCTGATCGAGTTCCGGCTAGCACAACCAGCGGCGCTACCGATCGGTAAGTAGCCGGAAATCGTAAGACCGTTGCAGTACAGGATTTAGGAAGAAACATCCACAGAACGCAACGCCTGATATCAAGCTTGGGAAAATCAAATAAGGTGATGTCACAAGAATGCTCGTGATGATAGCCGTGGTATTCCACACGGCGACCGGTGTTTTACTGATCGCCGATCCTCGATTCGTCGCCCCTTTTGCTCTTTGGCGACAACCTTTCTGCCGGCTGTATCGCGATGGGCCAATCGTGGGGCTTTGGGCTGGTCTCTCTAGGGAGTCATCCTGGCCCAACGGGGAGACAGTAACAGTGCAGGCTACTTCAAACCTATTCACTCACAATCTGCCAGCCGCTCTTTACATCGGCACCTTGAAGCCTGTGGACGCTTCTTTGGGCACCCGTATGGCCACGCTGTCCTCTTCATGTCTTGCTGGCGCTCCTACTAGCGAGCCCTGCATATATGGGCAGTTTGGAAGGAATGGGTTGAGAACACTAACAAGCACCTGGCAAAGGAGATGATATGACAAGTCAGAGCCACTTCACCATCAGCTTCCCATTGAAATCCCCGGCGGACGCCAAAGCGCTGCCGGAGGAGCTTTCACCATTGATGCCAGCGTTGTTCCAGACGGAAGACACCATCGGGACGATTCACTACTCACGCTTCACGGTGCTCAACGACAAGACCCTTCTATTTATTGGCGACTTTGACGGCGAATTCAGTCAACTTATGGCCGATCTCGCCAAGCACGCAGGACCGTTATTCGATTCTATCTTCCAGCATGTGGACAATCCGCCGCCCACTTCGGTTGCCGATCACGTAGATGCGTTCGAAGAATGGACAGGGGATCATCTTCTCACTGCGGTGAATCTCTACACCGCCTACCCGGGCGTAACTGCTAAGGAGATTAAGGTATTGGCGTCCGCCGCGGATGTCAGCGGCGCCGGTGAATTAAATCCACTCTTGGTGATTCTGCCTATGAAATCAAAACTCGCTTTCATCGAAGTACAACTGATCCTGCGCGCGCGGGGACGCGGGACAACCAAAGACCTTGACAAAGTCGGCACACCCCATTTTGCGCAGTTCGTGCCGCTTGAGGACAATCAGCTGGGTTTCTTTACTGTGTACGATGGCTCCTTCGAAAAATACGTCGCCGACTTCACCAAGAACATCGGAGAGGTCTTTGATCTTATCTTCAAATTCTGCAAGAACCCGCCACCGTCGCCTGTCAGAAAGTACCTTCAGGAGTTCACTGATTTCGCAGCGGGAGCAAACCGAGTCCCGATTGGCTTCTATCAGGCTTATCCGGGGTTGAGCGTTCAGGACATTCATGCGCTGATCGCGGATAGCAGGACTGCAACGACACGGTAGGAGGCCCCTGCATTTCACAAGGGGGTAGGAGGCAAATCGTGAGCCAAGCCGAAAGAACACGATTCGCAGAAACGTTCTTTAGTCAGTTGTTTAGGCATGGCGGCCTTAAGGAGGAACCTGATACACATTCCCGCCTGGCGAAGACCTCACTCGATCTGGGTGATATTCAGGGACTCATCGTCCGCGGTTACAGGATGCCGATGGTACGGCATTTCTTGCTGAAGGTGGATGCCCCCGCGCAAGCACGCAAGCTGCTTGGACGGCTGGTGAACGGCGACGAGTCTGATGCGCCGCAGATCACCACTGCAGAAGACTGGCATGTGGGGTTCGAGCCCGGACCTGGAGATAATCTCGCCGATCTCCCGCGCCGCAAGCCCGACTATTGCCTTAACGTGGGCATCACTTGGTCTGGACTGGTCGCTCTCGGGATCAAGGATCTCGTACCAACGCTCTCATTCAAGTCGTTCGGCGCGTTCCTCGCCGGAGCAGCCGAACGAGCCAACTTGGTGGGCGATACCGAGGCAAGCTCGCCGCAGAACTGGATCGGCACCTTTGGGACCGGAAGCGATCACCTTCTGGTGACGCTGCACGCCATCGACCCGGAGGCGATGTCGACCTATAGCGACCGGCTTTCTGCTCTTTTTTTTGCCGAAGGCGAAGCCTATCGAGAGATTTGGCGTATAGATGGGATGGCATGGATGCAGATGGTGGATGGCAAGCCGACCCCCGGCGCCAAGGTTCCCTTTGGTTATACCGACGGAATCAGTATGACTACCATCCGTGGCGGTCCAGAGCGGTATAGGCCGGATCACCAGCAGCCATGCGAACCCTGGCTCTTCGTTTTGCAGGACGAGGCTGAGAATTATTTTTTGCCGGAGCCTCGAGAACTCGGCCTGAACGGCAGCTTTGCAGTCTTCAAAATGATTGAGACGGACGTTGTTGGATTCGAGAATTTTCTGCAATCGAACAAGGACAAGATCGATCCTGAACTGCTTGCCGCAAAGATGTGCGGAAGGTGGCGCAACGGTGTTCCTCTTGCATTGTCACCAGATACCGATAGTCCTCCTGGAGGGATCGCACCCGAGGAACTTAACAACTTCGAGTACGTGAATGCTGATGGGTCGGGCGATCCAAGGGGACTGCGCTGTCCCGTCGGCGCGCACATACGCCGGATAAATCCACGAGGTCAGCCCGTAGCAGGCCAAGGTGAACCCGGCGGTAGCAATAATACTCACCGTCTGATCCGCCGCGGCCTGCCTTACGGGCCAACCTATGCCCCGGCTCAACCTTACGACGGCGTCGAGCGCGGACTTCTCGCCTACTTCATCAACTCGAGCATCGAGAATCAGTATGAGTTCGTGTTGGGGCATTGGGTTAATGACAGCGAATTCGCCGGAACGATCCGGCTGAACCCTAAATCGAAAGATCCTATGATCGGCACTCAGGATCCAACCGAGAGCATTTTCGTAATCCCGCAGACGAATGGCTCGCCTCCGATCAAGATTACGGGATTCTCAACCTTCACTACTACAAAAGCCGCCGCTTACTGCTTTTTGCCAAGCATCACCGCCATCAAGTTCATCTCCAAACTAGTATGACGGACACGGGCGGCAAGCGAGGAGAACTCACCCAATGCTGTTCGCGACCTGGCCTCATCGCAAAACTCATTGAACTCTTCGGCTGCGTTGAAGGACGTCAGGTTCTGGATGCCGGTAAAGCAGGACCACCTTTGAAGGAGCAATGTGGCCCCCGTGTCCGTTATTTGATTTAGAACGTCAACACAATTGTCGGGTATATCGAGCAATGTAGACATCGATGGTGAGAACGATAAACGTCGGATGACTGGATAAAGCGGATGTCCTTGCTACGGGAGAAGCAACAAGGGATCGCCCTGTCGCTATTCAAGAGCTGCACTCGCGGCTTAATCCTTGCTGTCCTCTTATTTGCAAGCTCAGATGCATATTTGTGTGCGCAGCATCCGGCACCTGCGGTTCCACCGCCAACTAAAGCCGAGCATACGGCAAGAATCGATCCGCTCGGGCGAGAAACGCCTCATAATGCACTGATCGGCTTTCTGAAATACGGAGAACGCGGAGACTACGCAACAGCCGCGCGTTACCTGCAACTCCCTCCAGGCCAAGACGCGAATTTGCCTGAGCTGGCCAAGGAACTTCGAGTCTTATACCCGAGCTTCCACGGCAACATCAACTTGTTGAGCGATGATCCCAACGGCACCGTGGAATCCGGACTTCCGCCCGACCAGGTACGTGCCGGGGCCTTGATCGTTGGTCATAGCACCACAGACATTATCCTGGTGCGCGTCGATGATCCAGCTTCAGGCAAAATTTGGCTAATCTCGCAAGGGACGCTTGCGAATATCCCGAAGCTCTACGCCCAACTGGAGAGCGAAACGCCAACGGCAGCCGATCGAATCAGGCATGTTCTACTGAGCGGTCCTCAACTGCTAGGGCTCTCATCTACGCAATGGATCGGCTGGTTGCTCTCGATTCCGATCTCGTGGTTACTAGCTTGGCATTTGACTTTTCTGTTTAGCGCGCCGAGGCGAATCTGGTGTAGGCTCCGACACCTTCGCTTCAGCACTGTCTGGGACACACCGGTTGGCATGCCGCTCAGGTGCATGATCGCAACCCTGCTGCATGGCTTTTTCGTATACCTGCTGCAACCGCCACTTTTGTATCGGATCTACTATGTTCGTATCATCGGGGCTATTCTGGCGGGATGTTTCGGATGGCTCGCGAGCAGGATCTCTGACCAAGGCTTCGACCGTGTGTTAAACCAGACGCGAACGAACCGCAAGGGGGGCGAGTCGATTCTGATCCTGATGCAGAGGCTTAACCGCGTCGGCATACTGATCATCGCCTTGGTCGTCGCACTTGCGCTACTTGGATTGAATGTTACTGCGACGCTCACTGGCCTCGGCATCGGAGGGCTGGCGGTAGCATTGGCCGCACAGAAAACCCTTGAGAACCTCATAGGCGGAGTCTCGTTGCTAATGGACAAAGCAGTGCAGGTTGGTGACGTTTGCAAGATCGGCGAACGAGTTGGTACCGTTGAAGACATCGGACTCCGCTCTTTGAAGCTTCGGACCGTCGACCGGAATCTGCTGGTTGTTCCTAACGGCTTGCTCGCACAGATGCAGTTCGAAAACATGAAGTCCCGAACCAAATTGCTTATCGACCAAAACTTCTCGCTGCGAATTGAAACCCAAGTCGAACAACTGCGGTCCGTCCTGGACGGCGTACAGAGGATGCTGGACGAACACCTCATGATCGAATCGGGAACCTCAAGATTGAGGGTAACCAATTTTGCCGGCGCTGCTTTCGAATTGCAATTGTTCGCTTACGGCAAGACCGGCGACTGGGCAGAACTCACTGCCATTCGCCAAGACATCATATTGAAGATTGCCGAAATAGTTGAGGCCGCCGGTACTCGCTTTGCGGCGCCCACACGACTGATGTACCTATCTACAGACGCAGGTGTCGGTGCAGAAAAGGCGAATGATATTGGCGTCACGTGACCGAACTACGCGCTAGCGACGCGTCCCGATTTCCGGGCGGAGCCCGAACCGGAACGAAATAATCATGGAACATTAAGTGACGGAGTATCGGCAATCTCTCTGCCTTGTTTCTAGGGCCTGTTAAGACCGGAAACGCGATTCCTCGGGGGTGGACGCGCCCGACATCAAAACGATCCTCGCAGTCGGAACCAGCGGCGCTTCCTAGCAGGGGAGTGTGGCGGGATAAGATCCGCCTCGCCTCATTCGCTCATTTCCTCCGCTTTGAACTCCGGGTAGATCTGCCTGGCAGCACGATAAGCTGCTCGCCCTAAAATCCCGGCATAAGTGGGAAATGAGAGCGGAACCCTAGCCAGTTTGTTCACTTGCAGCCCTGCGGCGATGGCAATCGCCACCACCTGTACGATCTCGACGGCGCGCTCACCCACGACGTGGCAACCCAGAATTCTGCCCGTCGCACGGTCCGTGATCAGTTTGCAGAATCCGGTCGTCTGACCGTCGATGATCGTACGCGCGGTCTCGTCGAAGCGCACCACGTTTACCACCACGTCGTGCGCTTCACGAGCCTTCGCTTCAGTTAGGCCGACCTGCGCATATTCCGGCTCAGTGAAACTGCCAATCGGGCTTACCTGGTCCCCTAGCGTCATCGTTGCGCCACGCACCGCGTTGGTAGCCGCAACAAAACCGTCATGAACCGCCTGCGGGACAAGCATCAGGCGGCCAGTGATGTCGCCCGCCGCGAAGATGTTTGGCGCGGAGGTTTGGAGGTATGCGTCGATCTGCACATAGCCCCGAGGATTCGTCTCGACACCTGCGGCCGACAGGTTCAGGCCAGCCGTGTCGGCCACCCAACCAACCGCGACGACCGCGAGCGCCGCCTCTGCGCTGTCCCGTGCACCTTCCTTCGAGAACCACATCCGCACACCACTCGGTGTCTTCTCGAACGACTCGATGGTTCCGAAGTTCTCACGCACTACCATTCCCGACTCACGAAAGGCTGTCGCGACCGCGACGGACACGTCTTCGTCCTCGGTCGGCAGGACACGGGGACCTGCTTGAAAGAGCTGGACCCGTGAGCCGAACGATTGGAAAATGGAAGCAACCTGCACACCCGTTGCTCCCGCTCCAACGACAAGCATCGAAGGCGGGGCCGCACTTAGGCCCCACGCATCGCTGTGCGTAGAGGTCCATTCGAAGCCAGGAACTGAGAGCCGCCGACTCGTGCCGCCCGCGCAGAGGATAAACTTGTCCGCCTGGAGCCGTACTCCGCTCGCGGTTTCGATGGCGTGGGGGCCGACGAGGCGGGCGGTGCCAGAGCGTTCGTAAATGGTCACACCCATGCGTTCAACGTAATCGCGCCGTGTCGAATGCTCACACACGTCCTGGACGACCTGGCGCACGCGCACCAGCAGTTGAGGGTAATCAAGAATCGGCAGACTTACAGGGATGCCATACCGGCCGAGCTGTCGAGCTTCCCGGAGCAGCCGGGCTGCCTGAGCCAATACTCGCACGGGAATGGGTCCGTCATTCGCCGCCATGCCGCCAAACTCGCCGCGAGTCACAAGAACCGTTCGTGCGCCCAACTCTGCGGCCCTGAGCGCAGCGGTCACACCGGCCGGGCCAGCCCCAACGACAACGACATCCATCACACTCCCCCTCTCAACGCTGCCACCGTGTCGTTTCGGACGGACGCGGTAAACCTGATGTGATCTTAATTTTTTATAGCCGCAACCAAGTTCCAGATCCGCAGCATTGCACATACTATCCAGGCCGATCTCTGAAGATCGGTCTGAGAACGATCCCTTAGCAAATTCACTGCGAAGTCATCGAACGCACTGTGCGTGCAACAACGGATCATCGTAGGCAGTGCAAGGTCGACACAGCTGATGCGCAAGAGCATTTTACGGCGCGTCAAAAGCGTCCTGTAACTGGCAAAATAGACAGCCATGGAATGTGCGAGTTGGGGCTCAGCGTGACCGTCTGGCCGACCAATATGAACCCAACCAATCCTCATGCAAAGGTGATATGAAGCAGGACTTCCTGAAATTGGTCTCGTAATTATCGGATGAATTCCCCGCTGATGGTGCCGAGCACCAGAAAAGTAGCCTGAAGGACGTCTCAGGAGCGGTCTCTCCTTCATTTTTGCTTTGGCCACTAGTACTCCTGCTAGTAGGCCATGTTGACGCGACCCGGTAGTTTAACCGCTAAGCTACGAATCTTCAGATTTCCCGGCAGAACATCTGGAAGAAAGAGACAAGCCATGAAGACTGGGAGGAACCATGATTGTCGACCTATACGCCTGCCCGCGAGGCATGCGAGTTGTTGGGACGCCTTGTCACCCGCAACTTCGGGTCCAAGTTCTGAAATAACGGTTTGAGGGAGGATTAGGCGGCCATGGATCACTCTGTTACGCGCTTCACACAAGACTTGATGGCACGGGTTACTGGTCCGATGAAGTTCCGTCTCGTTCTGCAACCCGCCATGGCACTCTTCTTCGCAATCCGCGATGGATTGAAAGACGCCCAAGAAGGCAGCCCGGCCTATTTTTGGGCTCTCTTTAGCGATCGGGAAGGCCGCTGGGCGAAGCTCAAGGATGGTTGGAAATCAGTTGGAAAAGTGTTCATCCTCGCGTTCGTGCTCGACGCAATTTACCAGGTCATTGAGCTGCGGTGGCTCTACCCGGGCCAGGCCGTGCTGGTCGCAATCGTTCTAGCCATCGTGCCCTATCTGCTGCTTCGAGGGCCTGTTAATCGAATTGCCCGGCATCCTCCTAAAGTTGTGAAGGAACGATTGACCAGAGACTAGACACTGATGGTAACCAACTGCCTATAGAGAGCCGCTACGCCCCTCAAACGACGAGGTCGCTCTGGCTCTCACGCGTCTCGCTCGCGAGCGCACCATGCTCGATCGCCAAGAGTGCGAGACGCTGACCGATGTCGTCGTGAAGCTCTCTGGCGATTCGGCTACGTTCCTGTTCCTGTGCCTTCAATCAACTTGCCGCTTACGGTCGCAAAGAGTCGGGGCCACCTCAGCCTGACCGGTCCAAATCCTCAGGATGCAATTCAGATCGATTTTCCGTTCGGGCCAGCTTTCGCTTTTCCGTGAACCTGAAGAAGAAGCAGTTTTCCGTAGAGCAGATCATACCTGTGCTGAAGCAGGCGAAGGTGGTTCTACCGCTGCTGAATTGATCCAGAAGGGTTGGAATCAGCGAACAGACCTTCTACCAGTGGAAGAAACCGTATGTATGCCATTGAAAGGCGCGATCGGTGCTCTGCCGGGCTCGCTAGTGTTTGAAAACCAGCGGAGGCCCGCTCACGCGCTTTCCCGTGAGGGCGATATCCACTTCGACGCGGTCGGCAATCTTGATGAGGGGAATGCCGCTATTCATCCCGTACTGCTTGCGGTCAAAGGCCATTGTCCCCTTAATCGTGCCGGAACCTGTCCCCTTGCCGGAAACCGTCAGTGTCAGCTTTTCTGATTTAGTCACTCCGCGTATAGTGAAGTCCCCATCAACCTCGAATGTATCGGGACCGGTCTGTACAACTTTCGTTGACTTGAACGTGATCAACGGGTTGTGCTCGACGTCGAAAAAGTCCGCGCTCTTCAGCTTGCCGTTCTTCATGCCGCTCCCAGTGTCCACGCTGGCCGCCTGAATCTTAATATCCAAAACTGCGGTGGTGACATCAGGGGATGTAAACGTCAGGGAGGCGTCCCACTTGTCGAATTTACCGACTATCGCGACCGAGGCCTTCACATTGAACTTGATCGTGCTTTGTTCCGGTGTAATTACGAAAACTGGCCCTTGCGCGCGGCTTAGCGGCGCTAGCACGGCGGACGCTACGAGGCAGAGGATTGCTAATCGCATGCTGCAGTGTGAGTCCTTTCCGCTCCGTTGTCAATTCCGTGTGACCTCCATTTCCCGTGCAAACTGGTAGTTTTGCTAGTGGAACGGTCATCACCAAGCTTATAAACTTCATTTTCTGTATCGATGTGTCCGGCCAATAACGCTGTCGGGAAGAGTGGCTCATGTCGCCTGATCAACCACAGCCGCTGCAGTTCGCGCAGCTTCTCGGGCATCGCTTTCGCGAGATCGCCCACATGCTGCTGCAATATTTCATCAACTATAACTTGAAAAAGGGCTGGTACATCAGTAGTGCACCGATCGTCACCGCGAATTGGCATATTCGGGCCAGCAGAGAGGCGGCAAATGGGAATGACACCTATGGTGGCAGCGTGTGGACCGTGCCCTTCGGAGGCGGTGTCGGACGCATCATGCGCTTTGGGATTCCAGCCGGTCAACATTACGGCGCAATTCTATGGAAGCGCAGTGCATCCGCCGGATGCGTCGCCCTGGGGCATGCGGCTTCAGATTGCTCTGCTCTATCCCAAAAAGCCGAAACAGTAGTAGTGAAATGTCGCGGGCCGAAACCGGAGCGGTCACTGGCCGCAGTTGGCATGATGGCTGCGACGCGGAAGGTGTCGGCACCAGCTATAGTACGCTCCTATGATTTATTCCCCCATTGCCCAGCTGATGGATTGCTCTTGACTTCTGATCTGAGAGGTACACTGGCGTGGATCGTGGTGCCGCGCTGGAGCTGCGATTCGATCAAAAGCGTTCCCTGCAAGATCTTCAACCGCTCCTCCATGCTAATGAGGCCAAGTCCACGGCTCGCTTTTGCCTCTTCGATGTCAAAACCCGAACCGGAATCGCTAACCGTGAGATGAATCTCATCCTGCGTTCCCCATAGTCGCACTTCGAAGTGCCGTACCCCACTGTATTTCGCCGAATTATGTACGGCTTCTTGCAGTACTCGGAACAAGCAAAGAGAAATGTCGGGTGACAAAGGGATTGGCAAATCGTGGGTTTCGAACTCAATCTCCACCTTCTGTTGTTCGCCGAATTCTTTACAGAAGCCTCTCATGGCCGCAGCAATACCCAGGTATTGCAGCCTCGAGGAGTGCAACTCGTGAGACAAAGATTGAATATCGGCCGCTATTTCGGAGGTGCTCTTCTGTAGCTGGCCTATACGGCCAGGGAGTTCGGACGAATTCGGAAGTCTTTGTTGGAGTTGTGCTAACTCGATGGCCAACAGTGCAAGACGCTGACCGATGTCGTCGTGAAGCTCTCTGGCGATTCGGCTACGTTCCTGTTCCTGTGCCTCAATCAACTTGCCGCTCACGCTCGCGAGAGCCGCTTCCGACAGTCTACGCTGCGTGATGTCGACAAACGCGACCACGGCTCCAACGACCTCTTGCTCTCTCCGCTGGGGATAGCAGAAATATCCAGCGGGGAAACTCGTTCCATTTGCCCGCCATAGAACCTCGTCGTCTACGTAAACTCCTTCCCCGGTGCGCATTACCCGTAAGATTCGACATTCCTCGGCCGGTAACGGTGTTCCATCTCCACGAGTGTGATGAAGCAGATGATGCATATCCTTGCCGAGGAGTTCGTCTACATGTTCATACCCCAAAGCGCGAAGGCACGCTGGGTTGCAAAACGTGCAGCGGCCTTCGAGATCAATTCCATAGATGGCCTCGGCGGTCGAGTCGAGAATCAGTCGGAGTTTGTCCTCGCTCTCACGCAAGTGCCCCTCGGCGGCGCGCTTTCTCGCGCGCTGCCTCAGTAGCTGGAGGATCAGGACGCTCTCCGCAACCAATAGAAGAATGCCACCCAAGATATACCGGCCGTAGACGTCCCAGAGAGTTGGCTGTCGATCTAGCAAGACACTCCCGGCTGGAAGGGCGTCCTCCTTTAATCCCCAGCGCTTGAATGCTCTCCAATCGAACACGTAAACGCCCGTTGCTTTTTTGAAGGAGATGTCACGCGGCTTCTCGCCTCTGAGAATTCTCAGGGCGATTTCAGCAGCAATCCGGCCCTGCCCGGCATAACTGAGCACATAACCCCCAACCGATCCTTGTCCAACAAGCACGTCCGCCATAGTGAAGACGGGCGCGTTCGCAGCGCTGATTACCATCGGAAGTGACTGGGTGGCCTCGAAGAAGTGATGTCCCGTAGCATCCTGAGACACGGAACCAAAAAGGATGATCGTGTGACTGGGTGTATCTCTGACCTGGGCTAGCAGAGACGGCATTGTAAGATCGCTGAGATAAATAAACTGCATTCTGTCTTCATATCTCTGCAGACTTTTACGAATTATATTTTCCACTTGCCTGTCGAAGAGCGAAGTACCGTTGACGACAACAACGCGCTTGATATCGGGCTGGAACTGCATAGCTACATCCAAAGTTTTTGCTGGTTCTGGAACCAACCAGGTGCCGGTAAATTGCGAGTCACGCTTCAGGTTATCTGTCGGCTCCTGAAATGAGCCGCCAATAACAACCGGGACATCGTGAAAATATTTGTTGTGCGACTCGACCATGAACTGAATAGGCGTTGGGCCGAAAGCGATGATCACGTCGGGCCGATAGTGTTGATACTTCTGGATGTACCACTCCCGAAATCTTCCTTGGGAAACCGAGTCGGAAAACAAAATCGTATCCATGTATTCCGTGTAGAAGTCAATGTGATAGCTGGATTGCTCTTCTAAAACGTCCCGAATCTCACGGTCAGCGAGCGAAACGGCGGGTGTGCCAAGACCCTGCTCATACAAAACAAGAACGCGACCGGTCTCCTGGCCGCTAAGAGGGCACGGTCCTTGCGCTAACATAAAACACGCCCACAGAAACATAGCGACCTTCCAGCGATCTCGATCTCGCTTCGGGATTGAACAAGCGCATCTCGGGCAATGGCATTCTCCATTCGCAGAACAGTCCGCCTGTGGGACCACAAACCTGCCTTGGTGCTCATGAGTATGTGCAGACCAAATTTTGTAGTATGGAGAAGTCCGTTGGTCTAATACCCAGGGGCTATTGGCGATTGCGAGGAGCACCCGGAACGGGCAGGCCTCCCCAGGGCGTTTTGGTTTCGATCGCGGATGGTGAAGCTCGTCGCCAGAAAAGGGGGGAAGAAAATAGCTGATCTCGCCGTATGACAATAGAGAAGAGCCCGATCTGATGGCGTATGAAGCGACGGCTCTGACGACTGCGATTGCAATTAGAATTGTAGGCCAAGAAGGGAATCTTGGCCTAATTCCGAGAATTGGCGAGATTCTTCCCATTAAAGATCCTCACCATAGAAGGGATTACAAACCAAATGCCGAAACAAATACCCGCTGATTCGACGATTCGCGAGGGACCCAGCAGCGCCAACCATCGTAGGACATACCTCACAAGGTTATACGCGCTTTCGCTGAGGAGACGTGAAATCCCGCAGTCAGGATAGCGGCCCGCTTCCGGGGGTTACCCACACGGGGGATACTACGAACACTTGGGATTTGAGACAATTCAGAAGAGTTGAAAGAGAGACAACGTCATTTTCAACGTAGCAGGTCAAAAAGGGAGTAGCATTCTCCCGTCTCCTTTAGCAGCCTTCGCCGTGACTTACTGCGAAAATTAGATGCATGGTCTGTGTAAGGAGCCGTTTTGGCCAAAAAGTCCCGTTCCCGTGTAAACTCCCTTCCGAAAGCACCTTCCACAGACGACGACCAAAGAGTGTCATTCGTCCGGGTTCTCGTGGCAGAGGATTACGCACCGTTTCGGCAGTTCGTCTGTTCGACTCTGGGTGAAAGACCAGAATTGCAGATCGTCTGTGAAGTTTCGGACGGATTAGAAGCGGTTCAGAAAGCGGAAGAACTACAACCGGACTTGATTGTGCTCGACATCGGGCTGCCAAGTCTGAACGGAATCGAAGTGGCACGCCGTATTCGCAAACTTTCCCCGAAATCCAAAATACTCTTTGCGAGCCAAGAATCCTCAGCCGATGTACTGCAACTAGCCCTCAACTTAGGGGCGCTCGGCTACGTGATCAAGGCACACGCCGCAGGTGAACTACTAGACGCTGTGGATGTAGTTCTTCGGAATGAGCAGTTTGTCAGCAAGACAGTAATAGATGGTAACGGCCAATGCGGATAGGTTTTCGTCAGCCGAGACGCAGAGCCGTTGAGACGAACTGTTCCTTTCGCTTCGATCTTTTGAAATGGGGCTGGGAGCGGGTGTGTAGCAGTGGTGGTCGCCAGAGACGGGATCGAACCGCCGACGCCGGCCTTTTCAGGGCCGCCTAGCAAGCTAACTAAGTGGTCTGGAATCAGCGGAAACAATTGACGTGATGAGGGGTTATCGCACGGTTCATTTAGGACTACTTAGGCTGATGTAGACCGTACGGTGGTCGTGTATTTGTCGTGCGACCCCCAACGCTTTGATTCTGACCTCTATTCGATCCCATGGAAACGAACTGCTCAGCAAATTTTGGATCGGCCATTGAATAAGCCGACACATTCAGCACTATTTGATGCCAACTTTGCAGGCAGCGGAGCCACATGGCTCATCGTAAAGCATCAGCTATATATATATATTGGAGGTGTCAGTGTTCGATGAGCGCATTGGCGATTTATCAACAGTTGACCCGCTGTGAGACACTGACGCCCTACGCTGAAACATCACTTCCACGGCAGCGCACGCTTGTCTTCATATGTTCCGTTCGAGTCGCAGTGGTTGATCTTATGTCCCATTCAACCAACCGCCGGTAAAACCTGCTCGCTTCAAACCGCGCACCAGATTGGGCACTTTGCGGGTGGCGTTCCAGATGATCCCCGTTTTGTAATTCGCGATCATGCCTAGAATCGGCCCCTGATTGTCACTGAGATAATCATTATCAACCCAGCCTAAGCGCCCATCAACGCTGCCTGACCTAAGGCTGACATGGGTATCACGGAAGCTAGGGTTGAACGAATCGAAAAAACCGTACGTGCCGTAAAGCCGCCCACCTTGGAAATTG
>Ga0185299_10001456_pt1 | contig 45498 bp, 66 predicted proteins | sample PaiPotPPA55metaG_FD_128002 | JGI IMG/M metagenome (GOLD analysis project Ga0185299, IMG submission 128002) | Iron sulfur acid spring bacterial and archeal communities from Banff, Canada, to study Microbial Dark Matter (Phase II) - Paint Pots PPA... ... | reverse complement strand
AGAGCCTCTTGTTGAACTCGCCGCTCTCCCATCATTGCAACTTCACCCCCGCCCGACGACCAGAGTGAATCAGCGCCTTCGAATGCGTGCAACACTTAGTTTTTCAACGCAATCGCCCCAAAACGGACACTTCCTCGCGTGTTCCGAGGACTGCCGGGCTACCGCCGAAGGCGGCAGTCGTTCTCGGTGAATAAACCGCCGACCGGCCGCGGCGTTTCTGCCCTGATCGGACCCGCGCGGGGGTTGAAGATCTTCGGGGTACGAACTAGATGGCGAAGCTCAATTTCCCCACCCGTGTTCGTCCGAGATAACGATGAGATTTCGTACGCCGGAGCGGCGCAGGCCGCCGAGCATTGCCATCCGGCGCAGCGTTCGATCGAAGTCGCATTCAGACGGGATCGAAGCGTCGAGCCTATAAACTGGAAGCGACCGGAGTGGCAGCGGAACCAGCGACGGATCGGTCTGGGTAAGCTGCATGTAGCCGCGCCGTCGCACAAGATTTTGGTCGGCGTCGCGCCCGAGTTCTTCGAGGAGGTCCTTCGTGCTCGCACCAAGGAGGACGGCATGCCACGGCAGGCTGATGAGCTTCGCCAGGTCGTTGGAATCGAGGTCGGCTGGCAACCGACGCTTATAGGTCGCCATACATGCGGGTCTTGATCGCCTGCAGTTCTGCGATGACTGCTGCGTCGGTGATCTGCGTGAAGCGGGGCACCTCTCTCCCCTCACGGATGGCGGGCTTGTAAAACATATAGATCGGTCGGAGGTCGAACAGACCGCCGTTCCGGTAGGCGTAAGAATTCTCATAGAGCGGCCGGTACACCTGCATAAAGCTGTCTTCAGTGCGACAATCATCTTCGGTGTGGTGGCCGACGCCATAAATGTAGTAGGCGTAGTTGTTCAGGGGCCCAGCGGGGTCGTGTTTGAAATGGTAGTAGTAGCCGGGTCCCGGCCGCTGATCGGGTGGCGGGATGTGGGAGGCCATTGGCTCCTCAGGTCTTCGATTGAGGGAACGGTGCACGCGACTCTAGGGTCGCGCTACCATTTGTAGACTTTCTGCAACGTTCCTCCCATGAGCGCTGCCTTGTCTTTCTCGGACAGGCGTTTGGTGTCGCGGAACGGCGTGACGGCCTGCTCATAGGTCAGCATGCCGATGGTCCGCGTCCAGTCGGTGCCCCACATGCAACGGTCCAGCCCGAACGCATCGATGACCCGCAGTACCGGCTCCCAGATATCGTCGTATGGGAACGGTTCGTGCGACATCGTGCAGGCACCGCTGATCTTGACCCTTACGTTCTCGTATTGAGCCAAGGCGAGCAGCTTCGGTAGATCGGCCCAAACGTCGGCGGGGACCGGCGGGCGAGCAGGTTGCAGCAGGCCGAGATGGTCGATAACGATGACCGTCCCCTGGTGTCGCTGGATGTGCGGCAGCCCTTTGTCCAGGATGCCCCAGCAAAGCAAATTGACAGGCAAACCACGTTTGGCTGCGGCAGCGAAAGCGCGGTTCAAACCGGGATGGTCCGCGTCCATCGGCAGGCCGTCGCGCATTCGTATGCGAATGCCGCGCGCGCCTGGCGTCGCCGCCCATTTCGCCACCACATCGTCGATCGCCGGATAGGTGGCGTCGACCGGTGTCACCACCCGAAACTTATCCGGATAAGTGTTGTAGACTTCGAGCGCGTAGCTCGGGTCGTATTCATAGGCGCTGAACGACGAGACCATGATCGCGCCGTCGACGCCGACGCTATTCATCGCCGCAACCATCTCTTCGCCGGTGGCGGAATCGAGACCATGCGAGGCACTGGCCCACGGCCGGCCGGCGTGATTTCGATCGAAGGGGTGAACCTGCACGTCGATGACTGGCATGCCCTCCTCCTGCTTGTTATCCCAATTGTCCGCCATCGTGACCGGTTTGCACAGAGTCGTGAGCGCGGTGGAGCACGCTAGGCGAATCGGTCACCCGGCGTGAGGGCGGAAGGTCTGGAACCGGCGCGTTGCGCCCATCGAGCTTGATTGTCGTCCGCTCAACGCTGCGAAGCGGTCGTTCCTCGAATCAATACCGGATTACCGGGTTTGCCCCGAAGCCGACCCTCGCCGCTGCACCCAGGATCGGCAGGGCCGGGTGGATTGCGGACCTCCGCCGAGCCTGTGGCGAACGGCGCTGAGGCGCGGCGTCAGCGACCTTCCGGACAGACCGATCGAACCGCTGAGTTTTCTATCGAAAGAAGGCGTGTGGGTACCAGCCCGCAATTGGTGTTCGGCAAAGCGTATCAGACTGGCTCAGCGTCTTCCTTTCTTCGTAGACTCAGGAGTGCAAAGTTCCGATAGGCGCTGGGTAATATATTCGATCGACGACGAGATCTCTAAACGCCAGCATGTATCCAGGTATTTGAGGCGAAACAAGCGCATCCGACACGTCAGCAAACGTTCCTGAACAGCCGTGAGCGCAGGCATCGAGACGTTGCGCGGATGCATCTCGATTTCGACGATTGACTCATCGCTAATCTGAAATTTGATGAACCCCAGATTTTTAACCGCGAAAGATACGGCGTCGTAATCGGGCGCATAATCACCGAGCAGCCCGAAAAATTCATCGCTGTTTGGGAACACCCACGTCCCCTGGGGAGTGACCAACATCGTGAGTCGTTCCACAGCCGTCCGCCCACGATAGAGAACAACTCTGCCTTATTGAGCGATTGCGATACGCCTGTCCAACGACCGGCCAGCAGGCTGCCAGGCGAACCGGAGCGTGCCATCCGGGCTGCTGACGATGCCGCACTATGGGTGCACGGGCGGGAGGCGCAGGGTCGGGAGAGGATGTGGTCGCGGTTCGACGGGGAGTAGCGTCGCAGGGATCCTCGGCCGGTTGTGTTATCGCCTCAGCAACGGGCGCGATCGTATCGCGATCAAAATTTTAATCCCTCGGGTCTCGATCCCTTTCGTCGGTTACGCATTCGAAGCTCTGCGCTTTTGTCGTGTCGCCAATCTTGTATCGAGCGACTTGCGGAAACGGGCACAAGGGCCGCTGGAACTGGATGGCATTTGCTGGATTGTTGTTCAGATAATGGGTGGCAATGATCTTTTCGGGAGGAACTCCCTGTTCTACCCAGCGCTCGAGAGCTTTCAGCAGGTCGTGGTCGGCGTCGAGGACTGGAGCAGAATATTCTATATGAGTGACCGGATTCGAGCCGTTGCCGAAGGCGTTTGCACCGTCTCCACCAGTGCAATGCGCCATGCCAGGGACCATGAAGAGGCGATAGAATTTCTGAATCTGTTCCAACCTGCTGTCGTCGCGATCGCGATGTGCTTCGCCGGACAACTCGGCCACTACCTCATTGTAGTAATTGACGCTATTGATCGGCGCAATCGCCGAATCTGCCCATCCGACAAAGTGAATGATCTTACCGCCATGTGCCTTGAACGGCCTAAGATCCGGATCGGTCGAATTGACGATGGCTCCGATCTCGTCATCGGCGAAGTCGACGTCACTGGTGAAGTTGAGCGTGCGAAAGTCAAAACTTGCGGACTGAAACACAAAGTCAGTGAAGAGCCCGTTCCCGAAGAACTCCTGGTTTGCTTGTCCTTGCGACATCCACAGGTCGGCCGCGCGGGAGGCGCCGACGATCCAGGTTGGCCAATTAGCAACATTGGCCTCGCTGCCCGGCTCATAGCCAGGAAAAATCAATTGACCAGTCTTTGGATTGTGAGCGCCGCTATAAATCTTCCGAGCCGCTCCGACTTGCGCCATCGAGAGGCAGGTGCTCGGATCTTGGCCCGATACGCATTGGACAGCGGCGGGGTCGAAGTGGCAATCCCGCGGGTCATTCAAGAACAGATCCGTTTTAACCCCACCATCCTGGCCGCCGCATCGCGCAAGTGCGCCTTTGCTGAGCACCGGTAGAAGGCTCGACGGAATGTAGCTCGCCGGGTCGTCGAGAAGTGCCTGCTCGTTCCAGACAAACCCCGCAGCGAGATGCGTAAAAAAGGTGGACGGCGATCCTACAATGATGCCGTCGAAGTCGTCCGGGAAGCGCTGCGCTTCCATCAACGCCTCGCGACCGCCATTCGAGCAGCCATTGAAATACGAACGGCTCGGCCCTTTGCCCGCTAGCGCTTTGATAATGGCTTTGGACTTGTCGGTCGTCTCCTTGAGCGCTCGATATCCATAATCGACGATTTTCTCAGGGTGACCCAGAGCGAAGGTCGGTTGCCCCCCGGCCTGGCTGCCGTCATCTGTCGCGGCACTTGCGTAGCCGCGCCTGATCGCGCGGGAGAGCGCATCGTAGTCGATGCTGCCGCAGAACCCGCCGCAGCCGAGTTGCTCATATTTTTCGTTGAAGCTGTCATCCGTCGGGATCCAGACCTCGAAATTGATGATCGAATCGCTCGTCGGCATCGACCTGCCCGTAACTCGGCAGAATGCTGGAAGCGCACTATGGGTGATGCAACCCAAGCTACCCGTGGTGCATCCCGGTGGTGTGTTGAATGTCCCGCCAGGGACAGATTGAGCAGCAGTGACCACCGCGTGAGGCAACGACAGATCCAGGAGACCCTCGCAGCTCGTCGCTGAGACGGGCGTGGCATAAAGCACGATGGCAGCGAGCGGATCCGCAAACGCGACAGACCAAATGCTACGGCTCATGGCAATCCTCTTTCGCCGGTCGTCTGTCATGGCTGTCCCCAGGCAATTAAATTCGAGGCCAGGAGATTTGGCTACGTTTCGCACTCGGCACTGGCAAGATCAGTTATTAGTCCTGCTCCGATCCGACCTTCCATTCATCGAAACGAGTCTGAGTGGGTATTGGCTTTGTCGCTCCCGGAGGAGTGAATTCAGCAACAACGCCGTGGATAGAACGGCCGCCACTGCTGATAACAAACACGCTCTTTATTACGCCGTGCGAGGTGCCGACGGGCACGCCGGAAACGTTCAAATCAATCTCCTGGCTTCCCGTGCAATCCGGATTAACAGTGTAGCTGCCAGTCTCGCCGCCTCTAAAGCTGGTCGCGCCGCTGGTCCGAAGGCTATCGCCGATGTAATCAACCTGTGAGAAACCGCCCGCACCGTCAAACCGACCGATGCCAACCACTACCTGTGGTAGGGTAAAATTGGTAACGGAGAAGGCGTAATCACCCTTTAGCGTGGCGTTCGAGCAACCATCGTTGTGGTTCGCTTGTGCTCGAGCAACACCGCTTAGCGCAGGCAAAGCAAGTGCAGTCGCAATTGCTCCTTTCAAAAGCCAGCTTTTCATTCTCCGTCCTCCCCTTTTCTTTAAGACGCGCGATGCCATGTACCTGCTGATTGGGTGGATCATAACGCAGTCCCGGCTGCATCATTCGACTGTGATGGTCTTATTAATTGACTGGGTTGGACTCCGATCGTTGACTTGGGTATCTGGACGCGGGCTAATGGTGGGATACCCCTCCGGGAACACGGCATGGCCATATCGTGGTCGACGGTCGAAGTTCCCTCGCACCTCAGGCTTCCCTATTGGGTCGACGCTGTGTGCGATGCGTTCGCTCGTTTAGATTGCGAGCCACTGCGCGGGCAGCCATTTTTTGGCAAAATTCAGAGTGATTCGGCAGGCGGTGTCCGGTTCTGTACAGTTGCTGGAACGGCCCAGGTTTTTACCCGCTCGCCGCGCCAGATCAGGCGCATGCCCGACCAGATCATTGGCGTGGCTGCTTTGCACTCGGGCCACGGCCTAATTACCCAGGACGGTCGCGACGCCGAGCTGAGGTCTGGCGATCTTGCTGTTATTGATGGTATTCGCCCTTTCCGGGTGAGCTACGATAGCGATTTCGAGAAGACCGTGCTGTGGATACCGCGGGCAATGCTTGTGGATCGCATCGGCGCGCCCGAATGCTTCACCGGCAGGCGCATCGATGGCACCACGGGCATCGGCGGGATGCTTTCGCTAGTGATGCGTGAGCTGCCGTCGCGCCTCGACACGACCTCTTCCGAGGCGTTGGAGCGGGTCGGCGAGCACGTGCTGGACTTGATCGCGACCACGCTCCTATTTTGTGGCGAACGGACGCGGCTATCGGCGGGAATGACCGCGGTTCGCGCCAAGCTGTGGATCGAAGCGCATCTAAGCGAGGAGCTGTCCGCCAACCGCATCGCCGCAGCCTGCAGGGTCTCGGTCCGACATCTAAACCGGCTCTTCGAGCGGGAAGGAACTTCGCTGATGCATTATGTCTGGGAGCGCCGCCTCGCCAGATGCCACCGTGAACTGACGAATCCCATGGTGCGCACCCGTACTATCGCCGACATCGCTTTTGCGGCTGGCTTTAATGACCACTCCCATTTCAGCCGGGCTTATAAGGCGCGGTATGGCTGCGCGCCGCGTGATGATTGGTACCTGGCTGACCACGGTGCAAACTCCGGCTCGAGGGAGTAGCTCTCGTCGAAGAGATCAAGCGCGAGCCGAACAGTTGGGCAACCGAGCTTCGAGTTCCATAACTTCAGTTTATACCAATGCGCCCACTATGTATTTCTGTTTCCCGGCTGGTCATTCGTAGCCCGCTTCTGTTGCAGGAATGCACGACGTGAAGTGGTTCGCTTCAGGGCCATGTCGCGCTCCGCTGCGGTGCGCCCTCTTCGAAGGCTGAGCGCTCAGCCGGCTAAATACCCACTAATCGTTCTTCACAGTCCTCGCCGCGATCACCTGATCAGTCGCCCTCTTTCCCGATGCTTTGTTCAACCGGAACAGAAGAAGCCCCGGGACAAGTAAGACTGTTGCGATCGCCATGGCGCGAAAACAATCCGAATAGGCTTCGGGCACGCCTGCAAGGAGCGACACGGCTTCCGTTGACCGAGTGGCGCCCGGAGCCATCCCGCTTGCATGGGCCGATATTCTCTCCTCGAGAACGATCGTCATTATGGCAACGCCGGCAGCGCTGCCGAGCTGCCGCATCAAGTTGTAGAGTCCGGTCGCATCGGTGCGAATTCGGGCCGATATCGTCGAGAAAGCCAGCGTACTCAGCGGCGTAAATATGAGCCCGACCCCGATACCCTGAACGGCATTGGCGCTTGCAAGCCACACCGGCCCGCGTTCCGGCGTAAGCTGCGCCATGAGCTCGAGCCCGAGTGCACTCGTAATCAAACCCGTGACCAGGAAGGGGACTTGGCCAATTCTCGGAACGAGTTGACCGGCGATGATCATCGAGAACATTGTCGCGACCCCTCGTGGTGAAATGCCCAAGCCCGTCAATGTCGCGCTGTAATTGAGAGAGCCTTCACCGAGCGCCGGCAGGAAAACCATCGTCGTAAAGAGGAACGCACAGACCAGGAAGATGTATGTGCTCGCAATCACCAGATTTAGGTCCTTGAATACCGTCAAGTCGAAGAGCTGAAACCCGAAACGACGAGCGCGCAAAACCGCCGCGCCAAAGGCGAGCACAGTTATACCAGCCTCGATCGCAAGCTCCGGCGAGTCGGTCCAGCCGCGGCCAACACTGCGGGCTAAGCAGATTTGCAACATGCCCACCCAGCCAGCGAGGAGCAGCACCTCAAAACCGTTTATATTCTTGTTCTCAGAGGGGGTGCTGCTAGGAAGGGCACCTTGCAAACCCCAAACCGCGATCAGCCCAAGCGGCAGATTGATCAGGAAGATCCATCGCCAGGAACTCAAGTCGGTAATAACACCGCCGAATAGCGGTCCCAGAATCGGCCCCGCCATGATGGTGGCGCCCCAGATACCAAGCATCCTCGGATGATCCTGCTTTGGGTACATGTCGAGCAGAACCGCCTGAGCCAACGGCTGGAGCAACCCGCCGGCCGCACCCTGTGCTATCCTGAACGGGATAAGCATCGCCGGCGCCAATGCCGCAGCACACAGCAAGGACGCTGCGATAAACAGTACGACCGCTATTAGGACGATCCGCGCGGTGCCGTACCGGCGCCGAGCCCAACCGACCATACAGGTCGTTACCGCCGCCGCCGATAGATAACTTGTCATAACCCAGGAACCGAGCTCGATTCCCCCTCCAAGGCCCTGTTGAATGTGAGGCAGGGCAACGTTAGCCGCCGTGGTATCGAGCGCCTGCATCCCGGTGAGGATCATCAGCGCCGTTGTTGCCCACCTCCGGCGCGAACCTGGTGGCAACGCTGCCAACACAGGAGCCAATTTTACAGTGTCGGACGGAAGCGCTTCGGGCCGCTGCTCAGCAGTCGTTATCGCCAATTTGCTTCGTAGTTTAACCACTTTTTAACCTGTTTCCTCTCACCCTAGACCGGGACCCGCTCGTTCGAAACCCTTCGGACAAAGCGCCGCGAGGTGACATTCGTGACATGGGATCGTCGACTCGTCACTCCGGATGGAGAGTGGCTACGGACGGGTACCCCGGAATTTTTCGACGCTATCGGTGATCCAGCTCCCAATTACGATGCATTCACATTTGCAGTAAAGAACCTCGGGTTTGTTGGTCTGCAAATCCTCAATCACCAAATCGCCGAGGTCCACCTCCATCCGCGCAATGTCGCGTTACCGGCATTGCTTTCCGTTCAGCAGGAACTGTTGACCTGTCCAACTGAACTTTACCGCCTCATTTATCTCACGACGGAATGGCGCTCTGAGATCACCGCCTCACGCGAGCAGGCGATTACGAGGCTTTCAGAGCTCTGCAGTCCATCCTTCATAACGCCGGTTCACCAGCGCTTCCTAATCGAACCGAAGGACCTATCGAATTTGTTTAGCGACGAAGAAAACCCGTTGCGCCCTTTGGCGCAGAAATGGCGGGTGGCATTCGGCCATTTCGACCCAACCGTAATCCCTCTGGCCATCGAGCGAGGACTGCTCCCGCGCTTGATGATTATCGGCATCAAGCCGAACACCATTGATCCCGTGTTTCGTTTCATTGGCGACGGCTTTAATTGGGCTGACGAGCGGTTTCAGATAAGCGCGATCGGGGCACGTACTGAGAACCAGCCGGACAAGGAATACGGCGAATGGGTCTCCGAGTTCTACAAGGTTGTCGGACGCTCCGGGGAGCCCCGATTCGACTTGGTCACGGCGGCCATCGGCCAACCAAGACTGTCAGGTTCGCAAGTCGACCGGATAGTTTATGAGCGATTACTACTGCCCTGGAAGACGCCGTCGGGAGAAATTTTGGTAACCATGGCATCCCAGTTGGTGGATACGTATGTTGGCAGTAAGCCTTCGTCGATGGGTACCGGCAACTCAGTGCGCATGAAAGCGGCTAGATCATCGTAAGCCTCGTCGGTCGAGAGGCTCACGAGCACGAGTTCGATATCGCCCCAAGGCGAGCCCGGATAAAACACACTGCGCGCTTCGTGCCTATAACCATAGCCCCGCGCAATGCCGTTATCGGCAAGAGCCGGCACAACATACGTAAAGAGCGACTCGATCGGCCACCGTGAGAGCGCATACGCTCGCCCCAACCGAGGGAACACCCGCGAGAGCTGACGGCCGCGGTAATCGGAGCGGATCCAGCCGGCACCCGCATAGATCGCCGTGCCCGTGACTAGACGCGCCGCAGCGGCAAAATCGTCCGTCATCTCACATTGCTGGCCAATGTCGCGGCCATAGAACATAACCCGGGCTTCTCTTTGAAGGTTCGTATGTTTCCAATTATAGATCCGGCCCGCAGAGGTAAGGACGATTTCACCGTGCGCGTCGTAACCGGCTATCCAGTAAGAATTTTCGGGAGTGAAGTCTGTAAACTCTGGATTGAAAATCTCCAAACGCCGAAACCGCTTGTCGTAGCCGTTGATCGTCTTTGCGAAATAGAGAAGTTCCCCAAAATCATGCCGGAGCCGCAAATCTACGCCGCGCCGACGGGCTTCTTTATCGCCTTCGAGCACAAACCGCGCAAGCAGCGGTGCTGGACCATATTTGACGGTCAGGGCGTCCGGCAATCGGAGATTGTCTGGCGGAACGATGTTTTCTTGGTCACCCGGTTTGGAGATAGTCGTCACTGCGTTCAGGTCAGCAACTTCGCGATCGTCGCTCCCGATCAGACGGAGAAAGCCAGCCTCGATTGCTCTATCGGCGTTGCGATCAGATCCGGGATGCTGGCGACCAAAAGGTCGCGCCAGCGCCGGCTTATCAAGCCCTATAAAATCGCGGTCAATATCGGAAGATAGCTTCGACGGAACGAGCGTCATGGGGGATCCTCGTAGGTCTGGAGTTGCGTGCGCCGTGCAACTAACGTTAACGCTCCATTAACCATTGATCCAAATCATTACGAGTTTGTCAACCCAGCTCTCAACCGCGCATTTGCGCCGGCAAGGTCTCTGAGGGGCATCAGCACCCATCGCGGGGTCCCTTGTCTCGGAGGTCTGCTTAGGGTCGAACTCGGTAAACCCGCCGCGCCCTCGGGGATGGCCGCTCACGGCGCATCCTCGCCATTCGAGCCGCTTCCGGCGAAGGACCGCTTGCCACCCGACGCGGACCTACCGACAGAGTCTGATCAGGGTCTGCTTCGGGCACCTTGGCGGCATCGGGAACCGATCGGCATCGATTGTTTCGCAAAAGGCGCGCGAGGTCCGCATCGGTCGGTTCTGGCTCATTTCGGCGCTAGATATTGACGGTTTCGGAGGAATGACAAGCGAGCGCAAACGCCGCGTAATCCTAGCGCCCCGAGTGCGGACCCCGCAGGCCGGGGGAGGGCCTAGTGGGGACACTAGGTCGGGGGAGGACCAAACGCGCTCGGGGCACCAGATGATGTGGGGCGCTTCGTAAAATTATTCAACGCGTGGTCGGGCGCGCTTTAGCTCGCGCCGTTCCGCCCAATTCGCCTGCCGACATCTCGCGCCCGAAAATGCATCCGCCCTCTCGTCGGACGCTCTCGCTCGCTGACGGCGGCGCTTCGCCCGCAGCTTTGCCTTTCGCCGTCGCAAGCGCTCGGCAGTTCACGGACGTCGCTTCAGCGGTTTCGCCATGCTTTACAGTTAGCAGGTACAAAGAACGGCCCCGCCTCGGTATTCAGGGGAGGGGCGGGAGGTGGGGGTAACTAACCATCGCCGCCAGCCGGAGGGTTGGCGGCTCCGCAAACTACGCCGAATCGGCATCCGTCATAGTGACACCTTTGGCGATGCGTCACACCGTCGTGATGGGCTCAAGGCGTGCGGTCGGAACCGCCCCACCTGACGGACACGACGGCCTGCCCGCGCGCATTGCATTCTTGGCAGCGAAGGCGCGGTTCCAGATAGAATTTGCTCTCTGTCGCACTGCGGTCACACGAGTATCTTATAGTTGTGGCCTCTGCGGAGTGGGGCCTCGTCTCTTTCACATGCGAAGCACCCTACAATGTGAAGGCGATCACGTTGCCCCCTTGCAAAACGCTGCGCAGCGGATCGGGCGTCTCGGCAACTTCGTCATAGCCTACACGCTTCTGGCAATCACCTTGCTTCTGTTGGTTTTACGCGGGCTTCTCCGCCTTGCATTAATTCGTGCCAAACCTCGTGAGCACCAACTCTGACCCTACTGGGGAGAAATGCAGCAATGGCGCGGCCTCGTGCGGCTGACGATTTTGAGGCGATCCGTGCACGCTTACAGGAAGTGCAACGCGAGCGCACCCAAGCGCTGCGCGGAACCGAGAACGAGCCTAGGGTGGAGTCCTACCGCGACGCGGTCGGAAAGATATTAGGCTCGTCAGAGAACACCGGGCCCGGGTCGAGACGGAGCAAGTAGCCCCCGGAGCAAGTAGCCCCCGCCCGCAGCATCACCTGACGTAGCTCTCAGGTAACTCGCAGAGCCACGGCGGAAGGCGTTTGCCGCTAGTGAGTCCAAATCTAACATTTGGTACCCGCCGTTGACGGCTGGAGCCGACCGTAAGCGGCCACTCAGCTGGCGCATGAAGGTCGACCCGTCTTGCGCCCCATAACCGACATTGCCGAATGGTGGACCAGCTCAAGTGCGGGTTCATAAAATGCCCTCGCCAGCCCGCCATGCCGCATGCCAAAAGTGACCGGAGATCGACGGGACAGCGGACCTCGGGCTCGCAGGGCTGCCAACCATCGAGACCGCTCACAGGAAAGGGTCTCATCATGAACACAATGCGGCATCTCGCTAGCCCAATCGCCAAGAGCTTCAGCGAGGCGCTGCGTATTGATACCGAAGCCGGCAGCTGGATCTTCGTCGCGGGTCAAGTAGGAGTGGCGATCCCACCGGATAACGAGCTTATCAGCTTCGAGCAGGAAGTGCGCATCACCTTCGATCGCATTCGCGGGTCCCTGCGCAAGCTCGGCGCTGAGATGGACAAGATCGTGAGCATCAAGGTCTACCTCACAGATCTTGCACCCTATGCCGAATTCTCCAAGGTCCGCGGCGAGGTTTTCCCGCATTATCCACCCACATCGACCGCAGTCCAGGTCGCCGGTCTCCTGCTTGGGGCACGCATCGAGATCGACGCAATCGCCTTTATCGCAAAGGGCTGAGACCAGTTGCGGACGTTCGCACCGATAGATCGGTGCAGATTGGTTCGCGGACCTTGTTCCAAGCCATCTGATGGTGGAGAACGTGACGTAGATTCCAAGGACAGAATAGGAGCCGGGGATGGGGAAGGAACTTATCTTCAGGGACGAGGCAGCAGCGCTGTACGACGAGGCGTTCGCCCATGTCACCGCATACTTCATGCCCTTTCTATTGCGCGCCGCCCGTGTTGCGCCGGGCATGCGAGTTCTTGACATCGCGACAGGCACCGGGCTCTCCGCCGAAGCGGCCCTCGCCGCGGTCGGCCCGGCCGGCCACGTCACGGCCGCAGACATCTCTCCGGCGATGGTTGCAAAAGCGCGCGAGCGCCTCGGCAACGCACCGAATGTTTCGCTCTCGGCCGAGGACGGCGGGGCGCTATCGTTCCCGGATGAGAGTTTCGATGCGGTACTGTGCAATCTGGGACTGATGTTCTTTCCCGACCCGGTGCAGGGTCTATTGGAATTTCGCCGTGTGCTACGTCCCGGCGGGCGCGTGGCCGTTTCGGTCAATACCGTCGTCGAGCGCTCTTATAACCATCAGATCAATGTCATGGTCGCACGGTACGTACCGGGATTAGTCGAATCCGTCGCCCGCACCTTCGCGCTCGCCGAAGCATCAAAACTGCGGTCGCTCTTCGACGAGGCGGGCTTTGCCGACTTCGCTAGCGATACGGTAAGTCACGCCTTTGTCCTGCCGTCGTTCGACGCCTATTACGGCCCATTCGAGCGCGGCGGCTGCTCGACCGGTCAGGCGCTGGTCGGACTTTCCGAGGACATCCGCCGCGCGGTACGCGAAGAGGCGCGGCGCGACCTGGGTGACACAGGCGGACCCGTGAAGCCGGAAGCAGAGTACCGAATCGCCAGTGGACAGCGCCAAGAAGCGTGAAGCAGACCGCCTTACGCGTCCCAGCATGGCTTCTTAAACGTCGGCTTGCCACGCAGTGCCGGCGCTCTATCAGTCCGAGCAGACGTCCGTTTTGGGTGTGTGATCCGCCACCGGGGAGCCGCCGGAGCCCGCAACTCTGCAGCACAGTCCGTCTCGTTCTAGTGATTGGCCCTTGGATGGACTCCATCCAGTGCCTCAAGTTCGTCCGGTGTCAGGACGAGTGAGAGCGCAGCGGCGTTCTCCATTACATGCTCCGCCGAACCGGATTCAGGAATGGCGATGACATTACCACCGCGGATGGTCCAGGCCAGTGCGACCGCGGCTGCCGGGCAACTATGAGCTGCGCCGATACGTGCCAGCGTGGGATCACGCAGCAGGCTGGCGCCAGCGCCCCCAAGCGGTGAATAAGCCATCACCGGCATGCCGTGCTGTTCGCACCATGGCAGCAGATCTTGCTCGATACCGCGGTTCCCGAGGTTGTAGAGGACCTGATTGGTTGCGCAGCGATCGCCCCGGGGAATTCGGAAGAGATCTTCCATGTCACTGATCTTGAAGTTGGACACGCCCCAGGCGCGAACCTTCCCCGCGGCGCGTAAGCTTTCGAACGCCGCCACAATGCTGGAGAGGTCGGAGTCCTGACTTGGCCAGTGCAGCAGATAGAGATCGAGATAATTAGTGCCGAGGCGGGAGAGGCTCGCGTCGCAAGCCTTCGCAATGCCGTTTCCCGCGACGTGATTGGGCCATACTTTGGAGACCAGGAATACGCGGTCTCGCTGTCCGGTAATCGCGCGTCCGATCAGCTCCTCGGAGCGGCCGCTGCCGTACATCTCCGCCGTGTCGATCAACGTCATCCCGAGCGAAACGCCTGTGCGCAGCGCTTCTTCCTCAGCGGCTTCCGGGTGTCTCCTCTGCCCGAGACCCGCTGAGCCCTGGCCAAGCGCCGGGACGATGGTTCCATCATGGAGCTTTACCGTGCGGGTCGCAGCACGAGCCGGCGCACTTGATAGCCCCGTAATGATTGGGCCGCCCGCAAACAGCCACGAGCCAAGTGCCACGCAACGTCGATTGAATTCACGCCGGTTCAGCAGCTGCTCGTTCATGATCGTCCGCGCTGACCAAACGGACGTTCTAGAAGCTCGCCGTCTCTCTTGCCGCGTGGTAATAGAGGTTCGGCTTCCGATATACCGCAAACAGTACGGCGCCATCTGGTGACCCGTTATCATGCAGCGAACCTGGCTTGCGCCATATGTAATCTCCGGCCGTCGCGATCCCATCGTGATCCTGGACGCTGCCTTCCAGGACGAGCGTCTGCTCGATCTCAGGATGTTTGTGAGAAGGTATATGGGCGCCGGGTTCGAGCTTGAGCAGGCAAGTCATCTCGCCGCGCTCAGGCTCCTCGTAAAGTACCTTGATCGAGACTTTTTCGAAGCGGGTTGGCTTCCAGTCCATCTCGCAAGGCTTGACGTAGGTGGAGCCTCCGATGGTGGGTGTTAATCCGCGGGGTTTGTCGAGGACTTCGCTCATTGGTCGCTCCGTGGTCAGGGCTGTGTAACGTCCATAATAGCATTAGCCCGGTCACGTATAAGGAAGCGACGCTGGAAGTCGCCCCCATAACCTATAGCGAGCCTGAGTTCGCGCGCTCCCAGCCAAGCATAGCAAGATTTCGGCGGTGGCCGGGGGCGCGTGTACCCCTTGCTTTTCGGCTCTGACAACGGTCCGATCAAAGTAACGACAAATTAAGCAGACATCTCAATCAATTCTCAAGGTAAGCCGGCTACTGTCCCCCTCGAAATCGGGGGAAATCACATGGAACGTGAGGCCGTAGGCAATCCGCCGGCGAACGATGACGGGTTGGACGATCTGTTCGGTCGAATACCCCCGCTGCCCTCGCCGAGAAAACGGTGGACGGTACGACGCAAGGCGGCGGTCGTGGAGGCCGTGCGCGGTGGTTGGGTTCCGGTCGAGGAGGTGTGCAGCCTGTATAAGCTCTCGGTCGACGAGTTTCTCGCGTGGGAGCGCGACATCGACCGCTACGGCGTTCCCGGTCTACGCGCGACCCGTTATCAGATCTATCGCCAGACCGAGGCGCGGAGGGATGGCTGACGATGGCCCCGTCGTGCAGCCTGACCAAACACCTGGCGTTGTCGATGCTCAGCGAATGCGGGATCGCAGCAATTTGGCGTCTCAATCTGGCCGCAGCCGATGCACACCGGACGGGTCATCCAGCCGCAGCTGTCGCGATCCTGGAAATTGCCGAGGCCGCGGAGGAAGCGTGGCTCAGGGCAGAAGGCAAGAGTGCCATCGGCGGTTAACATCAAGAACGAAGGAACCGCAGCCGCAGCGGCAGTGCTTATACGATCGAAAATCGGTGGATATGCTGGCGAATTGCGCCGCGCTTTTGTGCCGGAGTCTGCCCGTTAGAAATTGACCTCGGCGGTTCCCGCTAGCAGTTTCTTTGCCATGAACTGGCATGCCAACCTCGAACTTTTTGCGACTTTCGCGCTGCTATTTGTGGCCGGTTGGCTGTTCTTGGGCATCACTCGAAAAACGCCCTCCCAAAGTTATCGGCCGGGCGGGCAATAAACGGCCCGGCGCCACGGATGGCACCACTTCTGTATCGCCCAGCTACACCAGCGGGTTAGGTCCAGATGCCGGCCAAATACCCCATCCCAAAGGACGGAGCAGAGGCTTTCAACAAGGCACTGGCGGCGTTCTACGCTTGGACAAGCGAGGAAGAAAGAGATAGCCGTGTCGAGCCCAGCATTGTGCAGCGATACTCCATCGGTGGGGTGTGCGATCTCATAGAAGCATTCGATGATCCGATGCCCGAGAATGTGTACCAATTCTTGATTTGGCTGGCAGCCGGACACTCTGTCACCGCACCGGCAGACCGCTCGTATGCGAGCGGTGCCCAGTGTCTGCGAGCGTTACGTGATCGACGCTTGTCCTCTGTTACGACGAGCCAGCAACGAGATCTCTAGGGAGCCGCCGTCTGGGCAGCGCAGGTTCAGGAACCAGCGAAGCATTCGCATTACACACCTCTTACTTCGCCGTTCCTGTGCATGCGGCTTGCCGAGGCGCTCCGTTAACCCGCCGCCCACTTAAATCCCCGCGCACGTCGCATTCCCGGCAGCGAGCCCGTAACCCCGCTTCAACCACAACCGCCGACACTCGCGGGATGGGGAATGCACTAACTCGAAACGATTACCTGCGGCTGCTCTATGAACAGGCCGCTCAAGAACAGCGGCAACTCGCAGAGCGGGTCAGGGCCGCCCGCAGCGACGGCGCACTGATCGCCGATTTTGAACGTCGCGCGGAGAAGCTGGAGCGCCTAGCGCGTCCTCTCAGCGCAGTGGATTAGATCACCGAAACCGCCGCCGCTCTCACCAAAATTCGCGATCTTTAGGCGTCATCGGTCCTAGCCAGCGGGATCGCATCTTCACCGTGGTACTCAGGCGGCAATCCGTATCGGAGGTTTGAGCGCACCGGCCCGGTGTCCAGCGATCTCAACCTTACATCCTTGCCGCTTCCAGTACCGGCTGATAATTCCGGCGACATGGCCGTTCGTCGCATGTGTGTCGAGGTCTTCGGTTTCGTGGCGAGCCATGGGTTACAGCCCGCCGAGGACAAGTGTCGCGAGCACCACGCCAAGAGCGAATGCCACGTCACGGACCATGTAGTTCCGCGTTCTTTCTAATCCGACCATGTTGCGTTCCGATCTTTGTCGTCGCCGCCCGGATCAACATGGGTTAAGTGACGGCCGTTCCGCCGTTCGCGGGTCTATAAGTTCAATTTTCAGGTTCATCCCGCTGATTAACCTAACAGCACGCGGAACGCGATTTAGTTGGCGCTTGTTCACCTATTGCGGCCGGTGCGTCCTACCGCGCTGCCTCCTTTAGGAGATGATGATGCGTACAAGGTTCAAGATGTTTGCAATGGCCGCTGCGTTCGTGGCCGGCGCGTCAAGTGCGGCAATGGCAGAATACCCTTGCGCGCCGGGATACGGGCTGTACGGCGGCGTCTGTCAGCCGATCAGGTCGCCGGGCTATTCCAACCCAGTATCCGGCGCGGTATCGGGTGAGGCGGCCGGGGCGGCGAGCGGTTATAGGTCCGCGGGTCCCGTCGGCGCTATTGTCGGCGGAGCGCTCGGCACCGCGACCGGCACCCTAACCGGAACCGGCAACATGCTGTCGGGCGGTTCCTCACCGCCGGGCTGCGCTCGCGGGTATCACTGGTATAACGGCTACTGCTACCCCAATCGGTAAGCTGGCCACGCCGCGTTAACCAATCCTTATCCGTATCTCGGCAAAGACGTGCGCGGCAGGTGAAGTACTGGACCCTGCTTTCTTAGGCCGGGGGCGAGAGCCGAGCTGTCATCCGTTCACCAGCTCGGCTCTTTTTCTGTTCCGGCTCCAACTGGCTATCGCGGCCTGTCCTGGTTGGCCGTGTTCACGCTGATCTCTGCCGTGATCGCAGACGTGTTCCGTTAGGCAGCGCCAGCTAATCAAGACGGCGGCGTAGCTTCATCCGCGCGCCCTCAATATCCGCCGCTTCGGCCTCAAGTTGGCTGGAAATATGATGGAGTTCACGTGCGATCAACGGCTCGCCCGCAGCAATCTCGCGGAGCTGGGTCGCCGCCATTCGCAAAAATGCGATAGTCTTCTCGTCTTCGCGTCTGGCCATAATATTTGAACGAGGACCGCTGCTAGCGGGTTCTGACGCTAGTAAGCCTGTCGGGCGCGTTGACATAAGTTTGCCAAGACCTTAAGAACGGCTTGCTTTCCATCCACGTTAACCAATTGGGACGCGGAAGGCGGTCGGACGATGGATGAGGACGTGCCTCGATCGAGGGCGGCACATTTCCGTGGCGTCGCCGCCCAACTCCGGACCTTGGCCGACCAGCTCGAATTCAACTTCCGACGCAGAGATCAGCTCTTAGCCCTGGCCGCCGGCTTTGAGCGATTTGCAGAACAGCTTGAGCAAGAGGCTGCGCAGCGGCCCACTTAACCGACACCGCGCGCATCGCGCTGCCGACAGCGCAGCCGCCGTTCCTAATCGAGCCGAAACGGGGGTATTTTCCGCCTCTATTTCCTAAAATGACCTGACCCTGGTTCGCGGGGGACTAAAGGCAGCCGTCCATTCGTTGTCACTGTCCGCTTAGATTGTCTGCGATCAATTTATTCTTAGCTCCGATTGGGTAAAGGACGGGCATGTTGTATGTGATTGAGATCCGACGTGGGCGCGAGGAGCTGTCCACGTTGATGGGCCGTATCAGGGAATGGCTGGACAGCCGGCGTTTTGAACCCGACGCCTTCCGATGCACAACCGACGATGAGGGTGTGACGTGTCGGCTGGAGTTCAAGATTGAGAGCGAGGCCATTGCCTACGCGAAGGCATTTGGCGGGGAGTTAAGGCCAATGGGAGACAACCCTGCCCTGTAGCATGGGCACGCCAGTCCCTAGCGCGCGAACTCCTGCTGAAATGTGTTGGCCATATGGTCTTCTCGGAAAACCACGCGAACTAGCAGCACGCCTCGTCGTTCTTTGCTGATATCAAAATTCACCGGGACGCAATCGTTGCGGTCGAGCCACACACGCAACTCAGCCATCGCATCGGCGAGTTTCCAACCTTTCAGACGTACTTCAACCTCACGCATCATTTTATTTTAGCCCGCTTCGGCTATCCTGCCCTGACTCACAAACGGCAGACAATCTCCGTTTGGTCCCAACCAGTACGCGCGAGTGGCTTGCTTTATGTCACGTTGCGAGCAGCGGCCCATTTAACCGACACAACCACCTTCCCGCGCTGACTGCATTCCCGGCAGCGCAGCCGCCGTTCAAGATCGAGCACGCGGGTAGCCGGCGGCTGCCGTAGGCCGTTGAGGTGAAGTGACCCTAATGTTAAAATCAGCCGCCACGTTGTCGCCAAACTGTCGTGAAACTGTCGTGATCCCAACCGACCACGGGGGAGGAAAACATGCCAGACGGAGCCTGGCTCCGCGTCCAGCATTACCGTGAGATGGCTACGCACCTTCGCTCACTGGCGGACCTTGAACCGCTGGCCAGCCTTCGCGAGCAGCTTCGGTTGCTCGCCGCGCAGCATGACGAAGTGGCCATGGAGCTGGAAACGCCGCAAACCGCTAGCTCGCTGGGCACTCAGCAGGCGTCGAGGCTTTCCCAAATCGCGGCCAGCCCCTCGTATTCATGAGCCATGCTTAGAAGCTGCTGACGTAATTCGGGGTGCCGCATCACCTGGGCCTCGGAGCGGAGGCGCGCGGCTTCCCGCGGGTACCGCTCAGCGCGCGCTTAACGAGTTTCCTCAACTCCGGTTGGGGGCGTCTTATGAAATCGCCCGGTGAGCATTCTCCTCGAACAGCCGCAGCTTGTCGTAATAAGTCATCGGCACTTTCTCGCCACAGGACCCGCAGAGATAATGCTTCACCGTCTTGAACGCTCTCCCCATACGTTCATTCGCATGCCCGCAGCGCGGGCACGTGTGCGGGAGGAGCACTCCAAGTAGACCAGCGGTAAGCGGCATGGCCTAAACGCTTAGTCGCCGTTGCGCACCATGCAGACGAGCCGCGTGCGGTCCCAAATCTCCACGCACGGGTACACGGATTGGCGGTCGAGCATTAGCATGGCAAGGGCTCGGGCGTCGTCGTCCGATGCGAGAGCGACATCGTATGGCCGCGCCAGCAAGTTGGTCGCGTCGCGAAAGTAGATGCGATAGGACCGGATCGCCGTAGTAGTGGTGGCGTGTGTTGCCGCCATGGCACGCTCCCTTGTTTTCGCGGGAGTGCGCGCAACCTCTCTTTGGGCGGCAGGCGTGTCTCTCAGTCGCTGGTGTGCGAGGAACTCCACAGCGATGCCGCAGCATACTCGCGAAGTTCCGGCCAATCGCTAACCTGCGTTTGCTTCGAGCAACCGACGCCGCCCACTTGATCTACACGATAGCCTTGCCCCGCGCATCGCACTCGCGGCAGCGGAACCGCCGTTTCGGGGTTCGAGACCTTGACGACTAAGTCAGGTGTTGTGGCAACTCCTGCGCAATCTCGATGACCAAACTCGCCCCCGCCAGCTGCGGCATTCCGGGAAGCGCTTGCGGGGGGACGACGTTATACGCAATTCGCACCTCAATGCCCGCGCCCGGTGATTCGGACGAGGTCAGACGACCCGGAGCTCCGGAAGTCGGCCCGAGCTCAAACCCGACGACCGTCCCATCCTGGCTGATCGATCGGAATACCCAACTCCCATCATTCGCTTGTTGCAGACGGCCCTTAAACCACGGCCGAAAGGGGACGATAATCTGGTCTTGGTTGTAGTACGGCTGGTAGGAAAAGCTCAGGAATACGGCATCCAATTGGCTCAATCGGCGCAGATCGTCCTCAACGGCCATCATTGTCTCCTTTGTGCATGGAGCGCCACGCGGGCCAGATCGCGCGCCGTAATCGCGAACCGGGTGCAGGGTTGCTACACAATACGACCACGACCACGACCACCCGACCTGACCCGACCCAAACTTATCACAGCAGATTGAGACCGCATTCCTCAACGATCCCCGTTGGGACGGCAGGCCGCTGGCCCTCTGTCTCCTACGCGGGGGATGCCGGGTCCATAGCGCCAGCCCGGCAGCCCTTCCCTTCCCTTCCCTTTCCTATAGATCCGCTCGATCGCCCCACCTGACCGACACCGTCGCGTTTCCCTTCGCGTCGCACTCGCGGCAGCGCAGCCGGCGTTCCAAATCGAGCACGCGGGTGGCCGGCGGCAGCCGCAGGCCGTTGAGCAGGGAGCTAGGCGGTATCAGCGCGTCATGGCCGCACGCGGCGCACTCGAATTTCACGAAGTCGCCTGGGCCAAGGTCTTCGATCCGAGCGGCGTAGAGCGGCACCATCGCTGGGTAGAGTTGCCAGTTTGTTCTATAAAATACCACGCATTGATTTAAGTCAATCGGGATCGAGCGGCAGGCCTCACCGTTGCCTTTTTGAGACCGCAGGGGACATCAAATGCAAGACGACAAGCTTCGGGCGCTCCCGAGGAATACGCCTGACTACCATGCGCGGCAGGCTGCTCACTTGCGGGCATTGGCCGGGACCGTGACACAGGGCGGCCTGCAAAAGCTCGCTTGTTGAAGGAAGCCGAAGAACATGAACGGCTCGCGGGGCAGGAGGCAGACGCTATCAACGATCCTGCGCCCGCACGGCGTACCGTATAAAGCTCACCGCTCTCGAAGCGCCTCCTATCGGGGTGTGAAGCCGTTGAGCGCGCGGTTGATGCCCAACTCCGGGCGCGTCACCCCAGATGGGTTCTGCATCAGCAGTTGCTGCTGCCCCGCCCTTAACTGAGCGGCAAAGTCATCCTGCTCCTGCGACTGCAGAGGACTGGTGGGCGGTGTCGAAAGGGGGGCGATTGGGTTCGTAAGGTGCAGGGGCTGAGGGGGCACGTTCGGGACGCCCGGGATTGCCGTCGGGTTCCTTACCTGGGCCGATACCGGCCCGGCGGCCAGCACCGCGGTGATCGCCAACAGGGTTGAAAACATCAGGTTTTTCATCGAATGCTCCGCTCGCGAACTTGGGTTTTAAGCCGGCCTGATCGTTAGGCGTGTTCAACAGCAGGTCAGAGCGTAATTTGAGCAACGAGGGGAAATCGCTCATCGCCTGAATGTGAACTCGGCTTTAGTCGCCCATTGGCTCTAGCGCCGTCGCTTCTTCTTCCGCGTCAGCAGAAGGCTAGGCGTCCCTGCCGGCTTGGGCGATGGCAACGGCTGCGGCCGTGGCGCGGGTGGCTCCAGCTTATCGAGGATCGCCCGCAACGTCCGAATGCGCGGCGACATCGGGAAGGGATCGGCCGCGATCGTCTGTTTCAGCAGCTCGGCTAGGGCCGCTATTTCGCCATCGTCGAGCTACGGTTGCGCTTTATGGACTGGGACACGGCTATCGCCCTCATTGTCCTGGTCGTGATGTTCCTGCTGCTCGCCGTGCTTCTTCGCAAATAAGACCTGGTGCTGCGCAGGCTTGAAGGCCGGTCTACTTTGCCGATCAATCGCTTCCGCGCTGGTGCGGGAGCACGTTCCCATACACCGCCGGATAGACCCGCCTGGAGCCGTCCCAAAGCTCCACGTTGTGGTGGTGCGGTCGCGCTTTCAGCATGGTCAGCGCTCGGTCAATACCTTCGCGAAGGTTGGCCACTTCGATCACCTCGAAAGCCTGAATTTGGTCGGCCTCGTCCAAGAAGTAGCAGCGGTAAACGTGCATGGTGTGTCCCTGATGAGGAGGACAAGTCGTCTAGGGGATTATTGTGTCGGGCGTAAGTACATAGCGCGTCGCCCTGCCGCATCCGCGTTCGATCGCCCATCGACCAAGCTGACGGCAGACCGATCCGCTGACTTGCGGCTCCCCTCGGGCATCATCGCTGGGCAATCGCGATCCGTGGTAACGCCGCAGGGGTGCGAGGGCCGCGATCGGACGCCAGATTGCCAGTGATCCGATTGCACCCTCGCACTTACCCCCGCGCTCAGATCAGCGCATGCCAAGCCCAAGTATGGCGACGAGCAGCGCCATCCCGACGAGAAAGGATGCTGATCTGGCCGGCTGGATAGAACCGGCTAGAAGCACGCCGTCCCTGATCGAGCCGCCCCTTGAATCGGCCGCAGAACTTCATCTCGGCCGGCAGCAACGGCGCGATCGGCACGATACCGCTCGTCGCCGGTCCTGCCCGCCAACGCGTCGAGCTCGGTCCAGTGAAGGATAGGTCCACCTCTTGCATTTTAGGGGCGCTTTCACCTGCGGCAAATCTGCCGACCCAGGTATTTTATTGTCCTTTCAAGTGCTCGCAAATTGAGAAGCCTTTAATTTCTAGGCATGTAGGCTTTCATAAGAATTTGACGAACTGGGCATCAGCCTATATGAGCGAGATCGGCCGGCAATGAAATACAAGGATGGCGGGGGCGGCCGCCGTTTTAGTTCCAGGCGACGCCTATTCCTTGCCGGCTCTGTTTGTGTCGCGATCACTATCATCGCGGCTTGCGTTGCCGCCTGGGATCTGCGCGAGCAGCGCATCGCGGATGAGACTAAGGACACGAAAAACCTTGCCGTGGCGCTCGCCGAGCAAACGGGGCGAACGATTCAAGCCGTCGATCTGGTCGTTCAGGAAACGCAGCAGATGATACTCGTCTCGGGTGTCACTGAGCCGGACCAATTCGGGCGGCGGATGGCGACCGAGGAGGTTCACCGTTTCCTGCTCGACCGGCTCCGCAGTCTCCCGCAGGCCAACTCGATCTCGATACTAGATAGCGCCGGAATGGTCGTGAATTCTTCTCGTACTTGGCCGGTCCCAGTCATCGATGCGTCGGGCCGCGACTTCTATGCCTATTGGCGAGAGCATAACGATTCCAGCATCTTTATCGGTGTTCCGATTCTGAACAAGATCAGCGGTTCCTGGATGATCATGGTCACCCGGCGCGTCAGCGGGCCGGGCGGGACGTTCCTTGGTATCGTCGCCGGTTTTGTTGAACTGCGATATTTCGAGGACTTTTACCGCGCGATCAGCACCGAGGAGGGCAAAGCGGTCAGCCTGTTCCGCCGCGATGGAACAGTCCTCGCCCGCTACCCACGCATTGAGAAGATGGTCGGCGAGAAGCTCTCCACGGAATCGCCTTGGTATCGTCAGGTCGCCGCAGGGGGTGGTACCTATCGCACACCCGGCTATATCGGTGGCGAGCCGCGCATCATCTCGGTCGAACTGGTCGGCGAATACCCACTCGCGATCACCGTGGGGATTTCAGAAAAGGCCGCACTAGCTCGATGGCGTGGTCAGGCGGTTCTTATTGGGATCGCCACTCTCGGCGCCGTAATCGGCTTCGCGATCCTCTTCCGCGCTCTCGCAGTTCAATTCAACAGGCTTGAACAACGGTCGTCCGAGCTAGAACAAAGCGAGGCGCGATTTCGGGACTTCGCGTTGACCTCCTCGGATTGGTTCTGGGAGACTGATGAGCATCACCGTTTTTCCTACCTATCGGACGGAATTCGCGTGTTTGGCCACGAGCCGGCGACCTGTATCGGTCACAGTCGCAAGGAATTTGCTGCGGATACCGAAAGCGAGGCAGCCAAGTGGCAAGAGCATTTTGCCACGCTGGACCGCCATGAGCCGTTCCGCGATTTCGTCTATACGAGGAAGATCGATGAGCACACCGAATACACCGGTTCGGTGAGCGGCGATCCGTTCTTTGATCCCTCGGGACGGTTCTTGGGTTATCGAGGCACAGCCCGCGACATCACCGAGCGGGTGCGTGCCGAACGGAATTTACGCGAAGCGAAGGAAGCGGCGGAGGGAGCCAATCGAACCAAGTCGCAATTTCTAGCGAATATGAGCCACGAGTTGCGCACTCCCCTCAATGCGATCATCGGTTTCGCGGACATGTTGCAGCGTGGCTTTGCTGGACCGGTTCAGCCGAAGCAGGAAGAGTACGCCCGCCTCATTAAAGAGAGCGGTGAGCACCTGACTGCCGCCATCAACGACATTCTCGATCTTGCAAAGGTCGATGCGGGAAAACTCGAACTCCGCGAAGAAAGCGGCATCGAGCCACGTCGTGCTGTCAATGATTGTGCTCGCCTGATGACAGAACACGCGACGGCCGGCGCGATTCGCCTATCGACCGAGATCGAAGATCACGTGCCGACTGTCGTCGCCGACCCCACTCGGCTAAAGCAGATATTACTAAACCTGATGTCAAACGCCATTAAGTTCAACGAGCCGGGCGCGTCGGCTGTGGTCGCAGTCCGCCGCCACAGTGACGGCGGCGTCGTGTTTGAAGTACGGGATACCGGGTCAGGAATGACGCCTGAGGAGATCGTCACCGCGCTCGAACCCTTTGGCCAACTAGATGGCAGCCTCGCGCGGAAACATGAGGGCGCGGGTCTCGGACTACCGCTCGCTCGGCGGCTGGCGGAATTGCATGGGTGGTCGCTCCACCTGAGCAGCAAGAAAGGGCAGGGAACTATCGCAACCCTGATGCTGCCAGCGTCCAAGGTGATGGATAGGCCTGATGTGCCTGCGGCGCTGCGTGAAGGACCGCGAGACGCACGCGTCAGCGTTCGCTGACAATGTGTTGAGCCCGCAACGGCGGCCTCGGACGGACCGAGTGCGGCAGCACGTCGCAGCCCGAAACCGCAGTGCAGCCGACCCGTTCGACGGTGAATGGCCACGAGTCCAATCAACAAAGAGACGCGGTTGCTAGACCAGGCGCTCGCCGACCTCGTGGCGAAACATGAGAAGCAACCGACGCCGGGGCTTGCCCGAATGATCAGGCAGCTGGAGCTTGAGATCGTCGCGCGGAAGAGCCTCCGCGTCCGTCGAGCCGGTGTGCGCGGTGGCGGCATCACCGGATGACGACGCTGCACGAGAAGGCCGAGATCGCCCGCACCATCGTCGCCCGATCGAGAAGCATGCGCGGGGTGATGTCCACGCCCTGGCGCGGAATCATCGCTGGAGTTGGGCCGGCTGGGTTTGAGATCCGGCGGGTCGACACAGCCGCCGTACCAGCATTTCGAGCCGCACGCGAAGCACCGCGCCCGCACGGCGATCGTGACAGGATAGCTGCGCTCAATTCGGATACACGATCGTCCGCAGCATGACGCGGCGCTCGTCTGGACGGTAGTCGCCAGCGCCGCGGTGCATCGTGGCGCGTTCGTCCCACATCAGAACGTCGCCGATCCGCCACCGGTGATAATAAACGAACCGATCCTCTGTGGAATGCGCTGCCAGTTCCTCGATCAGCCGCCAAGCATCCTCCCGGCGCATGCCCTCGAAGCCATGCGTGTGCATCGGGTTGACGAACAGGATTTGCCGTCCTGTGACCGGATGGCGCACCACGGACGGGCGCGACAACTCTGTGTAAATCGTCTCAGTCGCCCCCTTGTCGTCGCCATAAAGTCGTTCGCCGGCAGGGCCGGAGCTACGACCGTGCAAACCTGTGAGGGCCGCTAGCTGCTCCTTCATCCGGGGCGACAGAGCGTCATAGGCGGCGCGCATATCCGCGAACATTGTGCCGCCCCTCTCCAACGGCACTTCTTTGGCATGCAGAATGGCCAATAACGGCAGTTCCGGCTCGTAAGTCGAGTCGGTGTGCCAGTCAGTGGCGCGCTTGACGCCGTACCAGTCGATGTTGCCGTCCCGCTCGACATTGGTCAGCCACGAAACTTCCTCGTGCTCCGGATGTCGGTATTTGACCAGCGCGTGCTTTCGCGGGACGCCGAAGCGTCGGCCGAAGCTAGCCAGATCAGCGGCACCAAGGTTCTGGTCCCGAAAGACCAGCACGGGATGCTCGGCGAAGGCTTGCTCGATCCAGGCGAAGGTCGCCTCGTCAAGCGGCTGCGACAAATCAATGCCGAGGGCTTCGGTGCCGAGCGGCTCTCCGAGCGCGCGCAATTGCGGTGACTGGGCCATGAGCATCCTCGTGATTTGCCCGGCACCCGTCGACGTGATGCCGCGAACACTTTGGCGCTCTAACTCAATTGTGGCAACCCGTAGCAATTCCGCCCGCTCCGTTGCGTCGGCCTCATGTCCGAGAACAGTCGCGGACGGCCACCGCGGGCGAGGCTCGGAATCTGGTCAGCCACGAAATTCTCGCGCTACTTGCACTGAGCATTCAACCGCTCCTGCAGGTCGTCGTCCACCGGTATACCAGCCTTGATCTGCACCATCCTGCGGGTCCGGGCACCATGATGTCGCGTTTGGCGACCCATTCTCCCTCCGAGTCTCTCTCGAAGGCATCGCAAGGCAGGTCCGACGCGGATTTTTGCGGCTCCTGTTGTGCCGTTGCATTGAAAGCCAGCGCCGTAACCAGCCAAAGAAGTGTGAGAACACGATTGGCCTGCAACAGCTTTCGCCCACCGTTGGAGGAGGCCGCTTCCGGCATTTCTTGGTCTAGCACGTTGTGCAGCTAATCTTTCTGGATCGAAGCGTCCGGCAGCCGCTTGCCTTGTGTATAGGTCTCGCCACCTGCAAACAAAGGTGCAGTTATCCTACTCGTGAGCTTACCCGACGCGCGGATGACGGACGCGGCGGCCCGCTCGGACGGCAATGGGACCACGCTAAACTGCACTACGACTGCTGTGCGTCACCCAGCGATTGTTCCACCGTGACATCCGCGGGCGCTGGGTTCGTATCTTGCCCTGCAGCAGGCTCTGCCGGTTGCATTGCTTGGTTATGCCGTCCCAGGCCGAGTTGCTTTGCCCACGCTGATCGTCTTTCTGAATACGCTATCGCTGCCAGCCAATGTGTCGGCGGAAGACCCCATCGCGCTCGATAGTCGCTCTCTTTCAAGGAATGCCTGGCCTGCAGATGCCGGTTTAGGGTCTGCCCTCGCCAGCCACAGTCGAGACAAACCACAAAATCACGGGCCGCCGACTGGGATATTGACGCCACCGGAATTCGCTCCGGTTGCACTGGCTTCCCAAGAGCCAAGAGCGATTGGTACACGGTGTTGATCACACCCGAGATCTCGGCAGGAGAAACGTGGTTTTTCCGGACATAGCTGCTGACGATCTCGGCCACGAATATCTCCAGCTTGCGGTCGTGGCATCCCCCAATGTCTCCATTGTTCCCCCTGTCAGGCAATTGTGGGTAGGACCACAGGTGAGCTCTTGCTAGCGAGCCAGGACTAAATCCCGCGGGTTTTGAGCTCGCTCTGCAAACGTCGCCGTGCGATGTCCAAAGCATCTGTCAGCAGGAATAGACCCTCGCGCGCTTTCGATTCGTCGTCAGAGCGACCTGCGGCACAAAGCTCGCTGACCCGAATGTGTTGGTTGGCAACGTATTCCTCCAGCTCCCGAACGTCCTGCTCGGCCTCGGCCAGGACGACATCTTCACGGTTCGGCATAATCTCCCGCTCCTACACTGGTTCGCGGTCGCCCAGCTTGAGGGCGGTCTTCGTTAATGCGTGCCGATCACGATCCTCTCGCAGCCGCATGCCGAACACTTACCGAAGCCCCGCTGAAATGAGGCTGAGTCGGCCAGGGCTGCAGTTACCTGCTGAACCTGCTGATGCCGATCGAGAATGAGGCCCGATGCGAGACACGCATCGCAGAAGGTCTTACCTCGGCTTCCTACCAGCGCGTTCGCCACCCGGTCCAGGACATCCATGAGTTTCCCACCCCTAATCTCTGACTGATCCCCTATACTTTGCCTGGCTAGAAAGGTGGTGTGACAATTTCATTGTCATGTGGCTCGATCATTCTCCTCTAGATTTCGTTTCCCTGCTCGAGACTTGCGCGTTGAACGCGATTCGCATTGTTCACTCGCCGAGATGCTACCGTTTGTCCCGATTAAGCGCTGCTAATCGGCGCGCAAAAATTGTCACGGCACGGATGACGCCGCGGTACGGAAACCGGGAATGAAGCGCATGGCCCTGCTAAGGGCGCAACACGATCGCGATATGGCAGCGCGTTCTCGCTCGTCGAGGATGAGAATGAATGGTGCTCGGCCAGGCCGCTAGTTCCGACGAGGCGAGACGGATCGTTTAAAACCGCGACTTGATCCGTAGCAGCATCGACCGGGGCAAACCAGAAGTTGCGCGATCAAAAGCCGCGGCGCCCTCCCGCATGGCGAGCGGCGAGACACCACGACCACATCATTGCGGCTGAGCGTCAACGGCATCGATCACTTCGCGAAAAAGCTGCTGCGTCGCCGCTGCTGGATGGCCATTCTGCAGATCGCGAAAGGCGGTCGGAGAACGGATAGCGTAGGCTTCTATGGCCTTGGCCAGCCGCTGCCGTTCGCGTTCAGGCGCTGCGACCAAAATCGCACCGAGCGCGGCAACTATGGCATCGAGCGATCGGTTCTTCGCCATTGGATCCCCTCCGCAAATGCCACTGATCACGATAACTTAACCGGATAGGCTCGGCAAAGCCGAACAACTTATGCGCGGGGCGATGCAGGCCCGATGGAACCTGGCCGTTCGGAAAGCCTCTTGCGCCCGTCTGCGGCCGGTGGGAAAACTTCGCGCCGCGGCCACTCTGTGGGTCTCTCCAAATCGTCCGTTCCCCCTTGGAAAGGATCACAGAGGAGCACGAAACATGATTGCCGCACCCGATCACGACCTGCCCGTACTTACCCGGGCAGGGAATGCTGATGCGCTCGGTGACGCGACACTGTTTTCGCTGATCGGCGAGTTGAAGAAATCTGAGAAGCGTCGCGATGAGCTACTGGATCGACTCTCCGTCGACGGAAACGCTCAGGTCGAACGTGCAGCAAAAAAGGCTTGCGATACGGCTCGGGCGATCTATGAGCGGATCGCTGCAATCAAGCCGACGACAGCGGCTGGGGTACTTCGTCAGCTTGAGCTCGCAGCGAGAGGCTGGGTTGCGCCAGCTACGGTAGCAATTGCCATGGCGGCGTTGCGCGAGATTGCTGACCGCCTGCCGCCATTCAAGATCGGGCGGCTACCGCCTGTTCCGCCCGCGACAGCTATCGCAAATCAAGCCGGCATCGGGCAGACCACACCGACTTCGTTCTGAAAAACCGGGCCTACGCATTTCGGCTGGCGTATAGGTGTATCGGGGCAGTATTCCATGAAGGTCAAAATCGTCCGCCGAACTGGCAAATCCAGCTATCGAATAGACGGAAGCGAATTCTACCCGCAGACGCTAGAAGCCGTCGAACTCCACTCTGCGCCTAATCACGCTTTGCGCGTGACGCGCGAGGAGTTGACCGAGATCATCACAGCGCCTCAGTCCGATCTTGAATACCGCGACGGCGTCATTGATCTGATAAAACCGTCGGAGCGCGAATAGCCCACCGTGTCGCAACAACGCGTGCGTCTGCTCGGGTTGGCGGCTTAGCTGGTGATGTTCGGCGTCGACGACACTGGAACAGCGCTCGATAACATCGCCCACATCATCCAGGTGGCGCTGACGCCGGTCTTCCTGCTGTCCGGCATCGCGACGCTGCTCAACGTCTTCGCGACCCGGCTGTCCCGCGTTGGCGACCGGGTCGAGGCGGCTACCAAGGCACTCGAAACCGCTGACGACGCCCAAAGAACGGCATTATCCGCTCAGCTGAAGGATCTGCACCGGCAATCGGTCGTGCTCGATGTGGCGGTCGTCCTTGGCGCTCTTGGCGGAGCGGCGACCTGCGGCGCCGTCCTCGCCATGTTCGTCGGTGCGCTGCGCGACCAGACAACGGCCTCGCTCCTTTTCGCCCTCTTCGGCCTTGCCGTCGTATGCGCCCTCTGCGCCATCGTCGCCTTCACCATCGAAATGCTGCTCGCCGCCACGGCCATTCGGGCCAAAGCCGCGCAGGGCCATCAGTCGGCAGTCGAAGATGCTGGGGGCGAGGCGCCAGAGCCGCAGCAGGGCGATGAGGCGCAAATGGACGGCAACGCTGGACCATAGCCGCCCGTTACTGTTGAACTTCTGAGTGACAGCGCTGGGAGGTTCAACATGCCGCGGGCCAGCTGGAAGGGCTTCTTGCGCCTTAGCTTGGTGTCGTGCCCGGTCTACCTATCGCCGGCCACGACCCGCACCAAGGTCTTTGCGGAATACCTTCATCGGATCGCGCTACGGCGCCTGCCTGTCCACTGAGAGGACCGTGCGGTAGTTGAACGAACCGAAGACCAACCACTTGGACCAACTCCGGTGCATCTGGATTGGCAGGAAGACGGCTCGGAACAGTTCTGCGGTGAAGTCGTGCTCAAAGGAACCGCTGACACGAGCCGGCTCTTGTTTGGTCAAGGCATTGCTGGAGCCCTCGGAAAAGAGAGGTCGATAGCGTTCTGGAATCTGCTGGTTCAGCGGAACGATGGCCCTGACTGTCTCCGGCAGATCGAGCAGCCTTGCGAACTTGGTGCCGTAGGCGACAAACGCCGCGCTCTCCACGTTCTGGTCGGTACAGATCAAAAACCGATGGCTCCAGTCGCCCTTGATTGATGCAAAATCTAGCGGATTGGCTTCTGCCCGATGGAAACGGTATCGAGCTCGCCGATCGTGCGGCTGAACTTGGCTGTAAAACCATCGTCTTCAGCAGCTACTTGTTCCGCTTGCCGGTCGGCTCGGCAAGCCGCCATCAGCTGATGATGAAACCAGTGCGGCCCCAGGAGATGATGGAGGTCGTCAGGCAGGCGATCGGCACCCCGAAAGAATGACGCGCCTTACGCCTGCACGCGGCGCCCTCCATCTTTCGTGAAGCCGCCGGGGCCAGAACCTCAATACGGCTCGCGGTGTCTCCTTGCAACCGAGTTACTGAATACAGCCTGACCTCCGCCAGCCCCGCGACATCGAAGAACCGGCCAAGATCCCAAAGCGTGTCATCCGGGCTCCAGCGTGTGATGTAGTGGAAGTCGAACCCGCGGCGACCGGCAAAACGCCAGGTCGAACCATCGGGGCCATGTCGCCCGCCCCGCTCGTCGAGCATCCAGAAGTTCGCGGCAATGATGGCGTCTTCCAGCAGCGACCAGTTATCCGCGGCTAGAAATCCATGAAATCGCCGGACCTTGCCGAAACGAGAGGAGCGATAGATCCGCGAGACGATCGTGTCATCGCCCAGCTTGGCAATGCGGACAGTGCCCTACACGGTGTCTAGCCAAAAAATGTCACAGCCGCACGCAGGCTTTCGCTTGCAGCGTGCAGGATGGCTTGTAGGAGGGTAGCGCTACGCTGCGGCTTTGCGGGCGGCAATGCTGTTTGAAATGAGGGAGAACGGGTCGATGCGAGGGAGTGTCATTGGCGTCCTTGCCGCGCTGCTGACCTGCGCTCTTTCATCCTGCGTCTATGTGCCCCCTGAACCCGCGCCGCCGTATTATCCATATCCCTATGCCGCGCCAACGCCGGTAGCTCCACCAACAGGGCCGTATCGTCTATGCGGTCGCGGTTGGCATTGGGTTCGTGGACACCGTCTTCACTCGGGCCGATCGGTTCCGGGACATTGCGTGCGCAACTGGGTGAGCCCGCCCGAGGGCAGAGAGGAGTTGCCGACGCCACCGCCTTCACCCAACGCGCCGTCGCCGCCAGCCGCAACCGCGCCGAACCCAGCGTCAGAAGCACCTCCATCCAGCCCACCACCGGAGACACGGTAGACCGATCCAGGCGATATCGTCCGCATAGGTTTCGGCAGGTGAGCGCCGGGACGAACCATTAACGGGAGGTCCGAAATGCGAACGATTCCGATGCACAGATCCGGTAATTGGCGCCGGATTTTCTTTCTGAATCGTTTGACCGTGTCAGCAGCGCAGAAGGCGGCACTCGCAAGAGTTTTAGCGAGTCGGTACCGCAGAATGTGCGCCGACGAACTCTATCACATCGACGGATGGCCCATACCGGAACCTACAGAAGCGATCACGGTCGATATTGCGCTCATGTTGATCGGCCTGAACGAGAGTTTGAGAGACCCTGACGCGGCAGAGAACGCTGTTCGCGAGATCGTGGTTCTGTTTTTGCGTTCGATAGGTGTCTCGGACCAGGCACGACGCAACCTCAAGCCGGACGGGCTCGATCTGCGCAACGAACTCGAAATGCTGAAGATATGGATGCAGCACAGGGAAAGATCTCCCACTGCTCCGGTGTTGGTTTACGCAGCGCGTCTACTTTTCCGCGCCGAGACTGAGCTACATTGGGATCGCCAGACATTAACACAACTCGCGAGGGCGCTCTTTCCCGATGCGTCCGCGCTCTATTCCAAAGTCCTGAATCTCTTCGGCCGTGGGCTCGATGACACTCACTTGGTCAAGAGTCCGAACGCCTGGACCTCGGCCGCGCCAACCTCGGTGCGCGCAGCATAGCATCACCCTGACTGGCTAGTGCGCCGGCCCAGTTAGCGGCGCCTGCGAACACCTCGGCAAAACCCCGCTAAGCAATTTCGGCGTCTCCGTTCATGCGGCTTTATCGCACCTCCGATCGCAGACCGCACGGTGGAACCAGCCAGAGCAACGCTATCGCATACACGAAGACAAGCACATAGAGTGCCGCAAAAATCCAGATCGGCAACTGCCAATAGACCACCTGGTTGATCCAGCGCACAATCAGCGGTGCGGTGGGTTGCTCCAAAGCCGCGAGTTCATCCTGCCAGATCGTCAAGAAACAGGCTTGGCCGGCGAGCGCTTGTGCTGCTACCGCTGCCAGCGACAGCACATGCAGCACCCGCCACCAGCGGATGTGAACAAAGCGCAAGTTGCAGAGCGCTCCGACTGGCACGGCGACGAGGCCAAACACGTTGAAGAGGATGATCGCGATGTGCACCGCGAGTACGGCTTCTATCATTGACGCGCTGCCGGCAGTTTGTGCGCCTCCGGAGGGTCAGCTGCCACCAGGAGGGCGCCGGCAGTTGCCTGCATGGCAAGCGTTCGACGGGCTGCTATGGCATTCGGCACCGCCTCCCCCGCGGATTATAGCTTGGCGAGGGGCGGCCGGAATAGGTGCTGCCTGGCAACGTTTTCCTCGCCGGTGGACGCGTCTTGAAGTCGTCTTATTACAGCGCCGGGATCGGCGCACAGGGTCAAAGGAGGGGATTATGCGTCGCGTTGCTTTCGCGTCACTCGCCTTCGTGTTCGTTGGGCTCATGTCTTTTGCGGGTCACACCGCGCCGGCCACAGCAAAGCATGTCACTGCCGGCAAACCGATCATTTTCGTGCAAGCGCCATGGGAAGGATGGTGGGAGCGCGAGGACAGAGAACGCCGCGCCCGGGAGGGATATTGGCAGCTGCCATTGCCAGAACTCGACCGCTATAATCAACTCCAGGCGGACATAAACGAACTCCGGGAGCGGCGTCGCGAGATTGACGAGCGCATCAGAGACGCAGAGAAAGAGCAACACGAAATTCTCGGCTTCATTCGACGATAACCGCCTCCAAAATACCGTACCCCGCAAGCAACTGTGCCTTCGACGTGGCGGCTGAGGAACAGACAGCTAACGGCACTGCTGCGCGGCATAAAAATCGCCGGCCAGCGACAAATCTCCGCCGCACGAAGCCACACCGTTGTCCCCTCCCTACATTGTGCCGATCTCCACAGGGCTCCAGGAGTATAGCGGTTCCATGACGGATCACCGGCATGCGAGCATCCGGCCTCGGTACCTCACGGAGATCTTGCGCGCCGGCCTGAGCAAAAAGCGCCGCTCGCCATCGATCGGCGCGACGCGACCGTACCGTTGGAGATTTGGCGGCTACCGGTAATCCGGATCAGGAAAAATGTTCGACGAGGCGTTTGCCGGCATGCTGATATTGGCCTCACGACTCACCCCGTTGTCAGGTGACCGCCTCAGCGATGATGGCTGCGATGAACCCAAATACCCCGAGCCAACATATAGCGGAGATCAGCAACTCTGTTCTGATGTTCATGACCGGCTTCACAAATACAAACCAGCGCGACCCGCTACGGTCCAGGCGTCTCGATCTTAGTGGTGCCGCTCGCGGCGTCCCTGTCGCTTGAGATCTAGGGCGGCTCGGCGGGGGACAGGAACGAGTGCAGGTAAGGGTCGGCAGGCTTGGCCCCCACAACCAGCCGAATAACGCTCTGCGCCACGTCCTCGCAAATGGTGACGCTGCGTGTTGGCAATATGTGCAGGGTGACCAATGTGTCGACCAAAGCCGTCAACGCCGGTGGCGGCAGATTGTCTGGCGGTGGTTCTCGATACTGGACTTCGACGCCGAGCGGAGTGGTAGTGAAAGCAGCCTGGTTTACACCGATCGTGTCCCATCCAGCCTGTTGCACGACCGAGGCGAAGTCGTTCGCAAACTGCTGTCCTTCTGGATCTCCCAACATCGAAGCGATGTCAATCTGCTGTCCAGGAAATGCCGACAATGCGGTAGCTAGCGTTTGTTGGTCGGTAGTTGTCAGCCTTCGTGAGATCTCTTGACGCTGCGTCTCGTCAAGCCGTCGCTGCAAGGCTGCGATTTCGCTCTGATGGCGCTCCTCGCCTCGGAGTTGTTCCTGGTCATGCCTTGCGGTGATATCGCGTTCGGCTGCACCGATTAGAGCGTACTTCCGGTCGTCGTAGACGAGCGCCATTCCCTCGGCGACGACCAATAAGACTAAGACGACCATAGCTGCGATATGGAGGCTTTGGGCAATGGAGCCCGCAGCATCAAGAGAATTCCACCCCGGCAGAAGAGCCATTGCTACAACATCCCTTTTTACCGATCGTATGACCTGTGACGCGTCCTCCTAGCTGCATCGGTCTGACGATGGCCGCTGTCTCATGAGCGTCGAATTTCTATGCAGCGGCTTAGATTTGGCCCAGTTAGGAAGCAATTATTGCGCGACAGCCTCGGCTCGACTAACCTACCTGGGCCGGCTTCAGATTCGACACCGCGCTTCCGCGCACGTCATTGATCTCACCGGTAATTTTGCCGCCCCGTTCGATCTCAATCTCCCCATAGCTAATCTTCCCAGAAACCTGACCAGTGGCCCGGACCAGCAGACGCTTGGAAACGACCAGATTGCCGTCGAAGGAGCCCTGTACATCGGCGTCCTCGGTTGAGCTTTCCCCCTTGAAGACGCCCCCCTCCTTGATAATGACGTTGGGGCAGTCCGCGAGTTTTGCCTCGATCTTCCCCTGCACGATCAGCCGGTTGCAGGAGGTGATTTCGCCCTTCACCGACACGCCCGGTCCAATGATCAGAGTCCGATCATCAGCCTCGCTGCCATGGGAATCCGGCTGCCGCTGCGCCGTATGTACCAGCACAGGGGGATCAACCGGCCGGGCCGGCTCCGCCGATTTCCAAATGGGCTCCGTAGGTTTCAGATTGCGGGTTCCAGTGCTCCCAAGCATCATTTTGCTCCTCGTGCGGTTTTCTATCGAACTGAAGCGAATTAGGGATTGGTAGGGTTAATGTTTGTTTAAGTGCGGCACGATGACCAAAATTGTCACAACTGCTGCATTTGCTATGCTGCTCGACCTCTTCTCGGTCCGGCTAGGCGACGTTACACTTGGCGACCCCAGGCACGAGGTGTAGTCTATGACTACCAACTGTGCCGGGCGAGAATTCCCCGCCATTTCGTGCGACGGAACCCGCCGGCTATGGAGCTTGTGGGATATGCTGAGCAAACACGGCTTCCACTTCTTCGTGCTGGCCTTTTCGCTAGAGCGACTTCACCAGCGCCTTGGTATACCGCTTCCCTCGGATCTGACGCCGATGGGTTTCGGCTCTTTGGGTCTTTTGGCCGCTCCTCCTCTTCCGCAGGGCGGGATGGGGATCAGCAACGCGATGCAGACTTTTTTGACTCCGGCGACACCACCGCCACCGCCCGATACAGGAAAGTACCTTACAGACGATGAGCGCGGCGACTGTGAAACGGCCCTCGATTTTGTCGATGGCGTACTAATCGCTATTGGCATCGATTCTCTCTCGCCAGAAATCAAGCGAACAAAAGATCACCTACAATTCCAGCTCAGGGAGAAGGCCAGATGGCAAATCGAGAATATCACCAACAGAATAATCGATGAGCTGAAAAAGCAATCGTTTCTGCACGTAAAGCCAGAAAAGGTCGAGTTTTATGACAAGTCAGAATTGTTTGGCTCCGACGTAGGTAAGAAATTCGGGAAAGTAAATGGCGAGATTACCAGTGCGGGAACGTGCTACGCCTTAGACCAACATACCGCGTGCGTGTTCCACCTCATGCGCGTCATGGAGCATTGCGTTCAACGATTTGGCGCAAAACTAAAGGTGCCCGTTGACGTAAAAAATGCCTTGTGGGCCACCATCATGGAACACGTTAATAAGGCGATCGAAAGATTGCCGGGCGGCCCGAAGGCCGATCCCGCCGTTAAGGGAACTCCTGCACAAAGGGCGCGGCGGCAAGAAATGGCGCTCGCGGCATACAACCTAAATCATGTCCGCATTGTGTGGCGGAATGACACCATGCACCCGAATGCGAAGTATGATGAGAAAGAGGCCTACGAGGTTCTAACCAGCGTCAAAGTGTTCCTGGAAAGCATCGTGAAGCTGGTCTAACCGGAGGCGTCTTTGTCTTTTTTCGGCGGTCTTGCCACCTTCTTGAACGCGCGATCGAACTCCTCTTTGGAGCTATCGGCATCAACCTCGCGTGCGATCTCGATGAAGCGCTTTGACTGCTCCGGATCGTCGGGCGGCGGTTTGGGTTTACGTGGCATCGCGCAATCTATGTGGTGGGATCATGTTTAGGCAGCAATCATTTTCGCCGCGACGCCGATCGCGAGCCAACATGTTCGGGTCGCCATCCTCCCGCGGCATAGATTTCCCATCCACAGCGCTGACACAACCGCACATCAGCCGCACCGGGATAGCGCGTCACTTGCTGAAGTATCGATTTATGGCGGTTCTCGTAGCAATCTGGACATATCCAATGCTCAGGTTCGGCACCCTGAGCCTCTTTTTTAACCGCATAAGCGCTGACCCCTTGCGGCCCCAGTTGCTTCAATTCGTAGCGGCGCTTCTCAGCATCCCATTCTTCAAAACTAGCCACTTCTGTTTCAAGCGAGCGTATGCGCTCAATCAGCGTCGCCTGTTCTTGTTGTGCGGAGAGGATTTGTTCCTGGAGTTCTATAACCGCTCCGTTGCGAATGGTAGCGTCGTTAATGTCCTTCAGTCCCTTCGCCAGATCAAACATGGCCTTGAAGGCGCTCAGGCCAGCATAAACTTCGGCGACCATGGGGTTCGCTCCTAGATGGTTGGCTCCTCTAGGATAGCGGATGGCGGGGCCGGGCGTCATTGCCCGTCCCCGTCTTTGAATGGCAGCGGTAGTTGCCGAGGATCGCCAGGGTCCGCGCCGCGCCAGTGGCGCTTGCGATGCCGCGCGGCTCGCCCGCGTACGTTCTCACCTTGCGCGACTAGTCGTTTCATAGGTGAGGCGGCGGCCCTTGGCACCTTGGACGGCGAGCGCGGCGCGCTGTTCATCATCAACGCCAAGCCGCTCGCGATTGGAATAGCGGAAATCGAACTCCGCAAGGTAGCGATGCAAGTGCGCTTCGCTGACGTGCTGGTAGGTGCCGTACACACCGCGTTTCAAAATCGAGAAGAAGCCTTCGATGGTGTTGGTATGGACGTTGCCGCGCACGTATTCGTCGGCACTGTGCTTGACGGTGCCGTGCGAAGCGAAATTCCAGCCGATCCCGGTAAAAGCCCGCGCTTCATCGGTCATGAAATGGCTGTCCGGATCGGCATGGACGGCCAGCTTAGCGCGGAGATTATCGGCTTCCACATTCGGCATATGGAACGAGCGCGCGGTGCCGTCGCGCTCTACCAGCGAAAACACCGGGTTCATATGTCCCGCGCCGTGGCGCACCTTGGTTCCGGGCTTCCGGCCTACGTAAGTCCAATCCGCTTCCAGGGTCTTGCCCTCGCCGCCCATCGGAGGCTGAAACAGATCATCGTCCCGCTTCATGATCTCGCGGATGCGATGGGTCAGGAACCACGCGGTTTTCATGCTGCAATTGAACGCGCGCTGGATTTGCCGGGTGCTGATCCCCTTCTTGCTGGAGCAGATCAGTTGGATCGCCTGGAGCCAGTACCGCAGCGCGAAATGGCTATCCTCGAAGATCGAGCCGATCCGCACGGTAAAGGTCTTGCGGCAGGCGTAGCACTTGCGAAGGCCGGGACGGCTCGATTTGCCCTGAAGCCTGCCGATCCGATCCGCATCAACGTTGCCGCAATGCGGGCAAACGGGGCCGTTCGGCCAAAGCTGCGCCTCTACGTAGGCGAATGCCGCTTCTTCGTTATGAAAGTGGGAGGCGGACAAAATCGACTGGGACATGGCTCGAAACTCCTTATGTCCCGTAGCCTATCCCTAGTGCGTGGGGTTGTCAAGTGTAACGTCGCCTCCGGCTAATATCGCGAACGGAAAGCGCCCGAGTAGCCATTTTACTGAAGTCCGACACCTGTCCGAAGATTGCATGCTTCCTTTCCTCCAGGCCTGTGGGAGACACCGGGCTACCCACTGCAAACGGTTCACGCCTTTTCGGTTGAGGACCGTGATTGAACACATAATTTCGCCACTCGGCCAATTCCGCCGATGCAATGTCGGGAAGTCCGCCGTCATAGCGGCCGATCATCGCTGCAAAAAAAACGTAGTGTTCGCGGTCGTTTATAAGGGGAGGTCGGGCCTCGGCATCGACAATTATGGCGCCCTCGAATACCTGAATGCCTCGTTTGATTTCTGCCACGAGACGAATGCGGCCCGATGAGAGCGACCCGCCGATACACCGATACCGCGCCACCATGTAGCGAAATAGGAACTCGCCGGTTTCTGCTGCTTTGGCTCTGTTGCCCTTGCTCATACGTAAACGACTTACCTACAGCAGGATCAGAACGCTAGCAGACCTTGTAATCTCACCCATGCCGTCTCCTTCGGTCGCAGTCCGTCTTCCCGACTAGACGAGCCGAGTACCCAATAGCCGGCCAAAGACCAGAGACATCGGCTCTTTTTGACGGTGGAAACCGGGGTAGCAGACCTGGTAGGCCGCTGCCTGCACTCTGTCTGTTATCGCCTTTGCTTCTCTGTCGAAATCACGACCAATAGCCTCAAGCTCAGCGGCTAATTCGGCACTTGCCCCACCGTGTGCGAGCCGAAAACATTGCTGCGCGCTGGCCTGTAGATCCCTTGCCCGACGCTGTTTGTGTTCCGCCGTTAGCAAGCGCCAGCGACTCAGCAGCAGAATCGTCGATGCAGCTTCCGATAACTCGGAATTCGATCGGCATCAATAGCCGCTGCTGCCGCTATAGATTCTGGTCCTTCGCCGCGCGGCGGCGCTCGTGCCCCCCAGGCGTCAGGCGAGGCGCTGGCACCAGCGGCATAGGGCCATCGCGAAGCACATACATCCGCCACGCCGACAGGAGTTGCGGTTCACAAGCCGGGATGGCGCTGTAACTCTTCTTGATAACGGCACTGAAGAAGTCATCGGCCTTGCCGTCCAGCACGATCGGCGGGTTGGCTTTCGGCTCGACATAGATCTCATCGAACTCCGCCTTTCCGCGGCCGATAAGCGAGGCCAACTCATGGGCCGGCAACGGGCGCTCGGCCTTGTTCGTGAAGCGGTGGCGCGCCTGCATGTAGCGAAACAGGACATCGCCAGCCTTCGCCGCTGCTTCTCCATTGACCTTTGTCATCGTACCGCTGCTGTCGCCGCGTGGAGCGTGAATACCGGGGCCGTTCTGGGCAACTGCTGCCGCCACTTGCGAGTGGGTATCGTACCCTCGCCGCGGATGACGTACCGGCGGGCCTGCGCTAACTCATCCGCCGTCAGGTCGGGAACCGCGTCGTCATCCTCATGAAAGATCGCATTGTAGAACTGGTCATCTTTCGTGTCCGCCATGATCACCGGACAGCCCGGTGTGTCGTCGACTGCTATCCCGTCAGCAAGAACGTTAAAGCGGCACTCCATGTGTTTCTCGAGGTCAGCAAAACCGCGAATGCCCGGTCGCCAGCGCCGCCAGATATCGACGTAGCGCCGCACCACGCCTTTCTGTGCGTCGTTCAGTAGAACCTCGGCCATTGTGTTCCCCCACCCCATTTCAAGGTGGGGAGCGTGGCCGGCAGATGGTTAAGGCAAGGTTTACAGCCGGTTCATGTTTGCGAACGTGCAACGCCGAAATCGCCGCTTAGACCATCCGCACCTTCGGTAATGAGTCTCACATTTGCTGAAGTTGCCAATGGATAATGCTCGTGCTCAATAGCTCCTTAACCAGATCGAGTACATGCCTTGCCGCCAGACTCGGGGGAGTATGCGCAGATGGAACGATCAGTTGAAGCGACGGCAACGACAGCCGAGATGGTAAGGCCAAATTCAATTCCGCGGGATAAGGCGCCGGAGCCGAGGGGGCCCTTGTCGCACGACATCGACCTCGCAGCACTGGGCGAGCTCGCACGAATGGAGTGGAGCGGGCGGCCAGGCTTCATGAAGCGGGTCATTCACCTCTTTATTGAAACGGCGGTTGAATGCCTCAAGGAGCTTGGGGATGCGTCGGCCAGCGGTGACATGGCGAGATTGCAACGGGCCAGCCATGTCTTGAAGCCCTGCAGCGCAACAGTAGGCGCATCGGTGCTCTCGGCCCATTGCGAGGAATTGGAAGCCATGGCGCGGGCGGGCCTCGTGCAGGACGCGGCCCCTCGCGTCCGCGTTATCGAGGAGGATTATAGACGGGCCGCTGCTGCACTCAGCGCCCGCCTTGGGCAGACGGCCTAACCGCGCGGGCGAAGCCCCAACGGTGCGTGTGCTCGCATGGTTGTGGGATTAGGAAGCGGCGCGTTCTCGCAAACGTATTTCCGCCAGGCGGCAAGCGCTGCCGGGTCCATGCCGATCATCCCGCTGTCATCGTCGCCGAAGATCGCGGCAAAAAAATCTGACCCTCGTGCGGCGCCATCAACGCCTGGAGCCCCATTCGCCTGGGTATCAATTTCGCGACACATCCTCCAAGCCGCCGCATAGCGCCGGACCATCCGCTTCGGTCCGCCCTCTACATCGCCCATGCCCATCGTGAGCCCTCCACCACCAAGGGAACAGCGAAGCATACCCAGAGGCCGATTAAAGCTGGGTTGACGGCGCGGTTGGCTGCCAGCCGGTGAGTTAGGGCAAACGATCAATTAACCCAAACAGGTGATAAATTGCAGCGGTCATTGAGTGCGGAAACGCAAAGTGGTTAGAGAAAACCAGCCAGTTACGCGCAGTCCGGTCGAACACCCAACGGACTATCTCCCGGGTGCGAACGTTTGTTGCTTTTGTGGAAAACCGGCCAAAACTGACGAATCAGAGCGGCGCGAGCTAAAGATCAAAACCACTGACGGCAACTTCCTTGTCGTGCAGTATGACGAACATTGTCTTCGCGAATGGCTCGGCGACAACGGCCCGCTCGTGCCCATTTCCCCGGCAGTCTAGCCCGTACACTTTACCGAGATGTAAGTTCACTCAATGTCCGCCGCGCACGGACACTGCTGATCAGGGAGTGCAAAAAGCGCCCGCCGCGATCGAACCGACCATCGCCAAGCCGCAGAATGTGTACCCGCTCACAACGACACGGCCGCCGGCCCGCCGCTCCAGCACTTGAAGCGGATCGCCGCATCCCGGTGAAGGTCGACCGCCGCGCATCTTCGCCTCGATCGCCAGCGCGACCTCGATGGGATCGACATCGGACGGTAGCTCGAAGTCGGTTGCATCTGGAGCGTCGTCAACCTCGGCACGCGGTGACCGCGCAGAACCGCCAGCCTCCAGGCGAAGCCGTGCCATCCGATGCGCTTCGCTTAGTGCGCTTGTAAGCGAAGAGCGCGTCAGCGAGCGCAGCGTGTTGCCGAGGCCAAACAGGGCGCCTCCAGCTGTCGGCGGCATCATTGGCCTTGAGCGTCCAGCGTGACTTGCGCGAACCGCTCAAGTGCTGCCAACTGCTCTTCGGTAAGCGCCTTGACCACTTGCTGGTGCACCACGCGGACGGGGTTATCAGGATCTCCCGCATGCAGCAGTCTCTCGCCGTAACGGCGCGGACAAACCTTCGACATGATCCACTGACGAACGCCCGTCCGGATCTGCCTGTCTCGAGGATCGAGCTCTCCGTCATCGGCGATGTCCACAATCTGGTCGCACCAATAATCCATCAGGAGCAGTCGCGCGGCTCGGTATCGCTCGCCGAAGTCGTCAACGTCGCGCACCGCCCAGCCGCGAACGGTACCTTCACTTGGATAGCCAGGATCTCGACAGATGGCGCGCAGACTCTCGTCCTCGGACATCCTGGAACAGATAGCGTCAGCGATTTCTCGGGTGTAGTTGGTTTGCGTCATTTCTCTTTTTTCTTCTTTGCTCACGCGCGATACTGCGTGAGTGTACCTTATCGTCTGAGAGCTGAACAGGTGAACAGGCGATTTGCGATGAGGCGTTTCTCTGGCAACCAGGCGTATTTAGGCATCACCACGCTGGATTCATCCCGAACCTTTGGTGGAAACGTAGTTGTAAAGTTACACTCCCATCTCTACTTGGGCCTGGGAGCGGTTAACGGCGATTGCAGTTAGAGAGGACCACGTTCAATGGCTATGGCGGCGATGACGGGGTTTCAGGAACAGATCGAGGCGGTGCGCCAGGAGGCTTTCGCCGCCGGCTACTCTACCGCGATGAAAGAAGTGAAGGAACTCACCGCCCGGGCGGCACATTATGCGGGCGAAGCGCCAGTACCGAGCCGTAATGGGCGCGGCAGAGGCCGTGGTCGAAAAGTTACACGGCAGGCCGCACCAACATCGGCACCGGTACGTCGCCCCAGCCCCCGCGCGAATGGCCTCGCTTCTCACACAGCAAGGGCTGGCCGATCGGCAAGGCGCCGACCGCAACGCGGCACTAATGCGCTCCTGGTCGCGGAAGTGTTGAAGTCAGCGTCACCGCGTGCGCTGCGCGCCGGGGAGATACGCAGGGCGCTACAGAAAAAGGGCAAGACCATGTCCTTCCCGTCGATCGGCTACTCGCTGCGGCAGCTGGCGGCGCGCAACGCTGCCAAGCAGGGCGGGGACGGCAAGACTTGGCGGCATTCTAAGCCGTAGCGCCTGAGACGGGTTCTACGGCCGCTGAAGATACGGCGGGCTCCCACAATTTTACGCGGCCTATACGCGGATTGCCGGAGGTGCGCTACGTTATGGGGACCAACCCCACCGCAGAGCACAATCGGTGCCCCATGCCCAAGAGCCGTCCGCCGAGAAGACCTGGAAGACCGCGCAAGACCGCTGCCCGTCCAACATCAGCGAGTAAGACCGCTGCCCGCAACACGGCGACGGGTCGGACCGCATCCCGTAAAGCAGCTGGCCGACCCGCCGCTGCCCGCAAAACAGCACCTCGCAAAACAACGACTCGCAGAACCGCAGTTCGCAAAACGGTGGTCCGGAAGACCGCGACCCCCAAGGCAGCAATGCGCCGGTCTCCAGCGCGTAAGACGGCAGCCAGGAAGACAGCGGCCCGTAAAACCACAACGCGCAGGCCCGCTACTCGCAAAACAGCGGCTCGCACGGCAGCAACGCGCCGGACTGCAGTGCGTAAAACCGCGACCCGCAAGACCGCGGCGCGCAAAACGGCTGCGCGTAGGCCAGAGACGCGCGGGACACCAGCGCGTAAGATCGCGGCCCGTAACACAGCAACGCACAGGACAGCTCCGCGCAAAACAGCCGTGCGCAGGCCAGCAACGCGCAAGACAGCAGCGCGCAACCCTCCTGTCATGCGTCGGCGTACGGCGCAGGAAATAGCGCCGGTTTTAGCTCCTGCGGAACCGCCGCGGGACACGGTACCGCCGGAAGACGTGCGCCCGGAGCAGGTCGTACCGGAGGAAGTGCAGCCGGCTTCGCGTCCCACGGGACCATCGCCGCAGGATGTGCTGCGGGAAGACCCGCCGTCGGAGGAGACACCGCCCGACCAGGCGCCCCTGGAGCGCGAGTGACCGCGCTTGGCTCCTTTTCAGAGCGCTGTTGAACATTGCGCGGTGCGGCCGCGCAGCTGCCATTGATGTATTCCCATCGCGGGCCGCTGCACTCCGCGCGTCACCTCATCACGCGCACCAATCGCGCCAACGCCTCGTCCTGAGCGGCGCGATCGTTTTTGAGCGCCAGAAGCGCGACCCGCCGCTGGCATTCCTCTTCGGTTCCGACATACCGCGCAACGCCGTCAACGGCGACGGCATAGCGCCTGTCGTCGAGGCGCACGATCACGATATTGTCTTTCGCGGTTTTCATCGCGGTAAGGTCAGCGTTCCGCCCGGACAGTACACCTTGCAAGTTTTGCACCGCGTACTCTTTTCAGTACTTAGCTCATGCCATAGCTGCGTATGTGTAAAACGGCTCGACTCCCGCTGATCCCGGCCGAGCGCCATGGCCGTGGCCCTTACCCCGCGGTATGCTCCGTCCACGGGTACTGGGAGGGATTGATGGCTAATGCAGAAATCGTGGCGCTACGCGCAAAGCTGACCAGCCGGCCGCGGTCTGACGACTACCGACAGCGCCGTCGCGACATCGATGCGCGCGGCCTCGCGTATGGATTGCGCCCGGACGTGAAAGTAGAGCCGGTCACCGCGAGCGGGGTGCGCGCCGAATGGACCTCGACCCCGGGCGCGGCCGACGATGCTGCGGTCCTCTATCTGCATGGCGGCGGCTATGTGATTGGGTCGCTCGATAGCCATCGCCATCTCGTGGCCGAAGCCGGCCGTGCTGCCGACTGCTGGGCCTTGGCGCTCGACTATCGGCTTGCGCCCGAGCATCCCTTTCCGG
>Ga0185299_10001455_pt1 | contig 45520 bp, 36 predicted proteins | sample PaiPotPPA55metaG_FD_128002 | JGI IMG/M metagenome (GOLD analysis project Ga0185299, IMG submission 128002) | Iron sulfur acid spring bacterial and archeal communities from Banff, Canada, to study Microbial Dark Matter (Phase II) - Paint Pots PPA... ... | reverse complement strand
CGACTTAATGGGTGACCTGAGCTCGCGTCGCGGACGCATCGCCGGTAGCGATCTGCGAGGCCACAACGTGGTGATCAAGGCCCAAGTCCCCTTCGCCGAGATGCTCACCTACGCTAACGACCTCATCTCCAAAACACAGGGACGCGCCACCTACACCATGGAATTTTCCCACTACGACTACGTCCCCAACGAGCTGGCCGAAAAAGTAATCGCCACCCACAAGCCCCACGCCGACCAGCACCCCGAGGATGAAACATAGCGCTGGCGTCTGCGGGGCGCCAAAATGGTGCTTGCCGGGCATGGCCTATGAGGCCAACAATTCCAGCACCATGAAAAATTCCAACACGCAGAAATGGGGTCCGCAGACACGCTCGGTTCATGCCGGCGAACCGAACAAGCACGGCGTCGGCGCTCCGGTCGGCCCGAACATTTGTCGCACGTCCACGTTCACATTTTCTTCCACGGAAGAAATGAAGTTGTGGGCGGAAGGCAAAAGCAAAGCGTACATCTATACCAGATATGGCAATCCCACTCTCACCGTGGCGCAGGGCAAAATCGCCGCGCTCGAAGGCGCCGAAGCTGCGGTTGTTACCGCTTCAGGCATGGCCGCCATATCCTCTGCGTTGCTCGGCAGCCTGAAAGCGGGAGACGAACTCATCTCCACCGCCCAGCTTTACGGGGGAACTTACCGGCTGATGCGCGACATTTTCCCGGGCTTGGGCATCGCGGTTCACCACGTGGAAACCGATCTGGCTGGGATGGAAGAGAAATTATCTCCCAAAACCAAGGTGCTGTATGTCGAGACGCCCACGAATCCCATGCTACGTCTCGTGGATTTGCACAAAGCGGTGGCCTTCGCAAAAAAGCACAAACTCATTTCCATTATCGACAACACTTTTGCCACCCCCATACTCCAGAATCCCATTTCCATGGGCTACGACATGGTGGTACACAGCGCCACCAAAGCGCTCGCCGGCCATTCCGACATCATCGCCGGTGCGGTGGCCGGCAGTGCGCACTGGATGGAGCGCATGCAGCACATGGTCATTTCGCTGGGAGGGTCCATGGATCCCGAGGCGGCGTTTTTGCTGATTCGTGGAATGAAAACCCTGGGTCTGCGCGTGCAGCGGCAGTGCGAAAATGCCATGGCGGTGGCGAAATTCCTCGAGGGACATGCCAAGGTTGCCGCTGTCCACTATCCCGGACTGAAATCGCACGCCGATCACGCCATCGCAAAAAAGCAGATGCGCGGATTTGGCTCCATGCTGGCTTTTGATTTGAAAGGCGGTCTTGCGGCGGCACGCCGTTTCGGTGATTCTGTGAAACTCTTTCTTCTGGCGGTCAGCCTCGGCGGAGTGGAATCGCTGGTGGCTTTGCCGCTCTACTCTTCGCACTACAACATGAGCACAGAAGAATTGCGGCGCGCCGGCGTAAGTCCCGGCACGGTGCGCGTTTCCATTGGCGTGGAAGATGCAGAAGATTTAATCGCGGACCTGCAACAGGCCTTGAAGTAACTTCCGCCGAGAAGCATCTGGCGAAACTAATCGCTAAGAGTCGAGTGCGACCTAGCGCGTAGGTTGCGCTACCGGGACTTCCCATCCCATCTCGTCAGGCAGCAAAGACTTCACGATGTCTTCCATTTCATGCGCGCTCTGAACCTGCTCGGGATAGTTGTGGCAATTGATGTCGTAGGTGCCGCCAAACTTCGCACGTACGAACTGTAAGGACTCCTGTAACCGGAACGCCACCCGCTGGGCATTGGCTGGATCCGTTTCCGGAAGGACCACTCCAAATAAATCCGTGCCCAGGCGATAGATCGAATCGGTGGGTCGCAGCTTTTTCGCCATGGCCTTGGCCGCGTCGCCAAAGGCCGCGGATTCGTCCCCGGCCGCGCCAGCTTTCGTTGCAGGTTTCGCTTTTACCAGCAACAGCGACAGCGTTTTTTGGGTAGCCACCGCGCGCCGAAACTCCATGGTCAGGCGGTCCCAGAAATGACTGATGCCGGGCATGGATTGCAGCACATCCACGCTGGCCTGGTGGGTTATCTCGATGTTGCGCTCCAGTTCCTCCAGCAATTGCAGCTTCAATTTGCGGATCATGCCCTGGCGGTCAACGAGGTAGCCGATGAAGAGCAGCGTGAGCCCGCAAAAACCAAAATAAGCCACGCGCAAAGTCCACTTGTTGCCTTCAGGATGCTCGAAGACCAGCGGATACATGAGGGTCGCCAAGCCCGCGGCCAGCACGAACACAAAGACCGCTGAGAGAATAGTGAGCTGTAGCTCACGTCGTTCGAGTTGATCAAGTTCTGCCCGATTGAATTTCGCCATATATCCAGTGCCCCAAGTTGCAGATGGACGTATCGACTTATCTAAACAACCCATGTTCATGTGAGGCTTGGCTGGGGACAATAGCCCGCGCAGGCTAATGTAGCGCAAACAACAATGGTGAATTACGTTTAGGCGACGCAAATCGCGAAGAGTGGTGGTTCTTGGAGGGTGGCTGGCGGCATAAAGGGCGCCCAAAAAAAAGCGGCGCACCGAAGCGCGCCGCCGTCAATTGTGATTTTGCGAAGTGGGTTAGAGGGGCTGGACGTTGGAGGCCTGCAGGCCCTTTGGTCCCTTGGTAACCTCGAATTCAACCGCTTGGCCGTCATTCAACGACTTATAGCCATCAGCCACAATCGCGGAGAAATGCACGAACACATCTTCTCCACTCTGGCGCTGGATGAAACCGAAGCCCTTGCTGGCGTTAAACCACTTCACTGTTCCTTGTTCTTTACTCACTGCGTTACTCTTTTCTGTCAGCCGGGTTACGGCTGAGCATTACTAAATTGAGCTATCTGGTGCCTTTCCGAGCCCCTCACAGAGCTTGGCCGTCTTCGGCCGTACACAAAAAAAGGCCGCAAGTGTGACCTTGCGACCGCTTTCTTCACGTTCCAAAGGCGATACAAGAGCATCAAACGCGACAAAATACTACCACAAATTATGGTCGGTGCCAAGCCCCTTTTTTTCGGTGGTCGCTGCAAAATGAGAGTGTCCGGTTTGAGCAAAGTAGGGCCCATGGAAACGGAGCGAATCGCCTTGAGCTAACGAGAGCGGGACCGGCTACGTGTGCTACACGAGGTCAAGTGGAGGCAGATCAGTCAGATCGAAGTTGCCAGGCGGCTGAAGATCAGCGACCGGCACATCCGTCGATTGCGGGTCGGTCCGAGGGAGCTAGGTGATTACGCTCACTTACCACAGTTCCTTCTGACTCAACGTGAATGTCTCCTTCTCGCGGGTGACAGAATCACGGAGCTAAGACAATGCTGACTATTTTAGGTTGTCCATTGCGGCGGAAAGGAGTAGAGTCCCACCAATTCCGTGGAGGTGCTCCCATGAACCTACTCTATTTGCGCCGGCGTTTGTTTCTTGCCGTTGCGGCGTGTCTGGTATGCGGACTGTTCGCGGTTGCCGGGGACGAGCCAAACCTGACCAAGGAACAGATCAAGCAGTTCCTTGTCACCGCCAAGGTGGTGAAGAGTCACGAGTCCAAGAAAGGCGTCACCAACACCTCGCGTCTTACACTGTCGGACGGAACGGTTACTCACGACGCCTCTTTCCAACCTATTGATGAACATAAACACGAGATGAAGCTTGCCAACGGCGCCGTCGAACTGAACTTCGTGGATTCCTACAAGTACAACATCGCGGCCTATGCGCTGGCTGAGTTGGTTGGAATGGACGATATGGTGCCGGTATACGTCGAACGCAAATGGGAAGGCAAGGTAGGCTCGCTCAGTTGGTGGCTGCCGGTGAAGATGGATGAGGCGGACCGCGTCAAGCAAAAAATATCGGTGCCGAATCCCGAGGCCTGGAACAATCAGATGTACAGGATTCGGGTATTCGATCAATTGATCTCCGATGCCGATCCCAATCTGACCAACGTGCTAATCGGTGAGAATTGGCAGATTTGGAGGATTGATTTCAGCCGCGCGTTTCGCCTCAACAAGGAACCGAAAGATCCCAAAGACTTGACGCGCTGCGACCGGCAATTGTTGCAGAAACTGAAGGCCCTGGACGCGAACACGCTAACAGAAAGAACCAAGGGCTATCTCGATAAGGATGAAGTGAAGGCAGTGATGATGCGACGGGAAAAGATTGTGGCACAGTTCCAGAAGCTGATCGCTGAAAAAGGTGAGAACGAAGTGCTGTACTGAATCATTTAAGCGCCAGAGTAAACTGCATCAGGCGGTGGCTCTTTCGGGCATCAGGGTCTGGCGGGGCGACCAGTGAGGGATGCAGCGGAGACCTTTCCCAAGTTTTGAAAGCTTTTTGTTTTCGGTCCCCTGGGTCTAGGGTTCATGTCTTTGCCGGTGACACCGGTGATAAGGAGAAAAAACATAATGAAGAAGCAACTTACTCTGCTGTTCGCGTTGGTACTAACCTTTCCGCTGGCGACGGCGATGTTCTCGCAAGAGGCTCCCGCCAAGTCGAAGGAGGCGAAGGAGGCGCGCTGGGAAGGTAGAGTTGAAAGGAGCAGCAAGGAGCAGTCTTCTCTGACTGTTCGTCAGGCGGGTGGACAGGTGGAGAAGGCCTGTGTGTACGACAGCTCGACAAAATGGGTCAGTCAGTATCACGGCGACAAGAAGGTCAATGACATTGACGCCAGCCAGGTTAAAGACGGGGACTACGTGATTTGCAAGGGCAGCGCGGAGGCCGGCGTAATTCACGCCACTCTAATCTCTAAGCGGCTCTCGCACTCCAACGAGTAGACGAGCTCTCAGTTCGCAAGTTCCTGGTCTCTTGCAAGAATAGGGCCGCGCTTAGCAACCAGCTCGCGGAGCCTTTATGGATGGTTCCGCGCTGCTGGGGTTGTGTGTGGTCTAGCACCAACTGCCGCGTCGAAATCTGACGGGCCACTCCTGGGTTGTGAGGATAAACTTGCTCCCTAGGACTGCGGGCCGTCTGCGTGACGGCCTTGGCACGTGCACCCATATCAGGTTATTGACTTGTGCAACGATGGCAGCCTACGATGCACCGCAACAGAGTATGTCCTGCGGAACTCAATTTTTGCGCTAAAGTCTGCTACTTCACCATAGGAGGAAGGAGAATGGCTCCGGTTTGGGTCTCTCCCCTACACCTTTGTGTTTCTTTCGTCTTGGCCCTGGTGTCGGCGGTGGAAGCGTGGGCGGGACCAACAAATGTTCCAGCGGGACCCCCGGAATCTGTAGTCGCCGTCGGCGATATCCACGGTGACTTTGACGACTTCGTCGCCATTCTCCGCCGCACCGGTCTTACGGACCAGCAGAACCACTGGACGGGCGGTAAGACAACCTTCGTTCAGGTCGGGGACATGCTGGATCGCGGCCCCAAGCCGCGCCAGGTCATGGACCTGATGATGGCACTCGAGAAAGAAGCGCCACAAGCAGGCGGCCGGGTTGTGAGCTTGCTCGGCAACCACGAAGTGATGAATATCATGGGCGACCTGCGCTACGTCACCCCCGTGAACTATGCAAGTTTTGCCGACGGCAATTCCGAGAAGCGACAGAAAGCTGCGTATGACGAGTATCTGAAATGGAGGGGTAGTCACGCAGCGTTGTTAGCCGAGCTTCCTCAGCCCATGGAGCTGACGGAGGCGGAGTGGATGGCACGCCATCCTCTAGGTTTCATTGAGCAGCGCGAGGCCTTTGGTCCAAAGGGACAATACGGTGAATGGGTGCGGGGACATGCCGCCGTGGCCGAAATTGATGGAATTATCTTTTTGCACGGAGGAATTCATCCTGATCTGGCTAAGACCAAACTTGATGCAATGAATAATCGGATCCACGACGAAATCAAGGAATTTGATGCCTCGAAACAGTATCTGCAGAATGAAAAACTGATTCTGCCGTTCTTCACTTTGCAGGAAATCTACAGTGTGCTTCGGGCGGAGATCACCGTTGAGCTCAAATCGCGTGTCCCAGCCAACAATGAGCGCCAGGCTAAGATCCAGGAGTTCTTGAAGAATCAAGATTGGTTCAGTGTGCGGGTGGACGGCCCGCTGTGGTTTCGCGGTTACGACCAGTGGAGCGAAGAAGAGGGCGCGCCTCAGGCGAGCAAGATCTTGGAGAGTTACAAGGCAACACACGTCGTCGTAGGCCACACGGTGCAGAAGGGTGGTCGTATCCGGCCTCGCTTTGACAACAAAGTGTTTCTGATCGACACCGGCATGCTCAGTAGCTACTACCCGGGAGGCAGGGCGTCAGCTTTGGAAATCTGCGGCGATGCTAAATTTATCGCTGTGTATCTGGACCAACAGGTAGTGCTTCTCGATTCCACTGGCTCGTCGGCTCAAGAGGGAGGCCCCGGGGAGCATCCATTGATGGGGAATGGAGCGAAGGTTTCGGAAAAGGTAGCCGTTTTACCCGCCGGGGGTATATGTTCCGGAACGACGGCCGCACCGCAATAAGAGAAGGCTGCGAAAGAAGGTTCTTCGGATGAAGCGGTGGATTGAGCGAGGACTGAACATCGAACCCGGAGATCTGGGGCGCGGCATCCTCCTTTGCGCCTGTCTATTTCTGATTATGAGCTGCTATGTAACGGGAAGAGTTGCACGCGATGCCTTGTTCCTTGCCCGGTTCCAAGCGGTCCAGCTGCCCTACGCAGACATCGCGAGCGCGATTTTAGTCGGAATCGTAGTAGTCGGCTATGTTCGTCTGGCGCGGAGGACCTCTCTTCGCAACCTACTTGTAGGCAGTCAGTTCTTCTTTGCAACAAACTGCGCGCTTTTTTGGGCGCTGGCTCACTACTACCATCCAGCATGGCTTTATCCAGCATTTTACATTTGGGTAGGCCTCTTCGGAGTGCTCGCTCCGACCCAGGTCTGGACTCTGGCGAATTATCTTCTGACCACGCGAGAAGCGAAACGCATTTTCGGCATGGTGGGCGGGGGAGCCATATTGGGTGCGATTTTCGCGGGCTTTTTTTCGAAGACTATAGCCAAGACATTCGGCACGGAAAGCCTACTGCTGGGCATGACGTTGCTTCTCTTGATTTGTACAGCGCTGATGGGAACCGCGTGGCAGAGCTGGAAATCCCGGCTTGCAGATCATGGTGAAACGGTAGCTGGGGATAAGGGAATCGGGCAAAGGGACTTACAGAGCAGCATGCGGTTGGTTCTTTCCTCTCCATATTTACGAGCCATAGCCGCAGTTATCTGCCTTGCTTCGTTCGTCACTACGCTTACCGGCTGGCAATTTAAAGCTGTTGCCAAACAGTTTCTGGTAAACAAAGACGCATTGGCCATCTTATTTGGAAACTTTTATTTCTACGCCGGGATATTGGGATTGTTGCTTCAGTTGCTCCTGACCTCGCGATTGCTCCGCCGATTTGGGATAGGCGCGATGTTGTTTGTGCTTCCCATTTCCGTGATGATGGGCTCGGCCGGGCTGCTGATTTGGGGCACCCTCCTATCCGCTATCGTGCTGAGAGGCAGCGATCAAGTACTCCGCTATTCCCTGGACAAGTCTGCCGTCGAGTTGCTGTACTTGCCGCTACCTCATAGTCTCAAGTTACGGGCGAAATGGTTTATTGACACGGTGATCTGGCGTTTGGGCGATGGTTTGGCTGGAGTGACCGTCCTAATTTTTGCCACTTATCTCAAGGTGCCGGCGCGGCAGATCACTTGGATTGCTCTGCTTCTAATCGGCGCCTGGTTGGTATCGGTTTCCGTTACCGGGAAGCAGTACATTGCTTCACTGAAGGAGTCCATCAGCCAGCATCACCTTGATGTGGAACAAGCCAGCGCTCCAGTGCTGGACCGGTCGACTACGGATCTTCTGGCCCTCAATCTTTCGGCATCGGATCCCAAGGAAATTCTTTACGCACTGTCCCTTTTTGAAGTGGGACAGCAAATTGCTGCGCATCCGGCAATTCGAGCTTTGCTGAATCATTCCGCACCAGAAGTAAGGCAGAAATCAATCGCCATTCTTTCGGCGGCAGGCGACAAAGGAGCAGTTCCAGAGGTGCAGCGACTACTGCGAGACCCGGAACTCAGTGTGCGCACCGAAGCCCTGCTTTTTCTGAGCCACCATGGACATATCGATCCTCTGACTGCCATAGAGCAACTTGGTGATTTCCCCGACTTCTCGGTGCGATCGGCAGTGGTCGCCTTTCTAGCGCAGCCCGGAGAGACGCAGAACTTGGAGGCCGCGCGGAGTATCCTGGACTCTATGGTCAACGAAGCGGGGGAAGAAGGCCTGCGTCACCGGGTGGAAGCGGCGCGTCTGCTCGGCGAGTTGCCGGATTGTTTCGATCCTTTGCTCTCGAGGCTTCTTGGCGATTCGGACACGCACGTGGCGTGCGAGGCGATCCATTCGGTCGGAATGCTGCGCAAGCGCCGGCTGGTCCCTGAGCTATTAGACCGGCTCTCGGACCATAGACTCGCTCCCGCGGCTGCGCAGGCGCTGGGCAGATTCGGGGACTCCATTGTAGGAGGGTTACGCGACCACCTATGTGACTCCAGCGTTCCCATCCAGGCGCGCAGAGAAATTCCCAGCGTACTGGTGGCTCTCGGAACGTCATCCGCCGCAAATGTGCTGCTTGACAATTTGCTGCAAGGCGACACGATGCTGCGCTTTCGCACGATCGACGCTCTCAATAAACTTTGCCGGATGAATCCCGAGATCGTGCTGGACGTTCAGATGCTAGAGACCGTATTGGCGGCCGAGATTCTGGGGCACTACCGGTCGTACCAGATTTTGGCGAGCATCGGCGCCGCGACAGACGGGGTCGATCCTCTCGCGCGAGCGCTGAAGGAGTCGATGCAACAGGAACTGGAACGCATCTTTCGTCTGCTGTACCTGCTGCATCCCCGGCTCGATTTGCACAGTGCCTATGTGGGCTTGCAGTCCACGAGCGTTGCCGTGCACGACAATGCCTTGGAATTCCTCGACAACGTCTTGAAATCGCAATTGCGAGACATGCTGGTTCCTCTGCTGGATAGCAAGATCACCGTGGCAGAACGAGCCCAGATCGCACAGCGGTTAGTGCACGCCAAGATCGAAACCCAGGAGCAGGCCGTTGCGGAGCTCGTTGCTAGCGACGATCCATGGTTAAAGTCATGCGGGGCATACGCTATCGGAACCCTGGGGATAAAATCTTTGGAAGACCAATTGGACCGATGCCTGAACGAGTCGGATCCTTTGCTGCGAGAGACGGCGCGGGCGGCAAAAGTTCGCTTGCAAGATGTCTCCGCAAAATCGCGGCACCCTGCGGCGGTGCGGAATCCGTAAGACTCCGCGACCGCCAGCAATACGCCCAAAAGCTAGCTTCTATCGTGGCGCGCGTAGATCGATGCGCGTCGCGTGCATCACGCCGTCGGCACCTACCGTGCCAATCACGATGATGAACGATCCGGTTTTGACATCTTCCTGTTGCCCGGGCTTTCCGCCGTTGGTCCATGCGGTGGAGGCGTCGTACGCGATTTTTCTCTCAGCTTCTGATGGAGCCGCGCCGCCATGGATGTCTATGGTGGACGAATCCTTGTTAACTCTGACTACCTTCCCTTGCCACTTGTTTTCTTTTTTGGCCGCGTCCTTCTTTTCGGTCGCGGCTTGATTAGCACTGGCGGGCGTGGCAGCAAATACCGCCCCCGCAAGGACAACAGAAAGCAACGCTGCTGGAATCTTCATGCATCCTCCACGTTGAGAACAAATCTTTTGGGAACCGATTACCAGGAAAGAACAAACGGACAGAGGATAATGCCGCAACAGGGAAGTGTAAAGGAGAATCTCTGCCACTTTAGTGTCATCACTCTCGCCGGACGGCACAAACAAAAGTTGTTTCCGCACGCCCTCCGGCGTACTGTACAGGCAATTTTCGGAGGGACCCCATGCGAGAACTTTCCAGACGCCTGTTGATACCCCTTTTTATTATTTTCACATGCATCATTCCTTTTAGCGATCCTTGGCGGGCATTGGCTGCTGACGATGAGCCGCTCAACAAGGAACAGATTAAGCAATCCCTCCAGACCGCAAAGATCGTCAAAAGCCAGCCGTCCAGCAAAGGTGTAACCCATCCCTGGCGGCTGACGCTCAGCAACGGCACGATTACCCACGACGCCTCATTTCAGTCCATCGACGAGCACCAGCAGAGAAAAGATCTGGGTTACGGCAGGAGCGAAACCGATTTCGTCGATTCGTACAATATTGCGGCCTACCAGGTAGCGGAACTTCTGGGCGTGGATTATATGTTGCCGGTTTACGTCGAGCGTAAATGGGAGGGGAAGACCGGGTCACTTAGCTGGTGGCTTCCCGTAAAGATGGACGACGACGAACGGTTCGAGAAGAAAATCGAACCACCCGATGCCGACAAATGGAACAAGCAGATGTTCCGCATTCGCGTCTTCGATGAATTGGTTTACGATACCGATCCTAACCTCACCAACGTACTGATCGGCAATGATTGGACGGTCTATCGAGTCGATTTCAGTTGAGCTTTCCGAAAACACAAGGACTTGCGTGGAGAAAAAAACCTGGTGAAATGCGATCGCCAGCTGTTCGAGAAACTGAAGGCCCTCAAGGCCGATGAAGTGGCGGAGAAAACCAAACGCTATCTGACCAAGGATGAGATTAACGGTGTCATGGCTCGACGAGATAAAATCGTCGCAAAGTTCCAAACTCTGATCGCACAAAAAGGTGAACAAGAAGTTTTGTACTAGTCGTAAGCCTTCTGCAGGATCCGGTGGCCTTGTCACGATGCCCAAACGTGGGTAACCGCGCTTTCCCGGCACCCTTTGGATATCGGCATAGCGGACTTGGATCCCACCAACGTTTCCCGCGAATATGGGAGGCCGCGATGTGAGCTAGGTGCCGAATATCGCGGTGTGCCAGGTGGATACGAAAGCCTGTCGGCTTGGTGCTGAACCCAAAAGAAATCAGACATTGGGGGTTCGTATGCCGCCTATAGCAATACAATCACAGGCACTCCAACCGCCAAAAGCCTTGTGGTGTGAACGCCAATACCTTCGCGGTGTAAGGCGTTGACCGCTGCGGCATGTGGTCCTTACCATGGATGAATGGCGCCAGTGTACCTCCCCTGGAAATGGTGTGTGTTTATTTGGGCGCTACTGGTCCCGGTAGCCGTGTTTGGTAACCCCGTTTCAAGCATAACTTCCGCTTCATTCCACTCCGATAAGTCAACAAAAAAGGCGCCGGCGAGCGTCACCCAGGAAATTCCAACTTTGCCGCTCGACAATCCTGCGCGGCGCAACATGATTTGGCTCACCACCCCGTTTACCGATGCGCGGCAATTGTTGATTCACCGCGTGGAAGAGAAATTTGCTTCCGGTGAGCAGAACTACAAAGCTGGGCACCTGGAAGCTGCGCGCAAGGACTTCGACGACGCTGTCGATTGGATGCTGCAAAGCGGGTACGATCCCAACTCCGATCCGCAACTTAGCGAACTGTTTCATCGCGTGGTAGATACTGTCTATACCTACGAGCTGCAGGCCTTCCGTGCCGGAGATGGTTTTAATGAAGCGCCTGCGGTGCCGGCACCGATTGACGAAGTTGCGGAGATGACTTTCCCGGTGGATCCGCGGTTGAAAGCGCGGGCCGAGGAAGCGGCCAAAAATATATCGCACGATTTGCCGCTGACGGTGAACGACGAAGTTTTGTCCTTTCTGAATTTCTTTCAGACGCCGCGCGGGCGCGCCATCGTCGAAACTGGACTGCGCCGCGCCGGGCGTTATCGCGGGATGATCGCGCGGGTACTTAGCGAGGAAGGCGTGCCGCAGGACCTGATTTACCTGGCGCAGGCGGAGAGCGCTTTCCAGCCCACAGCGCTTTCGCGGGCTGGGGCGCGGGGGATGTGGCAATTCGTCGCGTACCGCGGACAGGAATACGGGCTGCGCCACACCTGGTGGCTTGACGAGCGCCAGGACCCGGAAAAAGCCACACGTGCGGCCGCACAGCATTTGCGTGATCTGTACAAAATGTTTGGCGACTGGTATTTAGCCATGGCGGCTTATAACTGCGGTCCCGGCAATGTACAAAAGGCCATCGAGCGCACCGGTTACGCGGATTTCTGGGAGTTATACCGCCGCAACGTGCTGCCGCGGGAAACGAAAAATTATGTGCCCATTATTCTGGCGCTCACGCTGATCGCCAAGGATGCCCCGCATTACGGAATTCAGGCCGAGCCGGAATCGCCGGTGGCCATCGACATGGTCAAGCCGGGCCGGGCTATTGATTTGCGCCTGGTGGCCGAAACGATCGATGTGGATGTCGAGACGCTGCGCACTTTAAATCCTTCGCTGTTGCGTCTGGCTACGCCTGATGATCCGGCGTTTGAACTGCATCTGCCGCTGGGCAGCGCGCCAAAATTCTCCGCGGAAATTGCAGACATTCCTCCGGACAAGTGGGTCAGCTGGAGGCGCCACCGCGTGGCTGCCGGTGAAACGCTCACAGCCATCGCGAAAAAATATCGCGTTACGCCCAAAGCCATCGCCGATGCCAACAATCTGGAATCCACCACGGCGCTGAATACCGGAGAAAAATTAATTATTCCCGCGATTCAGCCGGCGGCGGAGAACAAGCGCCGCATGGTGAGCTACCGGGTGCGCAAGGGGGACACTTTCCTGGGAATTGCCGATCGTTTCAGCGTGGAGAGCGAAGATCTGCTGAAGTGGAACCGCCTGAAGTCCAGGAGGGTGAGCCGCGGAATGGTTCTGCGCATTTACACCCTGGATAGCACGCCGGAAAGAACCGCCGCTCACGCGCGCGTGAAGTCCAGGAAAAAACTTGCTCGCCCCTCGGCGGTGGCGCAAACCCACTCCGCTTCCGCCACGCGAAACTAAATTGTTATCTGCTTTCACCAGTTTCACGGCATCATGAGCTGCCACGCCATTCCCCCTATTGTACATATCCAAGAGCAACGAAATTCTTCGACCGCAGAACGCAGAATGCTTGACAACGCATCGCGAGTACGATAACAACGGCTGACGGACAAATTGTTCCTCCAGTAGCTGGCCAGCATGGGGCCGCGGACCAGGACTGGACGGGCCCAATTCCGTATTCGCTCTCTGGAGGATGCGATGGCTTTCGACAAAGACAATTTCGAAGAAGACAATGAACTGGCACCTCTGGAAGAAGAAGAGGCCGGAGACGTAGACGAAGTCGCCGGAGTCGAAATAGACGAGATCGTCGCGGAAGACGACACGGAAGATGAGTCCGAGGTGCCCAAGCGCGCTTCCAGCGGGCCAAAACGGGGTTCGGCCGGTTCTTCCGGGCCCTCTTCCGGGTCCTCTTCCGGATCGGACAGAGCCGTTAGCGGAGCCTCCAGCCGCAAAAGCGCCGGCGGCCGGAAGCGCCCAGCGAAGAAAGCTTCGGTTGGTAAAAGCAAGAGCTCTGCCAGGAAATCCGCGAAAAAGAAATCCGGCGGCGCGCGAGGAAAGGCTTCGAAAAAAACGGCCAAGAAAGCGTCGCGCAGCAAGAAAAAGAAGCGCTAGCTCTCCCGTTCACCCGCCGGCATGGTCAGGAAGGAAGGCCCGGTAATATTCGGACCTTCCTTTTTTGGGTTTTTTTGGGTTACCAACCCGGCGCGTTCTTCCTTTATTTGGCCGCCAGCTCGCACCACATCGAGAATGGCGCGTCATCGATTCGGGAATATCCCTCCTGCAGGCACCCCGGGATTGCGTGTGTGTCTTAACTACCGTTAGCATTAACCCGCATGCCCAGAGCACTCGAGCAGATACGGCGGATGCGTAGCGGCGCGCAATCTCACTTGCAGCACTCAGGTCAACTTACGCTCACGGTGCGGTAATCACTCGACGGACGACCGCCGTCAAGCGCCATGCTGGGAGAGATGTGCCGTTGGGAACGGAACCGCTTACAGCAGCGGTTCCGCCCAATTCTCGAGGGTCTCTTTGACCTTATGTAAAAACTGGTGCGCGATGGCCCCATCCACGACACGATGATCGTAGGACAACGTGACGTAGCACATGGAGCGGATCGCGATCGAGTCATTAATAACCACCGGCCGCTTTTCGATCGCGCCTAGCCCTAGAATGCCCACGTTGGGTTGGCTGATGACCGGCAAGCCAAACAGCCCGCCAAAAACTCCAGGATTGGTAATCGAAAAAGTGCTTTCCTGCACTTCTTCAGGTTTCAATTTCTTGGAACGCGCGCGCTCCGCCAGGTCATTCATGGTGCGTTGAATTCCCAGGATATTTTTTTCGTCCGCATGCTTCACCACCGGCACTAGCAGGCCCCAGTCGAGGGCCACGGCGATGCCGATATTGATTTCCTTGTGCATCACGATGTTGGTGCCGTCGAGAGAAGAGTTCAGCGTCGGATAAGCGCGCAAGCCCGCCACCGCAGCCTTCACGAAAAACGGCATGAAGGTGAGCTTGGTGCCATTGCGTTTTTCGAACTCGTCCTTCGATTTGGCGCGCAGGTTCGCCACCTTGGTCATGTCGATCTCATCGACCGAGTACACGTGTGCGGAGACGCGCTTGGAGGCCACCATGTGCTCGCCAATGCGCTGGCGCATCACACTCATGGGTTGCACTTCGTAATCGCCAAAATAAATCTTTTCGCGGGGCACCGCGGATTCGAATTGCGCGTGCACCTGCCCACCGTGTTGACCAGCTGCTGGCGCTCCGCCTTGCGAAGAAACCTGCGGTGGAGCTTGCCGCGGCGGTGGAGGCGCCATCGGAGGAGCCTGGCGCGTTGGCGCGGGTGCAGACGAAGTGGAGTTGAAAGCATCCTCCAGCTCCTCTTCAACTTCGCCGCTCTGGTCTGTTTGATCTTGTGTCGTGCCGCGCTGCTGTCCGCCTCCGGCAATCAGCGCTTCGATGTCCTGCTTGCTGATGCGGCCACCAGCGCCAGTTCCGGTAACGCCGCTTAGGTCAATGCCATGTTCCTTGGCCATGCGGCGAACGAGCGGTGAGCTGTGAATGCGGCCGCCGCCATCCCTCGCGCCGGTCGTGGGCACTCCTCCAGTCGCAGGCGCGCCGGTTGAGCCTGCCGATGCTGACGTAGCCGCAGCCTGCGGGCGCGCCTGTTGTTGTGCGGGTGGCGCACCTTTGCCATTCGCTGGGGCCTGAGGTGCAACGCCACGCGAAGGAGGTGCCTGTGCAGCCTTGGCCGGCTGCGCTTCGCTCTTCGGACTTGCCGCCGGTTGCGCGGGCTTCGCGGCGCTCGCATCGCCCGCAGCATCAATCACCCCCACCACCGTCTGGATAGGTACGGTCTTGCCTTCGGCGACCTTGATCTCTTTCAGCACCCCAGCCGAAGGCGACGGAATTTCCGCGTCCACTTTGTCGGTGGAAATTTCAAACAACGGTTCGTCGCGCTCCACCTTATCGCCGGGCTTCTTGAGCCACTTGGTAATGGTGCCTTCAAATATACTTTCGCCCATCTGCGGCATAACGATGTCTACGGCCATGTCGATCTCCTCTGGAAACCAGTTGCAACTTGGACGCGCGATACCGCGCCCATCAAGTCTTCTTTCGTAACGCTAATACCTCGCCAGCTCTTTGGCGGCATCAAAAACTTTCTTGGCATTCGGCAAAAAATATTCTTCCAGCGTCGGCGCATACGGAACCGGAGTATCGAGCGCGGTCACCCGCAGCAGCGGCCCGTCCAGATCACCGAAAGCTTTCTCACAAAGTATGGCCGCAATTTCGCCGGCGATCCCACCGGTTTTGGTGTCTTCATGAACCACCAGGCAGCGGTTGGTTTTCTTCACCGATTGCAGGATGGTTTCTTCATCCAGCGGCAAAAGCGTGCGCAGGTCGATCACTTCTGCTTCGATACCTTCCTTGGCCAGAGCGTCCGCTGCTTCCAGGGAAGTATGCATCATAGCCGCGTAGGAAATAATGGTCAGATGCTTGCCTGGACGCCGCACGATGGCTTTGCCGATGGGCACGGTGTAATCGCCGGCTGGCAGTTCTTCCTTGATGCGGCGATACAAATACTTATGCTCAAAAAACAGCACCGGATTATTGTCGCGTATGGCCGCTTTCAACAGGCCTTTGGCGTCGTACGGGGTCGACGGGTAAATAACCTTCAACCCGGGGGTGTGCACGAAATACATTTCCGGATTCGCGGAATGGAATGGCCCGCCATGCACTCCGCCGCCCGATGGCCCGCGCACCACAATAGGAGCAGGCGCGTCCCAAAGATAGTGCCCCTTGGCCACGAAATTGGTCAGCTGGTTGAAGCAGCAGGCGATGAAATCTATGAATTGCATCTCGGCGATGGGTCGCAGTCCCAGATAACTCATGCCGCAAGCAGCGCCGATGATGGCGCTCTCACTGATCGGCGTGTCGATGACCCGCTCCCAGCCAAAGCGCTGCAGCAGCCCTTCGCTGGTCTTAAACGCCCCGCCATACACGCCCACATCTTCGCCGAGCAGCACAACTGCGGGGTCGCGCTCCATCTCTTCAAACATGGCTTGCTTGATAGCTTCCAGAAACGTGACCGGCGCGGAGCCTGTTCCGCCAGTTGTTTCCCCTGCTCCGTTAACTTTCGGCTTGCCCGCTACTTCTGTTTGGGAACCGGCCATGGCTATCTCCTCTTCCCCGTCGTAGCTGGTGCCGGTTTCTTTGCGACTCGAGATGCCCCCGCGTGAGAAGACCCTGCGTGCGCAGCTTCTTTGCGTGAGGCGCCATTCTTCCCGGCCGATGCGTGCGTCTTGCTTTTTCCGTTCGAACCGGCAACTTTCTTGACCACTGTTTTAGCGGGAGTTTTTGGCGCCAGTTTGCTTTCGTTCTCGCCCAGTTCCGGCGAAGCCGGCGTGGTATCCCCAAAATGGATTGGCGCGTTCTTGCCGGCGGATCCTTTACCTTCTCCAAATCCTTCCACCGACCACACCGCCGCGATGCTGGACCTAGGCGGCGTGACCTCGGCTTTCGACCTTTCCCATTTGGCGGCAATTTTGTGGCACTCGTCGCCGGTACAATACACGCCTTCATTGGCAAACTCGGCCGGGGGCATCGGCGAATTTTCCGCGAAGTCGCGTTCCTTGGTCAGCAAAGTATCGATGCGGTCGTCGATTTCTTTTTTGCTCTTGGCGTCCAGCAATTTTTCGGCAATCAAAAATTTTTCATACAAAACAATGGGATCGCGCGCCTTCCAGTATTCAAACATTTCTTTCGGCACGTATTCCGCGGGATCATGCTGCGCGTGCCCGCGCATGCGCATCGATTTCGCTTCGATCAAAATGGGGCCTTCGCCCGCTCGGGCGCGATCTACCGCTTCCTTCGCGGTGGCGTAAACCGCGACCACGTCGTTGCCGTCCACGATGTAACTCGCGATGCCGTAAGACTTGGCGCGATCAGCCAGATCCTTCACCGGCACTTGCCGTTTCACCGGCGTCGAATATGCCCACTGGTTATTTTCCAGAATCAAAACGAAGGGCGCCTTTTGTGACGCCGCGAAATTCAGTCCTTCGTGAAAAACTCCGGTCGAGCTTCCCCCATCGCCGATCCACGTCATGGCCACGATCTTCTGGCCCAGGTACCGGCCGGCCATGGCCACGCCAGTCATCACCGGAATTAAATCCCCAAGCATGGAAATTGGCGAAACGATGTGCAGGTTCTCCAGATCTCCGAAATGGCTAGTCCCATCCTTGCCGCGTGTCGGCGAAGTGTACTTGGCCATGTGCTGCGTAAAAATATCCCGCGGAGGAACACCTTTCACAAGCAGCGCCCCAATATTGCGAATCATGGGCGCCAGCCAGTCTTTCTTTTCCAGCGCGTACGCGGTGCCTACGGAAATGCCTTCCTGGCCCTCGCTCGAGTACAACCCGCCCACAATTTTGTTCTGGCGGAAAAGCTTCACCATGGTGTCTTCCACGGCGCGGTTCAAGCGCATGTAGTAATACAGGTCCAGATATTGCTGCCGCGTCAGTTCTTTCTTCATCCGCGCTCCCTGCCGGTCACACTGCTCAAGTATTACGACGCGATTTCAACTGCTTGCGCACTTGCCAAATTCGCTTCGCCGCTAAGCTCCTCCGTCTGGAGCTGTGCACGCAAATCACCAAGAGACGTTTCGCGCATCTCCAGCTCAAACACTTCGCCAAAATTGCGCACCACTGGCTGCATCACTTCCTTACGTATCACTGCGGTCCCAAGAATCTTCTCAAGTGAAGTGGCTTTGCGCCCGGTAATCCCGCAAGGCACGATCAAATCAAAATAACGCAAGTCCGTCGAAGCGTTGTAAGCAAAGCCGTGAGACGTCACCCACCGGCTGATATGCACGCCGATGGCTCCAAGTTTTTCTTCGGTCTCTCCCGCATTCGAATCGCTCGTGCCTCGCACCCAGATGCCGGTTTTCCCCGTTACGCGTTCGGCGGTAATTCCAAATTCTGCCGTCGCGCGAATCATCACTTCTTCCAGCATGCGCACGTACCACACTACATCTTTGCGGATCGCGCCCAAATTTAGAATGGGGTACCCGACCAGTTGTCCCGGTCCGTGATAGGTAATGTCCCCGCCGCGATCGGAAGAATGAAACTCCACGCCCTTTTGCCGCAAGACCTGCTCCGACGCCAACAGGTGTTCGCGTTTTCCGTTGCGGCCCAAAGTAATCACGTGAGGATGCTCGCAAAGCAGCAGCACATCCTCGATCGCGCCAGCTTTACGCGTCGCCACCAGGCGCTTTTGTAGCTCCCACGCTTCCGCGTAAGCAATCAATCCCGCATCGACGATGTAGCAGCTCTTCATTACGCGTTTTTTACAGTCTCAAATCCACTCAATCCGCTTAAAAAATCATCTTAAACATTGATCTGTAATCCACGTACCGAAGCGAACGCGTCGCCCATACCTTCCCACACCGTAGGATGCGCGTGCATCATGTTCATCATATCGTCGATGGTGCCTTCCAAGTGCAGGACCGCCGCGGCCTCTGCCAGGATTTCCGTCGCCAGCGGTCCGATGATGTGAATGCCCAGAACTTCGCCAAATTTTTCGTCCGACACCACTTTGATAAATCCGCCATGATTCCCAAGAATGGTGGCCTTGCTGTTCCCCACAAACGGGAATTTGCCGGTCTTTACCGCGTGTCCGGCATCGCGTGCCTGTTTCTCTGTCAATCCAATCGAACCAATCTGCGGTTCGCAATATGTGGCGTTAGGAATACGCGTCTTCAAAATGGTATGGGTCGGTTTTCCGGCAATGTGCGTGACCGCCACGATCCCTTCCATCATGGCCGCGTGCGCCAGTTGCGGCAGGCCCGCAACAATGTCTCCTATGGCGTATAAACCCTTTTCTTCCGTTTCCATGTAAGGACCGACCAGTACGAACCCTCGATCCATCTTGGCCTTCGATTTTTCCAGCCCGCAATTCTCGGTCATGGGCTTGCGTCCAACCGCGAGCAAAAGCTTTTCCGCTTGCAGGGTCTGCTTCTTTCCATCCTTGTCGGTAAACGCGACGGTTACGCCCTTGGCATCCTTCTTTACCGACTCCACTTTGCTGCTGATGTGTATCTGAATATTCTTCTTCCGGAAACTCTTATCCAGTTCCGCAGAAATCTCTTCATCCTCCACCGGCACCACCCGCGGCAAAGCTTCCAGGATAGTTACTTCGGTTCCAAACGAGTTGTAGATGGAAGCGAACTCTACGCCGACGGCGCCTGCTCCCACAACAATCAGAGTTTTTGGTATGGACGGAAGCTCCAATATCGAGCGATTGGTCAGGATGGTTTTGTGATCCGGTTCAATTCCCGGCAAGGCACGCGCTTCCGATCCGCTGACCATCAAAATATTGGACGCTTCGATTTCGGTTTTCTTGCCGTCTTTCTCTACACTGATGCGGCCGGGCCCCTCGTAGCGTCCCCAGCCCTGCGCCCATTCCACCTTGTTTTTCTTGAAAAGAAATTCAATGCCCTTGGCGTGCTTTTTGACGATTTTGTCTTTGCGCGCCAGCACGTTGGCCCAATTAATTTTCAGCCCGCTGACCTCAAAACCCAACTCAGCGGCATTCTTAAAATGATCGTAAACATCCGCATGGTGCAGCAGCACCTTGGTGGGAATACAACCCACGTGCAGGCAAGTGCCGCCCAGATAGGGGTCTTTTTCGACCACGAGCGTCTTTAGTCCAAGTTCACCGGCGCGAATAGCCGCTACATAACCCCCTGGCCCGCTGCCGATGATCGCAACATCGTACTTAGCCACACTGCTCTCCTTCCGCAGGCCTCAGGACCGCGGGCACCACGCGTCGCCGGCGCACAAATCACTCATGGCGAAATATTTAGCGGAACATCCATCTCCCGATTGGCGGTCTTCCCCAAAGCACCATCTCACGCCGCCCTACAGGTGGGAACGGTCGAGACCCGGCAAACCGCCAATTTTAGCAGCCCCTCACCATGCCCGCAACTTGGCTATTCCGTCCGCCCTGCCCTGGGTTCCCACACTTTTTCCACAAGCGCACGGCAAGCCTCCCATCTACTATCTATTTTTCTAATCTTCGCTTGCGTTTTAGTTTACTTATGCGCAATATCCATATGTCGCATGGTATATATTTAGCCAGATAGTTAATTATTTGGTTACCATGTGCGGGAGGCGCCCCTCGCAGAAAGGCTTGATCTCATGCTTGTGCGATCAGGGGACCTGTGGCATTGCACCAATCCCGCTTGCCTCTCGGAATTATCCATCGGAACAAGTCGGGATGCTGAAGTGGACCGTGTTTACTGTGTCTGCGGCGCGGTCATGAAAAAACATTACAAACCGCCAGTCTTTCGCTATCTCGATTTCATCGGGGAACACGAACGAGACGCATTGCAGGTACTCGAGCCGGAGTTCCTCTTGCAGACTGCTCGGAAGGAATAGCGCATGCCTCCTGACACTACTACGCCCGTGGAATCGCGGCGAAATAACGCTCTTCCAATATGACCTGGTGGTGCAGCTCGTGTCCCGCGACCATGAACGCCAGCGCGCGCACGCTGACTTCCTTATCGCTAGCTATGCCGCGTCGCGCCCAGGCCGACTCATTTAGGGATCGGAATAGCGCGATGCTGCCGCTACGCACCGCCGCGAATTCTTCCGCAAGATCGGCCAAGCGTCGTTCGCCAAAGCCGCCATTCTTCACATAATCGTCCTGTTCGAATCCCGGCAGTGGGGTTTTATCGCCACGCGCGATGCGCATGGCGCGGTAGGTAAAAACTCGCTCGGTGTCCGACATATGGCCGACGATCTCCTTGACGCTCCATTTGTCGGGCGCATACCTGAAGTTACCTTCGCGTTCGCTGCGTGCCGTTAGCATTTGCAACATATACAGGCGTTGTGCTTCCAGCGCGGCCATCACGTCGTCACCGGGTACCAGCGCAATGTAACGTGCGTAAAAAGGTGCGTACTCGTTTTGCTCAGGCCTGCTTGGTTTCATTGATCCCACCAGTAACGTCATGTGCTCCGATTTGTTGTTGCACTTGCCGCCGAAATTCCTGTGGATGCGAAATCAAGACAAACGATTCGGGTGTTCCTCCTGTGCCGTGTACCACTACATCGCCATAGCCCAGGGTGCGTCCCCACATCGTTTCATGGACGGCGATGCTTTCCACTCGCGACAGCATTAGGTCCAGCGTTCTGCGATTGCCCAATCCGGTTTTGATCAGCACGCGGCGATTGGTCACCGCCATTTCCGTGGCGTTGCGTTTGGTCATTCCCCAAGCCAGAATCGCCAGCCCGATAACCACCATCACGCCGCCGGCAGCGACCAGGGTCTCGGCCCCGCCTGGCATGCGCGTAACATAGTCATAGATTTCCGGGCGCTTTGCGGCGACTTCAAACAGCAGAAATAATCCCGGCAAACCCACTAGCAAGGCAATCAGTAGCGGTCCAATCAGCACGATCCAATGATGTCGCGTCTGATACAGCAACGTTTCCCCTGGAACCAGATTTTTTTCTACGTAACTCATCTAAGCCTCGCCATTACCGCCATGTCGCTTTTCTGCGCTGCGCGAAATCATACTTGATACTCTAGTGCGCATCAAAGCGAGGCACGCTATATTGCCTTCGCCCATTCGGACGCCTGAGACGGCATGGACATGGTACTCCAGAAAACGCGTGTAGCATTTCAAGGCGAGCCCGGCGCCTTCAGCGAAGCGGCCGCCGTTCAACTTCTTGGCGACTCCATCACCACCGTTCCACGCGCTACCTTCGATGCCGCGTTTGCGGCCATAAAAGATGGCGCTGCTGACGCGCTGCTGGTCCCCGTCGAAAACAGCCTGGCGGGCTCGGTAGTGCGCGTCTTCGATTTGCTTCTGGAAAGTTCCTTGCAGATTGTCGCTGAAACCATTCTGCCCATCGAACATCATCTTATCGGTTGCCCGGGCGCATCGCTGGCAGACATTCACGCGGTAGCTTCGCATCCCATGGCGCTTGCGCAGTGCGAGCGATTATTCAACGACCACCCGTCGTGGAAGCGTGTGCCGGCGGAAGATACTGCGGGCAGCGTGCGCGAAGTTCTTGCGCGCCAGGACAAATCTCTAGCCGCTATCGCCGGACAACGCGCCGCCGACCATTACCGCGGCGTGATCCTCGCCAAATCTGTGCAGGACAACGTCGAGAATTTTACGCGCTTCGTCCTTCTCGTCCCTGAAAGCCAGGCCGCTGCACAAGTCGCCCCCAACGCCCATAAAATGTCCATTGCCATGCGTCTCGCGCATCGGCCCGGGGCATTACTTGCTTCCCTTGAGCCTTTCGCGCGCCACGAAGTGAACCTGCTAAAAATCGAGAGTCGCCCGATACACGGCCGTCCCTGGGAATATCAGTTCTTTCTGGACGTGGAATCCGACCGTCCCGGTCGCCTGGAAAAGGCACTCAGCCAAGTTCGCGAAGTCACCGCCGAGCTTCGCATTCTTGGCCGTTATCCCGCCGCTAGAACCGCTTGAATTGATTTCAGACGGTGTCAAGCCGCTACGCTGTCGCAACGATAGGCCTTGGCAACAGCTTTGCCTGCTCCGATTCGTTGCTCGATTACCGGCAAAGAGACCAAACCGTGGGAAATTATCTATTTCAAGTTAATCAAAAGGCAAATCCCGGTAATGGAAGAGGCGCTCGAAACCGTAGCTCGAATGCTCGGATCGGACAAATCACGTGGTTACTGCCTTGAGATGATCTGCGCCGATTTTCTTGCCGGGTCCGCAATACAGGAAAATCAATATGAAATTTTGGTGTTGTCCTTGGAACGGCTTTATCAAACTCTGCCTGACGAGTGTCGGCGGCAGCTACTCAACAGGTTAAAAAGAGGCCCATGGAAAGATTGCGGCAAAAGCGACCGCGATTCGTCTTAGAGCCGGAAGAATATAACCGGCTCAAACAACGCGTTTTAGACAGAGACGGCTGGAGGTGTCACGCGTGCGGGTCGGCATTACAGCTTCAGGTACATCACCTTGAGCCGCGTAGCCAACTGAGACCGGACATTGCCGATAATTTATTAACTCTGTGCGCTAGCTGCCATCCTCGAAAGCACAACGGAGGTTGAATCCAAACAATGATTAAGGCCAGGTCCACGCTGTTCCGCCAAGGTGCCGTAAGCTTCAGAAAGTGAAATCACTGTCATCTGACTTCCCATTCATTTTGCTTCCGAGGTCGGACTAGGACCAAGATTTACCGCGAGGGGGCGAGGCAGGTAGGATAGGAAAATGACTTCCAGCCCGCGGTTATCCGTAGCGATACCTCTTCACAATGAGGAGTCCGTTTTGCCGGAGCTGCTGCAGAGAGTCGGTGCGGTGCTTGACGCGTTGCCCGGCGGCCCACACGAAATTGTTTTTGTGGACGATGGCAGCACTGACTCGACGTTTGAGATGCTCGAAGTAGCCGCGAATAGCGATCCGCGCATCGTGGCGGTTTCTCTTTCCAGAAATTATGGCCACCAATCCGCCATCAGCGCTGCGCTCGATTTTACCAGCGGTGACGCCACGGTCGTTATGGATGGCGACCTGCAAGATGTGCCCGAAGTGATTCCGGAATTTGTGAAACGTTTCCAGGAAGGTTATGACGTGGTGTACGCGCAACGGACGCGGCGAAAAGAGCCGTGGCTGTTGCGTCTGTGCTATTTCGTGTTTTATCGCGCGATGGCGAAGCTGTCGGATGTGCGGCTACCGCTGGATTCTGGCGATTTCAGCTTGATGTCGAAACGAGTCGTCGAACATCTACGGCATATGCCCGAACATCACCGTTATTTGCGAGGAATGCGCACTTGGGTTGGGTTTAAGCAGATTGGAATTCCCGTAGAACGTTCCGCGCGGCATTCCGGGAAGAGCAAATACAGTTTCCGACGACTGGTGCGGCTCGCTTTCGACGGCATTTTTGCGTTTTCCATCGTTCCAATTCGTGCGGCAACGCTGTTGGGCATTTTGGTCATCGGCTTATCAAGTGTTTATACGCTGTACGCCATTTACGCGAAATTTGTTCTTCAGCGCAGTCCGCAGGGTTTCACCGCGCTGATGTCGATGATGACGTTTCTCACTGGGACGCTGCTGTTGTTTCTTGGAATCATCGGGGAATACGTAGGACGGGTTTACGAAGAAACTAAAGGCCGCCCGCACTACGTAGTCGGACGCACCGTGGGTCAGCTCGCCCAGAGCGAATGCGCAGGGTCGTCGTTGCGCGGCGCACAACGGAGCCCGAGTGGAAACCAAGTACGCTAAAGAATATCGCAATCTCTACGAACATCACTGGTGGTGGCGAGCTCGGGAAGATGCCATTGTGGCCTTGCTTCGAGGCCTGCATCTTGCGCCTGGCATTTCGATATTGGATGTCGGATGTGGGGATGCATTATTTTTCGATCGTCTAGCAGAATTTGGAAATGTCGAAGGCCTGGAACCAGATGCGCGTTTGATCGAGCCGGCAAGTCCGCACAGCATAAAAATTCATCCGGCACCGTTCGACAAGAATTTCCAGCCGGGCAAACGCTATGGATTAATCCTAATGCTGGACGTTCTTGAACACCTCGACAGACCGGAAGAAGCGGTTAGCTGCGTTTACGATTTGCTGGAGGCCGGCGGAGTTTTTCTGCTGACCGTTCCAGCGTTTCCGGTACTTTGGACGAATCATGATGTGATCAATCATCATCGTCTTCGCTACCGCAAGAAAACATTGATACCGCTGTTGCGAAAAGCCAGATTTTCGATCGAGAAAGCGCGCTATTGGTACCAATGGACCTTCCCGGTGAAACTTGTGGAAGGCATGGTGCAGAAGATTATTCATTCCGGCTCCTCGCCGCCGCGCGTGCCGCCGAATTGGCTAAACCGGTTTCTGTATCGTTTGTCGAGACTAGAGCAACAAACTCTCGGAGAGATCGGAGCGCCATTCGGAAGCACTCTAATGGTGCTGTGCGTCAAGCATCCGGATTTGTGTTCGGAAAAATAGAATGTGGTCATTGCGTAGAAACTACTTTATAAATTCTCTGACCAGGCCGTTCAAATACCAAAATCAATGCAGGCAAATTTGGCGGGACGCGGAAATCGGATATCGTCGATTGCACATCGAGGATATGCGAAACGTGCAACTGATCCAAATGAGACAGAACCTCTGCGGGCGTGGAGAGATTTGAAAATACCTGTTCTCCCCACTGGCCGAACGGCTTCACATACTCTCTATCCGAGAAGTACGCAGGCACCGACGGGTCAAGAAATAAGACAGAGGTCACAGAAGAATCGTGATTTAGAAAGTCGAAACTCTCCATGAACGGAATTTGAGTGTGACGGCGATGCTCGGCAAACACCGGGGAAAAAACCGCATGAAGATCGGAAGCCCGAGCTCTTCCAATCATAACAAGTCCATACGCGATCGAAATAAAGACTACCGTAGCGCACAAAATCTTTCCGAGCCCTCCCAAGAACGAACGGGAATATTTCCAGCCGACGACGGCGAAGATTACTGAGATAGCGTAAAAATGAATTAGGTAGCGAGATTCCTGCAAGGTGAGAAACCAAAGCAGGAGGAGTAAAAGCCCAATCACGGCGAGACGGCGGGCGAAAGAATCGCGCCAGGACGCGAGCAAACCAAGCGGACCCAGCGCCAAGGGAGCCAGTCCAATTCCGCCAGCGCCGTGAAAATCAGCGGTGTGGTAGGTCAAACTAAATGGCAAGGTGAAGAAATGCCACAGGGCGCGCCCGTGACCATTTCCGCGGCGAATGGACCAAGCGTAAAACTCATGAAGTGCAGGGGGAGAAAAGTATTTTACGTGTAGCAGATTAGCGGCGCCGGCCGGTGGCGGATAGATGGGACTGCCAAGCAGAATAAAATTTGTGAGGTAAATAGGCGAGGCCACGAGGCAAGCCATTGCGGCAGCCAAGATGACGGTGGAAAGTGCCGTGGGCGGCTTGTCATTTTTCCTCGGCCAAGCGACGCACAAAAGCAGAAATGGAAATGCCACCAGCGCCGGATATTTCGTAGCCATGGCAAGGCCGCAGAAAAATCCGACGAGTAAAAAATGTTTTGTCTCGTTCGCGTCCAACCCAATACGAATGGCCACAAGGATAAACGTCGCATAAATGGCGTCGACAAAACCGGAATGACTTCCTTCATATAGCGCGGGCATCGCCGCAAGAAGCGCCGCGACCCACCAGGCCTCGGTGACATCGAGTCCGAGGCGGCAGCCAAGCAATGCCGCAATGGCGAGAAACATCGCGAGAGTCCAGGCAGCGGAAAGGCCGGGAGCGCGCTGGCCTCCGAACGCCATCATGCTTGCGAAAACCATCTCTACAATGGATGGATAGGAGGTGGGCGCGTTGTCGGCTACGGGACGAACGATGCCGTTGCGCAACCAAACCTTTGGGCCCACATAATGGTAAGCGACTCCATCGGTTCCCCAGTCGCCCACCGGCTCCGCCGCGCCCGCAATTGCTGTAATCGCAAGGACGATTCCGACGATGGCGAAAGCAGGGCGGGTAAGCGGCACCTGAAGTCGCCACGACCGCGGAACTATCGTGAACCCGGCGAGCACACCGATTGCAAGAACAATACCAATCGTCGCGCGTGTGAAGGATAGATGGCCGATAACGAAAAGAGTCAAACCCAGTAAACCGAATCCGCCGACCCAGCAACAGGTGCATTGTGTGAGCCGCGAAAATGTTTTGGGAAGAGCGCGTGGAATCCAGCATCCGAAGCCAAATACGGAAAAAACAACAATGATGTTTACGACGCTGGCTTTGAGAATTTCAAGGCCCACGCTTAGCGGCCCGCTGAAGAGTGAACGATATGTTGAGCAGCGTGCGAGCCAAGAACGCGTACAACGAAGAAAGTAAGAATCGTCGAAAGGATCCAGAGTTCAGCAATTGTTGGCCAATACTTTGCAAGACCGCGCATCGGAAGAGAATGCTAGCATACCTTTGCAATTGAAATTGGCCACATCATTTGCGCCATAGTCCCACAAGTCCGTTCTATTTGATTTTCCCAACACAGCGGGCTCTAAAAGCATCACTTTGTGGGCAAACGGAAAGAATGAATTACACACTGATACACGAAGGCGAGCTTCATGACTGAAAGGCCTACGGTTTCTGTGATCATTGTTAATTGGAACGGGGCAGAGCACCTTCGACTTTGCTTGCCGAGCCTTGCGTCACAATCGTTTGAGTTGCTGGAAATCATCGTTGTTGACAATCGTTCGTCTGATGACTCCGCTGACGTTGTGAGAAGTTTTGGAGTCCGTTGGCTACCTCTTGAATTAAATCTTGGCCTCGCACCGGGCCTGAATCGAGGTGCCACGATGGCAAGTGGCGATTTGCTTCTTTTTGTGAACAATGACATGAGGTTCGATCGAGGATTCGTCGCTGCCTTGGTCGAACCATTTGAGAGGGACCAAGAGATTTTTGCTACCGACGGGATGCAGTTCAACTGGGATGGCACTCTTCCGGCGCACATGGCTTCACGACTTACTAATGCCCCGCGTGGGCGGGATTCGCCCACAGAATTAGTACCCGGGCTACACTTTTATCAGGAGATGAATACTGAGAAGTCGTCGGTATTCATGGCCTCAGCAGCCTGTATGATGGTGCGCAGGACGTTCTTTGAGGAGTTGGGCGGTTTTGACAGCCGGCTACCACTCGGGTATGAAGACGTCGAGATTTGCTGGCGAGCGTGGGTGCGCGGACGTAAGACGTTGTACGTTCCGAGTGCTATCTGCTGGCATCGCATAGGCGCTTCGATACGATCGCTGGAAGCAGCGCGCTTCGGTTTCCGAGGGGTTTTGAAGGGACGACTTCTGCTTGCGACCAAACTGCTCCCCGCGCGGTACGCGTTTCGAACCTGGTTGATTTCGTTGGCGGGCCTGGCAAAGGATCTGGGCCGCCGGAGATGGAATTTTGCGGCGGATCGCATCGGAGTACTGCTTCACATGGCTGGCCTTCTTCCGCAATTGCTCCGAGAAAAGAGAGCGATGTTCAAGAATGCCCATCGTTCGCCCGAGGAACAGCTCGATTTCCTTCTTAGACTAACGCAGGATGCGTCCGGTCCGACCAATGCAATTAAGTAGAAGAATTGCGGTAGCGCTGGCCACCGCTGCGGGCTTCGGCATCGCAGGGAAAGGTTCCGTCGCCTCGACGTAATGAGACGAGATTGGATATGCCAAAGCCGTTCGTGACCGCCTTGATCGACACATACAATCATGAAGCTTTCATCGAAAAGGCGATAACCAGTGTTCTAGAACAGAATTTCCCAGGGGCGGATACAGAAGTTCTCGTCGTGGACGACGGCTCAACGGACCATACACCAGAATTGGTCAGGAAATTCGCACCGAGAGTGCGGGTTTTGAATAAAGTGAACGGCGGACAGGGCTCTGCCTTCAACGTCGCAATTCCCGAAGCAAAAGGTGTAATCGTCGCATTTCTTGACGGAGACGATTGGTGGGCGCCGGGGAAACTCGCGGCCGTAGCCGAGGCCTTTGCGCGAGATACAAGAATCGGCCTAGTTGGACATGGCATAACTGAGGTCTATCTAGACGGGCGGCAACGCATGGAAGTACTGCGCGAAATGTCTCGATTTCGAATCGACTCAGTCGGAGGAGCCAAGACGTTCCGTATGCGAAAAAGCTTCTTGGGAACCAGCCGCATGGCTTACAGGACAGAAATTCTCCATCGCATTGGAAAGGTGCCGGAAGTTCTAAGGTTTGAAGCCGACGAATATCTGTTTACGCTTGCCGGGCTATTTGCAGATGTGGTGATTTTGCCCACCTCATTCACTTACTATCGGTTGCACGATAGCAATTTATTTCAATTCACTAAAGGCGACTCGCAATCCATTCGTAGGAAACAAGCGGTTCTTGCGGCGTTGGCGCAATCGCTTGAGCAGCAATTTCAGCTGCACACAATATCTCCGAACATCGCGCGTGTCATCGTAGAGGCCGTTAAAGTCGAAGCTGATGTCTTACGCCTTACGGTAGATCGTGGATTCCCTTGGGAAACGCTGTCGACAGAATTAAAAATCATGCGCATCTTTCATAGCGATGTCTCCACATTGCAGTATTTATTTTCTCGTGCAAGGCTCCTTCCGGCTGCTATCTTGCCTTCCCGCACATACTATCGCTGGCGGCGTCGGCTTACCGAGTCGACGTACTATACAAACTTTCGCCGGAAGCATCTGCCATTTCCGGTGCAGAGTCACGTTGACCGGCAAGATAACTCGGCTCTGTGATGTCGCTCTTTACCGAGGATACTGCGCCGATCTATTAGGAGCTTCTGGGCCACGGTATCTTGTGTGCTAGTACTGACAAGAAACATTTAACCTACTGGTGCGAGAAAAAGTTGCCGAGATTATGGCAGACAGAGATGCAACTGTTTTTGAGCCTTTCGTTCACAGCTGCAAAATCGCGCAGGAGCTTGAATGGCAACCAACCCATTACTGCGATCTACCTCGGGCGAAAATACATCGTAAAAATCTGGATCAGTTCCGAGTAAGGGGTCAGCACTGACACGTCAAAGACTGAATAGGCGTCAAAAAGTGAAAACTTGCAATGTTTGAAAGCAATGCGTTGACGTGAGCCTCGATTTTAGATTTTCGCGGGAAATCGCGAATGCAGACAGTCTCCTCAAGGAGCAGTGCCCCTTTTCTCAACAAGGAAGTTGCCGATAATCAAAGCATCCAGCCCGGAGCTGAAGAAAGTTTGAATTGCATGCGTCGGAGTATCAACGATCGCCTCCCCACGCAAATTGTAAGAAGTATTCATAACTACAGGAACCCCGGTACGCTTTCCAAATTCGTCGATCAGCCGCCAGTATAGTGGATTAATTTCTTCCTCCACAGTCTGTGGCCGCGCACTGCCATCGACATGCGTGACTGACGGAATAACATTACGCTTTTCCGGTCGCACTTGCGCGGTCAGAATCATAAAGGGGGAGTCCGTCGCGTTCTCCAGATAATCGCTAGCCACTTCCTTTTTTAGTGATGGCGCAAACGGTCGCCACCATTCGCGGAATTTTACGGCATTGTTAACCTTCAAATTCATCTCCGGATCTCGCGGATCCGCCAGGATTGATCTATTCCCTAATGCCCGGGGCCCAAACTCCATGCGACCCTGAAACCAGCCAAGAATCTTTCCTTGCGATAAAAGTTCCGCTGCGGTCGCCGCAGGGTCCGACAACTTGGTATGGCGAAGCTTATACGTCTTGACCGTCGTGGCTACGGTATCGTCGTCAAAGAAAGAACCAAAATAAGCGTGGCGCATCGGTTTGTTTGGCAGTTTCCCGTCGTGATCTAAATATGGGGCAACCGCCGCACCCAATGCCGCTCCATCGTCCGATGCTGCTGGCTGCACGAAAAATTTCTGAACGAGACCAGCGGCAATGATCTTGCCATTGGCTTTAGAGTTCAGCGCGACGCCACCCGCAAGGCACACATTGCGACACTTTGTTTTTTCAATGGCCATCCTCACAACATTCATCATTGCAATTTCACAAACATCCTGTACAGCATAGGCGATATTCTTGAAACGATCCTCAATTTCACTCTCAGGTACGCGGGGCAGTCCTAATGCTGAAGTTATGCGACCGAACGTGCTTCCCCCGTTGGCGATCAGCCGTTTTGCGTGAACTCGGTAGGGCGAGACTTGCAGATCGATAAACTCCGACAAATCGACTCCCGGTTGACCGTAAGGCGCGAGACCCATTACCTTCCACTCGTCGCTGTTACGATGAAAGCCTAAGTATTCGGTGAATTCGCTGAAGAAAAAACCTATGGAATCGGGAAAAGGAATCGTTAAGACATGTTCAATCTGGCCGTTCTTTCCATGCCAGATCGAGGTCGCCTCCGACGCACCGCGTCCATCCATGACAACAATTGCAGCATCATCAAACCCTGAATATGCAAAGCTGCTAAGTGCGTGAGCCAAATGATGCGGCACAAAACGCATTCTTGCTTTCACCTTGCCAAATCTTTGCGTGAATAGTTTGGCTCCTCCCTCCTGATGCCACATGCTTAGGAAATGCAGATTAGTAGACAGGAGATTCAGATAGGTAAGGGGAACAGCGCCGGTCGCAAGGCATTTTAAGTCATGACGAAAGCCAGGTCCTGATGTGCTCCAGGCGAAACATATCTCATCGAGTTGATCGGCCTTAACGCGTGCAAATTCCAAGCAAGCTTCAATGGCCAAGAGAGGAAATTCGGCATCGTGCTTTACACGGCTAATGCGTTCTTCCGCGGTCGCAAAGAGTAATTCGCCATCACGTACGATGCAAGCAGACGAATCATGCATCCTTGTATAGTTAATCCCCAGAGTAATCATGCTAAATTCAGCCGAAAATATGATTCAGGGTCATCAAACCTCAAGCCGTCGCTCTTGCACCGCAGACCATTCACTCGGTCTACTAGTCAGTTTACGAAGCATTGATTCTCCTTATTCGTCATCGCACCACTCGATAATTGAGAGTGACTGCACCAGGAGTGATGCTCGACGAAGTGTTATTCACTACCGCGATATTGATGGTGTTGGCGGACGGCCATTTCACGATGGTCAACATCCCGCTGGAACTGGGAATATATCCGGTGACGCCCAGAGGTGAAGCGTTGAAATCCAGTTGAATATTATCGGTGGCGAGAAGGCCGGTGCAGGTTATCGTTACGGTCGTAGCCGCCGCCCCAGAAGCTATGGCACTCGTACCTAGCGCCTGAGACCCGCTGCAAACAGTGACTGTAGTTCCGCCGCCCGGCAAGCAGCTTGAGCCATCGAAATTGGTGCAGGTGAGCGTACTTCCGTGATAACTGACTCTCCCGCGCGATGGCGAGGGCACAGCCACTACCGTGTCGATGAGGTCTATCTGATTGGTGGTGGTTTGGAATCCACTGAGTCCGCTCGGGCCGATATTTGCTTTGCCAGCAGTGCCAACTTGGTTGAAGGGATTGCCGCAAGCTCCAGCACCAGAATAGACATACGTGGTTGTCGCCCCCGATATTGGAAAGCAACTCAAAAATGCTGAGCCTCCAGTCGCTGGGTACCAGCTTACATTCCACTGAACAGCATTGCCAGGTAGAGTCGGTCTAGTAATGTTAACAGTCTGGTTGCCTGTAGTGGTCGTAGCGCAATTCTGAGGACCGTCACTGGTAAAACCGCCATCGGGATCATAGGCGAATATCGCGTAGCAATTGACGCCTATAGGAACAGAGCCACCAGCAGTAACCGTGACACTTGGAGCAGCGGTACCATCCATGGCGTAGTAAGATTTCGCGCCGCCTATGAATCGGTTGAGTGCTCCAAAGTAGGTTGTTAGCTGGACTCCATTACCTAAATCAAGATCGTGTTGCGTATAAGCGATTGCGCCGTTTAGGCTGCAACTCGCGGAAGAACCGGCCACGACATCGACGGCTTTTACATTAGTGCCCTCAAACAGCGGCTGTTGGCTACTGCCACAATAAACGAACTGGGTTTTTATACCGCCAACCCTGACGCCCGGAGCCATCAAAATAAATGGTGTGGCTCTACCGCTCCGATAATCTGAGTACCCGCCGTTTTTTATCTCAACTTGAGTAAATGCGCTATTAGTCCCAGTAACGTGAACAGTCATCCAGGGCGTATAGGCACTCTCGTAGGTAGTCTCGGAGAAGGTTACGTGACCGCAGCCAATGCCGCCCAAGTGTGGGGTTCCTCTATCGTTGTACTCGATACCATGCCCGGCGAATGTCGTTCGCTCGAAACTCATCTCACCGGCGCAGGTCCAGCCGTTGCCAGTGAGGGCGTCGGTTCCTCCCAAAGGATTGGGTACGTCAATCGTAAGCGCCTCCGGGACTCCCCAGTTAGGATTGGAGCCTGCGCTGTCTACGAAAAATATTGCGTCGTTGAACCAGAAGTTGAAACCACCTGACCTCATAATCATAGGCATGGAGCCATTGATTCCGTGGAACGTATCGTTATCGTAGTGAATGCCGACAACGCCTCCGCCGCCTTGGTCCTGATCTTGTAAAACACAACTCTGGTAGGATTGTGGACAGTACATGGACAGATCAATGAGTGAGTTCGGGCCGAAGCTGCCAGGAACAAAATAGAAAAATGGATAGGCAACCCCGCTGATGGTGGTCGCCGTATAGCTGGCGAACTGAGTGTTTGGCTTAACCCCGCCAACAACTCCTCTGATCTTTACTCCAGACGCCTTCATAATCACTGGTTCATTTATGATTAAATCCGCGGCTGCGGTTATAGTGACCTGCGTTGAGTTGTTTCCGCAGTTGTGGTAAAGGTCTAGTGGAGAAGTGAACGGCACAGACGCATGAGGATTCGTCGCGGGGATGTAAAGTTCTCCACCGCCACCGGAAGGCAAAGCTGCGCAACCGGCCAGCACGATTGGTGTATTGTCGTGCTGCGCCGTTTGGCTGATGGCCGTGTTGGGAGCATTCGCAGCGAGCGTCAGCGTGGTGCCGCTAATGTTCGTAATGGTAGTGGCGAAAATTCCGTTTGTCGCGCTACTAGGCGGCGTACTGGGCACATTGGCGGGAAATATCGGAGCGGCGATTAGCCCCCAATCTAGGAATGAACCATCCATGCCCTCGACAATTCCCACGGCGGAATAGGCTCCGCCATTTATCGAGCGGTACACTATGGATTGCAGGACGGCGTATGCCACCATGTCCCACTGAACTAGGTTCTTAGCCACAACCTTGGCGGTCCCGCCCATGGTCGTTCCAGAGTCGTTTCCCAAAGCCTCTTGGGCGAATGTAAAGGTTGTGGAAGACGGAGTTGAAACAATTGAGTGAGCGCCGTTGTACTGGTTAATCGTGCTGCCGAATTGGCTTGTTCCCTCCAAATCGACATCTACGCCAGCTTGGAAGTTATGCGGCACGTTAGTGGTGCAGGTGACCAGGCCATTAGTCCGGGAGCAAGACAAAACGTTTTTAAGGTTCACGCCTAAAGTTGTCGCACCGGCAGTGGTCATTCCCGCAGGACTGGCTACGCTCAATTCGCCGCTATATCCCCGCATCACGATTTTGTAAGCGTAGGTTGTCGAACCATTTAAAATACCCTGCGGAGTCACGGCGACTACAGGAGTGGTCAGCGTGGCGGTGCCGACACTCGCGGTGGTAGCGACGTTTGAGCCCGTATTTGCGATGAAAAAATGTCCTTGGTCGCCGTCGTTGCCCGTTACCGCAAAACTTCCATTGAAAGAACTGTCGGACATGCCGGAGATGGTTACGGATTGTCCAGCGCCTGGAACTGGCACGCCATAGGAGCTTGCCAGCGTGTAGGTGGCGACGTTGTTGGTGCGTGAAAAGGAAGCAATGGCGCTGACGCCCCAAGTAGGAAATGTCGGCGTCACCCCTGCCGAGAGAATTGAGATCCCTTGACCCACTGCAAAGTCACTGATGCCGCCAGGACAAGTTGCGATATTGGTGCCCGCAGTGATTGAGCAGGCGATCGCCGCACCAGGTCCGGTATACAAACCAAATTGCCTCAAATCGTAGTAAGGATTGGGTCCGGAAGGGTGTACGTCCCGCGAAATAGTTAGGTTTGTGCCATCATCCTTTTCTCCGCCGGCGCCAAACGCTCCTGCATTATTTATTTGCAGGCTGGTATTGGGTCCAGCTGGCGTCCCGCCACCACCACCGCTGTTGCATGGCAAGCCAAAATCGTGCAGCAAGCCGCCAGTGCCAATATTTACGCAGTTGCCGATACCAGTGAGGCCGTTATCTGTAATTGATTTGGTGACTACGGTGCCTGGCCCCACGCTTGTAGTATTGCCAGCGCCATCCGTAACCTTTACCAGGTTGTAGGCCACCTCCGAATATGCGGTGCCATTCGCCAGCGTGTTATTGGACAGCGGATCGTTTGAGAAGAGATATGGCCCCGTTCCGCCAGAGGGGTCGGGCCCATCATTCAGATAGAATAGTGAGCCTGCCCCGGCAAGTGCGCTGCCTGCGGCATTGTATTGAATGGAATTCGGCGGGACGCCGGGAGAAGTACTGCCTCCGCCGCAAGATACCGCGCCGGGAACGCAAGGGACCGAAACGTAGTAGATGCGCGGACTCACGCCTGAACCTGAAATTTGCACAGTGTAATTGCCGGGAGTTATCCAGAAGCCAAAGTTCCCGCCACTGTCGGCCGGGAATGGGTTTGACATCGTTTGCGTCAAGGCTACATCTGAGAAAATGGGCACGGTATCCTGGCAGGGAACGCTGGTGGCGCCGATATCGGCTGTGGTACAGACCGCCACCGATGCTCCGCCAAGCGGACGCCCGGCATTCGATATAGGGATGCTCGAATAAAAGCCACCTTGCCCGAACACCGCGGCAGGGAAGAGAAGCCCCAGAAATAGGAGTAAGTTTTTCATGGTTACGAAACAACCGCCGAGATGGTCACGCTTGTGCCCGTGAAAGTAGCCACGGAAATCTGCTATGTAAGTCTGGTACTAAGTCAGTAAGCTGAATGAATTTGTGCGCATTAATGTCCAACCCGGTGTCCGCCGTCGAGTACGCCGCGGCAGCCAAATCCTTCATGATCTGCACGATCCGCTGGCGCTGTTCATTCGAGAACCATGTGCCTGTTCATATGCCGCAGATGGGCTTCCGCGCTATTCATCGAGCTTCGCGAGTTTTGCAGCAAGTCGATTTGTGGCTGGGTCATGCGGAATCCGGTTGTGGGCTTCGCAAGTTCAAAGAACTTTTCCTGCAAAGGTTCGTCACCAGATCCTGTAAATCTTCCGTTCGCGAGATAGTCGTCGCGTATTGCTGCGCCCCGCGCGCTGGGCCGAATTCTTTCTCTTCAGCGGCGTTTTTCTTTTCCTGCGCTCCACTGCGCTGAATACCTCCTGCATCCTTTTGCTCGCCAGTCTTGGAGTTATAGAAGATGGGCTTGGCGTCTTTGTCTTCTGCCAGTTGCCACGTGCCAGCCTCGCCAGCTTTTTTGTTCATCTCCGCGAGGCGCTTATCCAGCATGTCATTTTAGTGCGAGAAGGGTTCTTGACAGCCTTTTTTCTGCCGCTGTCTCGCTTTGTATTTGGCGGTCGTCTTGCGCCTTGATAGTTTCCTGTAAGAGTCACAAAATAAAGACCAGCAAAACTTGCCCTAACAAATTATCATGTCCTTGCGGATTCAGAGCTTAGCAGTAGCTGCAGGCCTCGCCACCCATCATAGGTGAGCTTTGTCCTTGGCTTCCCGTTACGTCTGCCTTGATGCGGCGCAGGCGCCGTCCCAGCCGTTCCGCAAGCTGGTGCCGTGCGCGCCACAGGCGCGCCTTTAAAGTGTTCTCGGTTACGCCGAGTTTCTTGGCAGCTTCGCCGGTGGAGTAGCCCTGCACATCGCGCAAGACAAACGCGGTGCGCAGCAAAGGCGAGAGCTCATCCAGATTTTCGCTGATCATTTCACGCAACTCCGTGCTCACGAACACCTGCTCCGGATTTGGCCCGCTATCCGCGAACCGTTCCGAGGCCGGCAGCTCATCTTCGCGCGGCGTCTCATCCAGAGATACCGCCGGGCGAGCTTTGGCACTTCTCCGCCGCATCAGCGCCGCGTTAATCACGATGCGCGTCAGCCAGGTGGAAAATTGCGAGCGCCCTTCGAAACGCTTCAAGTTGCGGTACGCCGACAGGAGTCCATCCTGCAATGCGTCCTCGGCGTCCTCAGCGTTTCCGAGCACGCGCAACGCGGTCTGAAACAACGGACGCTGGTAGCGGCGGAACAGCGCCTCCACCGCTTGCGAGTCGCCACGTTGTCCGGCACGAATCAGCTTTTGTTCGTCCCATTGCCTGGCTACTACTTGCGCGTTAACCAGTGCTGCGTTTGGTGTTACAGATTGTGTCGCCATTGTCGTCCCCCATTCACATTAAAAACTCGTCCCACAAGACCTTCTTAGTGCGCGGGCACGCCGCCAGCCCGCACGCGTGGTTTTTTCATCATCAGCAAAATCGGAATTACCGCGAAAAATACGACTCCCAGCATTTTGAAATTGTCGATAAACGCCATCATCGCGGCCTGGCGCTGCACGGTGTTGTAAATCATGGTTTGCGCCTGTGACGTGGCATGCGACAGACTCGACCCCGCCACAACCAGCTTGGTCTGCAAACCACCCAGCATGCCGCGATACGCCGAGCCGTAATCGTTAACGCGATCCATCAGCTGCGCCTGGTGAAACTGCGAGCGCCGTTGCAACATGGTCGTGACCGTGGCGATCCCCACGCTGGCCCCGATGTTTCGGGCCAGGTTGATGATGCCCGTCCCCATATTTGTTTTTTCGCGGGGCACGTAGGCGAACGCCGCCACGTTGATAGGAATAAACAGGAACGCCAGCCCGAAACTTTGCAGCATGCGCGTGCGTACCGCATGCCCGTAGTCGAGCCCGAGGTCCCAGCCTGCCATCACAAATAGCGCGGAAGCAGATACGATGCATCCAAAGGTAATAAGGATGCGTGTATCAACCCTGGAGATAAGTAAGCCCACCACCGGCATCATGCACATAATCACCGCTCCGCCGGGCGACAGCGCCTTTCCCGCCGACTCCGCCGTATAGCCCAGCAGTTGCTGTAAAAGCTGTGGAATCAGTACGGTACTGGAGTACAAGACAAATCCCAGAAAGAACATCGCCAGCGTAGCGATGGCAAAGTTGCGGTCCTTCAACATGCGCAAATCGACTACCGGCTCTTTCTCCCGTAACTCCCATATAATGGCCGAGATAATCCCCACCAGCATCAGGCCGAAAAATATGCGGATGAAGTTAGAAGACAACCAATCGTCGCGCTGGCCCTTGTCCAAAATGATCTGCATGCTTCCCAAACCCAGGCTGATCAAGCCGATACCGATATAATCGATACGGAATCCGCTCTTGAGACTGGCGCGCTTCATATGCGGCGGATCGCTGACCAGAAGATCTGTAAGGATCAGCGAAATGATGCCCACCGGAACGTTGATGTAGAAAATCCAGCGCCACGAAAAACTGTCGGTGATCCAACCGCCCAGCCACGGACCAATCGTCGGTGCGACAACTACGGCCAGGCCATAGACGGCGAACGCCATACCTCGTTTCTCATAGGAAAAAGTGTCGTTCAGGATGGCTTGTTCACTGGGTTGCAATCCGCCGCCGCCCGCGCCCTGCAAAATCCGGAAAAACACCAGCATGCCGAGGCTTGGCGCTAACCCGCATAAAAACGAACTAACCGTAAACACCGCCACGCAGGACATGTAAAAACGCTTGCGTCCAATCAAACTGGAAAACCATCCGGACAACGGCAGCACAATGGCGTTCGACACTAGATATGACGTCAGCACCCAGGTGGATTCATCCGAGCCGGCGGACAAGCCTCCAGCGATGTGCGGCAGCGCCACATTGGCGATCGATGTGTCGAGAACCTCCATGAAAGTCGCGAGCGTCACCGTGACCGCGATCACCCATGGGTTGATCGAGCCGTCTGGCATTCGCAATTTCGATAGAATTCTGTGGCGCATCGCGTTTCGGTGCTTCCTTCCAACTGCCCAACAAATTCTCTGCTCTGCCTTTTACTCGGTTATCACTGTCACATCCGCATTCATCCCCGGTCGCAATACTGCTTTCTGCACCGGAATCGGATCGACGATGATCTTCACCGGTATGCGTTGAACCACTTTCACGTAATTTCCCGTGGCATTCTCCGGCGGCAATAAACTCAACATCGCGCCCGTAGCCCCCGCGATGGAGTCCACATGCCCGCTGAACGTTTTGCCGTAAGTGTCTACTTTCACTTCGGCTTTTTGCCCAGGACGCATCTTCTTCAGTTGCGTCTCTTTGAAGTTCGCCGTAACCCACACGTCTTGTAGTGGCACGACCACCAACAAACCCTGACCCGGCTGCACGATCTGTCCGATCTCCACTTGCTTGTGTGTCGCAACTCCATCTACCGGCGCCACGATCTCCGTGTAGCTCAGATTGAGTTGCGCAGCTTCCACCATCGCGCGCGCCTGTTCCACTTTCGCGAGCTTGCCTTGAACGTCCGCCGTCCTCATGCTCACTTGTTGAAGATCGGCACGCGCCGATGAAACACCCGCACGCGCCTGCTCCACTTTTGCCATCGCCGAATTGAGCTGTGCTTTGGCGATATCAATGCTGCTGGTGGCCTGCGCAATCTTTTCTTGCTCTGCTTTCAGCGCGCTGGCCGTGGCGTCCGCATTGGCTTTGGCCGCGTCAAATTGCTGCTTCGAAATTTCGCCTTTGTCCAAAAGCGGCTTGTAGCGTTCCAGATCGGCTTGTGCGAGTTGAGCATTCGCTTGAGCCTTGGCCACGTTGGCCTGCGCGTAGGCCAGATCGGAGTTTTGCGCCTGCGCATAGGCTGCTTGAGCCCGCGCCAAATCTGCTTCAGCACCAAGCAATCCCGCGCTGGCATTCGATGTTCCGCTGGTCACGTTTTCCCGAGTTCGTGGAACGTCTACAGTCGCCGACTGCGCTTCACTCTGCGCCAACCCCAGCGCTGCATTGGCGTTATCCAGCGCTGCCTGATAATCGCGCGGATCGATCTTCACTAACACTTGGCCCGCCTTGACCGCTTCGTTGTCGTTGACCAGCACTTCCGCCACGCGCCCGGAAATTTTCGCCGCAATCGGAGTGATGTGCCCGTCGACCTGCGCGTCGTCCGTCGATTCACGATTGTGGTAATACAGGAAAAGTCCGATCGCCACGGCCACCAGCACAATTGCGCCCAGAATCAGAAGCCGCTGCACCTTGGGATTCTTTAATCCCTTGGCATCTTCGGGAGCAGGAGGTTCCTCCAGCGTCACCGGTACTCGCGGTGCGTTCTCCAGCCCGACTTCGATTTCAATACTCATCTTTTGCTCGCCCCTTACTTCGCGTACACCCGTTCCATCTGTCCTACTGACCGCGCCAAATCTGCGCGCGCCTGGTTAATCCGGTAAAGCGCCGCAATCTGGTTGTCGTTCGCGCGCGCCAGCGAATCTTGCGCCTGGATCACTTCGATGTTGTTGGCCACACCGGCGCGAAAGCGATCGCGCGCCTGATCCACTTCTTCCTTCGAAAGTTGCACGCCAAGATTTGCCACCTGCACCTGGCTCCTCGCGGAGGTCAGGTTGATCAGCGCGTTCTTTACATCCAACCCAATCTGATTACGTAGGTCAGCCTGCTGTTGTTGCAGTCGCTGTATTTCCAAATCCGCGCGGGTGGTCTCGGCGCGAATCCGGCCGCCAGTAAAAAGCGGCATGCTCAGGTCCACTTCGTAGTTGTACGTCGGTATGCCGTTATTAAGCCGCGTGCCCTGGTACTGCCAATCGCCGTCGACTTTCACCGAGGGGAGCCGCGCATCCCACGCCTGTTTTTTCTGCCACGTCGCCGCTTTAATCTGGTCGTTCAGTGATTTCCATTCATAGCGCGTCGAAAGGGCTTCCTCGATGCTCTGTTCCACTTCCGGCTGCGGAGTTTCGAAATAGCTCAGAGAGTCGCCAAGCTCAATGGTTTGTCGCGGATCCAGATTCAAAAGGCGGCTTAAAGCAAAAAGGGAAGTTTCACGGTCCGCTTGCGCTTCAAGCAATCGTTGCTTCTCGTTTTGCAATTCCACGTTTGCGCGCAGCGTGTCGATTCCAGTGCCCACGCCCTCGTGCTGCAAATCCGCCGCCTGGTTATAAAGCGCTTGCGCCAGGTCTACGCGAGACCCTGCCGCCTGCACCGTCGCAACCGCGCGCAGCGTCCCGATATATTGCGAAACCACTAACAGAACCACTTGCTCCCGCGTCGACAGGCTGTTGGCCTTTTGCACGTTGGCGAGAGACCGCTCCGCCTGATAACGGCGCCACAGCGTAAGGTCAAACACGGGCGCCGAAAACGAAGGTCCCGCCTGAAAAACTTGAATTGGCCCGATGTGCTCGGGAAATCCTGGGATCGGCTTCCCAAATTGGGCTTCGATATTTACGCGGCGGACAGCATCGCTGGAATCCAGCTGCGCCTGCGGCAATAACGCGGCGCGCGCCACGTTCTTGTCTTGGACTGCTTCTGCCGCTTGAATGACAGCGATCTGTGCAGTGGTGTTTTGCTTTAAGGCCAACGCCACAGCCTGGTCCAGCGTTAGCCGCAGAACTTCTGTCGGAGCGTTGGCGGGTAGCCCGTTATGAGGGGCGCTCGTTTGCGCTTTGACGAAATTCGTACTGGCTAGCGACAGACTCAGAAAAAAAACATAGAAAATAATGGGCGTGCGCTTGGGGCCTTTGGCTGGCTTCTCATTTTTCTCGTCGTTTTGTTCTTTAGCGATTTCCCGGACTATGGCCTGGTTCAAACAACCTTCCGCCACCAGTCTGCCGCCTTGCTGGTGGATCTCCGCCAGTAAGGCTTTGCCGGCTGCATCGATGAAACTGACACCACAGAGGTTTATGCTGAGACTCTCCCCCGACGAGTTGTTGCGTAGGTCTTTCCAGCTCTGCTCCAAGGCCGAAACCCAGGGGCCCGCGAGTTTCCCCTCGAGGGTTAAACTGATCTTGCCGGGTTTTTGCTCTATCGTTATGCGCAGCATGGTGTGTCCGCCGCTGGTAAGCTGCATAGCACACACCAATGACGATTAAAGTTTGTAAATATCTATCTATAACTATATAAAAGATTTATTTGCTTTTCGCAGTTTGGGAGCCCCACATAGTGTCCGTATCTGGGCTAATGACAACTAATTAGCTATAATGAAGAGCCCATATATCGGCAAAGCGTGGCTCTTAACGCTTAACGGCGATCGCCTGCAGTTCAAAATGCCCACCCCTCAGCAGTGACGCCACACCGATGAACTCTCTGGCGGGCAATTCCTTACCCGTGAAGTAACTTCGGTAAGCGGCGTTGAATTTGTCGTATAGCGCCAAATCTGTGCACGCCACCTGCACGTAAACCAGATCATCCATGGCCATCCCCGACGCCGCCAACGTAGCCTTCACGCGGTCCAGTAATAATTTAATTTCATCGTCGATTTCTCCCGGCGCTTTTCCGGTCTTGGAGTCGATTCCAATGCGTCCGGAGAGGTAAAGCGTGTTGCCGGCCAGAATTGCTCCGCTGAAGGGCAATTGCGGGTTATCGTCCGGCAGGTTGATAGCACGCCGCGTGGCCGGTACGGTGGATTGTGAAAACGCGCCATGCGCCACAAAAAATCCTCCAGCCACCAGCACCGCAACGAATGACAATACACGTCCATTCATAAAATTCTCCTTGTAAGAAACGGTGGAATGTACACAAGACCCGACGCTACGCGAACCAGAGTGTAGGCCTCGCCATACCCTGCCGCAAGCTGGCAAATAAAATTAGCTAAACTTCGCGCCGATCTACTCCGCCGTTAGAACGAAATAATCTATGCGGATCAGGTAAAGCGTCACCGCCGCGACCATAATCCACAACAGCACGCCTTGCAGAAGTGGCCGCCACCCGACGCTCTTCAGCGTGGCCACGGAAATTCCCGTACCAATCAAAAACAGCGTTGCAGTTAGCCCCAGCCGTCCCGCGTTGAAGGCCCACCGATCAAAATTTCCAAACGCCGGAACGTAGGTGTTCACCACCGCAGCCAGGCAAAAAAACAATATGAACCATGGCAGCGACACTCGAGTCTTGCTGTGCTTCACTGCGGCGGTCACCAGCGCCAATGGCACAATCCATAGCGCGCGCGCCAGTTTTACCGTCGTGCCCACCACCAGCGCCTGCGCGCCGTACTTGGCTGCCGCTCCCACCACTGAACTGGTGTCGTGAATTGCCAACGCGGCCCACAACCCAAACTGCGATTGTGTTAAGTGCAAAACATTTCCAATCGGCGGAAAAGTTAAAAGCGCGACGGAGTTGAGAATGAAAACCGTGCCTAAAGATATTGCCATTTCTTCGTCGTCCGCGTGCAATATCGGACCGATCGCGGCAATGGCGCTGCCTCCGCAAATCGCCGTGCCCGCGGTAATCAGATAGGGCGCATTGCCACCGATCCGCAGAAATTTGCCGATCGCCAGCCCAATGATCAGCGAAAACGAAATACCCAGCGCCGTGCAAATAAATCCACTGCGCCCGGCTTTGACAATTTCGTGCAGGTTCATTCCGAACCCAAGTGCTACCACGGACACCTGCAGCATGATCCTCGCCGCGCTGCGGCTAAACTGTGGGTAAGGATGCCGCACGCTGAGGCCGAGAATAATTCCCAAGGTCAGCGCGACGGGGGGAGAAATCCAGCCGCTCAAACAAACAATCACTGCCAGTATGAAAATAATTTTGGCGGCAAAGGCCATCGACTAGGGCTGGGCAGCAGGTGGAGCAGCTTGTGCAGGCGCAGCGAGTTGGTTTGGCCCGGTCGTGCCACTTTCATCCACGATTTTGGCGGTGCGCTGTTTGCTGACGGGACACGCGGAATCGTAGATCCGGCATTGCGCCAAAGTATATTTGCATCCGCATGTGCAGGTCTCTTCATTCATGCGATGTAGAGCTACCGTCTTCTGCGCGGGCGTGAGGTTCGTCATATCTACGCCCGGTAGCTCACTGGCGCGGTTCGCATGTTTCAAAAATATTTCTCCTGTATCTTCAAACGTTTCCACCCTCGCATTGATCGGTAGTCCCAGGAGCGCGCGCACTTCCATTTCATAGAGTTCCGGATCGCGCAGCCCGATATGTTTCTGCACCACCCGGCCCTGCGCATCAATAATAAAAGACGTTGGCAGCGCCGGCACGCCGCCAAACTGCACACGCATCTCATCAGTGGCCACCGCAACCGGATAATTTATGCCGTAACGCTTCGCGAATTTACGGACGGCATCTTCGTCCGCGTCATCAATCACCAGGCCGATCACTTGCAGCCGGTCCTGATATTTCTTTTGCAGCTCAACCAGGTCAGGAACCTCCATGCGGCATGGCCCGCACCACGTGGCCCAAAAATTCAGCAACACTACTTTCCCGCGAGCGCCCGCCACATTGACAACATTCCCGTCGATGCCCTTCACCGCAAACTCCGGCGCCACATCCGGATCGCGTATAAACCGGATCACCACCTCATCGGCTTGCTGCTGCGTTTTGTCTTGGGTCCGGGCGGCCCTGGTTTGCAGACCATCGCTATTGAACGGAGCCTTGCTTCTCAAAACCGCGCTTGTCCCCTCGTCTCGGATGCCCGGCAGCGCAAGCGGTAAAAAAACAACAATCAAAAAAAAATACAGTCCAAGCCTGTAAGTTCCCGGTTTCATACACGCAACAAATCATTTAGCGCGAATCGCTGTTTTTTGAACATGTCCAAGTTGGTCTCATTCCAGAAATCCAGCAAGCTCCACCAGGGTATCCCACAGAACCGAACTTCGGTGAAGGTGCTCGTTTCAGAATAATTGGTGACACTGGGCAGCGAGTTCACCGCAGAGTTCGTCCGCTGCGCCATTGACAACACTCCTACCACTGCGTGCGCCCTAGTCGTCTTGCACCGAGCATCCCAACTATCCAAGACTTTGATAAACATGGCAAGTAACACGTTGTCAGGCACTCAGCATGCACCAACTCGAGCAGCTAACGCCTAAATGGACCCACTTGCTTTGTTTCCGGCCATGGTGATCAGCCTCAAGTCGCGGGTCTATCAATCAGGACGCTCGGCAGGGTGTTTCTCGACCTGGCAATAGATGTGCCGAATATTTTGAACTCGACTCGCCAGCTGCTCCGGCCGTGCGTTTGCTCAATGGCAGTTGGTCGCTAAACGAATGGGAATCACGGACACGGAAGTCGATAGGATGGCCACGGCGTTCGTGTTGAGCGCCGTGAAAAGCCGGCGCCCTAATGGATCTTGAAGTCTGGGTGGGCGGCATAAGGGACTCCGTCAAATTTCAATGAATCTCCGCTCGAAAAAGCAATTCAATCGTCTCCACCCTGGCATTGATAGGCAGCCCAAGAAGCGCACTTCCATTTCATAGAGTTCCGGATCGCGAAGCCCGATATGTTTCTGCACCACCCGACCCTGCGCGTCAATAATAAAAGACGTTGGTAGCGCCGGGACGCCGACAAACTGAAACCGCATTTCATCTGTAGCCATGGCAACCGGATAATTTATAGAGTACCGCTTTGCGAATTCACGGGTGGAGTCGAGGTGTGACGCGGTGGTTTAGGTTCAGCCTATCCGTTGCCGACTCTTTCGTGTGTCGGTGCCTCACGAGCTGAACCATGCTTCCGTCTTCACACCCCGCTCATCGAACCGGACAGG